>Ga0075163_10000471_pt1 | contig 51761 bp, 61 predicted proteins | sample JI1023141ADNA_FD_71478 | JGI IMG/M metagenome (GOLD analysis project Ga0075163, IMG submission 71478) | Wastewater effluent complex algal communities from Wisconsin, to seasonally profile nutrient transformation and Carbon sequestration -... | ecosystem: Engineered > WWTP > Effluent > Algae...
GGAGTGATGAAACCGAATCCTCGATCAGTGAGGCGAATGATTTTTCCCGTCATCGAACTTCTTTTACAAAATAAAATCAAAACTACTTTCTGCTGATCGACTACTTCAGCCCCTGTTTTGTACCAAAAGCGTATCACAAGAAAATGATACTGTCGAGTGTTTTTTCCTGTAAACGGTACATAATAGGTGAACAACGTGAGGGCGATACGGCATTCTGACTATGTACCGCTTCGTATTATCGGCATTTTGCCTCACTTTTCTTATAGTGCCCTTTAATGCAGTTTCTGCCTATTTTGTGGATACTGATGACTGGTTCTCACTTCCCCACCCAAAGGTGATTTCATTTAGCATTGATTCGGTTGGAAACGGAACAGGGTTTGTTGAAGGTGATATTCCCTTTCGACAATACACAATTATTGAAGAAGCTGATCTTAGAATCCAGAGGTTTGAAATAGAAAATCATTTTCATTACATCGTGAACGGGACAATTGTCTATTCAGTAACTGAGCTTTCAGCACTACTCTCACAGAATCCTACTAAAGAAGTCTCTGTCTAAAAAAGACCGCGTGTACGCGGTCTTTTTTGCTACATGTGCACAGTACTATTCGCCCTTGAGGAACTTGAGCATTGTCGTTGCATCAGAAACCTCGAATGGATCTGTCGGGCAGTCATTCATAAAGCCTGGCTCTACAAAAAGTTTTTTGATCTCACCATCCTCAACAAACATTGAGTACCGCCAAGAGCGCTCTCCGAAACCAAGGTTATCCTTCTTTACGAGCATACCCATACCTTTCGTAAACTCGCCTGATCCATCCGGAAGGAGTTTTACATTCTTTACATCCTGCGCCTTACCCCACTGGAACATAACAAATGCATCATTAACGGAAAGGCAGTATACCTCGTCGACACCGAGTGACTTGAGTTCGTCATATGCAGCCTCGTATCCTGGAAGATGTGTCGAAGAGCAAGTAGGAGTAAATGCACCCGGAAGTGAAAAGAGCACAACCTTCTTCCCCTTAAAGATTTCATCACTTGTTACATCTTGCCAACGGAATGGATTTGGACCCTCTACACTCTCATCGCGAACGCGTGTTTTAAAGGTAATTGATGGAACATGTGTCGGTGTTTGAAGTTCTTGCATAGTATTTTTCTTATCTTGGTATATCGAGGAGATGCATTCAGAACGGTATACCTCCTCTTGTACCGGCATTGTACCACACACAAAAAAAGCGTGAAGTAATCACACTTTTTTCGTCGACATGCTCACTTATTCGAGCGAGAACGTTGCTCGTACAGTCACCATCACTTCTTTATTCATACTCATCGTGTCGTACGATCCATAGTCACTCACTTCTACTCCTCCCTCCGGAAGCACCTGAACAACACCGCCCTCTGCGTTACGCAGTACCCCAACGGTTCTGTCAGTCTCTTTCGCTATTGCCTCAGCTCGTGCTTCAGCATCTTTTATAGCCTCCGAAAGAAGCGAGACACGAAGGTCAGGAAGTGAGCTCACTGTAAGTTCGAGCATTCCGGTTGAAACAGTGTAGCCTTCACCGGTGAGTGGTTCGATTGCATTTGCGAGCGCGCTCAGTTTTGAAACGTCAGTGCTCCGCACAATGATTGCGCGAGAAACTGAGTACCCCGTATGAATTGGCTCACTGTACTGTGGGTAAGAATACTGTGGGTAAGAATTTCCGGTTGGTGTCTCGATCTCTGTCATGCCTTCTCCTCCAAGATACCCGGTTATCTTCTCGATAGCTCTACCAAGTCGATCAAAGCCAGCCTGCTGATCACTGAGACCTGTCCTTGTTTCAAGGTTTATAGTCCACCGCCCTGTATCCGCGGTCACCGCGCGTTTTGCAGATCCTGTCACTTCGATCGTATCCTCTGCAAGTTTAATATCGGTTACCACTTTTCCTCCATAGAACGAAACACCGAGTGCGCCCACTACAAGGATCGTTGCGGCAGCTACGATTGGTACTGAATAGTCAAACAGTTTAGAGAAATGCATACGTAACGTAAATTAGTTTAGTACCTCTATCATACGCTACTTTGTCCAGATCAGTAACGATCAATTTTTTCTCTCGGTCTCAATGAGCATAAAGAGCGGGAACTCCTTGCGAGCAGCATTTTCAGCTTTTGCCCGTGGACCTGACTCACTCGTCTTGTGTGAAATCCACTCCTCGAGGCGTGTAATCGCGAGACCAGCAGCACGAAGTCCTTTCATGTAGTCCTGAAGTGAACGGTGGTACGAGTATGTAAACGACTTCGAATTCCTTTTTCCAGGGTGCATGTCCATCTTCTCGCTTCGAGCACTGAGATACGCATCAACACGACGGTACTGCACCCCTTTTTCTTCGTCATACCCCCACTCAGTTGCTTTCGGGATACGGAAAGTTGGATGATTAAGTACAAAGATGAATCGCCCATTCTTCCTCAGTACACGAGAGACTTCCTTCAGCACTGGCTCTACCTTCTCCATATTCTGGAGTGTGAGTACCGCAAGTACAACGTCGTACGAGGATGCTTTTGCCCATGACAAATCCTCAGCAGTCGATGTGCGATATTCGACCCCACCACCCTTCTCTTTTCCTATATGCACAAGTTCTGGACTGATGTCGCTCACGAGTACTGAGGCACCAGCTTTTGCAAGTGCCCGCGCGATAAATCCCTCCCCACCTCCTATTTCGAGTATAGACATACCAGCTCGAGGTGCAATGATGCGTTCCAAGTTCGGAAGGATAACCTTCGCGTGATACGTATCTCCCTGTTCGAGATGCTCTGCATACCATGAGGCCTCCTTTCCCCATGAGGTTTTTGTAGTCTTTTCTACTGATTGATTACGCACAGGTCGGTCCTGTGTACGACCGACTCGAGGTACTGTAGGCACTTTTTGTAGTTTTTCGAATGGCCGTTTTTGACCATCTCTTCCAAACGGTCGCTTCGGAGTTCTTTTTTGCATAGAAAAAGCCTACCGCACTTTCGTATAAAAAAGAAATGGCGCACGTTCCCAGAAGGGTTCGTGCGCCAGAAGGTGAAATTCAGCAATCCTCAGATACTTTCATCAGTGACAGAACATCTTAGAGCGTCACTTGGGGATTGGTAGCAATGTCAGCTTCCCATCGAGCAGCCATGAACTTATGGAAGTCATACACCGCCCGGTCTGACACTGGATCAAGCGGGCCGATGGTCTGAGCCCCTTTACCGTGCTGGGTGAGGATTTTCATTCCCTTATCGCAACCAAGGGCAAGTCGTGCATCTTCTTGTGCAATTCCAGGCTCTTGTCCCTCCCCCATGTAGGCCGCAATTGCAGCATCGGCAAGTTCCGGGAAACGCGCAAGCACTTCTTCTGGAACATAGAACTCGACCACATTACGCACCCCACCCGGTACAGGAATGAACCAGCTATTGACGATGAAGTGCGGGTACTGTTCGCAGGTGAAGAAGCCGTTGTAGTCAGCAATCCATGCAACTTTGCCGCACGTATGATCAACAATGCCACCCAGCTCTGCGCGGGAGGATGCAGCATGGTACTCGCGCCAGTACCGATTCATCTTAGAGTAATCAGGCTCGCGTACCCAAGGGACGATCTGGAGACTGATCCCAAGCTCCGGGAGGTAATCCCGCTCTTGCTTCTGCATGCTGACCACACAGTCGAGCTTGCCCGGATGTACACCCTTCCCAGGGTGATTGAGATCCTCGTATATCACCATCCCGGTGAATGCACTGAAGGACGCCTTATCTACCCACACTCGTACAAGCCGATAGTTCGGCGGCACAAAGTGGGAGATATTGTTCCTCTGCGCGAGCGAGAGATTGAAAAACTCCTCATATGGCTTGAGTTGGGTCGGAGTACCAACCCACACGAGACCTCCCACTGTGGTAATACGCTGTTCACTTTTCACTGCAGTATGAAGATTCGTACAGTTTTTTTCTGACTCATCTCCGTCACCACGTTCAATACGAAGCTTCACTGGCGCGTGGTGAATGCCTTCCGCGTCATAGCCCCACTTGTGGCCGCCACAGTGACTTCTTCCGCCAGCGAGCGAACCCATGTAGCCATGGGTCCAATCATCATCAGGAAGGTGTACTGGCCGGTGGTAGTGCGCACAAACATTGAGGAGGTAACTCCGCTTTCCCACACCATCCGAGGTAAGGAATGTGGACCCATCCGTGGTTGCTGGCACATAGAACCGATTCGGCTCATCCGTCCAGTATGCAGGACCTCCGTATGCAGCCGCACTTGCGACATGCCGACGGAGAAATGAATTGAACTCAGGTGTGACAAGTTCACCCGCAGGAATAGACCCGAAGAGTCTCCCATTGACGATAGTCATAGACTTCCTTTCCCTCAGTGGGGGTTGTAGTGTTGAAGAACATGACCGGATTGGCTACCGGAACTATAAAAACCAGGGTACAGGATACCCCACCCTGTCAAATAGGGCAAGTTATTCCTTGTGCCCTTCCCTACCCCATGATATAAATCCGCCTCGGCTTTTTTGCTGAAATAGGAGATCAGGAAGTCATGACAAACCAAAACATGCGGTTTGTGGAAGAACACCTCGATAGCGAAGTTGTCGAGGTCGCCACCACAAAGTACCCCGGTGGAAAATTCTTCAATGCCGAAGATATTTACTGGGAACTCGGCAGGAAAATCGGCCCACGGTTTTCAGTCACAAGCATCGCTACCGCGCTGAGCCGACTACACATCAAGGGAGTACTGCGACAAGACTCTGACATTCGTATCACCCGATACGCAGTCGCACATCCTGTCCCCTGCGCCCTTGATGACGACGTCAGCCGGCACTGTGCCCACTGCTAGCTGCCTTCCTACGAACAAACGGCGTTTCGACGCCGTTTCTTTTTACATCAATGCATGTTATAAACCGTGTCTCTCCGGCACAGTGCCCGAGAGAAAAGGAGCCCACCTTGTCCAACCCAAACTTGCTTTTGGTCATTCTGAGCAAACTCGGGCACTGCGAAGTGCTCGGGAAAGTGCTTGTTGCACTCAAGGAAGATCACCCTCGTCACAGTGTGCACCTTGGCTACCGCTCGGAAGATATCCAGCGCGTGCTGCAGGTGAAATACAAGGTTATGTACGCAATGGACGCTGTCGATCGCATGATCGCAGAACTCGTGAATCTCAAGCTCATCCATCGGGTCAGCACGTCCGATGCACATCGCCCGCATTTCGATCTCAGCCAAACTGGCCAGGACTGGGCAACTGCCATCCTCGGCGCAGCAAAGGTGAAGGATGAGAGGTTTGTCCCCTACGTACGGACGAAACGTCTCGAAACAAGTACCCCGTAAAGCACGGGGAAACCGGCACTCCCCGCGAGTGCCTTTTTCTATACTCACGAGTAGGTCTACGGTTCTAAAGCGAGGAAACCTATACGACTATTACATGCCGAGAAACACGAGCGCTGCACGGACTTCATCTTCTGAAAGACCTGCACGTGCGGCAGATTCACGAACAACCCCATCTTCATCACTCACCGGCGAACTCACAAAGAACATGATTTCTGGCTTATCCGGGAAACGAACATGCACATGCGTACTTCCATGATGCTCCTCAACCTCTACGACAAGCTTTTTTTGTTCTTCAGATGACTGGATTGGAATAATCTCGTCTTGCTCAATAACAATCTCTTCTTCAGCATCAATTGGCTCCACCACCATGGACGGGATGACAATATCTTCCGTGATTCCTGCCTGCTCAGCGGCATGTTTTGTCTGCAGGAGAACAAGTAGCTTTTGGAGGACAGCGATGAGTGTCCGCATCTGCATAGCAGTGAACTCCTCATGGGTAACAGCTTCGGTTTCTGTAGTATGCTCGACACCATTATGTGCAAAAGTTTGTGGCGTATACACGCAAGAAATTACGAGCGCAAACGCAATTGTATATGTGGTCAATTCTTTCATACAAAAAGTATATCATGTGCTTTTGCGCGAATTTCAATTTGTTTTATGGCATAATTTACTAAATGCCAATGCAGCATACCTCAGCTACAGAAAGCTCTTCCCGTCGACACTGGATGACGTTTTTTGCTGTTCTTGGTTTTTTACTCCCCATTATTGCAATCGCTCTGTACCTCGTACATGTCACCAATGAAATGGCTCTTGAAGACAGTCTTGGTCCAACTGACGGTGGTATGATTGCCGCATCAACTGACCCTTTCCCTGTCGGCGTCAACCCAAAAGGACAAAGTATTGCAGAGTTACCAAATGTAGAATCTCATCTAGAAGCTTCTATCCAAAGAGGAACCCTGACACCAACCTCCTCACCAGACAGTGCGTCAGTACCCCTATTCTCGAATGCTATTCTCGAAAAAATCATTGCGAGACTCACACTCTTTGATTGGTACCAAAACCTTGCTGCAGGAGGAAGCCGTGTACTCATCATTCAACCTGGTGAACGCAAGGAACAAATCGCAATGAATATCGGAAAGGTGCTTAGGTGGTCTGAAGACGAAAAACGCGAGTTCCTTGCAAGTATTGTTTCAAGCGATCCGATTCTTCTTGAGGGTAAGTTTGCTCCAGGAACATATGTCGTCTCTGAGGGCGCAAAACCATCAGATGTTGCACCTCTTGTACTCGCACGTTTTGGAGAAACAATACTCATGCGCTATCCAAAAGATGTAAGTGCACAGGTACCACTCCACGATGCGCTTACCATAGCCTCACTTCTCGAACGCGAAGCCTATGATTTTGAGGATATGCGCTATATCGCAGGAGTGATCTGGAACAGACTCTTTATTGACATGAATCTTCAAATCGACGCAACGCTCCAATACGCCAAAGGTACCGACGCACCCAAAACATGGTGGCCGATGCCAGTACCAAAGGATAAATATATCGAATCACCCTACAACACGTACCAAAATTCTGGATTGCCACCAACGCCGATCGCAAACCCATCCCCTGATGCGGTTCTTGCAGCCTTAAATCCTCGAGAAACAGATTGCATGTATTATTTCCACGACAAAGACAGCGGGTTTCACTGTACTGAGACATATGAAGAACATGTTGCGGAGCTCAAGAAATACTACGGTCGCGGTCGATAGACCACTTTTACTGTGCATGCTACTGTAGCAAGTAGTACGTTCAGTTCATGGAGGAAACCATGTATAGACACTGGAATGCCTTCTGGTCTTCTGACTTAGGATCTGTGCTCAGGAGCTGTCTCTGGATATTTTGCATGGGCATGATCGCCAAGATAATCATGGAAAGTGAAGATTCAGTACTGCTTGGGATACTCGCAGCACTCTGTCTTCTCTACTACCTCATCCGTAAACATCGAAAAGACAAGGAGGAATTGTTCCGTGAAGTCGAAAGGGTGCCGTAAGCACCCTTTTCTCGTATACGGTATGATATGCAAATATGTCACGCACAATCGCAGAAATTATTCATACAAAAGAAGCTCTTGAAGGTGCCGGCGTAAAGCTGCACCGAGGGTTTGGCTATTTCGAGCTTCCAAAATTTGACCCATTTCTCCTCTTTGATGATTTTAGTTCTGAACGAAGCGAGGACTACCTTGCTGGCTTTCCGCTTCATCCACACCGTGGCATTGAAACGGTCACGTACATACTCAAGGGCGATGTAACCCACAAAGATTCGCTTGGAAACACAGGTACTATCAGTGCAGGCGACGTGCAATGGATGACTGCAGGGAGCGGTATCGTACATGAAGAAATGCCACACGGTGACCATGGTCTCATTGGATTTCAATTATGGGTCAACCTTCCGAAGAGCCACAAAATGATGCCACCACGGTATCAGGAACTCAAAAGCACTGATATACCTACAGTATCAGCCGATGATGTCGTAGTTCATGTTATTGCAGGTGATTACAACGGCACTCGTGGGCCGGTCAAAGACATCATGGCAAAGCCAACATATCTTGATGTAACACTGACAGAATCCAAAGAACTCACACTCTCTGCCCCATCAGAAACAACTGCTTTTGTATACATCATCACTGGAATCGGTATTGTGAATGGTGAGTCGTTTGAGCACGGCTCAATCATTCGCTTTGAAAATAACGACGACAGCATCACCCTATGTGCGGGGATAGGCGGTGCACGTTTTCTTTTTATTACTGGCACACCACTTCGTGAACCAATCGCATGGCATGGACCTATCGTAATGAACACCGATGACGAAATTCGCACAGCACTCTACGATCTTCAAAACGGGACTTTCATTAAGTGACACTCTTGGGTGGAAGCGGGAAGAATGCGCTTGTTCGCTTTTTGTATGCTTCGAAGTCAGGATTTCCCTCAAATCGTTTTTCAAGCATTGGAATACCTGAAACCTTGAGGATAAGAAACGTGATCGTGATCGGACCTATGAGCGCTATGTAGCTCATAGGGAGATGCGCAATCATGAGCCATATCCCCCACCACATAGTGACTTCACCGAAATAGTTTGGGTGTCGCGTGTACTTCCAGAGTCCACTATTCATAACAGGCGACGCTTTAACAGGCTTCTTAAGATACGCGTCGAGCTGTGCATCTCCAACAACTTCAAAGATGTACCCGATAGCCCAGACAGCGAGACCTACATAACTGAGAACACTGAGCGGAGCACCGTTTCCGTACACCACTGCATGCATGAGAGGGTACCCAACAACGATCATGAGGAGTCCCTGAAGGAGGTAAATTTGGAGATAGCTCCGAAGATAAAACCACTTTCCCCAACTCTCTCGCCACACCCTGTAGCGCGCATCTTCTCCCTTCTTGCTGTTCCTGGCAAGAATCCGAAAAAATAATCTCATACCCCACAATGCGGCAAGAACAAGTACGAGGTACGGAAGTCCGCTTGCACCAAAGAGATACTCACCGGTAAGACCAATCGAGAGCACCCCTACACCCCATGCAACATCCGCAATATCATTGCGTTTCAAGAGCAGTGAAATACCAAAGAGTATTGTGACAAATATGTAGACAACGACCCCGGCAACCGCAAGCGCGCTGAGCATACTAAAATCCCAAGTACCTACCAATAAGATAGCTGAGCGTTGCAACACTTCCTGTAAGTACCATACCCCACATAATATCTACAATAACGATAGCAAGCGGCCAATCTCGAACGGTGGCGTAATTAGTGAGGTCATAGGTAGCATACGCAAAGAAACCAAAAAGCACACCGAGACCAAGTGCCTTTAGTGTTGTGCCCTCATGGAGTGCGGGTACCACTGCAAAAATGAGGATACCCACGATGTATATAAAATAAAAAAGAAGTGCTGCTGGCCAATTGACCGGGCCGAGTAGATATCCGAGTTTTGCCTGATAAAAATTCTTTGCTACCACACCGAGCCAAACCATATCAATGAGAAAGAAGACAGGGACGGTGAGTATATAGAGATACACGTACTGAATGAAAGACATACTTTATTGAGTTAAATTTATAGTAGTTTACCACGCCGAAGCTCCTCAGCTTCCACCCACTCCTCATCATGTCCAAAATAGTGAGCGACTTCATGCCATATCGTATTGTGTACGCAGGCCTGAATCTCTGCCTCTGTCGTATACGTACCCAAAATAGAACCTCTGAATATTGTTATGGTATCAGGAAGAAATGGGGATTCATCTCCTCGTTCTGTAAGCGGAACTCCCTCATAGAGACCAAAGAGTATATCCTCATCACCAACTTCATTTTCAATTCTCTGTCGCTCACTTGGTTCATCTTCAATAAGAAACGTCACGTTGTTGATCTCACGTCGTACCCATTCCGGGAGAGCCTCTATTCCCTCTCTCACAAACTGTTCGAAGCGTTCGTTTGGTACGCTCTCTATCTGAAACGTCATATGATTGCCGGAAAATTTATCCCTGCTCTACATGCTTCTTAAATCTATCGAGAATGCCTTGCCATCCTTGACGTTGGAGTTCAATGGAATTAATGTCCTCTGGATCAAACACTTCTCGCACACGAACACTATCGCCTACTATCTCAAATGTAACGATGACATCTCTCCCATCTTCGATGGTGTATGCAATACGTTCATGCATAACAATATCAGTGTAGGTTCCAATAAAATTAAAAGCTTCGCTTCCATCTTTTGCCTCCATACGCACATCAAACGTTCCGCCAACACGGAGATCATTTGTGACATGTGGTGTGTGCCAGTCTGGCGAGCCGGTGTCCCAAATGACCATGTGCTCTGGCTCATTCCAGTATGTCCATACCTTTTCGATTGGAGCTGCTACCACTGTTTCTACGGTGATTGGATGCAGTGTCATATGTCTATTTACCAATTGAGATGCGTAACGGTGAGCTGAAGGACGGTCGCAAAGAGAACCCAGAGAAGGTACGGGACTTGTGCATAGAGAACCCATTTTATATGTGGGTAGATACTGTACATCGCCCACACGAGTGTTCCGAGCACGAAGAGAATATCAATAGCGGCAAGAACGTTGCTTCGCAAACCGAACTGCAGCGGGGTAAAAATGAAATTAAAAAAGAGATTGAGCGCAAACGGAAGCGCAACAATCCATGGAATTTCCCTGGTGTACACTTTATAAAAAACTGTCCCAAAGGAAACTGCAATGACTGCATAGAGAACAGTCCACACAGGGCCGAACAACCAGGACGGCGGAGCCCATTCAGGTTTGAGTAATTCTGCATACCAACGATACGATTCATTCATAGTGTAATAGCGTTATGTTATATGGCCGCAAGTGCTCGCAAGTGATTACGTGTCTCCTCATCATACACCCCCGATACTGAAAGAGCATGGCGAAGCTGATACTCTTTGAGCGCTGCCTCAGTGATTGTTCCAAAATATCCTGTTGGGCCTTCCTTCATAAGGAGCGCCGTTGATGTACCGCTCGCCTCGCGTATGAGAAAGGCTTGAAGCACACTCACTGCAACACCCTCCATTCCACGAGTAAGATCTTCAGGGATGAGTGTGTGCAGTGTGGACTGATTTCCACTATATGCAGTCGCCACACCTTTCACTTCACCAGTACCTCCCCGTATAAACGCCTGTCTTGTAGCCGCTGTGAACACACCATCTGCAGATACTCCAAATGCCTTCTGAAATTCAATAAGCGCATCCCGAGTTATCATGCCGAAATACCCTGTTGTTCCTGTCTCTGCAAGCCGGTATGCAGCCCTTCCTACCTGAGCTTTGATGAGTGCTCCCTGGAGCGCTTTTACCTCAACACCTTCCGATCCTTGGCGTAGCCCAAGCGATGTGCTCGCTACTGAAATAGTCGAGGTTTCCTTGAGTGCTTTTGTGAGGGCAGGATCGAGCTTAAGGTCTTGTGCCTCTGCGAGGAGGAGAACTCCGCCAAACCGTTCTGTCATGAGACGAACAAGATCTTTACGATTCTTCAGATCCTTGAGAGCTGCATTCAAATATTTGATTTTGTCTTCAAGGGTAAATTCCTTTTTGAGTCGCGTATACGGATCGACCGGTTTTCCTTTTCGGATCTCAAAATGAAGATGGGGTGTTGTACCCATCGCATTACCTGTTTCCCCAACAGTGCCAATGACATCACCAATGTTCACCTTCTGATTCTTCCTCAGTTTTGCAATCTCATGGAGATGCATAAACGCATAGAGGTAGCCATCACTCCCTTTTATATAGACATACTTTCCTGGACTTGCCGCAGTCCCATACTTTAAAACAGTGCCTTTTATAGGTGACACTATTGGCGTACCTTCTGGAGCCATAATATCTTGCCCTTCGTGGGTACGTGTACCACCTCCACGTGGGTCGCCAAAATCAGGTTCGATATCCGCAAGGGTAACACCAAAAAGTACTGGAACGGCAATGTCGTACTTAGAACTCTTCGTTGTACTCGAGTGAGATGCATGCGCACTCTGTACAGAAAACAGTGCGATACAAAGAAGTGTATATTGTGCGATTCGCTGAAGCATGTACAAGCTATCCGGAACTATTCCTGAACCTTGAGGTGTATAGCACCTGCTTCATTTTTGAGGAAAAGTGAGAGTATTCCATCTTCACTAACTGTGTACGTACCCACTTCACTCAATGCATCGGTAAATACTTGCTCGCGCGAATCTTCACAATACATCTGTGTTGCCATGAGAGGCCCAAACGAAAGAACGCCATACTTTCCGAGTGTAAAAGTTCCGCCAAATCCATTGCAATCGGTTGTCCCTGACATACTTCCATCTTCATTAAACGTAACAGTAAAAGAGTCTGGGCGTAGCGATCCTGAAACATCTCCATACTGACCATCAGACTTCACCCACTTCCAGGTACCAGTGAGTGAAGGTGCCTCCTCGGGCTCAGGCTCCTCGCCATATCCTTCAAATAACATGGTGTCACCCTCGAGGATGGTGAGCTTATCCCCCTTATCCCAAACGACGATACTCTCATTCTCATTTGCATAGAGACCTCCTGTTGGTGAATCAATTTCACGCAACGTGATAGTACCAAGTGACGTATGAGTTACGGTTACTTCTCCATACTTAAAAACAGCAACCGCTTCTACATCAGCTGCATCATAGAATGTTACAGTCTCCTCAGGAACTTCTTCTGGAGACAAAATTTCATATGTTGGCGCACTACCAACTGGCGGAACATCTCGAGTTGCCCAAATGTAGCCAATAGAGAGAAGTACAACGACAAGAAATAATGCAAGCGCAACAATTCGTTTTGAATTCATGATACAAGTATACCAAAAATGGACGCTGTTGCGTCCATTTTCTTAGGATACTTCCATTCCAGCCATATGCTCAGCATGCATAAGGCATTGTGTAAGCTCATCAGTCATAGTCCAACCGCACTGGCCATTCGACTGGCGCTCACAGGTAGCTACTTGGTAGCACGCATACTCTGCACGATACTCGCATGTAGTGACCATATCACTCATGGCAGCTGCCTCACCACAAAGCTGAGAACTACAACCACCGACCATACACCCACCTTTTACTACTTGGGGCTTTGCTTCGTCTTGAATACCAGGATCTTCTTCTGGTACTCCTGGATACGGTTCTCCAATCCGTATACCTTCATTACCCGGTTCGCTCACTGTGTGATCGAGCAATTTTATGTAGAATCCTTCACTTCCGTAGAGTGAGTATGTACCGTCTTCCTTTTCATGTGCGTACACCTCCATATCACTCCCTATGAAGGTCTCAAGATCACCAAAACCTTCGACCCCAATCACAGATCCAACAGTTTCTTGAGACCAACCCATGATCACAGTTACGTGTTTTCCATCCACCACAACAAAACACTCACCATCTGCAAAGCAACCTGTATCGACTACTTCTAGTGTACCGGTAAACATATCTGCCTTTATTTTTTCTGGAGGAAGCGGTTCACTTGGCTGGGAGATTCGCCCATTCTCAATTCCGGCAATACTATCCTCAACGTCACGATCTGCGGTATCGAGCACGTCATTCATTCCTGATTCAGGAAAACTTGTCTGGTATGCTGCAAAAATACCGATACCAGCTCCCACAAGGCATGCGAGTACAAAAACGCCGATCACTAAATGTTTTGTTCGTGTCATATGTGTATATTGTATATCTCTTTCTCTGTACTACGAGGCAGCCCTGTGGTCGTAACATCAGAGAACTGATGGTATGTGAGCGAACGAATCTATGACCTTCCACGCTTCATTCTCAATCCTTGAGCCAGTAAACGTAATGCCATGCCCTGTACGTTTAAACATTTCGATATCATTTGCCCCATCTCCAATACAGGCACACTCATTCATCTTGATACCGAGTAGATCACAGAATGCTTCGAGGTGTAACGCTTTTTGCAAGGTATCGTCTCCGTGTGTACGAATATTCACAAGTCGATCACTCTCATCAAACTCAAGAGTATTGTTTGCCTTTGCGTAGGAAATACCCAAATCACGAGCAACTATACTCACTATAATATCCATTGAGCCTGAAATGAGTACTAGTTCATAATCCTTTTCTCGAAGATACGAAATGACATCTCGTGCTCCTGGTGCAAGGATGTATTCAGAAAAAATCTTTGTAATACCCTCGCGTGTTGCACCCTCATGCTTCATGTATTCAGCAAGTACGAGTGCATTCCATTCCTCGTAGGTAATCTTCCCCGCTTTATATTCAGCATACAGTTCATCGTCACGTTCCTTCGTCATTCCGAGTGCAAGTCCGAGTGTTAGCCAGCTATTGTAAGTAATGAGTGTCTCATCAAGGTCGAGACAGACGAGTTTAATGTCTGACATAGTGCTAACACTCAATTTCTTTAGTCACAATGAGATGAAGATGGAAATGAGCCGGGACAGACTTTGTCACATGCGTTGTCTCGAGTAGATACTGATAGTCTTGAAGTCGCGTATGTTTGATTGACATGAGTTCATTCCGTTCATCTTCGGAAAACTCACTGTCTGTAATATGCCTCTTTGGGACTATCATGTGATGTACTGCTGCAACTCGATCGTACGGAAATTCATTGGGGATGATTCTCCAGTACGTAAACTCTTCAATGGATTCCGCAGCACAGAGTACACATGGACCATCGAGCCCACCGTTTTCTCGATACGCGGCATATCGATCTGCAAGTTCTTTTGTGCGAAATGGATTAAGCATAATGTACGTAAAGTGAGTTTAATGACTATTTCAACCTTCGTAATTCGTCAGCGTCGAGTACTACTGTATCAAAATCTACTATCCGATCACGCTCATCAAGCTGGATTTTCTCTGTTCGATATAGACGCATCCGTTTTTCTCGGTACGCATCACTCATCCATACACGTCCATCTGCATACACAATGCGATGAAATGGTATCCCTTTCTCTCCTTTCTCGTACGCCTTCCCGAGTATAGAAGTGATACTCTGTGACGCCATCGTTCCCCCTCCCGCTGCGCGAGCAAGATTTCCATATGTGGTCACCCGCCCCTTTGGAATTCGAAGTGCAAGCGCGAGCACTTTTTCGCTAAATGATGTCTGTGGATTCCCAAATTTCTTTTTGATCATATACCCGGAAGAGACTGTATATATGCCTACACAGTATATCAAAAACGTAGCCACCAGAAGGTGGCTACTGCAACGCGATGGATGTACGGCCGCGGAAATATCGTGCCCTGACATCATCCACAAAACTAAAGTCCATCAAATCCTCTGCCTCATCGATAACTTCATGAATAACCTCAGGATGCTTGTAGTTCCATGAAACAACTGGGGCTGCACCGTCACATGAACCAGTGAACTTTGTGCTCTGATTGTAGAACTCAACTGCAGCGAGAAACGCTGGCTTCACATCTTCCAAGACGAACGGGAGCGAGGTGAGAAAGATCAAATTGACAAGCTTGTTCGCTTTTTTTTCACCAACGATCCGTATGGTTTCTTTCTCACGAAAAAGCAGAATTGCTTGCTCCTTACAGGCAAACTCAGGCCCCTGCATATCCTCGTCGAGGAGAATGCGCCCATGCCTCAAACATTTGCAAACGTGAATTCGTACTCTCACGACGCTCTCCTAAGAACAGATACCCTATAAAAATAGCATGAGGAAGTCCGGATTGGTATACTGTCTCTATGAACACCATTTCACTTCGCTCTGGCCTTAAGGCTGGATGGGTCGCATTTATGCGACGACCGTGGTATCTCATAGGAATCACGCTAGCACTTATTGGTATCTTTGCCCTCACTGCAGGAAATGCCGCATTTACTGCCCTCTCGTACATTGCATGGGGTGGAAGCTTGATCATGTTCATGCGGCATGCACATGGTGAACATATTCAATTTGACGATATTTTTACGATTGATTCACGCTGGATTTATTTTGCCTTTCTAGGCATTGTGAAGAGCGTGCTTATCATCCTGGGATTCCTCTGCTTCATCATTCCCGGTATATATCTCAGTGTTCGTTGGATATTTGCAGAATTTCTCGTACTCGAGAAAGGTATGCGTCCACTTGAAGCACTCCGTGCGAGCAGCAAAATGACTGAAGGTGTGCGATGGAAACTCTTTTTCTTTACGGTCATTGCTATTCTCCTTGCAGTCCTTGGACTTTTTGCACTCATTATTGGTTTTTTTGCAGCATCGGTTGTACTCACCTTTGCACTTATCCATTTCTACGATGCGCTGAAAACTCGACTTGATGAGGAATATCTTGTTGTTGAGACGAATCCTCAGTAGAGCCATGCATAGTGTGCACAGCTAGATCTTACTCCGTCTCTACGCCATTGGTCCGAGAATATCATATGCTTTTCGTTCAAATGGAGAGACGGTGCGGATGTATCGCCTATTCTCCTTAGGCACAATATGGGTGATAGGTGCGTCATATATTTTCTTTGCAATATCCCATAAATCTTCTTCTGCAGTAATCCATTTCACTCCAAAACGGAGCAAGTTTATCGGTTTTGTGTATCCAACAAGCGTTTTATTTCCTTTCTTGAAATGGAAGTACTCGTGGAAATACGACATCACTAATTCACGCACTGTTCGATAGACTGGATCACGAAATGTGAGTACCGGATGTCCAGTTTTACTTATAGCGCCATAGTACCCATTCTCTTTATAGAGAATCAATATATGATCGTCGTCAGGTTTCTTTGCTTTCATACTTACAATGAGTGGCTTCCGCCCAGTACGCACAAGACATGCACAAGCAAAGAACGCCCCCTCGAGACAATGCGCTTTCTTTTCACGGAGTACGCGTCGTGCTGACATGCACGTTTCTTCTTTCTTCTCTTCATTAAACGGAATACTATCCAAGAATGCTTGGATTTTCAGCGGTGTATTAAGTTTAGCGATAAACGCTTCTTCTTTTTTATCCAATGAAAGCACGGTAAATACTTCAACTTTATAAATATAGTATATACCGGCGCAATCGAGTTGCGTATGACTTTCGAATGCTGCCCGACAGGGACTCGGGGTCAAGTTTCTAATTCGCTACGCTCATAAGAACTTCCTCCCCGGACTCGGCCACGACCTCCTAGTAAGTCGGTCGGCTTCGCGGCCTCCGTCTTTCGAGTCCCTGTCGGGCTAGCAAAATAGCAAAGAGACCGAAGCTAACGCTTCAGTCTCTTGCCTTTGCTGCCCGACAGGGACTCGAACCCCAATACCCAGGACCATTTCATTACATGAACGGTTTAGGTTGCAAGTATTTTAACGCGCTTTGCTTTTAAAATACTGAGCAACCTCCTTAAAGAATCCCCCGGATTCTTTAAGCCTGGTGTCCTAGACAGGAGTGAGTGAGAGACGTAGAAGAGGTATTTCGTCTTTTCTATTCACTGCTGGCAGCCCTGGACGATTTACGAACGCCAAAGTGGGTAGATTTGGTGGAATACCCAGGTCTCACACTCCAAAATATCCTTGAATTTACTCACTAATTCTGGACACATCATTTGACGCTGTGCTGATCATAACAAGTGTGCACATTAAAAACTCGCCCATTGGCGAGTTTTTTACCTTTCCTCTCGAACTTTTCTATTTTCGAAGGGGTACCCCCCGAAGTGACCCCCCGACGCCTTGCACAAAGTACCTAACTACGAGACGCCAAAAAATATTTAGTTTTTTCCACGCTCCCCCGAATCAGAGGTCATCACTGCCTTAACGAGAGTAACTAAATTTATTGCTTGAGCGTAAGCTTCCTCATCCGAGAGTTCAATGCCTGTCTTCTCTTTATGAACAGCTTTGTAGTCTCGTACAAGTTTCTCTTTCGCTTTTTCGTTTGAGCTCATTTTTAGCGAAAAATTCTTTTAATAGGGTCGATGACTGTCCGCACCGTCAAGCCAAGTATCACGCCCCAAAGTGATAGCACAACGGCACCAGCCAGCGGATTATTGAGTAACTGTGCATACCTCTCTACAGGGTAGAAATAATTCATCACGAAAGACAACAGGATACCAAAGAAGAGACTGTTCACTGCGAGCGGGAATCCTGGATTTATTTTGAGACCTGAAAACGCAATGAAAAAGTACCCTGGCATTATGAAGATGAGAATTGCTACAAGATCGAGGTTAAATATTTCCATATCAGTGTTTTAAACGTATGTGTCGTACACAAAGTTATAGACAGTGATTCCTTTTTCCTCACAATCACTTTCTTCGTAAGTAGGCTCTGGAAGCTCGTTATAGAGCACATCAAATATGGTCGATTTTACACCCGCACGAGTCGACTCCTTTTCACGCCAGTCTAAGACCAACTTTTCAGTCTTAAGTTTCGCCCACAAGTCCTTGGCGACGCTCTTAATTTCCTCTACTTCATTCGGATTGAGGTTCTCCTTCAAGAGTAGGTCGAATATAGCGAGCTCGTCCTCCGATAGGTTTTCTTTTATCGCTCGCTGCTCTTCTTCATCCAAGCTTTTCGCCAACTCAATCATTCCTTCAAAGATGTGTTCGATATCATGAGCACCACTGTTGTACATATCGAGCAACTTTGAAAGCCGCTTCATAAAATGTTCTCGAGTGCGATTTTTGCGAACCATCTCTTCAATCTTGTCAGTCAATTCCGTCTTAAGTTTCTCAACCTGAATGTTCTTATTCTCCATTTCCGCAAAGAAACGATGGAGTGCATCGGCGTCTAGTGCACTGAGGTCTTTCATCTTCTTGTAGTGTGGCACTACATAGTTACCAGCCTGGATTGATTTATCGAGCAACGCTTCAAGGTCCTTTTTGACCTGGGAAACGTCGATACTCTCAAGACCAACCTCTCGCACTCGAGACGCAATGACTTTAATAGCCATTACCACTGCGTAGTAGTTTTCAGCCTCTGGGTCTGGTAGGAGTGACTTGTACGAATTGTATGTGTCACTCGCAAGGTTGAGATACTTCTTTTTCTTTTGCTGGTCAGAAACAATCTTGTTTGCGTAGCTCTCTATGAGTAGAAGCTTCTCTTGGTTCTGTACTTCCAGCAGTTTCGGAATATCAATTTCAATCTCTTCGAGGAAATCGTATGTCTCTTTTAGCTGCCTCTTTAATTCCTCGAGCAATTCGTGCTTTTCACGAATAATGTCGTCGGGATTACCTGCACCAGTGTTCGCGTACAACGCCAACGCACGTTCGATATTCTTAAATACGCCGATGTAGTCAACAATCATACCGTTGGTCTTTCCTGGATACACACGATTCGCTCGAGCGATTGTCTGCATCAAAGTATGGTTCTTGAGCGGCTTGTCCAGGTACAGAGTCGAAAGGTTCTTTACGTCAAAACCAGTGAGCCACATAGCACACACGAACACGATTCGCAGATTACTGTCTGTCTTTTTGAATTCCTCTTCGAGGTCTTCATTATTCATTCGTTCCCGAAGCGGTATCACGTCAATGTCATACTCCTTCAAGTCCGCCACCTCATTTTGACCCTGACTAAAGACGACTGCCATATCGACATTCTCATGTCGCTCTAACTGACTAACAATTTTGTCTCTCTCGTACTCATCTGTTGCTCGAGAAAGATCAATGCGTAGTTTTGCAATATAGCGTTCCCACTCCGCCTTCACCTTGGTGTACATGCGTACAGCAGTCTTCTTATCGATAGAGACAACCATTGCTTTCCCGTCATACCCACGACTTACAAAGTGCTGGACGATATCACGAGCAATAGCATTGAGTCGGTCTTCTCGGGTAACAATGTGATAGAAAGTTGAAAATTCCTGCTCAAGCTTTTCTTCCTGTTCTTCATTGAGATCGTAGAAGTCCATCACCTGAGCAATTTCACCCTCAAGCTCATCATTTACGTTCTCGAGCTTAGGCACTCGGTTTTCATAGTAAAGAGGTACGGTCGCCTTATCTTCAATCGACTGACCGAAGTTGTAGACTGAGACATAACTACCAAAAGTCTCTCGGGTCTTTTCTTCACCATCAGCAAGTAGTGGCGTACCAGTGAACCCTATGAAAGACGCACCTGGAAGTGCTTTACGCATGTTCTGAGCAAGGCGGTCATATTGCGTACGGTGTGCTTCGTCTGTCATCACGATGATGTCACTACGAGCGGAAAGGGGCTCATCAATATCTTGGAATTTTTGAATAGTAGTGAATATTTGTCGATGGTCTTCTGAAAGAAGTTCCTTGAGGTTAGCAATACTCGTGGCGTGCACCTCAGTCTCGTAAATAGCTCCTACCGTCGCAAAGTTCTTATATGCTGCACGGTCTAGGTCCCCTCGGTCGGTAACTACCACAAAAGTGAAATTTCCCTCAAGTTTACGAAGTACCTTCTGTGATAAGAACACCATTGAATACGACTTACCAGAACCTTGTGTATGCCAAAATACACCAAGCTTTCCATCCAACTCCTCTCGTCGTTGCACATTACCGAATGCTCGATTTACTCCGTAGTACTGGAAGTATCTTGGAACCACTTTTCTCTTTTCTCCGCTTGACTCATCGAACAATACGAAGTTCTCAAAAATATCCAGCATTCTCCTACTCTCACATATACCCCTTATGATCGTCGGCAAATCGGTCTTTGATTCATTCTCTTCACTATCTACTTTCTTCCACTCATTAAAATACTCAAACGGTGAGGTAAAACTTCCGAAACGACTATCAATACCGTTTGAGATAATGATGCCGAGATTGAACCAGAACAACTGCGGGATAGTGTCTCTGTAGTCACGGATATTATCCTTGTACGCATCGACAATATTCTTATGAGACGCCTTTAGCTCAAGGAGTAAAAGCGGAATACCGTTTACAAAAAGAATGACGTCGGGTCGACGAGTATGATGCTCCCCAGTAATCCACATTTGAGAAACACATAAAAATTCATTGTTCTCGATAGTATCAAAATCAAAAAATCGCACCTCTTCGATTTTCTCTCGGTCTTCAGAGTCACGGACATCAACACCCACACCACCAAGCAATAGTTTATGGACCTCGTGGTTTGCATTCACTGGCGTCATTTGTGAACGGTCACGCACCAGCTCTGCATACGCCGTCTCGAGTGCTGCCAACGGCTTATCGGGATTGAGCCGTTGCATCGCCGCCAAAGTACGCTTCTTAAGTACCACCTCACCCCTGTGCTCACGACCCAGCTTCGCATCCTCGATATCGGTATAAGCATTTATGTGACACGACTCGTCACCCCAAAGCTTCTTCACTAAGTCGATGACTGTTTTTTCAACTAAATTGTCTTCTGTAAATGGATTCATGGTGTTTTGAGTATTTCTATCATTCTTCTAATAGATTCACAAAGTTGTTCACGTGTATGTGTTGGTCGTCCCTGGTTATCTGGATGGTGGACTCTATTTCTCACATAAGTCATCAGGGTTTCTTCCTTCTGCCCGCCAGCGGGATCGGTCCACCTTATCTCTCTTGTTTGTTGGTGAGCTCCCCGCGATACATCGATGAGCCAGCTCTCAACATCTTCCTGAGACACTCTCTGTGTAGGGCTCGTTTTTAAGCCATCCTCAATCGTGGAATACAAATCATCATGAAACTCAACAGTTGGCAGACCATAAGCAAAATAGCATATTTCACCCCATGAAGGACTCCACTTTAATAAGCCAAAACCCTTCTCTTGAGCGTTTGTGACTGACACAGCCCCAACGTCGTCTTTTCTTAAAATATGCACAGAGACATCACCATCAAGTGCACCCTTTAACATCAATGGTGAATGGGTAGCGATTATAAATTGCATGTTCACTCCCGTACCAACAAAAAACACTTCTCGCAAAAATTGCAGGTACTTTTCTTGCCACTTAGGATGTAAGCTCAGCTCGGGCTCGTCAATGAGAGCAATACCTCCGTTTAGTCCTCTCAAACTTCTTAGCAGATATCCAACTCGGTACACTACTTGCTTTTCACCCGAACTCAAACCTGAAATATCAAATTCGACATTTTTCTTAATGTCCTTAAAGAGGACCTGGTACTTATTATTGTTCACTCGAACATCAAGTAACTCTTTGCCGTCAAACATTTTTGCGTATGCCGCTTTAAAACGATCGAACTTCCCTTGATACTGAACATCTGCATTTGAGTGACCACTATCAAAATGTGTAGCTTTCTCAGCATTGTCCTGATTCTTAATATCGACCAATAGTTGAGCAATTTCTGTAGCTAACTCTGTACTCGACTTGTTCTTTGTTGAATCTTCACTGTCAATCGTCGTCGCCTTAATAGCCTCGATTTCACGCTTATTAAAATTTATCTCTACTGTCGAGTACGCACACTTGAGAACCTTATTGAGTGGTGACTCATTTTGAAATTTAGGTCGCACTACATTTGAGATATCGACTCCATCAGTATCAAACACTAAAAAACGTGACCAGTTATTAGTAGTACTTCTTGTCTCGTCATAATCAAAAACAATAGTGCCTGTAGGTAGTTCAAGGTCTGTCTGCTCTTGTTCAGTAAACTCAATTGTGATCTTGCGACTAACCCCATCGTTCCAGAGTGCAAAACCGCCAGATAAAATTTTGTGGATCTCTTCAAGTAAAATTGTTTTTCCGCAACCGTTTTCAGCTACCAGTAGTGCGAAATCACGAACTGACCCTTCAACTGCAAAATCAAACGGTAAGTTACCGAGTATTGGATGGTTCTGAAATTCAACTCTCTTAATTTTCATATCACTTAAGTTCACGTTTACCAGTCATGAGCTGCGGAATGAGTAGGTCTCGCATCTCAGAAAGGACTTTACTCTGCAGAGAAAGATTCTGAATTAGGTCAAAATTTTTATCTATGATCGACGCAAAAGCCCCTGCAACCTCTTTATTCGGTAGCAATATCGGAAGTACTTTAAGAAACTTAAAGTGCCGAGCATACTTATAATCTGTTAACCCCGCATTTTTAACGCTGAAATATAATAGAGACTGCGGCATTCTTTCCATGTCATTACTCTTCAGTAGCTGAGTACCATCGGCTCCACATGCAAAATCAAAATTACAATACTTAAAGCAGCGTGAGTGGTCTCCAAAAACTATCAGTGTTTCTTTGTAGACTGCCTCCGCATCATCTGTGTACCCACCAAAAAAATCGCTACCTTGGTCTACTATCGGATATAATCCTTTTTCTTGATACTCTGAGGTCTTAAACTTCTTTTTACGTTTTACGCTATCGAGCAGGGCTTCAATATTTACAACACGCCACCCCTCAGGGATTTTGCCGAGCTTAGTACCAGAATCAACCATCTTCACACTCTCATGAGCAGGGAACTTAAAGTTAACAAACCACTCCGTATACAAACGTTGTGCCGTTTCTTCGAGAACTGACACTTGTTCTCTCTTTACTTTTATCAAAGCATCATAGCTCGATATAACTTCACTAATTGCATCTTGTGACTCCAAACTTATGTCAGGCAAGCCGAGTTTTGAAACATTATCGATTGTGTACGCCTTCTGAGATGAGCCAATAGTGCACTTTGCAAGTGCATTTTTCCCTTCAGGTGAAGATAGCCAATAATAAAGCCATTCTGTATTAATGTTGCGGAAATTTCTAAACCAGATCACATTTCCATCTTTAAAATAAAACTCATCTCCCTCTTGCACCCGATAAATATTTCCAATAGTACCTACTGCAGTCATCAGTAAATCGCCCTTTTGTGGTACTCCAAATTTTTCCTTAAGTGCGAGATATTTTTCTTCATTTATATAAATCGGGTCAGTTATTTTTTCCCCTTTACTAAGCAAAGATATTTCCTTACCTCTATAAAAAGGCGTCCCGCTGTTCTGATACTCTTCAGCGAAGATTCTTTTACTCGAAGTAATTTCACAGTATTTACTGATTGGAATAGTCGTAGTCATACCTAAAAAATCTTTTTTAAGCCATCCAAGATTTCTTTTTCGAGCATATGTGACTGCTGAACAAGTGAGGTAAATTTTGTTGAAAGTTCACGAAACTCTATGTCGAAATCACCATCACTGATTGGTTCGTCGACTATCTCAACATAGCGACCTGGATTGAGCGAGTAATCATTCGCAGCTATCTCTTCTATAGTGGCAACTTGGCAACGCCCCTGTATGTTCTTGTACTTAGAGTACCCTTCTTCACCTCTATACGAGCGAACAATCGATGCTATCTCTTCTACCTGTTCATCTGTCCATGTGTTATGTGCACGATCGACTACAGTAAAGATGTCATGAGCATTCACAAACAACACCTTCTTTTCTCGGTCGGTCCCTCTCTTTCCTTTATCCAAAAACCATAGAGTAGACGAGAGTGTGACGTTGAGGAACATGTTAGAACCAACCGCCACGATTACATCTACTATTCCTGAATCGACAATCTTCTTCCGTATCTCTTTTTCAGCATGACCTGCATCACTGGCACTGTTCGCCATAACAAAACCGGCTCGCCCCTTATCATTGAGAGCAGCGGCAAACATCTGAATCCACAAGTAGTTGGCGTTGGTGATGGTGCCTTTCTGCGTAGTCGGTAGTCCTATGTAATACCTCTTATCGTTTTTAATACGGGCGGGGTCAATTACTACCTGCTTGTTCTTGTCGACACCACTGACATTGAACGGCGGATTTGCAAGAACAAAATCGAATTTACCGATGCACTTGTGCGGGTCGTCATAGTAGGAGTTTGATTCGATAATGTTTCCAGAGAGACCGTGAATTGCAAGGTTCATCTTGGCAATGTTGACTGAGGCACTGGTTTTTTCTTGACCAAAGATAGAGACCTCACTCATAACTTCCTTTCGTCCCTCAAGATGCTTCTTTATGAAGTTGGCAGACTGCACGAACATACCACCACTACCACAAGCAGGGTCGAAGATGCGACCGTGATACGGTTCGATGACTTCCACGAGCAACTTCACAATCGGTTGTGCTGTAAAGAACTCTCCGCCTTTTTGTCCTTCAGACAAAGCAAACTCTCCAAGGAAAAATTCATAGATCTCACCAAGAGCGTCGCCATCGATACTATCGGGAATATTATTGAAATTCTTGAGAAGCGAGATGAGTATCTGGTTGTTTTCTGCTGCCTTTTTTGAAATAGCAGTGTAGTTTTGTGGCAAGATACCAGCGAGGTCACGGTTATGTTGCTCAATGAGCTTCATGGCGTTATTAAGAGCCTTACCGATACTTTCACCCTCCTTGAGACTGAGAATGCTCGAATACAACGCCTCCTCAGGCACATACATAACACCACGAGCTAGATAGTCGTCTTGTGTGATGGGTCGTTGCCGACCGCCACTCTTACCATCACGACTCTCTTCTATTTCTTGCTTAGCCTTGCGGAAACGAATATCCGCAAACTTGAGGAAGATGAGTCCAAGCATTGGCTCAGAGAGCTCATTGAGCTTGAGACTACTGTTGGCACGAGCTTGTTGTGCTCCAGCCCACAGTTGTTCGTGTAGTTGTTTTCGTGTATTCGTTGTCATAATTATTTATCCTTATCAATCACTTCTCGTGGTGCTGCTCCTTCAGCAGGACCGATAACCCCACCTTCTTCGAGCAGGTCCATGAGACGTGCCGCACGGGAGTAACCGATACGAAACTTCCTCTGAATAAATGAGGTAGATGCTTTACCTGCTTCGATAACCGCTTCTTTAACCTCTTCATACAGGTCGTCACTATCATCGTCCATCCATGGGTCAAAGAAGGCATCTGATTCTCGTCGTAGGCTGAGATCAAGCCTCACCTCTTCATCAACTTCATCTTTGTATTTTTTGATATTGGCTTTTATCTCACTCGGTTTTATGTGTGCCATCTGTACCCGACGTGGAATTGGTGAATCGAGCAAATACATAAGTGCATCGCCGTAACCAACCAGTTTTTCTGCACCAGACATATCCAAAATTGTTCGTGAGTCGTATACAGAAGCGACTGAAAGTGCGATACGGGTAGGAATGTTCGCCTTTATGAGACCTGTAATAACATTTACGGATGGACGCTGTGTCGAAATAATTAAGTGGATACCAACAGCACGACACATTTGTAGTAGACGAATGATGCTAGTCTCGAACTCCTTGGGGTATACCGACATCAAGTCAGCCATCTCATCAATAATGACAACGATGTAAGGAAGCTGTTCAGATGCGTCCTCTTTCTTTCCTTTATATGTACCTACGACCTCTTTGTGGTACTCACCGATATCCATCACTCGACTGGCTGCGAGTATATCGAACCGACGTTCCATTTCTTTTACGCACCACTTCAATGCCAAAATTGCTCTCTTGGCATCGGTAATAACATCGGTAAGCAAGTGCGGCAGACCGCTGTATGCAGTCAGAGAGACTCGGGTCGGGTCTACAAAAATAAACCGTAGCTTGTCGGGACCATGCTGAGTGATAAGTGCATTGATAATCACATGGAGCACATTCGACTTTCCAGAGCCAGTAGTACCACCCATGAGTAAGTGTGGGAATTTCGCTATATCGAGAACCAGCTTGTTCCAGTGATCATCGACTCCAAACGGTACCACGAGGGCACCTTCGCTCTTTGTAAATTCTTCGGAGCTGATGAGGTCTTTATAGAGAACGGCGGGCAAGTCACCCTTCTTAGGAACCGTCACGCCGATAAGCGTCTCGTCGGGGATAGGGGCTTGTATCTCGACCTTACTATTGCCGAGAGCGTACTTGAGGTCCTCCTCGAAACTCTTCACTGTCTTCATTCGAACAGGCTTTAAAGCCTCAAAAGTGAAGTAGTAATTACGAAATCCCTCTATAGCGTCGACAATACCCACCTCGACACCAAAGTCAGCAAGTGTACTTTGTACTTTTTGTGCGAGCTCTTGGGTCACTCCCCCACTTTTTTCTGGGTGTGTCTTTTTTTCCATTACCATAGTATACTCCCTTTACTAGATATGGCTAGTAATAACCGCTTAATATGTCATCGGAGGTGCCCCAAGACAAAGACGCAGTATTTATTGCTGGAATAGACTCCCTTATTGAAAAAGTGGAGGCTATTGATGTGAATGTGAACCCGAACGAGGATTTTCCTGTAATACCTGAAGCAGTCACTTTTAAGGACTACAATAATTGGCTAGACGAAGTGGAAGAACACTTCAACACCGACGATTTAAAAATTTACTTACCGCACGACTTCTTTTTTGCAAGACGGCTGCGAGTGCCACAGAGTTATCATTTTGGAATACCGAAACTAAAAAGCAGATTGCCTGAACTTGAACCACACAAGTTCAGAGAGAAATTACATAACGCCATCACTTTTCAAATCAGTACTCTGCACAAAATTAAAGATGAGTACACGAAAAGAACTAAGCAGATCGTGATACATATCGAACATGACGGCACAATCTGGCGTGACGACCGTGACAAGTACTTCCACAAAAGTACAAGCGGTAAAACGAAGCGTGTTCTCATGCTTAAGCACATCGCCAGCAAGCAGAGCCCCGTTGGAGCGAAAGAACTCATGAAGAAGCTCGGATACGCACAGGTCAGCACCCTGTCACGGGAGAAAGGTGAGCTGAACGGAAAACTGCGTGAGCATCTTGGTTTACATCAAGACGTAATACTCGGTGGCGAGCACACCAGGAATAGTGGATACATGATTAACCCTGCTTTTATCGTAATAGCCGAGCTGAAACGCAGTTAGTCCAACTGTTTACTGTTGATATCGAAAAACCCCTCAATAAATGAGGGGTTTTTCGTGCGGAAGACAAACATAGGACAAACTATTTTGAGGCTCTGATATCGCCTACTCTCGAGGTACGAGGTGTTGCTTGCGGGAGATTAGGTGGCATCCCTAGTTTCTCGCAAGCAACACCCCGTCATCTACATGCTGAGCAACAAAACCATCACTGATTTGCAAAACATCCTTCATGAGGAGTTCGGTATCGAATGCACTTTTGCGGAGGCGGCAGAGATAGCGACTGGTCTCGCTCAATATGCGGAAGCATTAATCGAAATTAATAAAAACAACTAATGATTCCAGTCTTTATAGACGAAGAGGAGTTCGAGGTAATGGTCGCACTTGAAAAGGTACGGCGGTATAGAAATAAACAATCGAACCCCAATGTGGGGTTCGACAAATTAACAGAAATCATGGACACGATCATTGCGGTGGCTCAAAACAACCCGACGTGTCCAGACTGCGGTTCAGATAAATTATATGTCAAAATTCGAAAATAGTAAGCTCGAGGCAGCGTTGAATTATCACAAGATGGGCTTTAGCGTCATACCTCTTGGAGCGGACAAAAAAGCACTCTATAAGTGGGAGCAATTCCAGCACGTTCGGGCAGACGAGGCACAAATTCAGAAATGGTGGACACAGTTACCAAACGCCAATATTGGCATCGTGACTGGTGCAGTATCAAAAATTGTTGTGCTAGACGTCGACATTAAAAACGGTGTCGATGGTAGAAAAAGCCTACAACCATTACCCGTCACTGCGTGCACAAAAACATATAGTGGTGGTAGACACTACTACTTCAGACACCCAGGCGTTCATGTAGGCACGAGTGCGGGACAGATTGGTGCTGGTCTTGATATGCGAGGCGATGGAGCCTATGTAGTGGCACCGCCATCTCGAATGGGTTTTAAGGAGTACGAATGGCTCGTGCCACTTAGTGACGGTATTGCTGATATGCCACAGTGGCTATTGGAGAAAACCACGAGACATAGCGGTGGCAAGAAATGGCTCAAGGGTATCAATGGTGTACCTGAGGGACAAAGAAACGACACGGCTGCTTCAATGGCTGGAAAAATATTGAGTTCATCAGCAAAGGAGCTCTGGGAGCCTGTAGGTTGGAAAATGCTAAAGACCTGGAACACTGGCTGCCCGAATCCATTAAACGAGTCGGAACTACGATCGGTGTGGGAGAGTATCAAAAAGCGTGCCATTGAGGATGCTACGGATAAGTCCAAAGGGCAAGCCGACCAAATTATTGAAATGATAACAAAGGACCCAAACGTTGAACTCTTTCACGACGAGTACAAGACGCCGTTTATACAGTTCCAGGTCGATAACCACAAGGAGTACTGGCAATGCAAAAGTAGCGAGACACGAATGTGGATATCGATGCTGTTCTGGAAGAAGAACGGTAAATCAGCCAACAATGACGCTATCAGTACAGCACTGAACACCTTGCAGGCGTTAGCGAAATTCCAAGGTAAGGAATACAAGCTATCAAACCGAGTAGCGTTTCATGACGGCAACCTCTTCTACTCATTAAGTAATAAGGAGTGGCAAAATGTACGCATTACAGAGAACGGTTGGAGCGTCGAAAACAACTCACCAATACTCTTTCGTAGATACACGCACCAAGCACCTCAAGTTCATCCAGTGAAAGGAGGCGACGTGAGGGATGTGTTGCGGTTCGTAAATATCGGAAACGAAGATCACAAGATATTGTTTCTTGTCTCACTCGTGTGTTCACTTATCCCAGGCATACCTCATCCAGCATTGTACTTTTACGGACCGCAAGGAGCCGCTAAGTCAACAACATCACGTCTCATTAAGAGGATTATCGACCCTTCCCTGGTTGAGGTATCTGAAATACCAAAGGACCAAAATGACCTCATCATGAAGCTCTCGCATAACTGGTGCCTTATGTTTGATAACGTCTCGAGCATACCCACGACTCTATCTGACATACTATGCAGAGCCATAACAGGAAGTGGATTCTCCAAGCGGGAGCTATACAGCGATGACAGCGATGTAATCTACAACTTCCAGCGATGCATCAGTATTAATGGCATCAACCTGCTAGCACTTAAGCCCGACCTGTTGGAGCGAAGCATACTTATTGGTCTTGAACGCATCACAAGACACAACCGTAAGAACGAGCAGGATCTGATGAGTGACTTCAACGCTGCTTTACCAGGTATTCTAGGAGGCATGATGGATGTACTCGTAAAGACACTGAGTATCAAACCAACAATTACACTCACGGAAACACCTCGTATGGCAGACTTCACCACATGGGGCTACGCCATTGCAGAAGCTCTTGGATACGGCGGGGACCGATTTCTAGAGTGCTACAACCGAAATATTGAACTGCAGCATGAAGAAGTTATCGGTGAAAGCATCGTTGCCTCATTTGTAGTGGAGTTCATGGATGGACGGTCAATATGGGAAGGTAGTGCCACTGACTTGCTCAACGAAATATCGACTGACCCTGTATATGGTCTCAGAGGTGACGAGCTCCCCAGAAACCCTCAGACTCTAAGTCGTCTACTAAATGAAATCAGGACCAATCTCGAAGAGTGTGGTATCCGCATGGAATTCCTTTCTGGCAGAAAGCGAAAGATCATTATCCGAAAGCAATCAGAAAATATCGCTCACACCGCTGTACCGTCACAAGACAGCTTATTAGTAAGTTAAAAATTTATGGAAATAGAAGATGATAGTAAGCAATATCGCAAGATTAAGAACAAACAAAATGATACAACACTACATAAGGGACGGATAAAGCCGAGTGAGTTAGCGAAAAAGGTGCTTCTGAAGGGGGAAAATCTCCGTAAATTCGAAGAATTGCGTGCCCAGGTCCATAAGGACCTGGGTCCTCAATCAGAAATGGAAAATATTCTGTGCGAAAAAATTATTTTTACGCAATGGAAAATACGCCGAGCGATCGAGGTTGAGAGAAATTTGCTCAATAAGGAGAATGAGATTACCTTCGAAGAGAAACACCCAGACCCATGGAGCCCGCCAGGACGGAAGAGGATCTGTAACATAGACAGAGTACAGATGCAGGCACCTGAAATACAAAACATTATCAACTATCAGCTAGAGCTCGAGAAGTTATTGCAGAAATTACTCTCAAGGCTCCGTGCTGAACAACGACTACGACAACATGGAAAAAACGATAAATAATGGTATATTATCAATGCTAAACCGACCACAAGAAGTACCCGAGGATTTTTTTATGCCACGTTGCCCTAAAGGGGCGACCTGTCCGCGTGGCTACCCTCGGGAAAGTGCGTCGGTTTAGCCAGGTCGTCCCTTTAGTGTATTTGGCTTATGAAGACAATCCTATTTGCTCGAGTGAGCACCAAAGAACAAGCTGTTGATGGGTACTCTCTGGACTCACAACGAAAACTACTCGAAGACTACAGTGCCCAAAAAAGCCTGTTCATTTCGAAGCGTTTTATAGTGCCTGAATCGGCTAGTGGTAAGCAGGAGCGAAAGGAGTTTAATGAAATGCTCGAGTACTTGTATAGCCACCCTGAAATCAAGACAGTACTTTGTGAGAAGGTGGATAGAATCACACGCAATTTTTCTGATTCACTCAAAATCGACCAATGGCTCAATGGCGACGAGGAACGACAAATTCACTTCGTAAAGCAAAACTTAGTAATACATAAGAATGCAAAATCGCACGAGAAGTTCCAGTGGGATATTTATCTCGTACTTGCTCGTCAATACAGTAACAATCTCTCTGAAGAGACTCGAAAAGGGATGATTGAGAAAGCTGAGCAGAATTGGTACCCAGGTGGTCAAAAACGAGGCTATAAGACCGTTGGCGACACAGGACAGAAGCTGTGGGTCATCGACGACTCACCCAGATCTGAAGCACCCTATATCAAAAAAGCGTTTGAGCTCTACGATACAGGTCGTTTTACCGTACTCTCTCTCACAAAACACCTCGTGAAGGAAGGTTGGAAAACAGGAACTGGAAAGCCGATTGCAAAATCAACAGTACACAAAGTACTGAGGGACTGTTTTTATTGTGGTGAATTTGAATGGAACAACAAGAGATACAAGCACGGTAATCACAAGCAATTATCTCAAAAGAACTCTTTCAGAGAGTGCAGGACCGTATCGATAAAAAACTCGTCGGTAAAGCAAAGAAACACGACTTCCTACTCGCTGGACTAATTGAGTGTGCAGAATGTGGTCGTAGTGTGTGTGGCGAGGTACAAAAAGGACACCACTACTTCCGATGTACTCGATATAACACGAACTGTAACCAGCGTGGATATACTCGTGAAGAAAAGATTGAGGAGCAGATCGTTGCCCACCTAAGCCGTCTCAAAATTAAAAATGAGCGATTGGCGGAATGGCTCAAAAATACACTCAAGGAGAGTCACGCCGATGAAGTTAAGTACCATAACGCTGCACTTGCAGACTTAAGCAGCCGACTAGCGAGAACACAGCAACGTGTTGATACGCTCTATGATGAGAAGATTGATGGCAATATTACTCCCGTTTTTTACAACAAGAAATTTGCCCAGTACTCCGAGGAATTGGACGAAATAACAGCGTCGATAGAACGGCACAAGAACGCCAACGTAAGCTATATAGAACTTGGCTCTGCCATTATCGACCTCACACAACGAGCCGAGGAACTGTACAGCGAAAAAGCAACGCCTGAACAGAAGCGGAAGTTATTGAATATTGTTTTCAAAAAGCTCTTACTAAAGGACAAGGTTGCAACACCAGTATTTAACAAAGCGTTTGAATACATCGCTGAGCGTATAAATACACTAAATAGCGAAGAGTTTACTCTCGAACCGAATATAACCAGCAATAAAGCCGTAACATTAGAATCAGAATCAAATTCTGATATTTGGCTGCCCGACAGGGACTCGAACCCCAATACCCAGGACCAAAACCTGGTGTCCTACCATTAGACGATCGGGCAATGATCGTTCGTGTGAACCAGATGATTGTGCCAAAGTTTCAGAAATAAGCAAATTGTTGGAGTATACTATGTGTATGAGCGAACACTGGTTTAGTTTTTCAATTGTTATCCTCGTCCAGCTTATTCTTTTTCTTGTACATGCCTGGTACGAAAGACGACTCATCGAAGTACCGCGTATTCTTATCCAGAGTATTGCTATTGGTATTCCGTTCGGCATCGCGTTCGATCTGATTGTGGGAAAATTTGTTGGTCTCTATTCATACGAACTTGGGTTTGGTCTCTTCTTTCTCAGCATAAACGGTGCACTCTCATACGGACTCATGCAGGCAAACGCAGTGCTCATGGAAAAAGTGCACTTCGGTCACTTCTATCTATGGACTATTGCTGTAGGACTTGTGTACGAAGTGACAAATTACTATTTCCGCGTCTGGAACTGGGAATTTAGTACCCCACTCATTGAAACACTCATCGTGCACGGGCTCGGCTACATTGGCCTTGCAACTCTTATGGCACTCACCTGGCATTATGTACTGAGACGCCACTTCGCCTTCATTGAGCGTTTCTAAGGCAGGTATAGGCACGTATGCTATCATTGCGGTATGAGCTGGGCAGTATACGCAGTTTTATCTGCATTCTTCGCGTCACTTGTTGCGATATTTGGTAAGATCGGTATTAAAGGTGTGGACAGCAACCTCGCCGTTGCGCTTCGTACCATAGTCATCGTTATCTTTGCCTGGTCTATCGTCCTCATACAAGGGAACTGGGCGGAGATGTTCAAGATTTCGCGCTTCTCGTACATATTCATTTTTCTCTCTGCTCTTGCAACTGGCCTCTCATGGCTCTTCTACTACAAAGCACTCCAACTCGGTGAAGTCTCGCGAGTAGCGCCAATCGATAAGCTCTCAATAGCGCTCACCATCATCCTTGCCTTTGTCTTTCTCGCAGAAAAGCCAACTGTGGGGAATGTAACGGGAGGAATACTTGTGACACTCGGCGTACTCGCGACGATCTATATCAAATAATACACACACTATGGAACAAGCATTCTACGACAACATCGAACGACACACCCGAGAGAACACTGATTTCCGTCGCGTACTTTTCACCGGAAAAGGAAGTCAGCTCGTGCTCATGTGTCTTGAGGCAAACGATGCGCTCGGTATGGAGACGCACCCCGAGAATGATCAATTCTTTCGTTTTGAGTCAGGTGTCGGGAAAGCGATTGTAGCCGGAAAGGAGTATGCCATCTGTGATGGCATGACTGTCATTGTCCCAATGGGAACTGAACACAATATCGTAAACACATCAGCAACGGAACCACTCAAGTTCTACACTATCTACTCCCCTGCTCATCATCCTGACGGGACTGTCCATCGCACAAAAAAGGAAGCGGACGAAGCGGAAGCGCACGCTTAGTGGCTCACGATTATTTTCGTAACATCCACGCACACGTCCCCTTTGTAGTTGGTCCCACATACTCAACATGAAGCACCTCGCAGTTTTTTAGACTGTTCGTAGAAAGTAAGGTGCGCACAAGCTCACCGAGAGTGAGGTGCTTTTTGTGACACATGTACGTAATCATGAGATTGATATAGGCAGAGTGCGAAACAATAATGACTGAGTCATGCGCCTCAATAAGTGACTCTATGTACTGAAAACTTCTTTGGATACGTGAGTAGATATCAGAAAAATTCTCACCATCGTTATACCGCCACTTCGGACGATTTCTAAAAATGACCATCAGTGTGAGATACCAGATTGTCTCAAGGCTAAGGAGTGATTTTTCAGCAAATGGCGACGGTCTTTCTACCTCGATAAAAAGTTGTTTATACGTTGGAGAAAGACCTATTGCAGCACCGACAATGCGCGCAGTCTGCGCTGCTCGTTCATACGTACTCGAGACGAGAAGTGTTGCATTCATCGGTCGCAAATACTCTGCGACCGAGCGCGCTTCATCGTACCCCTTTTCATTAAGTGGTGTACTCGGTGATTGATGGACAAACCGCTTATTAAGATCGGTTTGTCCGTGTCTAACAAAATAAATGTGCACAAACGAACAGTTACGTCCGTAGTATATCAAGACAATCCCTCAATGACCGCAAGCTCCAGTGGAAGCGTTTTCATATGTGCATACTGAATGCGATCACCTGCTTCAAGGAAGCGCAGGAGTAACGCTGAGTGTATGGGGGATTTCGCATTTTGCGCAGCTGCAATAATGAGTGACCGTTCATCTTCATAAAAATCAGTGAGCATCTCTTGTCCAAGCGCTTTATGGCGAACAAGGAGAATTGCGCGCATACGTTCGAGAATAAGGGAGTGAAATAATTGTATATTGCAATTTGTTTGATCTGCATTACGAAGAGTCGTGAGCGCTTTTTCTAGATCACGATTTTCAAGCGCCTGCATAAACTCATAAATGAGAATTGCTTTGGGAGCACCGACAATGAGCGCGATCTCGTCATGATCGAGTTTTGCATCATGTGATGCCATAAGCACCTTTTGCATTATGGAGAGTGCATCTCGGTATGAGCCATTTGCAGCAAGTGCTATCACGTTTGCGCCCGCTTCGGTGATAGTGAGCTTTTCCTGCTTTGCAATATCACGCACGAGCTCAGTGAGTTCAGCACGAGTTGGCGCCCTAAATGTAAAGACCTGGCAACGTGACGTGATGGTATCAAGTATTTTATCAAGCTCAGTTGTCGCAAGAATAAATACAACGTGCTCTGGTGGCTCCTCGAGCGTCTTTAGGAGCGCGTTCCATGCCTCTTTAGTAAGCATGTGTACCTCATCGATTATGTACACCTTGTATGGCGATTCGTACGGCAATGTATGCACCGCTTCCTTGAGAGCGCGAATGTCATCGATGCCTCGATTTGAGGCTGCGTCAATTTCATAGATATCTATATCTTGCGCACCAATGGCATGTGCAAAAATGCGAGCAACCGTGGTCTTTCCTGTACCTCGTGAACCAGTAAATAAAAGCGCATGTGGGATCATTCCCTTTTTGATCGCTCCTTCGAGTACTGAAATAATATGCTCTTGATTTCTTACTGAATCAAAAGAATCTGGTCGGTACTTACGATAGAGTGCGAAGGATGTTTCTGCCATAACGAGAATAAGTATATCAATGCTTACTTACCTAAGCGAATCGAGTATTTTTTGGATATCAAGCGTGAGATCCTCGCTCCCAAGGAGCACGATACCTACCTCTCGACCGCTTGCGAGCGAGAAGGTGCCTACGAATGTCTTCCCTGCCTCTGGCGTGTAGCCTTGCTTCCCACCAGTAAACCCTTTCAACGACCGAGCGGGGTTGTTGTTCATGAGACCACGCTTTCCAGAAATATGCATTCGAAGTTGCGTTATATCTGTGATATGCGGGTACTCTGCTCTTACCAACGAAAAAAACTTCGCAAGGTCACGAGGTGAAGACACATCATTCTTACTTAGCCCCGTCCCATCCACAATGTCCGTATCTGCAAGTCCAAGGACGTCGACGGTACCGCCGACAGCTTCCGTATAGAGCGGACCGAGTGTTCGTGTGATTGCTGTACCCGCATCATTTGACGATTCGATAAGTAATGGGAACAAGAGTGCGCCGAGCGTTAATTCTTCGCCGTAGGTCAACTTTCCAAATTCCCCTTCAGTATTCACATCTTCCCAGGTGATGGTCGTTTTTGTTTCAATCGCTTCTGAGTGCATTACCATATAGGCGGTAAAGAGTTTTGTTATCGATGCAATCGGACGAGTTGTTTCTATATTACTTCCATAGCGAACATCGCCCGAAGCTGGATCAAAAACTGCCCACGTATCAGTCGTGAGTCGTGGGGTACGGATAAGGAGTGCTTCTTGTCCTTGTTCAAATGGGACATATTGAAGAATTGCAAAACTCATGAGGAGAAATGTCGTCATGAGAGCAACAGTGAGTGCCGTGTACAGTGATGTTCTTCTAAGCATGATCAGATACAGCATACCGCGCTACAGCGTAGCGCGGTACTTATCAAAGAGTCTTGGGTGTTGATTATTTCTTCTCGACTTTTTTTGCGACTTTCTTTGCTGCTTTTTTCACTGGAGCTTTTGCGACCGCACTCGCGATCTTTTTAACTGCTTTATTCTTCTCTAGCTTCTTCCAGTGCTCGAGCATCTCGTTCTTAAAATCCTTAATTTCTCCTTTCGATGCTTCAGTAACAGTGCCGTACGCTTTTGTAGCTGTCTCAACGAGTTCGCTATACTCATCTGCGGTAATCTCCTGCGCTTTCTCAAGTGCCTCAAGGACCTCACCCTTTGCTTTAAGTGTCCACCCTTTTACTTTCTTGCGATTCTGCGCAGCATTCTTTGATCCGACGAGAAAATATGCACCTGCCGCCGCAACTGCTGCTGCAGTGAGGCCAATTCCTAGACCCACTTTCACTTCCTTACTCATTCCATTCTTTGCTACTGCTTTTTTTGCTGCCATAGTATTCGTTACTTATCCTTCATTCTTAATTTTGAGCTCTGTTTTTGGTTTTCTCTCTGGCTTTAGCGCTCGAAGTGGAGTTCGTCGCGCGAGCGACTCTTCCTTTGGTGCTTCTTGTTTTCTTACCGTTCCACGAAAGAAGCGTGAAAGAAAACTCTCTTCAGTTACATACGTTCGTAGATTTTCAAAATCCTCGGCCAAAGTAGCCGTACCCGCTTCCACTCTGTCAGCGATACGCTGAAGCGTTTTAATAAACGTAATGAGATGGAAGAGTAGAATAGAGAGGAGAAGGGTAAAGACGATCACCGCAATACCTGTGATAAAAAAGAAGATATTTGCATGAAGTACTTCATCCATACGAACGCATTAAACGTGTAACCTCCGTCCCTAAGGACTTACGTAGACATTGTATCAGACGTCCATGTACGAAGTTCGGGATGTGCACCTAAGAATGTGTTCACAACTGCCTCAATAGCATCACTTGTCTTCTGATCCATAAGCTCTACACGAAGTTCAGGTGCACCATGAAACCCATGTACGTATGCTTTGTAATGTTTTTTCATGATGGCAAAGTTTTTAAATGAAAGTAGCTCTTCAAAGAGTCGTGTATGCTCAATCATTACACGAAATCGCTCTTCGAGCGTCACATTAGACAAATCCTTCTCTGGATGAAAAAGCCATGGATTACCAAAAATGGCACGACCGAGCATGGCACCGTCCGCGCCTGTCATTGCACACTTTTCATGCGCATCAAGAACAGATGTTACATCACCATTGCCTAAAATGAGTGTCTCGCTTCCAAGCGCGTCACGAATTTCGACTGCACGTTTTACACGCTCCCACCGAGCAGGTACTTTCGACATCTCCTTTCGTGTACGTGCATGTACCGTAATCACTGCTGGTTGTTCTGCAAGAAGTTCGGGGAGCCATGTATCGAGTTCGTCTTTGTTGTAACCAATTCGTGTCTTTACCGTTACAGGTATCTCTTTACCTGCACGTGCAACACCTTGTTTTGCAGCACGAATAATCGAGCGAGCAACAGAGGGACTTTTAATCATCGCTGCACCGCACCCTTGCCGCTCGATGGAGCGGTCAGGGCAACCCATATTGATATCGATACCGTCGAAGCCGAGCTCAACGCAGAGTTTTGCTGCATACTCCATATACTCGGGATTCGAAGAAAAGAGCTGCGCTACAATCGGTCGCTCTTCTTCGGTGTATATGAGATCTGCCATGAGTTTCTTCTTTCCTTCTTCTGTTGCACGAACAAGACCATCTGCAGACACAAACTCTGTCCACATAACATCAGGACCTCCGTCTGTTCCGTCGGCTCGCGTATGGCGAGAATATTTCGCTATCATACGACGAAATGCCGCGTCAGTGACGTCCGCCATTGGTGCAAGGACCACTATGGGCTTCCCTGCTGCTTTGATTTTTTGCCAAAATGACATGTCTTTACAACCTTCCTTGAAGGCCGTAGTGTACACCAAGATACACCTCACAGAAAGGCTCACCCATGCAGATGCGCCGCATCCTCGGAATTCTTTTCCTCACCTTCCTCGTTCCTGTTCTGCTGTTCATTTTGATTGTCCCTGGTGTGATGTTCCTCATTTTGTATTCGACAGCCACCACAGCGTTCGATCAGGTATGTTCGATTATGCTTCTCGGCCTCTACGGCCATAATGCCTTCAAGAGAACCATTCTCATCATCCTCAATACCATTCTCGATGTCTTCATTTCGTGGAGACAATGAAACGACGCGACCTATGGTCGCGTCGTTTTTCCATGTGTAGACTACGGCAGTCCTTCCTATAGACAGACGCTTCTCTAGAGGGTACCCTACAGGAAGTAGAGATGTACACAAAGGAGCTCTCATGTACATGATTTGGCTTGCGTTTGGGATCCTTGTTTCAAATGCGGGGATCATCGTTATTTCTCTTTCGCACAACAGTCAGGCAGACACCCTCTACCAAACCGCTGGCTGGACTCTCGGCATTATCGGTATCGGTACTGCAATCGGAGTACTCTATACGCGATGGAAAGAGCGACACAGTGATGAAGTGGCGACATGACCACATACGAAATGACGCGCAGTACCTGCGCGTCATTCTTTATTCTGCAGTGCTACTTGTTGCCTGTGTAAGAGAGGTTGTTGCGAGCGTCGGATCTTCTTCGTTTACAAATACCTTATTCCCAAAGCGAAGGTCAATATATTGAAACTCTCCAGGCGTAAGGTGTGCAAATGCCTCAGACGCAAGAACTGATTCAAGATTTTTATAGGTTTCATCGTACGAGACATCTTTTCTCACAAGAAGTTCACCTCCACCATTAACACGGAGACGCACATCACCGTCGTCTGTATAAAAAACATCTGTCACCCTGAGACCAAGACGTTCTTTAATTGTCTCTAAAAAAGCGTGTGTCTTTCGAAACGAGTCTGTTTCAAAAACGTGTTTTACTTCAAGCTTACCTTCTCCTTCTTGCATATGCCTAACAAGTGCACCACCCTGGAGTCGAGGCCCTGGGGCAAATGCGTACCCTGTCTCATCAAGGAAGAAGCACTGCTCGTCTTCGTCTGGTGATGCACACCAAAGTGCGTAGGGTTTGTACTCCGTAAAGGCCACAGTAATCGTCCCTCCCGTTCTGCTCAGATGAACATCTTTCATACGCGGCATAGACTGCACTGCAGAAGCCACATCTGCTTCAGGATAGAGTGCCGTAAATCGATACGGTATGAGTTTAAGATACGATCCGTTCAACACCTCCTCCACAGTCCTGCGCACCTCGTCATGAGAAACCGTTTCGCCTCCAGTAACATCTATCGCCGCAATGGTAAATGTAGGCAGGTGCGTCACGTACCATACGGTAGTCGCCGTGAGCACCACAGCGAGCGTAGCACTGAGACCATACGCAACATGAATCCACACTGAGGTGACGCCCTCTCTATTTCTTGTTCGTGAGCGACCAGTACTTCTTCTAAACATGCCCTATTGTATAACAGACGCACCAAAATATGGTGCAAGCACATCAGGGATCTTCACTGTTCCGTCTGCCTGTTGGAAATTCTCAACGAGTGAAACGAGGATGCGTGGTGTCGGGATTGCCGTACAGTTGAGTGAGTGTGCGTACCGCGTCTTTCCCTCACCATCTTTGTAGCGAATGTTGAACCGACGTGTTTGGAAATCATGGAAATATGAGGCAGAACTAATCTCGCGATACTTCTGTTCGCCAGGTACCCAGAGCTCTACATCGTACTTTTTTACCTGTCCAAGACCGAGATCACCGGAACAGTTGAGTACCGTATGGTACGGAATACCAAGTGATTCGATAAACTCTTCGGTATTACGATTGAGCCACTCATGCCATTTTACAGACTCTTCATGACTTGCCGCACAGAGAACTACTTGCTCGAGCTTGTAAAACTCGTGTACACGGATGAGTCCTTTAGTGTCCTTACCATGGCTCCCTGCCTCTCTTCGGTAGCAAGGTGAAAATGAGAGCCACTTAATAGGAAATTCTTTCTCATCAAGAACCTCGTCACTGTAGAAACCCATTGTGGATACTTCTGCGGTACCTACAAGATAATCTTCATCCTGCGTGTTGTAGACATCCTCAGCATCATTCGGAAGGTGTCCCGTGCCGTATAGATTCGCCTTACGTACAATTGTGGGAACGAGCATCGGATTAAATCCTTTCTTAAGGAAGAATGCCTGTGCATAGTTCCAGATTGCCCACGAAAGCTTCGCACCATCGTTAATGAGGTAGTATCCACGAAATCCATGCACTTTCTGCCCTCGCTCAAAATCCACCATCTTCAAGTTCGTCATGATGTCTACATGACTTTTTGGTTCGAAGGCAAACGTGGTCTTCTCACCCCATACTTTCACTTCACGATTATCTGAATCATCATTCCCCTCCGGAACAGACATGTCAGGAACGTTCGGCACCTGGAGCATGAGTGCTTGCCACCCCGCCATTACTCCTTTGAGCTCTTCTTCCTTTACTTGAATCTCATCTTTAATAACCTTCATGCGTGCGATAAGTTCCGCACGCGCCCCTTCATCCATCGCTTGTGCAAGCTGCGGCGAAACAGCATTTTGTTCACTCTTTTTCGACTCTATAAGCGAAAGAAGTGCACGACGAGATTCGTCGAGCGATACAAGCTCATCTAGGTTGATGTGTACATGCTTTTTGCGCGCAGCGTCCTTTACAAGGTCGAGATTTTCTCGGATGAATTTAATATCGAGCATAGGATTTGTAGGTAACGATGTGATTATAAACTAGACATCCCTAAAGAAGAAGCGCCTCGTGGAGGCGCTTCGGTGTACCCATCAGATGATGCGCGCTCTGCGCATGCGATCACTGATGCTTTCATGGATGACATGGCTCGTGAGACTGAGATCGAGAATGGTATGAAATGCTCGATGTGCACTTTCAGGCTGCCCAACAATATTCCCTTGGAATCGATCGAAACCAAGGAGTGCTGCGAACGCAAGATCGGACTCAGTCTCGACCCCTTCTGCAACACATGTAATACCATTGTGGTGCGCAAAAGCCATGTACTCAAACGCGGCCTGAGTAACAGGACCACCAGTTACTCGTTCTCGACAAAGATCTTGTATGAACTGTCGATCGAACTTCAGTGTTCGAATCCGAAGCGGAGTATTCGAAAGCCACGCAAGAAGCTTCGAGGGATCATCCCAATTCGGGAAGTCATCTATGGCAAGCGCAACGCCGAATTGTCGGAGTCCTCGGAGGACTTCGCACACTTCAGGATCATCCCAGAAACTTTTACCCTCAACGATCTCAATGGTGAGACAGTGCGGTGGAACACGATGCGTCTTTAAGAGCTCTTTTACGAGATGCAAATACGAGAGCGAACGGAGTGTTTCAAGACTCGCATTCACATGCACGTGTGTATTCCCCACACCTTCAGTCCAAGCACCCACTTGCTTGATGACACAGGCCAATAGCGCAAAGTCAAAATCCTGCACTACCTGTGCGCGCACGAGCGCAGGTAGGAATTCATTCGGTGTGAGCACCTTCCCATGAAAGACAAGCCTACCAAGTGCCTCATACGACACAACGGAACTTTCTCCGCCTACGATAGGCTGAAAAAATGGGAGCGCATTTTCATGCACAAGCTCTATGAGTTCTGTCGAGCTAAGACTATCAACCTTCATACGGTTCTCCTGTGTTGGGTGAGCATCCTTGCCCACAACAGGGATAGTCTAGAGCAAGGGGTATAGAGCGTCTCAGGGTTAATTTCTGAGAACATCTTTTAAAACGATACATTTGTTTTTTATATATGTCAATATATGTACCACCATGCTACCCTATAGGGTATATGCCTGAGCATATACGCACAGTCTCAGCGGACGCCTTCCCTCCCCTTCTTCGTGAAATTCCGCAGCCACCCAAACAGCTCTACCTACGCGGCACACTACCCGACGCTCACATGAAATGTCTCGCGGTAGTTGGATCACGCAATTATTCAAATTACGGCAAACAAGTCGCTGAGTACCTTATCGCCGGCCTTCGCGGATATAACATTGGAATCATTTCAGGACTTGCACTCGGTATTGATGCTATCGCGCACCAAGCTGCGATACATGCCGGACTCTATACACTAGCCATTCCTGGATCTGGCATCGACGATGCTGCCATCTACCCCCGAACACACGTAGGCTTAGCGCATCGCATACTCGAAAGTGGCGGAGGACTTCTCTCAGAGTATGACCCACTTTTTAAAGCCACAAAGTGGTCATTCCCAGAGCGGAATCGCATCATGGCAGGGATGTCACACGCAACACTCCTCATTGAAGCGAGCGAACGGTCAGGAACACTCATCACTGCACGACTCACCGTTGACTACAATCGTGAGCTACTCGTTGTGCCTGGAAATATTTTTTCTGAAAACAGTAAAGGCGCACACCAGTTTCTCAAACTCGGCGCCACTCCCATCACTGCGCCAGAGGATATTATCTCCGCACTCAATATTGAGCCTCACACATCAAAAACCACATCGCATTCGCAGTACACTCCGGAAGAAATTACCATTCTTGAAGTACTCCGTGAACCGATGGATAAAGATACACTCATACGTGCACTCGGACTGGATACCACACAGGTAAACGTGACCCTCATGCATATGGAACTCAAAGGAATGCTTACAGAAAGTAATGGTATCCTCTATAAAATTGACAATAACACTTTTTAGTGCTATTATTATGGCGTTCTCACATAGGGAGTTTCGAAGTGGAGTATGTGATTGACGAGTACGTCTTGGTGTCGATCGTGGGAGGAGCGTATCTCCTCCTCGCAGCCTTCGCGTCATGGTACATCCCCAAGCACGAGCCCAAGATGGCCGAGGGGATTGGAGACTGTCCCGCATTCGCTGGAGCGGCTGCTGCCCTTCTCGCGATGCCGATCATCGCTCCCATCATCGCAGTCTACAGGCTGTGTGGCGGCACCAAGTAAAACGACCCGCAAGGATACCTCGCGGGTCCTTGTTTTTTCTCCCTCTCAAAAAGTTCTCATTTGACATATATATGTATCGGCAGTAAGAATTGCAGGAATGAGTAATACTCTCGTCATTGTCGAGTCGCCCGCAAAAGCTAAAACTATCGAGAAATACCTTGGAAAAGGATTTACCGTAAAAGCATCTGTCGGTCATGTGCGCGACCTTCCAAAATCAAACAAAGACGCCGTCGATATAGAGGGCGGTTTTGTGCCGAAATACATTATCTCTGTCGGAAAGGCAAAGGTGATCGAAGATCTTCAGAATGCTGCGAAAAAAGCAGATACAGTCCTTCTTGCAACCGACCCCGACCGTGAAGGTGAGGCGATCGCATGGCATGTCGCAGAGCTCCTCAAAAAAGAGGTCAAGCACCCGAAACGAATCGTCTTTCATGAAATCACCGAAGGTGCAGTCAAAGAAGCACTCCTCCACCCCCGTGAGATAGACTGTAATCTGAAGGAGGCGCAGGAAGCACGACGTGTACTCGATCGACTCGTTGGATATGATCTTTCTGGTCTCATCTGGAAAAAAGTTCGATACGGTCTTTCTGCTGGGCGCGTGCAATCACCAGCGCTTCGCATCATTATGGAGCGCGAGCGTGAAATACGTGCATTCATCCCTGAAGCATTTTATGTAATCACTGCAGACACAAAAACAGAGAAAAAAACGGCACTCCCACTCACCTGTACGATCGAGCCAAAGACGCTTGAGGAAGCGGATCGTATCGTGTCGCTCGGAAAAGCACATACCTGGGTAATTAGTGACATAAAAGAGACGGAGCAAAAACGATCACCTCACGCACCATTCACGACATCAACACTCCAACAGGCCGCCTCGACACGACTTGGTTTTTCACCATCGCGCACGATGGGCGCAGCACAAAAGCTCTATGAAGCTGGATACATCACCTACATGCGTACAGACTCAACAACGATGAGTGACGTTGCGCAAAAGCAAATCATTGCACTCCTCCATAAAGAGCATGGTGCCGAGTACGTACAGCCCCGTACATTTAAAACAAAGAGTAAATCTGCTCAAGAGGCTCACGAGGCAATTCGTCCATCTAACTTTGGCGTAAAGCATGCAGGTCATACCGATGATCAAAAGCGCCTCTATGAACTCATCTGGGAACGCGCAGTTGCATCACAAATGGCAGACGCAGTGGTAAAGCGAACGAAGGTTATTGCAAACATAACGAACGCGAAAGAATCAATTCCTGACTTTGCGGCGAATGGTTCTCGCGTTGTCTTTCCAGGATGGCTCCTCGTAGACACCCGCGCACGAGGTGAAGACGTGGAGGTTCCATCACTCACCGCCGGTGACCCTCTCTCACTCGTAGGCATCGCCCACGAGTGTAAAGAAACACAACCACCGAGTAGATACACCGAAGCAGGGCTTATTAAGGAACTTGAGAAACGAGGAATCGGGCGCCCGTCAACGTATGCATCAATCATGGGAACCATAATTGAACGCGGATACGTAACAAAGGAAGGTCGCACTCTCATACCGACAGATACAGGTGATCTTGTCTCATCATTCCTCGAAGAGCATTTCTGCGACTACATTGATGATGACTTTACGAGTGAGATGGAAGACAAACTTGATGAGATCGCTGGAGGTACTCGTGAGTATGTAAAAACACTTGCTGAGTTCTACAAACCATTCAAGAAGGCTGTTGACGCAAAGGAGAATATCGCAAAAATAACAAACCTCGGTCCTGGACCAAAAGAATTCCCCTGCCCTATCTGTGGAAGCGACATGGTGATCAAGCTCGGCAAGAGTGGAAAGTTTCTTTCCTGCGCACGGTATCCTGACTGTGATGGTGCACGACTCATCGATGGATCTGATATCAAAGAAGACGAACCGCTCGGTAAACACCCCGAGACTGGCGAAGATATCTATCTTCTGAGTGGTCGCTTTGGACCATACGTCCAGCTCGGTAAAACACCAGAAAAGGTAAAGGGTAAGAAAGCACCAACACCAAAGCGAGCGAGTCTTCCAAAAGACAAGAAGCCTTCTGAGGTAACTCTCGCTGACGCTGTACACTACCTTATCCTCCCCCGCGAACTTGGCACACACCCTGAAACAGGAGAACCGATCATTGCGAACACTGGTCGCTTCGGACCATATATTGGTCACGCTGGTGATTTCCGTTCACTCAAAGGTGCTGACAACCCATACGAAATCTCTCTCGAGCGGGCGCTCACGATCCTCAAAGAACCAAAGAAGATGCGTGCTGGAGAAAAACTCCTAAAGGAAGTTGGCCTCCATCCCCGCACGAAGAAGATGATCAAAGTATTCGAATCAAAATCAGGAAGGTATCTCAAGCGTGGATTCTCTCGCATCTGGCTTCCAGACTCAATAAAAATTGATGAATTTGGTATCGATGAGGCAGTTGCACTCATGAGTTCAAAATAGCCATAGAAACCCCTCGCCACAGACCTAGCGAGGGGTTTCTATTTGTGCATTCTGGTGCGCCCCTGTACAATTTTTTTATGGCTAAGGAACTATCCGTTGATACTATTCTCAAACTCCTCAAATCCTCAACTGAGGGAGATGTTACGCTCATCAAGAAGGCATATGATTTTGCTAAAAAGGCGCATGAAGGGCATACACGCTACTCTGGTGAACCATACCTGAATCACCTTGTCTCAGTGGCTGCAATGCTTGCTGAGATTGGAATGGGTGCGCGGACTGTTGCTGCAGGGCTACTCCATGACACAATCGAAGATACTGGGGTCGACCTCGCAGAACTTCGGACAGAATTTGGAGATGAAATAGCCTTTCTCGTTGAGGGAGTAACAAAGCTTGGTTCAGTACGCTACTACGGAAGCGATCGTCACAACGAATCACTCCGAAAACTCTTTGTTGCAACCTCTCAAGATATCCGCGTACTCATCATTAAACTCGTCGATCGTCTTCACAACATGAAGACATTCGAGCATGTGCCGAAAGAAAAACAACTCCGCATTGCACGCGAAACCCTCGAAATCTACGTTCCGGTTGCACACCGTCTCGGTATGGGTCGGCTTCGAAAGGAACTCGAAGATCTAGCATTTCCCTATGTTTATCCAGAAGACCACAAACACGTAGTCGACGTGTCTCGCCAGATGGCAAAAGATGCAGAGGCTGAGCTCGAGAAGACGCGAAAAACACTACAAAAACGCCTTGCTGAATCGGGGCTACGGAATTTTCATACATCGTATCGCGTCAAAGGTACCTTTAGTCTTTTCCAAAAGCTTAAACGAAGGGAGTGGGACATGAACCAGGTGTATGACTACCTCGCGCTTCGTGTTGTCGTTGAAAGTCTCGAACAATGCTACCAAGTACTCGGTATCGTACATGATCTCTGGAGACCGATGCCAAAGCGTATGAAGGACTATATTGCATTCCCCAAACCAAATGGGTATCGCTCTCTCCATACCACGGTCATCACACCAAACAAAACGATCGTCGAGGTACAAATTCGCACCGAGGCAATGAATCGCGAGGCAGAATTTGGTATCGCGTCACACTTCATATACAAGGCAAATGAGCTTGGGCAAAAAGAAAGTCAGGAGAATACTCGATCATGGTTTTCTGCACTTATCCCTTCCCTTTTTAGGCCATTTAGCTGGCGCACAAAGAAACAGATAGATCCGCCGCAAAAAGAACTCCTCGGAGACAAAAACCACAAAGCAAAAATTCCACAGTGGATACAAGAAATTGCTGAAGCACACAAAAGTGACGACGGTACTCGTGAATTTTTTGATCGACTCAAAGATGATTTTTTCTCCTACCGCATCTTTGTGTTCACACCAAAAGGTGATGTGATCGATCTTCCTGTTGGCGCATCACCGATTGATTTTGCGTATGCGATTCATTCTGATATCGGTGACTACACTTCAGGGGCAAAAGTAAACAACAAACTTGTCGGTCTCGACACCGAGCTCAAGAATGGTGACATTGTCGAAATACTCACGGGAAAAAATAATAAGCCAACGCGAAAATGGCTCGATTTCACAAAAACATCACTCGCTCGTCGCAGAATACGGAGCGCACTCGGTTTGCAAGTTGAAAACTAGGAACGTACCGAACTGGCTATAGGCTGAAATTTTTGATTGAGTACAAATCCTCATCAAGATCCTCTGCTTCTTCAGCAATCTCTTTATCGAGCACCGCAATAGGGGTCTCTGGCTCTTCGAGTGAATCATGCCTTGTGAACACTTCCTCCTCTATGTGCAAATCCGTTGGAACTACCTCAGGTACTTCTGTAGGAATCGTCGCGGCGAGAGCAACAGGAACAGTGAGTGGCGTCGCACTGGTGAGCGCATGGAGCATCTCGCTTTCTGTCTTTGTTTGAGGATTTACACTCTCACCTCGGTGAATTGTTTCGAGAATTTTTCTAAGATCTTCTTCTGAGAAGTAGTCGATTGTCATGCGTCCTCCGTACTCGGTTCTGAGTATTTGTACTCTCGTTCCAAGCGTCTCGGTAAACTCCTTTTCTATTGCCTGGAGCTCAGCATCACCATCACTGAAATGCACTTTTCTAACCTTCTCAGTCGCTATCTTTCGAGAGATTCGCTCCACTTCACGAACAGACAACTTCTTGAGGAGAATTTCACGAAACACCACGTCTTGTTCCTCTGGTCGATCGTTGAGCATGAGGAGTGTTCGTGCATGACCATCTGAAATATCACCAGCGCGGAGCGCATTTAAAATCGTCTCAGGGAGAAGGAGAAGGCGGATTGAATTTGAAACATACTCTCGCGATCGTCCCACCTTTTCTGCAACCTGTGCATGCGAAAAACCAAATGCTTCTGAGAGTTGCTTAAACGCGAGCGCTCGATCAACTGGATTAAGATCTTCGCGTTGAAGATTTTCGATGATCGCCAATTCAAGCTTCATCAGATTTGTCTCATCACCTGTTCGCACAATCACAGGAACCTGTGCAAGACCCGCAAGTTTTGATGCGCGAAGTCGACGCTCACCAGCAATGAGTTCGTACTCGGTTGAGAAGGCACCGTTCTCCTTCATAACCTCTCGTCGAGTAACCACAAGCGGTTGAAGCACTCCGTACATTCGAATGGAGTCAGCGAGTTCTTGTAGCTTCTTCTCATCAAACTCACGACGCGGCTGGTATGGATTAGGAACTATTTTTTCAACCTCTATCCAAAAAATTGCATTGCTTTCATATGCCATAGTGCGGTCATTTTACCACAGCATCTCTCTGTTCCGTCATGTGCATAAATTTGGTAGAGTTACCGGTATTCGCATTCAAAGTGCTGGAGTGTGAGAAATGGGACAGGACCCATTTCGCAAGAGGTGAGGAATGGGCAGGGACCCATTCTGCAAGACCTTGAGCAGTTACTGCGAAAGGTGTACAGCGTCTGTAAGACGGGAGTGTTTCAATGGAGTATGAAACAATCATGCAACCTGAACGGCGCATGTAATGCGGGTGGGTTCAAGGTTTTAAGGTAGTTTGGAAACAGTGTGCCGGAGTGGCGGAATTGGTATACGCGCACGACTCAAAATCGTGTGTCGCAAGACTTATGGGTTCAAGTCCCATCTCCGGCACACTGTTCCTAAATTTGGGCTGTTCAGGTCTACATTTGATGTATTGGATCATTTCGGAAATAGGAAAAGCCCTCGGTGAGGAGGGCTTTTTGAATGCCTTGTCTGACCTAGCCGTGCCAAATCACTGCTAGGATGAGCAGCGCCCCGAGACCTGCAATCACTCGACTCCATGACACGGAGCGGGAGCATGAGGAACTGGGAGCAGGTTGGTCATTGTTAGCCATCAGTCCGCCAAGGAGCAGGACGACGCCAACCACAACCAGAAAGAGCTCGATACCTTTCACAACTTTCTCCGTTGTTTGAACAGAATGATAATACAACATATTATTATAAAGTCAATAAATGTGTAATATGGTATAGTCCCACTATGAAGAAGCCCAAAGTACTCGTCATCGTCGGACCAACAGCGTCCGGAAAGACATCTCTCAGTATCAAGCTCGCCAAGCACTTCTCGGGCGAGGTTATTTCTGCAGATTCGAGGCAGGTGTACTGTGGACTCGATATCGGTTCTGGAAAAGTGACGACCGCTGAAATGCTGGGTATCCCCCACCACATGCTCGATGTTGCGGACCCAAAGACTGTCTACACGGCAAATGATTTTGTTCGTGACGGAAGAGAGGTGCTTGCGGGTATTCTGAGACGAGGGAACCTCCCTATCATTGTCGGCGGCTCATTTTTTTATGTTGATGCACTCCTTGGACGTGTTTCATTTCCAGAAGTACCTCCGAATCCTTCACTTCGAACAGAGCTCGATCTAAAGAGTACCGAAGAGCTTTACGCACTCCTCGTATCACAAGATCAAAGACGTGCTGAAGAAATAGACAAGGATAATCGCCCACGTCTTATCCGCGCCATAGAAATCAGTGCAGAACTCGGTGCTGTGCCACTCCCTCATGGTGCACCACTCTATGATGCACTTATGATCGGTATCGTGACTGATAAAGAAACACTCCACAAGAATATCCACGATCGTCTTATCTCACGCATGGAATCGGGAATGCTAGAGGAGGTTGAAAAGCTCCATGCACAAGGGCTTTCGTATGAGAGACTCGAATCATTCGGACTCGAGTACCGGTATCTTGCACATCACCTCAAAGGGGAACTCCCGTATTGTGAAATGCTTGAGATTCTTGAAACAAAGATACGCCAATTTGCGAAACGTCAAATGACCTGGCTGAAGCGAGATACAGAAATTATATGGAATCCAAAAGAAGATGTGCCAGGGATAACAGAATTGATTGAAAATTTTTTGAAATAAATATGAATCCTCGTGGACCTCGCAAACTGGATTCGACCATTACATGGTCAGTACACCTTGCGGATACTTTGCTTCGCTTCACTCGCAAAGGTACCGCGCAAGGTCTTCGAATCCTCGTGGACCTCGCAAAATGAAACTGCCGAAGCTAAACGCTTCGGCAGTTTCATTTTGCGGGTCCACGAGGATTCGAACCTCGGTCAACGGTTTTGGAGACCGCTATTCTACCACTGAACTATAGACCCGTATGTGCCCAATGATGGTACGGGAAAGGAGAACTCGAGTCAAATTAACATCCGGGCATACTGATGTGGGTATGGTTGGTCTCAAAATTCAGTACTCCTCCACACGAAGGTCTTCGTACTTGTATCAAATTGTACAGCTGCACTTCGGTAAATCCAGCACGTGCATTGAAATCAACAGCACGTGCCCCTTGCCCACTTCCACGCCCGTAATGACATGAATTTACGCTGTGCTGACACGAGAGACCGCATACTCTAGCACCATTGGTAAGACTACAACGAGGAGATGTTCTATCGACGGTATACAACTGGCCGTTGTCTGTCGCAGCCGCAATTTGCGGGTCGCCCAAGTAACAATTTATCATTGCTCTAAGGCCAGGGTCCTCTGCCCCCACCGGTGAACCCCGATACTGTGCCATAAGTGCAGCATCATCGGTACAAATACCTGATGGTGTGCTCGTTGCAGTGGTTGTTGTAGTGCTTGTTCCCTGTCCGGGTTGTCCAGGTTGTGCAGGCTGCTGTGGGGGCGCGACACACTGAATCTCGTTCCAGGGACCAAAGTTTGGTAACTCATCCCCTACCAGCATTCGAAGTACGGTATCAACAAGAAGCCACGAAGCGAGGAGGATAATAAACCCAACGATGGTGTTTGTAATCATCTCTTTTGCTTCACTAATTGCACCCGGATTTCCAGCACCCATAACCATCTTGAAGCCTGCAAATACAATCATGAGGGCACAGATAGATGACATGATGCCAACAAACCACTCTATGAGATTATTCCCAAGCTGCACAAAGTCACACACACGACAATTTGGACCATCACATGGGACGATTTGTGCATATGTAAGAATTGGGAGAGTCAGCACTCCAACAAGAAAACTGATGAGCAGAAAGCGTTTCATACCACAATCCTATCATGCACGCAGTTCCTACTTTCCTAAGGAAGTGAATTATGATACGGTATACCCTGCTTTCATCTGCATGATGTATAAGCAGTCAGCCAAATCTCCCAGATTTCCAGTCTACATAGATTTGAATGATAGAGTGAAGTAGGTACAATTACATACACGCGTCGGTACTCAAGCGGTCAACGAGGGCAGACTGTATGACTTGCGCTTTGTGCACCAGGAAGTCATTCTGGCAGGGGTATCTCCCGCCGGAGATACAGTTTTAAGTCGCTATACGCGACAAACCAGTAAATCTTGCAGATTTCCAGTCTACATAGATTTGAATGATAGAGTGAAGTAGGTACAATTACATACACGCGTCGGTACTCAAGCGGTCAACGAGGGCAGACTGTAAATCTGCTGGCATTAGCCTACGAAGGTTCGAATCCCTCCC
>Ga0075163_10000473_pt1 | contig 51461 bp, 46 predicted proteins | sample JI1023141ADNA_FD_71478 | JGI IMG/M metagenome (GOLD analysis project Ga0075163, IMG submission 71478) | Wastewater effluent complex algal communities from Wisconsin, to seasonally profile nutrient transformation and Carbon sequestration -... | ecosystem: Engineered > WWTP > Effluent > Algae...
CAATAGTGAACAATATCATCAATAATGTAAGTAGGATCTTCGTGTGTAGTAGGCTTGCAGGTTTCAATACAACCGCCTTGATCTACAGCAACGTCAACTAATACAGTACCTGGGCGCATAGTCTTTAACATATCGCGGGTAATAAGTTTGGGTGCTTTGGCTCCGGGTATCAATACACCACCAACAATCAAGTCAGAAGTTTTTACAAGATCGCGCAACACATAATCATTAGAAGCCATGGTGTGCACATTCTTAGGCATCACATCATCGAGGTAACGCAAGCGGTTCAGGTTAACATCGGTAATAATTACATCAGCGCCCATACCGGCCGCAATTTTAGCAGCATTGGTTCCTACTACACCGCCACCCAGAATCAAAACTTTTGCAGGCATTACACCGGGCACACCACCTAGCAATATTCCACGACCTTTCAACGGTTTTTCTAAATACTTGGCACCTTCTTGTATAGCCATGCGGCCTGCTACTTCCGACATCGGAACAAGCAGAGGCAAACTACGGTCGCTACGCTCTACTGTTTCATAAGCCAGACAAACCGCACCGGTTTTAATCATAGCATGTGCAAGTGGTTCGTACGATGCAAAGTGAAAATAGGTAAACACCAATTGATCTTTGCGGATAAGGCTATACTCCTGTTCAATTGGTTCTTTTACTTTAATGATCATTTCGGCTACATCGAATACCTCCTTAGCGGTATTCAAAATTTTTGCACCCGCACCTTTGTATTCTTCATCAGAAAATCCGCTGCCATCGCCAGCTTTGGTTTGTACATACACAGTATGTCCTTTTCTGATAAACTCTTGAGTTCCGGCAGGAGTTACCGCTACCCGGTTTTCGTTGTTTTTAATTTCTTTAGGTACGCCAATGATCATATCGGATAGTTTTTAATAGTTCAGAATAATGTTTTATAGGTGCAATTTTTTGTTCCGCAAAGATAGCATTCGTACACGATTGCAAAATGCTATAAGCAAGAATTCCAATTTGAATGTCAGCAAATTATCCTGTAGTATAGTGTTTATATAGGGTGACATTCTTTGGTGAACAAAGAAATTAGCGAGATTTTCTATGGTAAAAATTTTCACTTTGTCACCTCCTTTGTTTTTGCCTATTTTTACCCATAACCAAACTGATATTCTGAGGTGGCGCAAACAAAAACTTTGGTTAACGGATTATCCGAAAAGAAGATAACAGCAATTATTGCTGATTATCGTCTTGCCTGCGAAAGTCGCGAAGCGAGTCTGCTTGGTCGTAAAGAAGTGTTTATGGGCAAGGCTAAGTTTGGCATCTTTGGCGATGGCAAAGAGATGGCTCAGATTGCAATGGCGAAAATTTTTCGCGCAGGCGATCATCGTGCGGGCTACTATCGCGATCAAACCTTTATGCTTGCCATTGGTGAGCTTACCTTGCAACAATATTTTGCACAGTTATATGCACACACCAGCGTGGAGGCCGATCCTGCTTCTGCTGGTCGTTTAATGAATGGTCACTTTGCCACACGCATGATTGATGAAAACGGTGCATTCAAAAATCTGGCGAAGTCAAAAAATAGTAGTTCTGATATTTCACCAACTGCTGGCCAGATGCCGCGATTGGTTGGACTTGCATACGCATCAAAATTGTTTCGTAATAATCCCGAACTATCGGCTTACACCGAGTTAAGCAATGCTGGTAACGAAATAGCGTTTGGAACAATTGGTAATGCTTCTACTTCCGAAGGCCATTTCTTTGAAGCGATTAATGCCGCAGGTGTATTGCAGGTGCCCATGTTAGTTTCCGTGTGGGATGATGAATATGGTATTTCTGTTCCGGCTGAATATCAAACTACCAAAGGCAGTATTTCAAAAATTCTGGCTGGCTTTCAAAGAAATAAAACCGAGAAAGGTTATGAAATCTTTACTGTAAAAGGTTGGGATTACCTTTCGTTGATTAGCACTTACGAGAAGGCAGAAAAAGTTTGTCGTGAAGAGCATGTACCGGTTTTGGTGCATGTAACCGAAATGACACAACCGCAAGGCCATTCTACTTCAGGTTCGCATGAACGTTATAAGACTAAAGAACGACTCACCTGGGAAACGGAGTTTGATTGTATTCGGAAACTTCGCCAATGGTTAATTGAGAACGGAGCGGCTTCTGCCGATGAGTTGGATGAGATTGAAAAAGGAGCAAAGGCAACTGCACGTGCTGCGAAAGAAGCGGCCTGGAAAGATTTTAATAAAGACATTCAGAAATCGCAAAAGCAACTTGAGCAGATTTTGAATGAAGCTATCGCTGAGCAACCTGCTATAGAAGACTTTGTTTTGGACTTGCGTAAAACAATTAATCCATTGCTGATGGATTCTGTTAAAGCAGCCCGAAAAGCAGCGCGGTTGCTGAGAAGCAGTACTTCAGAAACACGAAGCCGGTTGGTAGAATGGATTAAAGCATCCGAAGAAAAAAACTTTGATCGTTTTAGTTCCTACCTGTATAGCCAATCTGAATGGTCAGCACTAAAAGTAAATCGCATAGCTGCAAATTATACGGATAACTCACCTTTAGTAGATGGTCGCGAAATTTTGCAAGCCTGCTTTCGCGAAGCATTGCAACGCGATCCTAAAGTGCTTGCCTTTGGTGAAGATGTGGGAAAAATTGGTGATGTGAACCAAGGCTTTGCCGGACTCCAACAGAAGTTTGGTGAGTTGCGAGTAACCGATACAGGGATAAGGGAGTGTACCATAATAGGGCAGGGTATAGGCGCTGCATTGCGCGGATTAAGGCCCATTGCTGAAGTTCAATACCTGGATTACCTGCTCTATGCATTGCAAACTTTATCGGATGATCTTGCCTGTTTGCAATACAGAACCAAAGGCGGCCAGAAAGCTCCATTGATTGTAAGAACGCGTGGCCATAGGTTGGAAGGCGTTTGGCATGCGGGTTCGCCTATGGGTATGATATTGCATTCACTTCGTGGTATGTATGTATTAGTGCCTCGTAATATGACTCAGGCCGCAGGATTTTATAATACATTACTTCAATCGGACGACCCCGCTTTAATTATTGAGTGTCTGAATGGCTATCGCTTAAAAGAAAAATTACCAACTAATATCGGTGAGTTTACCGTGCCTTTAGGCGAACCTGAAATACTGAAAGAAGGTACAGATGTTACGGTAGTAACCTATGGTTCGATGTGCCGCATTGTTATGGAAGCTGCGGCCGATCTTGAGGCTATCGGAATTTCGTGTGAAGTGATTGACGTGCAAACTTTGCTGCCATTTGATTTAACCAATACTATCGTTCAATCCATCAAAAAAACCAATCGGGTTTTGTTTGCCGATGAAGATGTGCCCGGTGGCGCAACTGCTTTTATGTTACAGCAGGTAGTGGAGGGGCAAGGTGCCTATCAGTTTTTGGATTCTGTTCCACGCACACTCTCAGCAAAAGAACATCGCCCGGCTTATGGTTCGGATGGTGATTATTTTTCTAAGCCAGGTGCCGAAGATGTGTTTGATTCAGTTTATGAAATGATGCGCGAAGCTAACCCGGAGAGATTTCCAGCAATCTACTAGTAGTTTTGGTTGATTTAGTTCAGTGTAAACTCATCCGACTCAACAGGAAGACTTTTGTTAAGGGCCCGATCGCGTATCCATACTCGGAATTTCAACACCTTCAAACCTAGAATCAATCGCAAAGCTGGCGATCCAATCTTATACTCAATTTCACCCTCTAAGGGAGAACCGGTTCTGTCTGAAAAGAGAATTGGGAACCTACCGCCAGTCATTGGTGGACTTGGACAAAACGGAAGTTCTTCGTTGAAATCAAATTTTGTAAAAGTTCCGTTTGTGTTCTTAACCAACAACTCGTATTCAAAATTATTATGACTTTCGTTAAGGTTATAATATAAGGTGTCAGTAACTCCATCAATCGTTGTTATCTCCCAGTTAGTACAACTGAATGGTTGAATATTTTCTGGTAAGTCTGCATACTCAGGATTAGTTCGTTTATCCTCGTGGGTTATATAGTAATAGGTATTCTGTCCAACCTGTTTTGCTGGGAAGAATTTACTATTATAACATAGACTATTATAATCACAAGATTGATTTTTATCAATCAATATATGCCTGTTATCAGAATCTAGGAGCAATACATATAGTTTATTATTCAGACAGATTTGATTTTCAAATTGGTTGGCTCCAACCTGTACTCGTTTTATAACCTGACAAGTATTATCCTGGTTATCTGCGGTTAGGCCCAGATCGCCATCGCCATCAGTAAACGAGATTCGTAGTATTAAGGAATCGACATTATTTACTCGCTTATAGGTTAAACTTTCGAATTCAATTTTTGGAACATTTGAGAATTCAGGCTGCTCAAAACAACTGCCGCCAGCCAGCGCAATTAAAGTAGCTAGAATAATATTTCTGAAACCCCTCATTTTTTACCTTTATCGTTTGTAAAGTAAACAACGCCTGAACACATTCAAAAGTTTTGAAGCCAGTTTGTATGCTGTTAACGACAGCAACTTTGAAGATATTGCAATCCGGCTTTTTCACTTTCAGGCTGAAAATTCGCCTGTTTATAATCAATATCTCCAAAATTTGAAGGTAGACCTTTCCAAAATCGAAAGTGTTGAACAAATACCCTTTTTGCCCATTAGCTTTTTTAAGACCCAACGCATCCAAACCGGCAGTTGGACACCCGAAGTTGAGTTTAGCAGTAGCGGAACTACGGGTTCATTAACCAGCAGGCACGCAGTAGCTGATCTAAATTTTTATCTCAGGCATGCAGAAAAGACTTTTGAACAGTTCTATGGGCAATTGCAGCAATATCATATTCTCACTTTGTTGCCAGCCTATCTGGAGCGCAAGGGCTCATCGCTTATTGCTATGATGGACCACTTTATAAAAAAATCAGGCTCTGAGCATTCCGGGTTTTACCTCTACAATCATGACGAACTGGTTCAGAAAATGGAAGTATTGAAATCCAGTTCGCGCAAAATACTGGTGTGGGGCGTATCGTTTGCTTTATTAGACCTGGCTGAACAATTCGAGATTGATCTTAGCAACGCGATTGTGATGGAGACCGGAGGCATGAAGGGTAGAAGGCAGGAGTTGACCCGACAGGAACTACACACTTTTCTGAACCAAAGGTTTAACACGGTTGTTGTTCACTCCGAATACGGCATGACGGAATTAATGTCGCAGGCCTATTCCACAGGTAACGGTTACTACCAAATACCTCCTTGGATGAAGGTTGTTGTTCGGGAAATTAATGACCCATTTTGCTACGTTGGGAATAAAACGGGGGGGGTTAACATAGTAGACCTGGCAAATTTTCACTCCTGCGCGTTTATCGAAACCCAGGATTTGGGGAAAACAACTGAAACGGGAGAACTGGAAATTCTGGGTCGTATCGATAATAGTGATATTCGTGGTTGTAATTTGTTAGTTGAGTAGTCGATTTTGTCGTTAAACAGCATTTTTAGTACATCCTGTTTGGATGATTTTAAAAGATTGATATTTTTGTTCCTTTAAAACCACTGGTTATGAAGAAAATCCTCGCTTTTGCAGCCCTTCTTGCTTTCCTTACCTCGTGCAGCCAATATACCTGCCCTACGTACAGCAAGAAAGAAGTGAAAAAACCTACCGAAAGCCGCATTTAAGCGCTATAGGTACTTTTTTACCTCTACCGGTCCGATAACCGGTCCATCGCTCATTATTACCAGCCGCTCTACTACATTCCTCAATTCGCGAATGTTGCCAGTCCATGTGTGCGCTTGTAAAAGCGTTAGAGCCTCCTTTCCAATCTCCTTTTTCTTGTTCCCATAGTCTGAAGCTATATCCGCCAGAAATTTTTCTGTCAGAGCCGGAATATCATCTGCTCGGTCGTTTAGTGAAGGCACTTTAATCACAATCACCGAAAGCCGATGGTATAAATCCTCACGAAAGCGATTTTCAGCAATTTCTTTTTTCAGGTCTTTATTAGTAGCGGCTACTATCCGCACATTCACCGAAATATCTTTTTCGCCACCTACACGAGTAATCTTGTTTTCCTGCAGCGCGCGTAAAACTTTTGCCTGCGCGGCTGCACCCATATCTCCAATCTCATCCAGAAACAATGTGCCGCCTTCGGCTTGTTCAAATTTTCCAAGCTTCTGTTTTATGGCCGAGGTAAACGATCCTTTTTCATGACCGAACAATTCACTCTCAATTAATTCGGAAGGAATAGCCGCACAGTTTACTTCAACAAACGGCCCCTGGCTGCGCGGGCTTTGTTCATGAAGTTGCCTCGCCACCAGTTCTTTACCGGCTCCGTTAGGCCCGATAATTAAAACCCGGGCTTCGGTTGGAGCTACTTTTTCAATCATCTGTTTTACTTCAGTAAGGCCGACCGAGGTTCCAATGATTTCATACTTACCCGATACTTTTTTCTTCAGGATTTTTGTTTCGCGCACCAGACTATTTTTGTCGAGGGCGTTGCGTAGCGTAATTAAGAGTCGATTGAGATCGGGCGGCTTTTGAAGAAAATCGTAAGCACCAAGTTTGGTAGCATCCACCGCAAGTTCTGTAGAACCGTGCGCAGAAATCATAATAAAAGTTGCTGGGTTGCCTTTTGCTTTTGCTTGTTGTAAAACTTCCATGCCATCTACCTTGGGCATCTTTACATCGCAAAACACCACATCATAAGCGGTGTTTTCTAATTTGGTTAACCCTTCCTGGCCATCTTTGGCTTCATCTACTTCCAGTTTAAGTTCTTTCTGGTCTTTGAGAATGTCTTTTAAAACCGCACGAATGCTGGCTTCATCTTCAATCAACAAAACTTTGGGCACGAGTAACTTGGTTTAGTATTAGTAATAAAAATGTTGTTTCAAAAAAAATGCAAGCCTGTAAGCCGGGTTCTGTTCTACTGCCGATTACTCGGAAGAAGTGCTTATCATTTATCTAGACCTTGCGTCACCGAAAGGTTCAAGCAGCCTACCCAATCACACCAGCTTGCGCTATTAGCGAGCAGCTAATCACTTTCGTGAGTGCGACCTATTTGGCCTTTCAACTCGTAAGGTTTACCATGCCCCTGATGTCACCATCAAGGCGGTGGGCTCTTACTCCACCTTTTCACCTTTTCCTTGTCCGATGCGCGATCGGTTAAGGTAGTCTGTTTTCTGTGGCACTGTCTGTTATCACGCCCTTAAGGGTGACACCTTCCTGTTAGGAAGTACGATGCTCTGTGTTGCCCGGACTTTCCTTCCCGATCCCGATAGTTATCGGGATCGGGACGATAAGCCGGCTTGCAGCCCAAAGTTACGGATTGAACCGGAATCGGTTCGATTTTTAATGAATGTCGGAATCGGTGAGTTTTAGCTCGTATTGATCGGCCAGGTTTGCAACTTCCTGCAACATTTCTGTTAAGGTGCTTTCATTAGTTGTGTCGATAGCTGCAACGGCTTCAATTTGCAAGTGGTTTTCATTCACCACAAACCGGCAATAGTTAAAGTATGCAGCTTGTTCCAACAACGGTTTGTAATCAAGCGATGATTTGATTGTACACACTTTGGAGTTCAGTGTTATCAGATTGCGATTGTATAGTCCGTTTTTTCTTATGGTGCCAATAACCGTTTGGAATCGATTTCCAGATACGGGCATGATAATAATCGAGTGGCTGGGATCGTATTGTGTAAACTGACCACCAATCTGGTCGGCATACTTTTTCATAAAGGCCGTTAAGTCCATAAGGTTTGGGATTAGGTATTCCCAAGGTACTAAAACTCAGCAGAATCAGAAATAAAACAAATGAGCTTTGGTTCTCCCATTCGAAAATTCGAGCGCTGGTGCCGGTATTCGCACCATGTTGACTACAAAAATCAATGTATTAAGGGCTTTACTTCGCGATTTGAATGCTGTTAAATCGAAATCGATACCTATAAAAAGTTTGCGATAAGGGTTGTAACCAGCGGCAATGTTACTTTCATCATTGGCATAAACCATTCCCTCGGCACCAACGCCAATTGAGATGTTGAGCCATTTCGGAAACTTGACAAACTTGTCGACATCTACCGAAAGCCATTGCGTTTGGCCATTGTAATCTTTCAGAAGTTCTTCGGCTAAACCATTGCCTAACAATGCTGGGCGCACAGTTGCATAAGGCGTTCGATGAAAAGAGTATTTTGGATAAATACGGGTTTCATTCCAAAGTGCTTGTTGGCCCCAATATAAACCGGTGCCGGCTGCATTGGCCACTACATCGGACACGGAAGCACCATAACCTGCCGAGAATCCATCCAGTACTTCGATGGAAGACATAATTCCAAAACTTATTAACGACCCGATGCGATCGGATTTTTGTTTGGAAACTCCACTCCATTGCCAGGTAGCAGAGCTGATAGCCGATACCTGAAATGCAGAGAATGTATGGCCCAGTTTATCCATTTGTTTCCACTCATGCGCATCGTTAAAAAATCTAAATGATTGCCGATCGGATTGACTATACCACGCTGCGGTAAGCACAACCATACTTGCTGAGTAGGCAACAGACGACCCTATGATTACTGTTCTTTGCCGCTTTTTGTAAAGTTGTTGTAACGAATCGGGTTGCGCAAAAGCGATTTCACCACACAACATCAGCAACATAAAAACTTTACAAGGTCTGATCATCCTGCTCGTTTTCGGGGGGTAGCTCAAGTTGTTTGCGTCTACGTTCGCGCGTGGTGCGCAACAAATCTTTTATGCTGTTAAAGCTTTGCGTGTGTAATAAACTTACTCCGGTAGTTACGGCAGCCTGCGTGCCCAGCGTATTGGTTAGTTGATTAAAGTTTGAGCGGCTATACATTTTTACTTTAAACTTTCCATCAGGGGTTAACATGTAATCAATGGTCCAATCGCCAATCATATTAGCTGCGCTTGATTGACTGGTTTGATTACCAAAAGTACCATCGCGCGTAACGCGCAGGCGGCCGTTTAAAAACGAATAGGAGAGTCGTAATTGAAATGTATTGAATGCTTCCTGATCCATCGCTCCAATATCAAGATCGATTTCAAGATTTTGATCTACCTGAGTAAGCCAGTAACTTAATTGATTGGAAAGCAACTCGCTCACACTATTGGAGATTGAACCACTGGTGCTAAACGCATCAAGCGGTGAAAATCTTCTTAGAATGATAATACTAAATACCTGGCGTTGAAGTTCCTGCTCATCCAGCTTAGCTTTAAATGCCTTAAAGGCAAAGTTAAGTTGCACATTTGAGCCGTTGTCGGCTGTAACATTGTCGGGAAGATTTTTTGCGTCAATATCAAACGCAATTTGTGGCGACAGCATAGGGCCATCCAGTTTCAATAAAACTTCAACCGGATATTTTCTGCGTACTTGTGCCGAGGCTTGAGTTGCTTCACTCTGGTCTGGAAGAATCGGCCCGATAGAAGCCATTTGCTTGTAACTGGCTTTCAAGTCCAACACGCCCGAGTATGGATCGCCAAACCAACTTAACCGACTGCCCTTGGTGATGGCAAACTCTTTATTGATGATATCAAAAAGCGTGAAGTTGTAGTAGCCTTGCTCAAATTCATACAACCCAAACATGTTAAACTCACCCTTAGTATCAATTTGTAATTTAATATCGCCTCTTCCATAGCCTCTTATAATATCTCCGGCTTTAATGTCAAAAATAATCTCGGTGTACGCATCGGGTGTAATATCAAGATTCAAATCAAGTATAATGCCGCTGGGTTCACTACTTGTATTGTTGACTTGTTTCTTTTCGGCTATCTGTACCGTATCCCTAAAGTGAACAAAGTTTATAAACTCACTCTTTTCTACTGACTCAGATCCGCTTATGGGAATGAATACCCGCGTATTTTTGGAAGTGCGGGCTGTAGCAGAAATTTTCATGTTGTTGAGTGGCCCCAGCATGTTCAGGTTTCCACTGCCATATGCCTGGCCATAAAACAAATTGTTGTCTTTACTGGTAGTATTCAACAACTGAAAAGTATTGAACGAAGCATCGAGGTTTATTCTGAAACGCGAGTAGTTGCGATGGGTGAGGTATCCATCCAGCACACCTTTGTTTTTTAAACCATCGTAAAGCGTAAAATCGTTAAAGATAATTTTGGTGGGTGTCATGGCTAGCGTGCCATCAAACGTGTACAATGTTTTCAAGTAATCGATCATGATCTGACCACGTTCAATTTTTCCTTCACCTTCAATTAATGGCTGCGCAAATGTTCCGGTTATTTCATACTTACCGGTTAGGCTGCCATCTATCTTCGAAAAAATTCCCTTCATGAAGGGCTCGATGATTTTAAGATTGGTTTCAGCGAGTGTGGCATTTACAAACAAAGGACTTTTTTTATCAGACGGATTGTAGGTTCCGGTTAAGTTCAAGGTGCGGGTGTTCAATCGGTCAATGTAAAAATCAATCAGAAATTGTTTGATTTCCCGATCCCATAACGTGGTGCCGGTAACATCGCCCACCAGAAACTTATCTACTTCAAGATTTTTTATGGTTACATTGTTTTGCAGCGCGAACTCACTGTACAAACCCTTTACTTCCACAAAGCCATCAATAATTCCACCTAATTTAGATGGACTGATTGAATTAAGAATTTGCAAATCGAAATTAGAAAGTGTTAATACCAATGGTTCGGTAGCATCTTTAGAAATGGTACCATTTAAAAGTGCTGACTCGTTATTATGAAAGAGTTTCAGGTTGTGAACCTGCCATTCGTTTCCCTTCACAAGCATGTAGTTTTCGGCACTTATCTGCCACGATTTTTCTAGTACGTTCAGGCGCGAGGGAAGAATTTTAATTTTTGTGCTATCCTCTAAAAAATCTATTTCTGATTGAAGCCGAACATAGTTGGTGGTTCCTTCCTGATCGAAGTCCAGCCCCAGATCAATATGATCTTCGTCCCAAACTGCCTCAGCAAATAATTCCTTCGTAGCAAAGTTTTTGGCAAGCTGCTGCCGATGCGATTCTATTGAAAGTACAGCCAATACGCGCGTGCTATCACGGATTTTAGAGCCTGAGAATTCAATCTCGTTATCAATAAAATATTTTCCGTTATACGATACCGTATCAATTCGTGAGAAGGCTTGTAGGCGCGAGGTGTAGCCATTGGTAAACGAACCTTCCACACGACTTTCGGCTGAGAGCGCAAGTGGAAGTTTTACAAGACTTAAAAGAGGATTAATATCTTTCAGGTCCAGAGAAAAATTTACCTGATACTCTTGACTTGTTTTCGGTTTCTTTGAATAGTATTCCGCAAGTTCTTCTTTGTTATTACGTAAGTTGAGGTTAAACTCGGTACTTAATTTTTGCAGATCATTAAATAAGGAAGAGAAATAGAACGCGCCATCCAGCTTGGCATCTGCAAATGAGCTATTCAAACTTAAGTTTCGTAAACCATTATTAATAGACGAACTCACCGACACCATGTCGATGTCCATGGCTTGATCGTTAAATTCAATATGACTGCGCGAAAGTTGCGCGCGTCCGAAAAGGCTGTCTAGTTTAAGTCCCTTAATGTCAATATCGACATTTGATTTAAGGAAAATATGATCGCGACTTAAGCCAATGGGTTTAGTGAGCAGCGTATCTAATTGTGCTTTTACTTTTATTACCTGTTGCCCCTGCCGGATGTTAATACCACCGATGGCCCGCAATTGAAGATTAGGGTCATCAATAGAAACAATTCCGTTAAAGAGTTCGCGGGCAAAGCGGGCATCGGTAACAATGTTGGTATAATTATAATTTCTTATGCCGATTGATTGAATTTTGCCAGCCAGATTAAAGTCGGCCGTTTCTTGTGTAAGTCCTTTACCTTTTATGCGGCCGGCCATTGTTACTTTCTGAAACGTGGTGGTATCTCTAAACACCAATCCAAGATCAAACTGATTAAGATTGAGATTACCACTATAAGTAGATTGATCAATTCGGGCCTGATCAATTTTTAAATTGATATCAGAGATGATTTGCCCAAACGCACCTCTGAAATTTCCATTGGCCACAAAGTCATCAATAAAGCCGGTAAACTTTCCAATAAACTTAAACCGGCCAAGCGGCTGCAAAATGTTATTGATATTGTTGGGGAAAAGAAACGCCAGATCATTAATGAGAATCTCGCCCGACTTAAGATCAAGATTGATAAATGTTTCAGTAATTACAGGCAATCCATCCATTTGTAATTTACCGGCTACTTGTGTTTCGCCAAGTTGTAGCTCCATATTATTTACCGTTAACCGATTGATGCGGCCACTCACATTTCCGGAAACAGAAATGGGTTTTGGTAAAGGTTTTACGCCCGGAGTAAACTGCACAAGATCGGCAGGATAAATAATAGTATTGCGCAGGTTTGCCTTCAGATTTACTTTATTATTAAAGTCGTTCAGATCAGCCAACGATTTATATTTAAACTGAATGGTGTCGCCCAACTTACTTTCACCAATGCGGGCATTCAGGTTTAAAAAATCCATTCCGGTTTGTGACAACCGAAAGAACGTAGAGAAGTTATGTACGGGGAGCGAACAATTTTTTTCTTCACCCACAAGAGTGTTAAGTTTTAACTCAATTGTATCGCCAATCACTTTAAAGTTATTGGCCTGAGCTTCATCAATAAAAAAATTAATATGGTTGTAATCAAAGGCATTTCGAATGGAATCTTTCCGATCATCATGCAAGTTAAAATTGGTGCGGTTAATCAGAACCTCGCCAATGTTAATATGTTTTGCTCCACCTTTACCACCTCCGCCAGCAAACTGTTTATTTATTTCGGCAATAAATAGATTAATGTTAAAGTCGCGGGTAGAATCTGTCTCATTGATTTTGTAGAATTTTAGACTAGCATCTTCCAGCAGCACCGCATCCAGATTAATGTCGTTATTACTAAGCAGAGTAGATAAACTGAAATTAACCAAAAGTTTGTCGGTGCCAATCATGGTGTTTCCGGCTGGGTCGGTAACAGCAAGGCCACTAAGTTCCAACCGATCGTACCACACCAGGTGCACCCGTGAGTAGCTGATGGTGAATCCGGAAATCTTAGAAAAATTTTTGGTGAGCCGCTCTGCAATACCTTTTTGAACCGCTGGAATTTGCAGCATAATAAAACTGCCGATTACAAAAATCACAATAAAGTATATGGAGTAAAGCAGCGAGCGCTTTAACCAGATAAACAGACGATTTTTAATAACTTGCAGTTTCATTTAACCTAAACATGCACCCTTTAATTCTTGCCATTGAGTCTTCGTGCGATGAAACTTCTGCATCGATTATACAAGCCGGCAAGGTACTTAATAATGTAATTGCCTCACAAACAGTACACCAGAAATATGGGGGTGTGGTGCCAGAACTTGCTTCGCGTGCGCATCAGCAACAGATTCATCATGTTGTTAACGAGGCACTGACTTCGGCTGGTATCAGGCCACAACAATTAAATGCAATTGCGTTTACGCGTGGGCCTGGCTTGCTTGGCTCCTTGCTGGTGGGGGTTTCATTTGCTAAAGGTATGGCACTTGGACTGCAGCTTCCACTGATAGAAGTGAACCATATGGAAGCCCATGTGCTGGCTCACTTTATTGATGAGCCCAAACCCACATTTCCATTTCTTTGCCTTACCGTAAGTGGTGGCCACACGCAACTTGTGTTGGTGCACGATTACCTGAACATGGAAGTGATTGGCGAAACCCGCGATGATGCCATTGGCGAAGCATTTGATAAAGCGGCTAAGATGATGGACTTTCCATATCCGGGTGGACCGTTGATTGACAAATACGCACAACTTGGAAATCCGAAGGCATTTAAGTTTCCGCATACTTCTATTCCGGGATTAGATTTTTCTTTCAGCGGAATTAAAACTGCGTTTCTTTATTTTCTGCGCGACAATAAAAAAAATGAACCTCGTTTTGCCGAACTGTTTCGTCACGACATTTGTGCGAGTTTACAAGCTCATTTGGTGAGCATGGTTATGAATAAGCTAAAGGAGGCTGTATTGCAAACCGGTATTAACCGGGTTGCCATAGCAGGCGGGGTGGCGGCTAACTCAGGCTTACGAAAAAGTTTGCAGGAGCAGGCTGTGCACTCAGGTTGGGATGTATTTATTCCTGATTTTGAATATTGTACCGATAATGCGGCTATGATCGCGATAGCGGCACATTATAAGTATCTTGCCAAACGTTTTGCATCTTTGGATGTAGCACCATTAGCCAATCTTGCCATTGGTGATTAAAAAAGAATCGGGTGAAGAACATTTTTAAAACCGGAGACCAAAAGCATTATGCGGTGTGCGTTACCGAAGGCGATTGTGCAGCCTTTCATGGCGAACTTTTGCATCCGGTGTATGCAACCTTTGCGTTGGCCCGCGATTTCGAATGGTCGTCCCGACTTTTTTTTCTGGAGATGAAAGAGGAGGATGAAGAAGGCGTAGGCACCATGCTTTCTATCGAACACAAAAGTATGGCCCACGTAGGCGATGAGGTGGTGATTACAGCAACAGTGGAGCAGATTGACGGAAATGAATTGATTTGTACAATTGAAGCGACATGCAATAATCAATTAGTGGCAGTTGGCAAAACAGGACAAAAAATGTTGAAGAAAGAGAAGTTACATCGGTTAATGAATAGGCAGTAGTATGGCAGAGAAGCGGTTTTCGAATACGGTAAATGTGCGCAACAAGCAGGCAACGTTTAATTACGAGTTGGTTGATAAGTTTATTGCCGGCATTGTATTGCGAGGCACAGAAATAAAATCTATCCGCGAAGGAAAAGTTAATTTGACTGACGGATATTGTTACTTTAGCAGAGGCGAAATCTTTGTGAAAGGAATAAGTATTACTCCGTATGCGCAGGGCACGCATTATAATCACGAAGCAGGCCGCGAACGAAAATTATTGATGAAGCGGGCTGAACTGAATAAGTTAGAAGCTAAAGTGGAGGAGAAAGGGCTTGCGCTGATTCCCGTAAGGTTGTTTATAAACGATAGCGGGTTGGCAAAGCTTGAAATTGGTTTGGGTCGTGGTAAAAAAACGCACGATAAACGCGAAAGCATAAAAGAGCGCGATGTAAAACGCGAATTAAACCGAATTAAAATCCGATAGTAATGGACGTACTGGGTTATGGAGTTTGCAGATTAGCACTGGTGCCGGTACGCCTTGGCCCCGAGGAGCATGCCCCGCAGGTAACGCAGTTGCTCTTTGGCGATCATTACGAAATGCTGCAGGTAGATGATAAGCGTAATCGTATTTACATACGCGTGCACATGGATGCCACCGAAGGTTGGATTGATGCGGGCCAACATCATGGCATTACACAAGATTATTTTGAACAGATTAACCTCGCCAATTTTAAGATCACCACCGATCTTACTTGCGGAATACTTTATAAGAAAAGTCCAATTACTATTTTGTTAGGAAGCATTGTACCTATTTCCAATTCCGAATTGTTTAAGATGGAAGAGCAATTTGCCTTTAATGGTGAATCAAAAAGTCTTGGACAAAAGCGCGAATTTGAATTTGTGAAGTCCATTGCTCAAAAATATCTTAATGCACCCGAAGTGCCGGGTGGAAAAAGTCCATTTGGTATTGATGCCTCGGGGTTTGTTCAGATGGTAATGAAAATTGCGGGCTATCCGTTAGGCCGGTTAACACAGCAACAGGTTAATGAAGGCCACAAGCTTACTGCTTTGGGTGAATGCAAACCGGGCGACATCGCGTTTTTCAAAACCGCTAAGTCGGGATTACACACCGGCATAATGCTTGACGAACAACGCATCATTCACGTTGATGGAAAAGTACGCATCGACCATCTTAATGACGAAGGTATTCTGCGTTTGGATACCAAGGTTTACACACATCAACTCACCGGTATCCGCAGGTTTATAAATCCGGCCTGAGCGCATTTGCCCTCACTTACCCCTTGATAAACCCAAACTTTGGGTTTATATTTCACTCCATGAACAATCGGGTATTGGTATTAAATCAAGACGATAGCCCACTGATGGTATGTTCTGTGCAGCGGGCATTTGTTCTGGTTTACATGAATAAAAGTGAATTGGTGCGTCCGGCAAACGGGCATCGTATTCATTCTATTGCCCAATCGTATCCAATGCCTTCTGTTATCCGGTTAAACCGATATGTACACGCACCCTATAAAGGTGTAAGTCTTACACGCCAAAATGTTTTTAAGCGCGATAACTTCGAATGTCAGTATTGCGGTACACATAAAGACCTTACGCTTGATCACGTGATGCCGAGTTCGCGTGGTGGCGCGCATGCATGGACAAATCTGGCAACGGCTTGTAAACGTTGCAATGCACGTAAAGGAGATTTTACTCCGGAAGAAGCCGGTATGACGCTTAAGCGCAAACCGTACAAACCTTCTTATTCATTATTTCTACGTGATGGAAATACGGTTCGTACCGATTGGGACGAATATCTGGGGTGAACTTCTAAAACCTTAATGTAAAAGTAGTTTGTACATCCGGCTCGGATTGTACTGTTAAAGTACCATTGTGCATTTGCATGATTTGTCGCGACAAGGCAAGCCCAATACCTGAACCTGTTTTTTTGGTTGTGAAGAAAGGAACGAACACCCGCTCAATTGCTTCGGGTATAATGCCGGGGCCATTGTCTGTTACTTCGATGGTGATGGCATTATCGATATAAAAACCAGTAAGCATAATTTTTGAATTCTGATTATTATCCACCGCTTCCATGGCATTTTTAACAAGGTTGATTAATACCTGTTCAATCATTTCGGCATCGGCTTGTATGGTGATATATTCCGATTCGCATTTGCTGATAAACTGAATGGCAGTTTTTTTAATTTCAGGTTTAAGTAACTGGGCTACTTTTTCAATCAAATCTTTTAAGAAAATTGTTTTTAGTTTCGGTTGTGGAACCGAAGTGTATTCACGGTAAGCATCAATAAACTTAATTAATCCTTTACTACGGTTTTCAATCGTAGCCAAGCCTTCACGCAAATCTTCCGCACCTTCTTGCTTTAATTCGTAGTGAGTTTCTTTTTTGGTGAGATCGTAATCCAGAATTTCACGCAGGGTAGAAGTAAGCGATGAAATTGGTGTAATGGAATTCATGATCTCATGCCGCAGCACCCGGGTAAGATTTTGCCAAGCCTCCAGTTCCTGTTTCTGTAATTCGGTTTGAATGTTTTGCAGCGTAACCAACTTTACATGCCCACCTCGAATGCGCAACTCGGTAGCTTGTAAGGTTAGTAGCACATCGGCCCCGCCTTTGTACAAAACACTTTTGCCCGATTCAACTTCCATTAGCGCTTCGAACAACTTTGCGTTGCGTGCATTTAGTTCATTAATATTTTTAATATTACTGATGCCGATAAACTTGCGGGCAATTGGGTTAATGAGTTGCACTTCACCTTCGGCATCGAACGAGATAATACCGGTGCGTACTTGTTGAACAATAGTGTTGAGGTATTGCCAATGTTCTTCTTTTTCGGTGCGTGCTTTGCGAAAGGCTTCCAGCACTTCGTTAAAAGCCGTGTTGAGATCGCGAAAGCTTCGGCCCAGTTTATTATCGTGTGCAAAGCCAGAAATAAAATCAGAGTAACGAACCGATTCCAGAAATCGCGTAAGCTTCCGATTGGTTTGTGAAGAAAACCGATAAAGCTCAATCAACTGCCCAATTATAATTACCAACATGAGCCCCGCGGCAAAAATCATATTGGGCCGCGTTGCCATATAGACAAACAACGCCATGGTAAGGCCTACCAGCACAACCCTAAACGCAACCCTGAACCGAAAATCGTTGAATGCCATCCTTATTTTTGCAATGTAGTTGTTACTGGTTTCTGGTTGCTCGTTTGCCAGCGACAAGTAACCAGCAGCCAGCAACTGTTTCACTAAAGTCCATGCTTTTCTAATCTTCTGTAAAGTGAAGATCGCGTAAGCCCAAGTTCTGCTGCGGCTTGTGTTATGTTGCCATTATATTTTTTCAACACTTTGCGGATGAGTAGTTTCTCTACTTCATCCAGGTTAAACTGATCGAGGTTAATTTGTTGATCACCTTCGCGGGCTGTAGGGCTGTTAAAATTAAAATCTTCAGGTTGTAAAACTGAGCCGTTGCTTAAAATAATGGCGCGTTCCAATGCATGCTGTAACTCGCGAATATTTCCCGGCCACGGATGTTTGCTCATGCGTGTCATAGCTGCTTCGCTTATTTTGCTTACAGTTTTTCCGTAGCGTGAAGCATAATGTTTTAAAAAGTGTTGTGCTAATAAAGGAATATCTTCAATACGTTCGCGCAGTGGCGGAATTTCAATTTCGATGGTATTGATGCGATAGAGTAAATCTTGCCGGAACCGATTTTCTTTTACCATTTCGTAAAGAGGCATGTTTGTGGCGCAGATTAAACGCAGATCGATAATAGTATCTTTGTTTGAACCCACCCGGCTTACTCTTTTATTCTGAATCGCGGTAAGCAACTTGGCTTGCAATGGCATAGATAAGTTTCCGATCTCATCCAGAAACAAACTGCCTTGATTCGCTAATTCAAAACGTCCGGCCCGATCTTCTTTTGCATCCGTAAACGATCCTTTCTTATGCCCAAACAGTTCGCTTTCAAAAAGTGTTTCGGTAATCGAACCCAGATCAACACTTACAAATGATTCGCTTTTGCGGGCCGAGTTGCGGTGAATGGCTCGAGCAATTAATTCCTTGCCGGTTCCGTTTTCGCCTAAGATTAAAACATTGGCATCCGTTTGAGCTACACGTTCGATGGTTTGAAAAATGCGCAGCATAGCCTGGCTCTGGCCAATGATGTCGCTATACTTTTCATTTATCGATTGATTGATCTCCTGATTTTTTGTTTTAAGTGTTTGAATCTGATCGCGCGATTCGCGCAACCGCATAGATGAATAAATTGTAGCTAACAGCTTTTCATTTTCCCACGGCTTCAATACAAAATCAGTTGCTCCGGCTTTAATGGCTTTAACGGCCATCTGCACATCGCCATAGGCAGTAATCAGTACAACCACAGCCGAGGGATCGATGCTCAGAATTTTTTCGAGCCAATAATATCCTTCGCTGCCGCTGCTCACATCTTTGGTAAAGTTCATGTCGAGCAGAATTACATCGTACTCTTCATTGCCCATCAGGGCCGGAATGGCTTCAGGATTTTTCTCAATATCAACTTGCGCTACGTGCCGCTTCAGGTACATTTTCGCAGCCTTCAACAAATCTTCGTTATCGTCAACAATCAGAATTTTACCGTGTTTCGAATCAGACATACAAGAGTGGAGTTTATACAATGTCCGCCAGTGGGCAATATTAGTACCGAAATCGGGACGGCCCTGTTTATGGCGTTTTCAAATGTTTTGTGGGTTTAAAGATACAATTCTTCGTCCGCAATCGGACATATCCGTTCACATCTGAACTTGATAAATTCGGAAACAAGTGGATAAATGGCGTTTTAGTGGATAGAAACCGGTTGGCACACTTGTTGGCAACGGAGCAGGGCAGAAACTATTTTGACCCCTTTGTTTTAAGCGCATGGACAAGAAAATTGATAAGAAGTTCTGGACTATTAAGCGAATTGCTACGTACGGAGGTATTGCTTTGCTGGTTGGGTTTATAGCCTACCAGTTTATTTTTGCTGATCGCAGATCAACTTTTAAAACTGATAAAGACAAACTGACCATTGCCACGGTGCAACGGGGAGAGTTTAAAGAATTTATTCCACAAACCGGAACAGTAGAACCAGCCCGCACCGTGTTTCTGGATGCTATTGAAGGCGGAAACATTAAACGCATTGTAAGCGAAAGCGGTAAGATGCTAAAGAAGGGCGATGTGATTCTGGAAATCTCTAACCTTAATCGCGAAATAACAGTGTTAAGCCAGGAAGCCAGTTTGAACGAGAGTATTACCCGGCAACGCGATACACGATTGTTAATTACTCAAAATGATTTGAATCAGCGGCAAACGCTAGCCTTGATCGATAACCAGCTCGCCATTTTTGCGCCTCAATACGAACGCCAAAAAGTTCTTTTCGAAAAGAAGTTAATTTCTAAACAAGAGTTTGAACAAACTGAAGCGAACTATCGCTATAACCTTGAGCGCAGAAAAATTACCTATGAAGTTTTTAAGAATGACTCACTAAACCGTATCCGCCAATTGCGCGAACTTGATAAAGCTGAGCAACGCATGAGTCTGAGCCTGGAAGGTGTTGGAAAAATTTTAGATAACCTGGTTATTCGCTCGCCAATTGATGGCCAACTCTCTACACCACACTGGGAAATAGGACAAGCTGTAACCCAAGGGCAGCGGTTAGGTCAGGTAGATATTGTAGGTAGCTATAAAGTTCGTGTACCAATTGATGAATTGTATCTGCCAAAAATTTCGGTAGGACTACCGGCCTCAACCAGTTTTGCCAATAAAGATTACATGCTGGCTATTACATATATCTATCCAACTATTCAGAACGGACGATTTGAAGTAGATATGGAATTTCAAGGCGATACACCTCAAGGCATAAGAAGAGGGCAATCGTTGCGCATGCGCATTGAGTTGGGCCAGGCATCAGAAGAATTGTTGTTGCCTGTTGGTGGATTTTATAAAGACACCGGTGGTAATTGGGTGTTTGTGTTGGATAGCGACAACAAAGCCGTGCGCAGAAATATTAAGCTGGGCCGCAAGAACAGCGAAAACTTTGAAGTACTGGAAGGATTGCAGCCGGGCGACCGTGTAATTACCTCTTCGTACGAGAATTTTGGAAACAACGAAGTATTAATCTTAAACTAGATGCAACTATTTAAGATAGTTGGCGTCTAATAGAATGATTTTATAGAAAAGAGTAACTTTTTAAAAAATAGCCAGTATTCAATAAAACTAATCCCATAAGCACATCATCTAACACTTAACCCGAACGTCATGATCAAATTAAAAAACTTAGAGAAGGTTTATACAACAGAAGAAGTTGAAACAACCGCCCTCAATAACATTAACCTGGAAATTAAAGACGGTGAGTTTGTGGCTATCATGGGCCCGTCTGGTTGTGGTAAGTCAACCTTACTTAATATTTTAGGTTTGCTCGATAACCCAACCGGTGGCGAATATCACTTTGGTGAGCACGAAGTTGCCAAATATTCAGAACGCCAGCGCGCGCAATTACGCAAAGGATCTATCGGATTTGTATTTCAAAGCTTTAACCTGATTGATGAGTTAACGGTATTTGAAAATGTTGAATTACCATTATTGTATTTGAAAGTTCCATCTGACGAACGTAAGAAAAGAGTAGAAGAAGTGTTGGAGCGTATGAACATTATGCACCGCAGAAATCACTTCCCGCAGCAGCTTTCGGGTGGACAGCAACAACGTGTAGCGATCTCGCGTGCTATTGTTGCCAAGCCAAAAGTAATTCTGGCCGATGAACCTACGGGTAATTTGGATTCGGCTAATGGCGAAGAAGTAATGAAACTGTTATCGCAATTAAACGAAGAAGGCACTACGGTAATCATGGTAACGCACTCGCCTTACGATGCAAACTATGCACACCGTATTGTTAACCTCTTCGATGGTAAAGTGGTTACTGAAAATATCAAAGAACAGTTTCACGTTTAAAAATTGATTTAAGATTTCAGGGAACACGCTTCCTTGATTCGTTCTTCATAGTTTAGGTTTAGGTTAAGATAAAGCCTGTTCCCCATGGAATGGGCTTTATTGTTTTCGTACAGTGCTGTACATTTTTGAACAAGCGCACGTCTTTCGAACATTTAATACGCTTTGATTTCTGCTTTTTTCCGCATGGCACATTTGTTGGGTTTTATATGCAACCTCAACACAAACACAATGTCTTTGCCCCATAAATCCCATCACACATGATTAAGAATTACCTGCTCATTACCCTGCGCAACCTGGCCAAGAATAAACTCTTTATTTTCATTAATGTATTCGGCATGGGCATAGCGGTTGCCTGCTGTGTTGTTGCCTATGTAAACTGGGAGTTTGCTGCTAATTGGGATAAAGACCAATTGAATGGTAAGCAAATTTATCGGGTACAGTTTCACCGTAATTTTCAAGATAACCATGAACGCTACGGAACAGCACCCATGGCTTTGGCTGGCCATGTAAAACAAAATTTTAAAGGTGTATCTGAAGTGGTGCGATACCAAACTTCTTATAGCGACATCCGCATTGGCGATGAAGTATTTGGTACACGAATGATTTTTGCCGACTCCGCCTATTTTAAAGTTTTTACTTATAAGCTGAAATACGGAACCTTCGAAAGTTTTTATGACAAAGGCAAAGTAATTATTACCGATGAGGTAGCACTTAAATATTTCAATCGTGAAGATGTTGTAGGCGAACCTCTAACCCAAATTGTATTGGGCAAAGATGGAGTCCGTAGGCCAAAGGAATATATTATTGGAGCGGTTACTGAAAAACTACCAGAAAATTCAAGTCTCCAATTCGAAGTAATAGCCCTGTTCGATAATTTCTGGGATATTAATCTGGACGAGAAACAACACGAAACCAGTTGGGCCCGGTGGACAACCTTGTTCCTAAAGATTGATAAGCCGGATGATGTAGCGGAAATAAATCAACAGCTTCAGAATTATATAGAGCCACAAAATCTGGCCCGCGAAGATTTTAAAATCACATCTTATTATTTAGAGAATCTGGATGGTATGATGAAGCGCAATCGGGAAAATCCTCGGGTGAATAACGATTGGATGGGAGGTAGTATCCCCAACGAGGCTGTAGTAATACCCGCGGTAATGGCGGTGCTGTTAATGTTGCTGGCGTGTTTCAACTTTACCAATACTTCTATTTCTATTGCAAGCCGCAGGTTAAAAGAAATTGGCATTCGCAAAGTAATGGGTAGTATGCGCAGCCAGTTGGTATTTCAGTTTCTGGGCGAAAATCTTTTATTGTGTATTGTTGGGCTGGCAGCCGGATTATTATTAGCTGAGTGGTTAGTGCCTGCATATAATTCGTTGTGGAGTTGGTTGAAGTTAGATATCAACTATGCCGATAACTTTGGGTTTATATTATTCCTGTTCGGGCTCTTGGTAGTTACTGCGGTGATTGCCGGAGGCTACCCATCTTTTTATGTTACTTCATTCGAACCGGTAAGCATCTTAAAAGGCAAAGCAAAATTCGGAGGCACCAATTGGTTTACCCGTTTTTTACTTTTTGGTCAGTTTGTTATTTCGCTACTTTCCATTGTAATGGGTGTAGCATTTTATCGTAACGGAGAGTATCAACGCAATTACGATTTGGGTTTTGCTACCAGTGGCGCTATCTCGGTTTGGGTAAATAACGAAGCCGGGTATAATACGTATCGGGATGCGCTGTCATCGAATAAAGATATACAGGTAATAGCTGGCACGCGCCACCACATGGGTAATGGTTGGTATAACGATCCGGTAAAATTTGAATCGGTTGAACGTGAGGTTGACATATTTGATATTGGCGATAATTATTTTGAAGCCATGGACATGACCTTGCTCAGTGGCCGAAATTTTGTGAAAGATTCTGAAACTGATCGGAAGGAATCTGTTTTGGTTTCGGAAGAGTTTGTACGCAGATTTGGTTGGACGGATAACCCAATCGGTAAACGCATTGTGTGGATGGATACCACGCAACTTTTTGTAGTAGGTGTAATTAAGGATGTTTACCCCGGTGCGTTGTGGAGTCCGATTAACCCGGTTATGCTACGGTATGCAGCACCTTCCAAATACCAGCAAGTAGTAGTAAAAGCCGATCCTACCAAGTTGGCCGATGTGGATAAGTTTATGGAAGCGAAGTGGAAAGAAGTTTTTCCTAATACGGTGTATTACGGTCGCTGGGTAGATGAAGAGATGAAAGAAACCAATGAAATCAATGCCAACATTGTTACCATGTTTGGATTTCTGGCGGTATTCTCTACACTCATGACGTGCATTGGCATGTATTCGCTGGTATCGCTCAACATCGTAAAGAAGATGAAAGAAATTGGGGTGCGGAAAGTTTTGGGTGCATCATTACTCAACATTGTGGGTGTAATCAATTTTGAATTTATTATTAATCTGGCTGTGGCAACAATTGCTGGTGCGGCCGCTGGATATCTGATGGCTGATATTCTGATGGCCTCTATCTGGAAATATTACTTACAGGTAGGATTGCTCAGTCTTGGGCTGTCTGCGTTGGTGTTAGTAGTGATTGCCGCTATTTCTGTGAGCTTCAAAACAGTTTCAACAGCTTCGCTTAATCCCACTAAAACTTTGCGCGATGAATAATTTTTATTCGCTGTAACATTCCAGCAGGTGGCTGCGTCTAAAAGCCACCTGCCTTTCCAATAAGAAGTTTTTGAAAATCGCATCGGGGTTATGCAACCCTGCGTGGTTATTCTGCATCTGCACCATAACAAAACCACACCGCTATGTTCAAAAATTACGTTACCGTTGCCTTCCGGAATATTCTGAAACACAAGTTTTATTCAGCATTGAATATTGTAGGGCTCGCGTTTGGGCTTACTGCTTGCTTTCTGATCGGCTTGTATATCTACGATGAGGTTTCGTACGATAAATTTCATACTGATTATCAAAACATTTACAGCATTGGTCTGCATGGTAAAATAGGAGGCCAGGAAATTTACACCGCCTCATCATGTCCACCGCTGGCGCAGGCTATGGTAAGTAATATACCGGGTGTAGAACAAGCCATTCGGGTTAATAACTGGAAAAACATTGTAATTAAATATGAGGATAAAGCCTTTACTGAATCGCGGGTATTATTAGCCGACTCAAACTTTTTTGAATTCTTTGGTTTTAAACTTATTGAAGGCGATGTAAAAACCGCTTTGAAAGAACCGGCCACCGTAGTGATTACCACCGAAACCGCACGTAAATATTTTGGAGACTCACCAACCATGGGAAAAATGATTACAGTCGGTAATGACAACGAAGCATTTAAGGTAACGGGTATTACAGAGCCAGCGCCCACTAATTCGCAAATACAGTTTGATTTTATTTTGTCAGGCGCTTCTGATAGTGATTTAAAAAGTGACGGCTGGACAAATAATAATCTGTACTCGTTTTACCGAAAAAATCCCAATACCGATGTAGCCAGTATTGATGCCCGCCTGCGCGAGATTACCATAGAACACGTGGGCCCTGAGTTTGAGCAAGGCCTGGGCGTAGATTTTAAACAATTTGAAAAACAAGGTGGCGTGTATGCATACTTCTCTTATCCCATGCACAGCAAACATCTTTACCAGACACAACTGACAGATGGACTTACGCCTTCCAGCGATATAAAATATGTTTACAGCATTGGCGCGGTTGGACTTTTTATTCTGCTCATTGCGTGCATCAACTTTATGAATCTTTCAACAGCCAGATCATCGGGCCGTGCTAAAGAAGTAGGCTTGCGCAAAACACTTGGTTCTGTGCGCTCCAAACTCATTGCCCAGTTTATGTCAGAATCGCTGGTGTATGTTTTTGCTGCGATGCTGATTGCCATAGTATCGGTTTACCTGTTGTTACCTTCTTTTAATTTACTCGCTGGCAAAGCTCTGGGCTTTAGTCTTATGCTACAACCTGTTGTGCTATTGAGTGTGATAGTTGTTTTTATAATTGTAGCATTACTCGCTGGTAGTTACCCGGCTTTTTATCTTACCTCATTCAATCCGGTTGAAGTGCTGAAAGGAAAAGTACGATCAGGTATGAAGAGCAAGGGCATTCGTAGTACACTGGTAGTAGTTCAGTTTGCCATTTCGATCACGCTTATTATAAGCACGTTGGTGGTTTATAATCAATTAAACTTTTTGCGTGAACGTAATATTGGGTTAGACAAATCGGGAGTTATCGTAATTCGCAACACCAGCCGCCTGGCCAATAACCGCACTGCTTTCCGCGAAAGCGTAAACGGACAAACCGGTATTGTTAAAACAAGTTTTACCAACAATGTATTTCCGGGTGTTAATAATACCACGGTTTTCAGAGCGGAGAGTGCTGCGCAGGAACGCATTATGGCTACCTATTATGCTGATTACGATCACATGAATGTTTTGAAGATGGAATTAGCATCCGGTAGATTTTTCTCGAATGATTTTCCTTCTGATTCTACTGCGTGTGTAATTAATGAAGCAGCTGTGCGCGAATTAGGTTGGGAGAATCCGCTTACGGAAAAGTTGATTAGTTACAATGGTCCTTCACCAGTGTCCATGCAAGTGGTAGGAGTTATAAAAGATTTTAACTTCGAATCATTCAAAGCCAATGTAAGACCCTTGGTTATCAGGCTTACCAATACAGCCAACAATATGTTGGTGCGGTATGATGGTAAACCCAACGATGCAGTGGCAACCCTTGAGCGTGTTTGGAAACAGAATGCCAGTAACGAACCATTTGAATACACTTTTCTGGATCAGAACTTTGATACTTTATTTAAAGAAGAGCAACGCCTGGGGCAGTTATTCACGGTGCTCACCAGTGTTGCCATATTTGTGGCTTGCTTGGGGCTGATGGGCCTGGCTTCATTCACAGCAGAACAACGTACCAAAGAAATCGGAATCCGAAAAGTGATGGGCGCATCGGTGTCATCGGTTGGCGCTTTACTATCGAAAGAGTTTATGTGGTTGGTAGCAATTGCATTTGTGTTGGCATCAGCTTTGGCGTGGTACCTGATGGATCAATGGCTGGCATCTTTTGCATACCGCATAGAATTAAGCGCGGGTTTATTTGTATTAGGCGGAGCACTGGCAGCCGGTGTAGCGGCTCTAACGGTTAGCTTCCATTTTATAAAGGCGGCCCGGTCTAACCCGGTAAATTCGCTTCGTTACGAATAAGATTTAGATCGAAAAAAAGCCCAAAATCTATCTGTTTTGGGCTTTTTTATATTCCAATGTTAAGTTTTTTCAACTGCTTGGTAATGCAGGCGTAACCTGATAATTTGGATATCTAAATACAGTGTTATGGAAAAATTAGTGCTTAAAGGAAAGAAAGAAATCAGGATGTTGCTGGCCGATTCGTTACATCAAACCGTGCAGGCATTGGGTGTAACCAAGTCTAAAAAGAAGTCGGAACGTTTAATAGAAAAATCTTCGAAACGATTAGCCGCGGTAGTGGCAGAGCAGATGAAAAAAGAACTGAAGAAATTGAAAGCGCCTAAAGCAAAGAAGGAAAAGAAGGTGAAAGAAGAAGAGTTAGAGACAGCGTAAAACAAACTTCAGAAAAAATCAGGATGGGGCCATGTGCCCCTTTTTCTTTTGCAGATATTCAAAGAGCGATACATTCATCATCAGCAACAGCATGCCGTAAAAAGTATCTTCAATAGGAATAGTACCCATTCGGATACCTAAGTTCTCTGCATCGTTATACCAAACCACTTGTTCTTCAATACCCGTGCCGGTAAGAATACCATTGGTGATGAAAAACGGAATCAGAATAAAGAGAAACGCAACATAGAATTTGCCGAGGTAGTTAGTTTTCCAAACCCAGCGATGAAGCGCAAGAAAAATAGCGAGCAAAATAAAAGTTACACTGGTGTACCAACGCTCTATGTTGATGCCGCCAGCAAGTAGCATGGCGAACATCAGCAAATCGGTAATCAGGTTAGTATATTTTTCATTGAGTCGCCAAGCCATCAGGTAATTCACGGCTTCGTATGTAAACACACAGGCATACGGAATACAGATAAAGAACAAAATTTCTTCAAGTGGGAGTGAGCCAAGATTTATTCCCGTAAGGTAACGCGGTGTAAATCCCCATATGCCTATCTGCGTAAACCATTCATCCCACACAATAAAAAACACTGCCGGGATTAGAATGGCGAGCCACAAGTAGCGCCACTTCTTCGAAAAATTATGTTTGGGATAAAAACTAAAAATGAACGGAAAGATGATAGAGAAAAAATCAATGGCCAGATAAACAAACTTGTCTTTCAATCTTAGTAAATTTTATTTTTTCTGATTTTGAATCTCCTGCCTCAAGCGCTATTGTGTTTCTTGTCTTTTCTGTTTGAAGACAAACTTACCCGGTTCGTATTTTTTGGGTGCGTATAAAAATCCAAAAGCTTCGCAGTCTTCTTTGGTATGTTTTGCATGGTGAATGTAATGCGCATGAATCATACGTTGCAGATATTTACTTCTTTTTTCGGGGCGCCACTTTAAGCGTTGGTGCACAATAATGTCGTGGAAAACCAGATAGAATAATCCGTAGCAAAATATTCCCAAGCCAACAGCCAGCATGTAAGGATTGTACTTCACTAAACTGAAGTAATAAAAAATGCCGATGGATGGAATACTAAACACAACGGCAAACCAATCGTTTTTTTCTAATGAATGATCGTGTATGGTATGATGCGATTTATGCCACACCCATAAAAAGCCATGCATAATGTATTTATGCGTAAACCACGCAATAAACTCCCAAAAGAGAAATGTGCCAATGGTTATTAACGAACAAAAAAGAATCACTTTCCAATCCATCTCACTTCGCTTTAAAGTACTCTTCCAAAATTTTAAACCGGTAATCAAAAATACGATTAACCTTTTGGCCCACAAAAATGAAGTTTGCCAATCTGCCGATAATACCTAGCGGAATAGCATAGTTAACTTCATCCATCATTTCCACTCCACCTGCAACCTCTTTAAAATGATGTTGATGATGCCACAAGGCATACGGACCAAAACGTTGTTCATCTACAAAATATTCAAGCTCCTTCACATGTGTAATCTCCGTCACCCAATTCATTTTAAGGCCCGGTATTACCTGAATTTTGTATCGGATAATTTGCCCCGGATAGGTTTTGTCAGCACCACTTCTATATTGTGTTGTAAAACCCATCTCCGCTGGCGTAATCTTAGTCAGATTACTGGGTGTAGAGAAAAACTCCCAGGCTTCTTGCAAGGTGATAGGTAAAAATTGTTTTCTCGAAATTGTATAAACCTTCATGCTGTAATAACATCCTTAGCGGGAAAGAGTTTTTAAACTTAACCACCCAAACCATCTTTATAAGCTTTCAATACGCGTTCGCGCGCAAACTTATGATCCACAATTGGTTTAGGATAGTGGGTTGTTCCCAACTCGGGTACCCATTGTTTAATGTATTTTAATTCCGGATCGAATTTTTCAGTTTGAAGTTCGGGATTAAACACCCGAAAATAAGGCGCAGCATCGCAGCCCGAGCCAGCTGCCCATTGCCAACCACCGTTGTTGGCAGCCAGATCAAAGTCCAATAATTTTTTTGCAAAGTAAGCTTCGCCCCAGCGCCAGTCAATTAATAAATGTTTGGTAAGAAAACTCGCCACAATCATGCGCACACGGTTGTGCATAAAGCCGGTCGTGTTCAGTTCGCGCATTCCGGCATCTACAATCGGGTAGCCAGTAATACCATCGCACCACGCTTTAAATTCCTTAGCATCGTTACGCCATTCAATGTTATCGTAAGCTGGTTTAAAGGCTTTGGTTCCTACCTGCGGAAAGTGCCACAAGATCATGTGGTAGAAATCGCGCCAGATTAATTCATTAAGCCAGATTTCATTTTTCTTTTTGGCAACCACGGCCAGTTTACGAATGCTTACCGTACCAAAACGCAAATGCACGCTTAGCTTTGTTGTTCCGGTTATAGCCGGAAAGTTGCGTTGTTTGTCGTACTTATCGATAACCGATTGCTTGATTACACGTTCCGGAAATAGTATTCCCGATTTTTCAAATCCTATTTCATTTAGTTCCGGAAGTTTTACAGGCTTTATTTTTTTTAATGAACCAAAATACTTTTCGGTTGGGTACGATTTAAGATAAAACGGTTTAAGCAACGATTTCCACTTCCGGCTGTAGGGTGTAAATACTGTGTAAGGCTTTCCATCATCTTTCAAGACTTCACCTTTTTCAAAGATTACCTGGTCTTTAAACGTATGGAAGGTTGAGCCTTTTTGTTCTAACAGTTTCCGCACAGCTTCATCGCGCTGTTGGGCGTATGGTTCATAGTCGTGATTGGTGTAAACTGATTTTGGATTTAACTTTTTATAAATCTCAACCGGGTTGCCGTGAAATACTAATAAGGAAGTGCCCAGTTCAACAAGTTGGGTTTGTAGATTCTGTAATGCTTCCAGAATAAATTCTACCCGCGCATCGGTTTTATCTTCCAGTTTGTCGAGTATACTAGTATCGAAAATAAAAATGCAGACTACGTTTTTGTTACTCTTAAGTGCACGGTAAAGTCCGGCATTATCTTGCAACCGTAAATCGCGCCTGAACCAGAATACCGTGGTTGAAGAATCGATCAGATCAACCTCTGGATTTTTGTAAGTCTTCAATTTGTTTTTCAAGCTTATCTATTGCCTCCATGTGGAAAGCATATTTTTTCAAATCTCCTGAACGTTGAATCTGCATAGCCTCTTGCAGCATTTTGGCGCGTTGGCTTTCAAGTTTTTTTATCGGGTCTGATTTAAAGAAAGTAAACATCAGGCAATTTGCAGGTTGCTAAGTTCTGGTTGTTGCAAAATCATTTTAAACCATGTGGTGTAATGCTGTGGATTTTCGACCGCATCTTTTTGTAGCGCATCCAAAGCCATAAATTTCCAATTCATAGCTTCGGATGGATTGATTTCAGGATTGTCATTATAATATCCCACCAGCACATGATCCCACTCGTGTTCTATCAGGTTATTATCTAACTCAACTTTATAAATAAATTTATGCGAATAGGTGAGTTCACAATCAAAACCCATCTCCTGAATTAATTTTCTTTTGCCAGCCTCAATGGCAGTTTCACCAGGCCGCGGGTGACTACAGCAGGTGTTGGTCCACAAACCACCGCTGTGATATTTATTGCTGGCGCGTTGTTGCAACATCAACTCGCCTTTGCTGTTGAACACCAGAATTGAAAAGGCCCGATGTAGCAAACCTTTCTGGTGGGCTTCCAGTTTTTCCAAGGTGCCGATCTCGCGATCGTATTCATCAACTAAAATTACTGCTTCCATCAAATCATATTGAGTTGGTGCTTCACAAACGAATAGGCCAGAATAGAAAGTTTATGTCTGTTACGTACCCGAATGCGATTTTGTAGAACCACATGACTTGGCGTGTTCTTTATTTTTTCGAACAAGGCAAGGTAGTACAAGTAAGCCACGTAAACGCCAAAACGTGCGGTGCGCGGAAGTTCCTTTATGCCGAGATAGGCCGCATGAAAATCTTCGGCTATATCCGCTTCAATTTTACGTTTACTCTCTTCATCAAATCGGGTAAGGTCAATTCCGGGAAAGTAGTTGCGACCCATGCCGTTGAAGTCGGCATTCAAGTCGCGCAAAAAATTTATTTTTTGAAACGCAGAGCCTAACTTCATGGCTGGTGGTTTCAGTTTTTGATACTGTGCTTCATCGCCTTCACAGAAAACCCGTAAACACATCAGGCCTACTACTTCGGCTGAGCCGAGAATGTATTCTTCAATTTCTTTCTGATCGTACGTTTTGAAGTGGAGATCCATCTCCATACTCTTCAAAAACTGATCGGTAAGTTCGCGTTCAAAATTATATTTGATTGCCGTTTCCTGATAAGCGTTGAGAATGGGATTAAGACTGATTCTTTCTTCCAATGCGCGATGGGTATCTTCTTTGAATCGTTGCAGCAAAGTAGCCTTATCATGGTTGTGAAAGGTATCCACAATCTCATCGGCAAAACGAACAAAGCCATAGATAGAATAAATAGGGCCTTGCAATTCTTTTTTCAGGCAATTAATTCCCAACGAAAAGGAAGTACTGTAAGCCCGTGTGGTGAGTTTACTACACTTTAATGATACCGAATCGAATAATGCTCTGCTCATACTTACTGTTCACCAAATTAGTTAAAGTATATGTGTACCGTAACTTTTTAAAAAAATCTAATTTTTATCGCGCTTGATTAACTCGCGGGCAACCACTTGTCCGGAAATGAGTGAAGGTGGAACACCCGGCCCCGGTACGGTGAGTTGACCAGTATAAAACAGGTTTGTAACCTTTTTGTTTAAGATGCCGGGCTTAAGATTGGCAGTTTGTTTAAGCGTATTGGCCAGGCCATAGGCATTGCCTTTAAAGGCATGATAGTCGCCAATAAAATCGTTGTGGGCGTAGCTGCGCTTATACACGATGTGCGGCCGCAGGGGTTGGCCCATCATGTGTTCAAACCGATCCATTACCAGATTGAAATATTTTTCGCGAGTTGCCTCATCATCTTTTAAATCGGGGGCAATGGGAATCAGAATAAAAATATTTTCGTGGCCAGCAGGCGCTACGGTTGGGTCTGTTTGCGAAGTACACGAAACATAAAACTGAGGCGCTGTCGGCCACTGCGGATTTTCATAAATCTCGCGGGCATGTAAACCGAAGTCCTCATCAAAAAATAAGGTATGATGTAGCAGGCCATCAATTTTCTTATTCAGACCCAAATAAAAAATGAGACTAGATGGTGCCATGCTGCGGCTTTGCCAGTACGCTTCGGTGTATTGCCTGTGGGTTGGGGGCAAAAGTTTTTGTTCTACAAAATGGTAATCGGCACCGGCCACCACATAGTCAAACTGATGCTTTTTACCATTTACTATTACTTCGTGTATCGCATTATTCAACAAAGTGAATTGCGTTACCTCGCTGTTAAATTCGAACTGAACACCTTGTTCGCGCGCAAGCGTTGTCATGCCCTCTACAATTTTATACATACCACCTTTTGGGTACCACGTACCCAAAGCCATGTCGGCATAGTTCATTAAACTATAAAGTGCAGGAGTTTTTTGTGCGGTAGCACCCAGAAACAAAACCGGAAACTCCAGCAACTGAATAATGCGGGGGTGTTTAAAGAATTTGCGAACGTACTTTGAGATAGATTGGAGTACATGAAGTTTAAAAACTCCAGCCATTAAACGCGTATCAATCAACTCGCTAATGGAAATGCCCGGCTTATACACCAGTTCATTAATTCCAATATCGTATTTGTATTTGCCTTCTTCCAAAAAGCGAAGCAACTGCTTCGAACTTCCAGGCTCCAGTTCATCAAACAATTTGCAAAGTGCTTCTACTCCAGCGGGGATGTCTAAAAAATCATCTTTACCATAAAAAATGCGGTAGGATGGACTCAGGCGTTCAAGTGTATAATAGTCGGATGGCTTTTTGCCGAACAATGCGAAATATTTTTCAAACACATCGGGCATCCAATACCAGCTTGGGCCCATATCGAAAGTAAAACCATCGGCCTGGAATTTACGCGCGCGGCCACCAGCTGATTCATTTTTTTCGAAGACTGTTACTGCATAGCCTTCTTTGGCCAGGCAAGTAGCCGAAGCAAGACCCGCAAAACCTGAACCGATAACAGCAATTTTTTTCATCTCGTGATTATAAAAAGAAAACACGGTAGTTTGTTACCGTGTTTGTCTAAAACATTTCAAAATTAATTAGGCGTAGCCGGTTAATTTTTTCTGAACTTCTTTGCGAGCATGAAAAATTCTATTCTTAACCGTTCCAATGGGTATGTTCAGGTGTTCAGCAATTTCATGATACTTATAGCCTGTGGTGTGCATCTTAAAAGGAATCAGCAACTCGTCTTTTAAATCATTTACGTTTCGCCACACCTCTTTAAACTCTACACTTCCTTCGGGCCGGTTAAACGTGTGAGTGTCTTCCACATTCAAATAATACAATTCCTTGGTGTCGTCATGCGAAGTTTTGGCGCGTTGGTTTTTGCGATAGTTGTTGATGTAAGTGTTCCGCATGATGGTAAACAGCCAGCCTTTCAGGTTGGTGTCTTCCCGAAACTTATCGCGATAAGTAAGCGCTTTCAGAATGGTGTCTTGAACCAGATCCAGACTTTCATCCCGATCGGTCGTGAATTTCCGTGTAAACGTTCTGAGCGTAGGCCTAAGCGTGGCCAGTTGCTTATTGAATTCCATCGCTGTCATAATGTTTAACGTTTAATTTGAATTGTTAAACAAATGTAAGGAAGGCGCAGGATTATCCAAATTAATGTTTAACTAAAATTAATAATTGTTAAACAAATAAATCAAGAAATCAATGCTTTGAAATCCAGTGCGTTAGCGAATGTTTTGATGTTTGGAAGTGGCTCAAACCGTGCCTTTTTTAGGGCTCCACCTGAAATGTAAATTTTAGCATCGGCAAAATCCTGACTTAAGCGAGCTAGGTAATTAGGCATTGCATTGGGCGAAGGGCCGCTGGTAAGGCTGGTAACTAAGATGTGCGGCTTATGCTCGGCATACACAGATTTTAAATCTTTGTGCGGAACCATCTGACCCAAATAATAAGTTCGGGTGCCAGCCTTTTTGGCGATGTAATGATAGAAGAGCAAACCCAATTCGTGTAACTCATTTTCGGGCAGGTATAATAAAACACGTGTGGATGTTTTGGGTGCAAGTGGCAGGGCATCAATAGCCACAATCAACTTTTGGCGAATCAGGTTTGAAATAAAATGTTCCTGTGCCGGGGTAATGTTATTGGTAAGCCACAGCACTCCAATTTTTTCCAGAAACGGATAAACGATTTCTATAATTGTCTTTTCAAATCCAAACTTCAGAATGAGGTCGCCTAAAATTTTCTCAAACTTTTCTTCCTCCATATCAATCATGGCCAGCACCAATTGGTCGATATAAATTTCAATGCTGTCTTTAGACTCGCTCAATTCCGAAACTTGCTTATTCAGGTCGTCCAGACTGAGCCCTACAATTTTCGAAATTTTTACGCCATGATTATTGAGTACCGAAACGTTGATGATCTTTTTCAGATCCTCGTCAGAATAAAAGCGAATGTTGGTGTCTGTGCGCTTAGGATTCACCAACTGATGGCGCTTTTCCCAAATGCGAATAGTATGGGCTTTAATGCCAGAAAGCTTTTCAAGTTCTTTAATGGAATAGCTGCCCATGAATTTTGTTGGTTTGCAATTTAACACACCAGTGGTCAAAATGTTTTTTATTGCCCTAATTTGTTGCCGTGGAAGAAAAGCTTCAAAAAGGCAAAGACTGGTTTAGTGCGCAGGGCTGGACGCCATTTCCGTTTCAGTTGGAGGCCTGGCAAAACGTGTGGAGTAACTACCACGGCATTGTAAATGCACCTACTGGTAGCGGAAAAACCTATTCGTTGCTGATTCCGATTTTACTGGAGACTTCATCAACAAAAAAGACAAAAGGCCCCAAAGCCATCTGGATAACACCCATCCGCGCATTGGCCAAAGAAATTGAACTATCGGCCAACCGCGCAGCAAAAGATTTACAACCGGGCTGGCGCATTGGGGTGCGCAGTGGCGATACGAGTACGCGCGAACGCGCCAAACAGAAAGAACAACCGCCCGATTTTTTAATTACCACACCCGAAAGTTTGCACTTGCTCATCTCGCAAAAATACTATGCCGAATATTTTGCCGACCTGCGCACCATTGTAATTGACGAGTGGCACGAACTAATGGGCTCCAAGCGAGGCGTAATGATGGAGCTTGCACTTTCGCGATTAAAAACTATTTCGCCACACCTGCGCATCTGGGGTATTTCGGCCACCATTGGAAACATGGAACAGTCCATGCAGATTTTGCTGGGTAATTTTTTTACCGAACAGAAAATCAAAGTTGTAAAAGCGAACATTCAAAAACAGATAGAAATTATTTCCATCTTTCCCGATGAAGTGGAGCGCATGCCGTGGTCGGGCCACCTGGGTATTCATTTGCTCGATAAGGTTATCCCGATTGTAAAGCAGAGCAATAGCACGCTCATCTTCACCAATACCAGATCGTTTGCCGAAATCTGGTATCAGAAAATGCTGGATGCAGCACCGGAGTTATCGGGGTTGATTGCTATGCATCATGGCTCCATCAGCAAAGAACTTCGCGATTGGGTTGAAGATCAACTGCATGCCGGAAAGTTGAAGGCGGTGGTGTGTACTTCCAGTTTAGATCTGGGTGTAGATTTTCGTCCTGTAGAAACGGTAATACAAGTGGGCAGCCCGAAAGGCGTAGCGCGATTTTTACAACGCGCGGGTAGGAGTGGCCACCAGCCCGGTGCCGTTAGCCGGATTTATTTTTTGCCCACCAATACACTTGAGTTAACAGAAGGCGCAGCTTTGCGCGAAGCCATGCAACGCAACATCGTGGAAGATAGATTGCCTTACCTGCGATCGTTCGATGTGTTGATTCAATACCTGATTACACTGGCTGTATCGGATGGTTTCCGGCAAGAAGAAATTTTACAGGAAGTACGTAGTACAGTGAGTTATACCTCCATTACTGATGATGAGTGGAATTGGCTGCTCGGTTTTATTACTACCGGTGGCGAAGCGTTAACCGCTTATAACGAGTATAGAAAAGTGGTGGTGGAGAATGGGTTGTTTAAAGTGGAGAATAAACGCATTGCTTTTAAACATCGTTTATCCATTGGTGCCATTGTAGGCGATAGCTTGTTGTATGTAAAATATGTTAGCGGAAAATTTCTGGGCACTATCGAAGAATATTTTATTTCTAGTTTAAAGATTGGCGATGTGTTTTGGTTTGCCGGCCAAAGTCTGGAGTTGGTGCGCATTAAAGAAATGGAAGCGCACGTACGCAAGTCGAAGAAGAAAACCGGTAAAGTGCCTTCGTGGCAGGGCGGACGCATGCCGCTGTCATCGCAAATGAGTGAGATGATCCGGCTAAAGATTGACGAAGCGGCTACGAGTACTGAATCGGATGCTGAAATGAAATTTCTAAAGCCTTTAATGCAGTTACAACGCGAGCGATCACATCTCCCCAAGAAGAATGAATTTCTGGTGGAGTATTTTCATACCAATGAAGGGTATCATGTGCTGATGTATCCGTTTGAAGGCCGGGCCGTACACGAAGGCATGGCGGCCTTGATTGCGTATCGCATGGCGCAAATTCAACCTATTACGTTTTCCATTGCCATGAATGATTATGGTTTTGAATTATTATCCGACCAGGAGATACCGATATACGAAGCCATTGAAACCAATGTGTTGGGTGTGGATGTGTTGATGAAAGACATCCAGGCCAGCATTAATTCGACTGAAATGGCCAAACGCAAGTTCCGCGATATAGCGGCCATTTCAGGGTTGATTTTTAAAGGCTTACCGGGACAAAAAATAAAAGAGCGCCATCTGCAATCATCTTCACAATTGTTCTTCAATGTGTTTCATGAATATGAATCGCACAACTTATTGTTGTTGCAGGCATTTGAAGAAGTAATGGATTTTCAGTTGGAAGAAGCACGGCTGCGCACAGCATTAGACCGGATTGCCCATCAGAAAATTGTTATTACCGAACCTGAAAAACCCACGCCTTTTGCGTTTCCGATTATGGTAGATCGCACCCGCGAAAAACTTACTTCAGAGAAGTTGGAAGATAGGATAAGAAAGATGCGGATTGCTTTTCAGTAGTGATTACTAAATTTTTTTTGCTTACTTTATTTTCCTTTCTTCTTTAATTTTAGAATATCTTGTTCCAACTCCTTTAAACTTTGCTCTTTCTCAGCAACTTTTTCGGCAACCTTATATTTCTCCAGCTCTTTTTCAGATTTCTCCACAGCCATTTCATGACTAACTTTTCCTGCGTGTGTAAGCAACTCGCGTCCGTTCAGCTGTAATATGCTGTCTAAGCGTAGTATCCAATCGTTCATATACATGGGTGTTTGCTGTTGTGCCATGGTTTCGGCAAAGGCAAGATATTGTTCTACCAATAGTCCGAGCAAGCGTATCTCATCTTCGTTTAGATAATTTTTAGCAATGCTCACGTCTGATTTTTTGATTGCCGTATTTTTCTTATCAAAAGACAGCATGCCCATCAAAGGCAACGTAGCATCTACTCTTCGATAGACTAATTCGGCTGCGGTATTGCTGCTGATTGCCCAAAGTAATTTGTTTTGAATGGTTTTGAAAAACACGAGCGTTTTTTCGTCTTTGGGATTGTAATCAATGCTGGTGGTATAGATGTCTTTTATTTTTTGATAGAAGAACCGTTCCGACAAACGAATTTCACGGATGCGTTCCTGCAACTCAGTAAAATAATTCATCGAATTGCCGGTTTTAAAACGCTCATCGTTCAGCGCAAAACCTTTTACAATGTATTCTTTAAGTCGCTGCGTGGCCCAAATGCGAAACTGAGTGCCTTGTACAGATTTTACACGATACCCAACAGAAATGATTACATCCAGATTGTAGTACTCTAATTCGCGCTCTACGCTTCTGTTGCCTTCTTGTTGAACTGTCCGGAATTTCCGGACAGTTGAATTCTCGTCCAATTCACCTTCTTTATAAATATTTCCAATATGTTCGGAAATGGTGCGTTTGTCTTTACCAAAAAGCTGCGCCATTTGAGCTTGTGTAAGCCAAACGGTTTCTTCCTGCAGGCGCACATCTATGGTAATAGTGCCCTGTTTATTCTCGTATATCAGTATCTCGCTATTCATTATTACCTCTCTTTTTCGCTGAAGTTTTACTCTACTTCATCTCTTTACAAACATCATGAAATTTTCAGAGATTCAAGGAATATTAATTGTTTGAATTATGTCATAACCTAAATCTGATCGGTATTGTAAACTGAACTGCTACATTTTGTCCGTGTTCTTGCCCTGGTTTCCAGGTAGGCATTTCCTCAATAACTCGGAGTACTTCCTTATCAAAGTTCTTAGAGCCATCAACTGATCTTAATATTTTTGGATCTTTAATTTTTCCATCTGCGGCTATGACAAATGTTACGAAAACATTTCCTTCAATTTTTTCTTTCTTTTCCCATTCTGGATATTTTAAATTCTTCCTTATATAGGAATAAAGACTATCGAAGCCCCCGGCAAACTCAGGCATTACTTCTGCAATTAATCGCACGTCACTGCCTAATTGCGAACCCAGACTCTCTGTATCTAGTGAGTCAACTAACATAATAGCTCCCACTAATTCAACTTCATCGGGCAGGAGGCTATCAGTTTTGCAGATAGGATTTTCATACTTATTGCTTTCGTTCGAATTCTTGTGTTGTTTGCTGATTGAAAATGTTAACGAGTCAATTGCTTGATTTTTTTTAATGTCTTTTGTAGAACAATTAAGGAGGGTCAAAGCCCCAATTGCAAGTAAGTAAAAAGAGAGATTGGATTTTTTATGTTTATGAATATACGGATCTATGGCAATCAAAATATCTTCAGGATGATAATCAAGTTGCGACTTATAGATTCGTCCGCAAACTTTATCATTTCTGTTTAACAGAAGAAAATGAAGAATTTCTTCTCTGGTTAGCTTGGTAAAATCTTGAACATCTTTTTTGCAATTGTCACAATACCGAGAGACAAGGCCAACCTTCATTTTACCCCAACTTTCGGGGCAGTTAAACATTAATGTCGGTTTGAAGGTATTCATTTACATTAGTTTTTAACTTTAATGATCAAAAGTATTTATAGTCACATTGACTCATAAAACTTTTTTACATTCTCTCCTAAAAAAATGAATACCAACGATTGAGCCCCCTATTTGGATAGTTTATTGATTCATCAAACATTCGCGATAATTACGCTGATAGGGTTAACCGATCTCAAAATGTCGCTCTAAAAATCAAAAACAACGTGCCTGCCATTACCATCACCACAGGTAAAGTAAGCAACCAGGCAATTAAAATATTGCGCACGGTATCGGGTTGCAGATTTTTTACACCCTTGCTCGCCACCATCGAGCCGGCAATACCTGATGATAATACGTGTGTTGTACTTACGGGTAAACCAAAGGCAGTAGAAAGTCCGATGGTGGTAGAAGCAACTAATTCTGCACTGGCACCCTGCGCATAGGTTAAATGTTCTTTACCAATTTTTTCGCCAATGGTTTTTACAATTCGCTTCCAGCCAATCATGGTACCTAATCCAAGTGATAGTGCAATCATTACAATTACCCATTGAGGCGAGTAGTCCGTAATTTTTCGTACCGATTTCATGTTGTCGGTAAGTATTTTTTTATCGGCTTCGCTCATGGCAAGTTCATCGTTGCTGGTTAGCGATTTAAGGTTGGTGTTTAGCAACATAATATCCTTACGCACCAAAAACCGATCGTTCGATTCAATATTACTTACCGATGTCAGGCCACTTACTTGCGTGATCAGACGCGCAGTCATCACTTTAGAACTATCCAGTTTAGCTTTATCAGATTGTGCAAGTGGTGAACCATCCAGTCCGTTAATGGTAATTTCAATTTTTCTTAGCGGATCGCTTAATCGCGATGGCGTAAAGGATGGATTGAGTGCAAAGTATGCAGGAACAATTCCAATTAAAATTAACATCACTAAGCCCACGCCTTTCTGGCCATCGTTTGAACCATGAAAACCACTCACGGCTGTACAGGTAAGAATTAATATAATTCGGATCCACCACGGTGGCGGCTGGTTTTTCTTGGGCTCTTTAAATAGTCCATCGCCTGCATCAGTGTTTTTGGTAAGGTTGCGTAACAAAAACATGAGGATGATGGTGAGCGAGAAACCAAACAAAGGTGAGATTAAGAGAGAAGTTCCAATTTTTTGTGCTTCGCCCCATCTTACCGCAGCCTCATTCGCATCTGGAAGTAAGGAATATGCGAGACCTACTCCGAAAATAGAACCAATCAATGTATGCGAACTGGAACAAGGAATACCAAGATACCACGTTAATAAATTCCAAAATATCGCGCTAAGCAAAAGCGCCATTACCATGGCCAGACTGTGCGCAATGTTCTGATCGACTAAAGATTCAACCGGTAGCAGATTTACAATGCCCATCGCCACGGTTATCCCACCCAGAAAAACCCCAACCGCATTACAAATGCCCGACCAGATAACGGCAACCCAAGGCTTAAGCGAATTGGTATAAATTACAGTAGCTACTGCATTGGCTGTATCGTGAAAGCCATTCACAAATTCAAACCCGCAGGCTGCCAGTAAACAAACAATGAGAAGGATGGTGTAGGAGAGCTCTAAGTCGAACATACTATAGGTATAGAAGTGCGGTAAAGGTACAGGGTTGAGTATAGGTCAATGTTAAGGTAATGTTACCAATTTAGATTTAAGAAAAGGAGTGGGAACGACTTTTTGATGCAATAAAAATGGCTCAAAGCAATGATTCTCAGCAAGTAAGAAATTTTTTAGCAGACTTGATTGCCCTTTTTTTAGTACGATGAATTATGACAATTTGCGATTTGTTGAACCGGCCTGAAATGGAAGTTGAGATTTTAGATGAAGTTGTAGAGTTGATGCCCCAAAAAGCGTTGTGGCTTAAAAACAGAAACACTGTTTTGCTGGCCGATTTACATTTTGGTAAGATCAACCATTTCCGCAAGTCGGGTATTCCGGTTCCGCCAAAGGCAAACGATAAAAATACCGATCTGCTCATTTCAGTTTTGCAAACTACCAAAGCTGAGCGCGTAATTTTTCTGGGCGATTTGTTTCACAGTCATTATAACGAAGAGTGGGAAGTGCTGGGCCAGGTGCGCAGGCATTTTGCAACTTGTTCGTTCGAGTTGGTGTTGGGCAATCATGATATTTTAAGTGCGCTGCAATATGAACGCAATAATTTGTTGGTGCATGTAAATGAATATCAGTTGGGTAATTTTCTGCTTACGCACGAACCATTAGAAACTATCCCGCAAGGTGTGTACAACCTATCAGGCCACATCCATCCGGCTGTGCAGTTGCGCGGTACGGGTCGGCAGTCAGTAACCTTGCCGTGTTTTTATTTTGGAAAACAACAAGGTATTCTTCCGGCATTTGGTTCGTTTACCGGAACGGCCCGGATTAAACCAAAAAAAGACGATAGAATTTTTGTAATTGCAGAAAACAAAGTGATCGCTTATTGACATAAAGACACTTGTTAAATCGTACCTCGTAAATCATAAATTGTATATGTTCGCACATGAATAAACTGGTACTTACATTTTTTGCTTTGATGCTTTGCGCGATGGCAGTTGCGCAAGACACCACGCGGCTTTCATTAGTATTTGTAGGCGATATCATGCAACATGATTCAAACATTGCCACTGCGTTCGATCCGGTATCGAAGAAGTACGATTACTCCGCTTGTTTTGAATACGTGGCTCCGATTATTCGCTCTGCCGATCTGGCTATCGGTAATCTTGAACTAACGTTGGCGGGTGCACCGTATAAAGGTTATCCGCAATTCAGTGCACCCGATGCGCTGGCTGTTGAACTTAAGCGAACCGGTTTTGATGTGCTGGTTACGGCCAATAACCACAGTGTAGATCGTAGAAGAAAAGGCGTGGAGCGAACCATTCGCGTGTTGGATTCATTGCAGTTTCTACATACCGGTACATTTATAGATTCTGTTGCGCGCACCAATACCTATCCATTAATCATTGAAAAAAATGGTTTCAGACTTTCGCTGTTGAATTATACGTATGGAACCAATGGCATTCCAATAACCAAACCTAACATTGTAAACCTGATTGATACGGTGCAGCTAAAGCTCGATCTGGCAAAAGCGCGAGATCAAAAAACAGATGCGATTATTGTGTTTATGCATTGGGGTTCCGAGTATCAAAGCTTGCCCAATGCGGAACAAAAACGGTTAACAAAACTTTGCTTCCGCGAAGGCGCCAAGTTGGTGATTGGTGCACACCCGCATGTGTTGCAGCCGATGGAGTGGAACAAAGAGCGTGATCAGTTAGTAGTGTATTCCCTTGGTAATTTTGTTTCGGGGCAGCGACCGCGTTACCGCGATGGTGGCGCTATGTTGTGGGTAGATTTACAGAAGGTTATTAAAGATTCCATAGCCACAACTTCAATCCATAATTCAGAATATGAGTTGGAGTGGGTGCAAAAATCGACAGAGTTTGTAATGCGCCCGCTCCGGTATTTTGAAGGCGATACCGTTTTTCTAAAAGATAAAGTTGTCCGCGATGCGATGGCTCTCTTTACAAAAGATTCGCGGGCGTTGCTTTCAAAACATAATGTGAACATAAAGGAACGAATGCAATCGCAATTGTCTGATTCAGTTGTCTATTCCATCAGACTGACTGATGATGTAGTTGTGGATTCGGTCTTGTTGGAAAACCCGATGATAAAATTTTATGGGTTACACCTGACTAAAGAAAGTGAAGTGCGGATGCTGGGTATCTTTCATGATTATGAATTAGCCCAACAAGCATTGTTACAAGTTGTTGGCAGCACCAGCTTACGCAGATTGCGCGTAGTGCGCAGAACTGATTTGGAGTTACCGCCCCGATCCGAAAGTAACGCCAATTGAAAACTCAAGCCCGGTAAAATCTACTTTGGCATCTTTATAGTCAACTTCAATCGTTTCTAATCCATTTACTGTTGTGCCGCCCGTGTACGATCCGCTAAGCGGAAACTTTGCTGTGCCCATCAGGTAATTGATTTCAAGCGATAAAGAAAATTGGCGCGTTACCGGAACGGTAAACTCAACGCCTGCCAGAAATCCGAAGCCAGGATTGTTTTCGAAGTTTAAGTCTGAGTTTGCAACATCCCAACTTTCATGCAATCGAATGGCCCGATCGAAGTTTCCAAGATTTAGTTTTTGATCGAATCCATAAAAAGCAAAGCCGCCACCTTTAATATCAAAATCAGCTTGTTTGCCTTTAAACTCCAGTACTAATTCGGCAGGAACAAAAAGTGTAAAGTTGGGTCCAAGCAATGGGTCTTTTGTTTCGAAGGGTAAATCGAGCATATTCATACCCGACATGCGGTAGAGTGAAATGCCCGTCTCTAATGCAACAAACCGATTCAAACTTACTCCCAGCCCACGAAATGAGAACGGACTAATAGGTGTTGAGAAATAGCCATTGCGCGGAATAAAATAGGAGAATGATAAACCTACATCTTGCGATTTTGTTATCAATGCAGTGAAACTAAGTAAGGCTACCAAAACAATTTTTTTCATAGCAAATTCCTTATGGCGCGAAGTTAGCACCAAAAAATTGCCATTAATAAAAACATTTGCAATGCCTTTCATTTTCCATTGTACCTTTAACAAAATCATTTTGCTATGAACCGCTTCGCCCCAATTTCATTTTTGCTGATCGTAGGTTTCGGATTAATTCAATGCTCTGAAAAGAAAACCCCGGCCGACCTCATCATAAAAGGTGGAACCATCTACACAGTAGAAGCCGATAACACAACTGTAGAAGCCGTAGCTGTTAAAGGCGATACAATTGTATATGCCGGAAGTCTGGCTGGACTTTCAAAATATGAAGGAGAACAAACCAAAGTGATTGACCTTACTGGCAAAACAATGACGCCCGGTTTTATTGAAGGCCACGGACACTTTATGGGTTTAGGCTATAATGAATTGAATCTAGACCTGATGAATATTACCAGCTACAATGAAATGGTCGAGAAGGTAAAAGAAGCTGTTGCCAAAGCACAACCCGGTCAATGGATTATTGGAAGAGGCTGGCATCAGGACAAATGGACAACCAAGCCTGAGAAGTTGATCAAGGGATTTCAGACACATCAATTGTTAAGTGAAGTTTCGCCCAATAACCCCGTGTTTCTGCGTCACGCCAGTGGCCATGCCGGTTTTGCCAATGCCAAAGCCATGCAACTTGCCGGAGTGAATCAGCTTTCGGTTGAGAAGCTTGGTAAAAATCTGGGCGAGGGCGGAGAAATTTTGCTAGATGAATTGGGAAACCCTACCGGTTTATTTAATGAAAGAGCTCAATCGCTGATAACAAAATACATTCCCGATAACACAGCCGAAACGGATGAGCAAGCACTCGAACTGGCAATTGCAGCAAGTTTAAGGAGTGGTATCACCAGCTTTCACGATGCGGGAGTATCCCGCGAAAACATTGAGTTGTTCAGAAAATTTAAAGAAGCTGGTAAACTGAACACCAGACTGTATGTAATGCTTACCGGGTTTGATAGCGAATTGCTTTATGAATGGTTTCGCAAAGGCCCGGAAGTTGACCCGTTAAATCTTCTTACCATAAGATCCATAAAATTGAATTGCGATGGAGCACTCGGATCGCGTGGTGCGTGGTTACTGGAGCCTTATAGCGATCGAACCGACTTTAGCGGCATGGCCACACTTTCGATGGATACTGTGCTTAAAATTTCCCGCGAAGGATTAAAGTATGGCTTTCAGATTTGTTCACATGCCATTGGCGATAGAGCCAACAAAGAAATTCTGGATCGGTATGAGATTGCTTTCACGGAAAATTCTGCAAACAAAGATCACCGGTACCGTATTGAGCACGCACAACATTTGCACCCAAATGATATTGCACGCTTTGGTAAGATGGGAGTAATTCCGGCTATGCAGGCAATTCACTTATCATCCGACAGGCCCTGGGCTATTGATAGGTTAGGTGAGAAGCGCATTAAAGAAGGTGCCTACATGTGGCAGTCTTTATTAAAATCGGGGGCGGTAATTGTTAATGGCACCGATGTTCCGGTTGAACCAATAAACCCGATCGCTTCTTTCTTTGCTTCGGTAACCCGTCAAACTTTAAAAGGCGAACCAGAAGGTGGATTTGAACCTGAAGAAAAGATGACGCGCCAACAAGCTTTACGCTCGTACACGCTCGATGCCGCTTATGGTGCTTTCGAAGAAAAAATAAAAGGTTCGATCAAGGCAGGCAAGCTTGCCGATTTTGTTGTGTTCAATAAAGACTTGATGACGGTGCCTGATGCGGAAATACTTTCCACGGAAGTGAGTATGACTATTTTGGGCGGCAAAGTTTTATATGAAAAAAAATAAGGCCCGGATGGCGGGCCTTTATGGTAATTCAGATTATGAAAAGCTTACTTTAAAAATTTGTGAGCGCGCTCAAAAAGCAATTTTCTGTCGGCAGTAATGGTTGGGTCTGAGTAGATGCGGGTAGAAAGTTCGCCTACCACACCCTTTTTGTAACCTAATTTTTCTGCAATCTGTTCGCAAAAGTGAATTTCACTTTTAAATACCTGGCCATCGCTTTTCATAATCTGAATAAGGTGGTAAAGGTTTTCGAATTTCTGATCCTCAGAGAATACACTCAAATCGCCAATTGGCTTGGGGTTTTTCATCATGGTTTCTATTTCGTCTTTCGACAGACCATTAGCTTTACCAATCAGATGAATTACTTTAGCTTCCTTTTCGCCAACGGTACGATCGCTGGCAGCGAGGTTAATTAGCACATTCAATTGTTCTTTAATCATGACGAGTTTTTAGTTTTGTGCAAAAGTATACTGTCAATAGACGAAATTTAGGGTAAAAATTGATTATTTCTTACACCATCCGAAAAAAAATGAGCGTGGGAATGCGTGCCTGCGCAACCTCTTTGCAACCGGCTGGTCTATAGATCAAAAGAAACGGAAATGAAAAAGCTATTATTAACTTCAGTTGTGGCATTGTGCGGATGGCTGGCAATGGCTCAGCAAAGCGATGTGCGGTCGGTGGGTTCGTTTAATGGAGTAAAGGCTGGAGAAGCAATTGATGTGTACCTGAAAAAGGGCGACAAGGAAAGTGTGCGGGTAGAGGTTACGGGTACCGATGCTTCCAATGTGCTAACAGAAGTTGCTGGCGGCTACTTGCGCATTCACATGCGCGATGGCCGGTATAAAAACAAAAGCGTAAAAGTTTATGTAACTTATGTTTCATTAACTAAAATTCACGCCAGTTCTGCGGCTAATATTTTTTCGGAAGGAACTATTAAAGCAACAAACTTAGAGATCAGTACCTCAAGTGCGGCTTCTATTGAACTTTCAATTGATGCGAATACAGTAACAGCCGAAGCCTCTTCTGCCGGAGACATTGTATTGGAGGGTAAAGCCAAAAATCTGGATGTAGATGTAAGCAGTGCGGGCGAAGTGGATGCTTATTCGGTTGATAGCGAAACAGTAGCCGCGAGTGCCAGTAGCGGGGGTAGTGCAAAAATTTCAGCCTCTAAGGAATTAACAGCTCGGGCCAGTAGTGGCGGCAGTATTCGGTATCGCGGAAGCCCGGCAAAGACCAACACTAACTCAAGCAGTGGTGGTTCTGTAAAAAAGGCTCTTTAAAAATTTGAGAATTAATGAACAAAAAAAATCGGGCGTTTGCCCGATTTTTTATTTAATGCCTTTGCGGTTTTTCTTGCCGGGTGTTCTATCTTCCTTCCGGTTTAATTCCCAATTAACCAATGCCAGGTTAAAGTTCTTGAGATAGGAACCTACCAGTTTTGTACCCGCATTAGGGTGTATAAATGCTATGTTAATCATATCTTAATCTTTTTATAAACGGTTAGACGTAAAAAAAATCGTTTTAGTTTATATCGATCGAAAAAAATGTTGTGGCTTTCGTCCAAAACGTTTGCAATAGCGACAGACTTCACCTTTAAGAAGTTGAAAAGAATCATTTAAGCTTTTAAATTTTTTAATGCCGGTCAGGCGAAATCTTGCCTCCTTTCAGCACCAGGCAGTGAAAACTCCTGGTACTAATTCTTGTTAGGTCAATTTTTACCCTATCGCTAACGAGTGCGGTAATATTTTTTTCAAAATAAGATAACATACAACCCTAGATTTATCGAAATGCTATATTTTTGGCTCCCATCTACCTTAAAACAACCACACTATGGCGAAATTACGATTTGAGGCCCTCAAAAAACTAAACGAACGCACTAAGGTACATGTAGAAGCCACCACACCTCACATTTCGCAATTCTTTGGCGAAAATGTATTTGGTATGGAGCAGATGCGTGCTACCCTGGCTCCGGCCGTTTTCAAAAAAGTTAGTAACGCAATCAAGAATCACGAAAAGATTGACGAAGCCACGGCCGATGCTGTTGCCTCTGCGGCCAAATCGTGGGCAATTGTCAAAGGTGCAACGCACTTTACCCATTGGTTCCAACCTATGACGGGCGGAACCGCTGAAAAACACGATTCATTTTTCGATGCCCTTTCGGGGATTGAAAAATTTAAAGGCAGTGAACTGGTACAACAAGAACCTGATGCATCTTCATTCCCCAGCGGTGGTATTCGCAGCACATTTGAAGCGCGCGGGTATACAGCGTGGGATCCAACCTCGCCCATGTTTTTATATGGCAAAACGTTGAGCATCCCAACCATCTTTGTTTCCTACACAGGCGAAACGCTTGATACAAAATCTCCTTTATTAAAAGCCCTCAAAGCGGTTGACCTGGCGGCTACTCAGGTTTGCCAATTGTTCGATAAGGACATCAATCACGTAGTGGCATCTCTTGGATCAGAGCAGGAATATTTTGCTGTGGATAAAGCATTAGCCGATGCACGGCCTGACCTGATCATGGCTGGCCGCACCGTGTTTGGTCATGCTCCGGCACGTGGTCAGCAATTGGAAGATCATTATTTCGGTACAATACCGGGCCGCGTGTATGATTTTATGCGTGAGTTTGAAATCGAAGCATGGAAACTAGGTATACCTGTACGCACCCGTCACAACGAGGTGGCGCCCAGTCAGTTTGAGGTAGCACCTTTATTTGAAGAAGTTAACGTAGCGAACGATCATAACCAGTTATTGATGGATGTGATGAGCCGTGTTGGCGAAAAGCATGGCTTAAAAATCTTATTCCACGAAAAACCATTTGCCGGTGTAAACGGAAGTGGAAAGCATAATAACTGGTCGTTGATTACCGATACCGGTGTTAATTTGTATGCGCCATCCAGCTCAGCCCGCGACAACTTACTCTTCTTAACATTCTTTGTTACCACTATTAAGGCTGTGCATGAGCATGCCGACTTGCTTCGCGCTAGCATTGCTACGGCTGGTAACGATTTCCGTCTGGGCGCTAACGAAGCACCTCCGGCTATCATGTCTGTATTTATAGGTTCGCAGATGACTGCCGTGTTAGACGAGTTAGAGAAAAACGGAAATGTAAAGATTGAGAAAGGCGATAACATGTACATGAAGTTGGGTATTGATCAGATTCCGGAAATTATTCTGGATGCTACCGATCGTAACCGTACTTCGCCATTTGCCTTTACGGGAAATAAATTTGAATTCCGGGCCGTGGGTGGTTCTGATAATTGTGGTACCCCAATGGCTGCCCTAAACCTGATAGTAGCCGAGCAACTTACGCAGTTCTTCGAAACGGTTTCAAAGGAAATCGAGAAAGGTGAGGAAAAGCGGTTGGCCATTGTAAATGTGTTGCGCAAATACATCAAAGAATCAAAAGCTATACGCTTTGAAGGCGATGGTTATTCTGATGAATGGGTGAAGGAAGCAGAGAAACGCGGCCTGAACAACATTAAGAATATGCCACGGGCCATTGAAGCCTATGTTTCTAAAAAATCATTAGCCTTGTTTGAAAAGCATGGTGTAATGAGCCACAAGGAAGTGGAGGCCCGTAACGAAATTAAGCTGGAAAGCTACATCAAGAAAGTGCAGATTGAAGCGCGTGTAATAGGAGATTTGGCCATGAACCACATTATTCCAACAGCAATTGCTTATCAAAACAAGTTAATAACAAATGCAAATGGTTTAAAAGGTTTAGGTGTGGATAACACTGCGGTGGTGCAAACCATCAAAGAAATCTCGGGCCACATCGAAACGATAAAAGGAAACGTGCGTGAAATGGTGGAAGAACGTAAGCGCCTGAACAAATTAACCGATACACACAAACGCGCTTTTGGCTATTGCGATGACATCAAAGAAAAATACTTTGATAAAATTCGCGATGCCGTAGATAAGTTAGAGTTGCTGGTGGACGATGAAGACTGGCCATTGGTTAAGTATAGAGAGTTGTTGTTTTTGAGATAATTTTTTATAACGCCTTGCTTGAAAAACGCAGACCAGCCAAGTCTGCGTTTTACTTTTTATGCTATCTTGGTTTTATGATTAGAAAGTCTGTCACTATTAACGGGTTAAAGTTGTCCTACCTTGAGAATGACACTAATTCCACTGAAATCATTTTTTTTATCCATGGCAATTCAGGATCGGCAAGGTATTGGCACAAACAATACACTGACAAAGCTTTACAAGGTTATCGCCTAATTGTATTTGATTTACCCGCGCATGGCGAATCCGATGCATCGCCTAACCTCTCAGATGATTACAGCTTAATTGGCTTAGGGCGTACCATGATGCAGGCAGTACTGGCTATTGCTACTACGGGTAGTTCTTATGTTCTGGTTGGGTTATCATTAGGCACCAACATTATAGCAGAAATGCTTGCGCACAAGCAGGTTTCACCAAAAGGAATTGTGTTGATATCGAGTTGTATAGCTGGCGGTGAATTTACTCCCGACAAAATTTTTAAAACTGAGGTTGACTTAAGTTTTTTCTTTACAGATAAGCCTGACGAAAAGTTAGTTAAAGCAGGTTTTGCTGCGGTTTTATCAAACCTGGAAGAACAAAAAGCTGGACTCAAAGACTACTATCAGGTAAAATTGCCATTTAGATCAACCTTGGCGAAAAGTGTGGCACATGGTGAGCTGAGCGATGAGATTGCCCTTGTGCGTGAGTTTAAAGGAAATGTATTAGTTGTTTTTGGTATAGATGAAGTTTCGGTTAACCCAGACTACCTCGACTATGTTGGCTTGCCTGTTTGGCGGAATAGAATTGAGAAGTTGCCCGGAAACCATATTGTAAACATAGATAGCCCAGCTGAAGTTAATGCCTTGTTGCGTCAGTATTGCCAAGAAAATTTATTACAATAACCCATTTCGAACAGCATACTGAATCAATTCAGCGGAGTTTACACAACCCGATTTTGTTAACATATTCTTACGATGATTATGTACAGTGTAAATGCTTAGCGATAATTTTTCTGCTATTTGCTTACTGCTAAATCCACTATAAATAGCCTTTAAAACTTCTAGTTCCCTAAAGCTAAATACCATGTTTGTTGGATAGACCTTCTTGTAGCAAGGCTCCTTATCAATAGAATTAAAATGGGTATCTATTCTTTCTATAGTATGAACAATGGAAGGGCTTTCTTTATAATGCGTAATATCTATGGAGAAACCATAGGCACCAATAATTTCGCCTGTAGCAGACCAGATATAGGTACTTCGTTGTAGAAACATAAGCCAGTTTCCAAAAGTATTTTTAATTCTATGATTATGTGATATGGCATAAAGTTTATTAACAGGATTGATTTTTTCTTTTAAATAATTAAGTGTGGCTGGTACAATGTGGTTGCTGTAAATCGAAAAATCCTCGGGGTGCCAAAGCTTCATGTAGAAGCTGGGTCCTGATTCCAGCAGTTGCTTATTGGAATACCCCAAAATATTGGCAACCGAAGGCGCAATGTGCAGGTACTTCCTGTTCACGTAATCCAACACATAAAAGAGGGGTGCATGTGTGGGCATTCCCAAAGGTTCAACCCCAAAATTTTGAAGCAAGTTTGTTATGGGCGGAAACGCCTGTTGGTTTTCGTAGTGGCTTGCCTGCGTAAGCAGCTCAGCGTAAGTACGGGGTTGAGACTGATCCATAGACAATCTAAAATAGTAGAAATGAAGATTCTGAGCAAGTGGGCTGAAATTGATAGCTATTTTTAGCTATTGAATTTAGTTCACTTAATAAACAATTTTGAAAAAATGAGTTGCCTATGGAAAGATTTTTTGTGGTCATACTTATTACAATTCTACTGTATGCTTGTGAAAAAATTGAA
>Ga0075163_10000474_pt1 | contig 51443 bp, 40 predicted proteins | sample JI1023141ADNA_FD_71478 | JGI IMG/M metagenome (GOLD analysis project Ga0075163, IMG submission 71478) | Wastewater effluent complex algal communities from Wisconsin, to seasonally profile nutrient transformation and Carbon sequestration -... | ecosystem: Engineered > WWTP > Effluent > Algae...
GCCGTATCACAACAGTGAGGTGGCGCCCGACGGCGCATTGTTCGTGGGTGATGCGGCCAGCATGATCGACCCGCTTTCGTCGTTTGGCGTCAAGAAGGCCTTGGCCTCCGCGTGGCTCGCGGCGGTCGTGGTGCATACGGCATTCGTGACGCCGGAGCACACCGCGCTCGCGCGTGCGCTCTTCCGTGAACGGGAGGCGGCCTATGTGCGCAGTGCGTCGCACGCGCTGAGCGATGTGTCGCGTGAGGCCGGCCGCGCGGAGCCATTCTGGTCGGCTCGCGCCGCCGCGGGCGAGCACGACGACACCTCCGGTGACCTCCAGGCCGACGGCCGCGCCGCCGATGCGGTGTCTCAACTGCGACAAGACGCCGATGTCCTGGCGGCCTTTGCGCAGCTCCGGGAGGCGCCTTCGATCCTGCTGCGCGAATCACCCGACGTGGAACGGGAGCGCCGTGCGGTGGTGCGGGGGAATGTGGTGGTGCCCGACGTGCACCTGCGACTGCCCGGACTCAGCGAGAGTGTGCGCTACCTGCGCGACGTCGATCTGGTGGCCCTGCTCGAGCTTGCGCCGAGGCATCGAGACGTGGGTGCCATGTATGCAGACTACGCGCGGGCCGTCGGGGCGGTGGCGCTCCCGGATTTCCTCGGCGCGCTGAGTGTCCTCGTTGCCAAGGGCGCTCTCAGGCTTGCTTGACATCCCCCGCATTCCGCCGTATGACATCCGCAACTCTACCATAGGTGATGCATGGCGCGTGGCGGCGTCGTCCCGATTGGCGTAACACTGGTCTGGTCGTTCTGGTGCGCGGCGACCATCCCGTCGGCGCAGGCCCAGGCGCGACCGGCGGCGGCAGCCGAGTCCGATGGGTTTGTCATCCGCGACTCACTGGTCACGGCCAAGTGTGTGCGCTGTCATGTTCGCGATTCGAGTGGCCGCATGGGGCGGCTCTCGTACATGCGCAAGACGCCGGAAGGGTGGGAAGCCTCGGTGCGGCGCATGGCGAGTCTGAGCGACGTCAAGATCTCGCCCACCGAAGCGCGCGCCATCGTCAAGTACTTCGCGAATCGACAAGGTCTCGCGCCAGCCGAGGTGCGCGCGGGTCGTTTCGAAACCGAGCGTCGGTTCGTGGATTATCGATATGCCGGCGACGCCGCCACCGAACGCACGTGCCGCGCCTGTCATTCGATGGGGCGCGTGTTGCTGCAGCGTCGCACACGCAACGAGTGGGAACTGCTGGTCGCGACGCATCGTGGTTACTACCCCAACTCCGACTTTCAGGCCTTCCGTCGTTCGGGCCCCGCGTCCGACAGTGCGCCGGTGCCACATCCGATGGATCAGGCCATCACGCATTTGTCCCGGGCGTTCCCGTTGCAGACGCCGGAGTGGACCGCGTGGTCGGCGACGATGCGTCCGGCGCCTCTGGAGGGCACGTGGCTGTTGTCGGGCTACGAGGTGGGGCGCGGCGCGCTGTACGGTCGCCTGACGGTCACGAAGGTCAAGGGTACCGACGATGAGTTCACGACGCGCGCCGTGTATCGCTACGCGAGTGGTGGGGCCCCCGTGGTGCGCGATGGCAAGTCGATGGTGTACACGGGTCACCAGTGGCGCGGGCGTTCCTCGGCCATGGCGACGAGCGCCGACAGCGCGTGGCGTGAGGTGATGAGTGTGGAACCGGGATGGCAGGAGATGTCCGGCCGGTGGTTTCGCGGCGGCTACGATGAATTCGGCATTGACATCACGGCGCGGCGGCTCGGGAGCGGCGCCACCGTGGACGGCGTGTTGCCCAAGGCGCTCGCCCGCGGCACGCGCGATGTGGAGGTGACCGTCTTTGGCGCCAATCTGTCCAAGACGGCGGCGCTCGACTTCGGCCCCGGCGTCCGCGTCACGCGGGTCGTGCGCGCGAGCGCAGACGAAATCGTGGCGCGGGTCAGCGTGGATTCCGCGGCGCGCGTGGGTAGTCGTGACCTGTTTGTCGGCGGCGCCGCACTCAAGGATGCGATCGTCACGTACGACCGTATCGACCGCATACGCGTGCTCCCCAACTCACACATGGCGCGTGTCGGTGGCATACGCTTTCCCAAGCAGTACGCGCGCTTTGAAGCGGTGGGTGTCTCGAATGGGGCCGACGGCAAACCCGATACGGCCGACGATATTGTGACCGGCGCGTTGCCGGTGACGTGGAGTCTCGAAGAGTACGGCGTGACATACAAAGACGACGATGTGCGCTACGTCGGACAGATCGACCAGCGAGGCTTCTTCACCCCCAACATCGACGGCCCGAACGCCGATCGTGCGGGGCAGAAGAACAACATTGGCGACGTGTACGTGGTGGCTTCGTATCAGCCGCCGGGGCTGGCGGCGCGACCACTCAAGGCGCGCTCACTCCTGATCGTGACGGTGCCGCTGTACATGCGGTGGGAACCCACACGGACGTCGCCATGATGCTGCTCGGACGCGGTGATTATCACACGTTCAGCGCCGACGGCGCGCCTCACGTGTACCTGGTGCCCTCGGCGGCGGTGTTCCGTCTCGATCCTCCCTCGGCGGCGGTGCTGGACGTGCTGCGCGAGGAACAGCTGGACGCGATGACGATCGCCGATCGGTTGGCCGACCGTTTTCCGCGATTGCTGGTGCAGGAAACGGTGGACGAGTTGCTCTCGGCGCAGGCCATTCGCACGGTGGTAGCACCGGCGGCGGCTCCCAAGGCGGAAGGACCGCGCAAGCGTATTCCGCTCACCACGCTGGTCATGAACGTGACCAGCAAGTGCAATCTGAGCTGCAAGTACTGCTACGAATACGGCGACGATCGGCTGAGTGAACCGGCCACCAAGCCGCGTTTCATGAGCGAGGAAACGGCGCGGCAGAGCGTCGACTTCATGATTGCCGAGTCGGGCAACTCGCCGAAGGTGCACCTGACGTTTTTCGGCGGCGAAACGCTGCTCAACTTCAAGGTGCTCAAGTACGCGTTGTCGTATGCACGCACCAAAGGCGCCGAGGTGGGCAAGTCGGTGGACGCCAGTCTCACCACGAATGCCACGCTGCTTCGCGACGAGATCATCGACTGGATGGTGGACGAAAACGTCGGGGTCACCGTCTCGATGGACGGCGCGCGCGAGCAGCAGGATGCGCAGCGCGTGTTTGCGAACGGGCAGGGGAGCTACGATCTCGTGCGGCCGCGCGTGGAAGCGCTGCTCAAGCGACACACGCGCCGCCCGATCGGCGCCCGCGTCACGCTCACACGCGACAATCTCGAAGTGCGCGAGATCTACCATCATCTCAAGCACGAACTCGGCTTTTGGGAAGTGGGTTTCGCGCCGGTGACCACCAAGTGGCAGCGCGACTACGCGATCGCCGATGAAGGGTTCGAGTACATGCTGGGCGGGTTTCAGGCGCTGGCGCAGGAGTATCTCGAGACCTCGCTCAGTGGACGGCACCACGGCTTCTCAAACGTGCGTGATACGCTCGAGGAGATTCACAAGGGTGTGGCCAAGGCGTATCCGTGCGGCGCCGGTCTCGGGCTGCTGGGCGTCGCGACCGATGGCGACGTGGCGCTCTGTCACCGCTTTGCCGGCTCAGATACGCACAAACTCGGATCGGTCACGCAGGGGATCGATCACGATCTGCAGAACGACTATCTGCGCCGTCATCACATCGACAACAAGACCGACTGCCGCACCTGCTGGGCGCGGTCGTTGTGCGCCGGCGGGTGTTATCACGAAGCGCACACGCGGTACGGATCCACCGAACAGCCCAACCTGCACTACTGCGACTGGATTCGCCGCTGGAGTGCATCGTGCCTTGAAGTCTACGCCACGCTGGCTGCGCGGCGTCCAGAGTTCCTGCGCCAGTTCGATTCCTGAGTCGAGGAGCACATGCGACATCTCAAGCCCATCAATCGCAAGGCGCGGCACATCGAAGAGTTGCACGATGCGCCCGACGTGGTTGCGCTGCAGGGCGGCATTGGCCCGCGCAATCCGGACGTGCCGCACATTCCGCTCGGCTGCTCGTTTGTGTTCTCGCCGGGATGGGAAGTGGATAGCAGCGGATCGACCGCCGGGTTGTGCCAACCCGTGGAGCGCGATCTCTACGATTGCTACATCACCTGCTTCTGGCCCATTCACGTGCCGGACTTGTACAACCACGCGCCGGACTGGACGTCCAAGTGTGCGGCGGCGCAGCAGGACTGGCGGAAGATCGACCTGATCTTCCCATGAGCCGCCATCTGCAGCGGTGCCGGTTCGTCCTGTCCGCGGCCGCACTCGTCGCCGCGGCGCCCCTGCTGGCGCAGCCAGCGTCGGGCGGCAACGGCACGATCTACTACGGCACCTACGACAAGAAGGTGCTCATCATCGACGAGTCGACGATGAGCGTGCGCGACTCCATGCCGGTGTCGATTGGTATTCCGTATGCGATGACGCTGTCGACGGACCGCACGAAACTCTACGTGCTCGAGCCGTCGCGCGAATCGGTGGAGATCTTCGACCTGGCGAACCGACGGTCGGCGGGGAAGTTCACGCTGAACGACGGGCCGCTGCATGTCCGCCTGAGCGGCTTCAACGTCGATCCGCTGGACCGGTTTGCCGTGATGCTGGTAAAAACGGCGCGCAAACGTGCCGACCGCTGGGAGATCGGCAAACCAACGCTGCTGCGCTACGATCTGCAGAGGCGCGCCGTGACCGACACGATTCCCTGGCCTGACGGCAAGGAACGGGAAGGGGCGCAGATTCTGTTTTCGCCCGACGGCGCCAACATGTACTTCTTCACCGACGAAGACGTGTTGATCTATGACACGCAGACGCTCAAGCAGGTGGACAAGTGGGACTTGCAGCGTTCGGTGGACGATGGTCTCGGCAACTGGAGTTTCGGTTTTCCGAACAGTCTCTACGAAGAGCGCGGTTTCTCCACCGGACTCTTTCGCACCACCGACCCGATCAATCGGCGCACGATGATGGGCGTCGCACGCGTGGATCTGGCCAAGCGCACGGTGGATTTCTATTCACTGGGGCCGAGCGAAGGTGTGGGATTTGCCCTCGCACCCGGTCGCAGGAAGGCGTACGGATTGCGCCAGCAGGTGGGCAATTATCAGTTCTGGACGTACGACCTGGAAAACCGGCGTGTGGCGCAGCGCGTGGAGTTTGAGGGACGGCCGCGCATGGGACTGAGTGTCAGCACCAACGGCAGCCTGTTGTATGTGCACACCGCCGGCGCCACGATCGACATCTACGATGCGGAGACGCTGCGCTACGCGCGGACGGCCACGTTTCGCGCGGATATGACGAGCCTGATCGTCGTCCCGCGGTAAGGCGCAGCATGCGCGCGGCCCTGGGGTACATACGCCCGTATCGCGGGCAACTGGCCCTGGTGGTGGTGCTGTCGTTGATCAGCACCGGCCTCTCGCTCGCCCAGCCCTTCTTGTCCAAGGTGCTGGTGGATCGCGCGCTCATCGGGCGCGATATGGGCGTGTTGATCTGGACCGTCGGCGGATTCCTCGCGCTCACCGGTGTTTCGCTCCTGCTCAACGTGGCGAGCGGACTCCGGTACACGCGTGTATCGGCGAATATCCTCTTCGACATGCGTCTCGAGGTGTTTCGGCACCTGCAGCGCCTGTCGCCACGATGGTTCACCCGAACGCCCATCGGCCAGATCGCGTCGCGGGTGAACAGCGACATCGCCGAAATCCAGCGGGTGGCGGCGGAAGTGGCGCTCGCATGGATCGGGCAAGTTGCGTACCTGATCGGCAGCGTGGTGATGCTGGTACTGCTCGATGTGCGTCTCTTCCTGGTGGGATTGCTGTCGCTGCCACTCGCACTCTGGGCCACGGTCGCGTATCGCAAGCGGCTGGAATCGCAGGTGGCCAAAGTCCGCGATCACAGCGCCGGCGTCGGTACGTTTCTGATTGAAGCGTTGATGGGCATGAAGTTGCTCGTCTCCCACAACGCACAGCAGCGATCGGAGGATGAGTTCCGGCGGCGCAACGGCGACTTCGTCGAGTCACTGATGACCATGCGCCGGCTCACCTACCTTTCCGGCGGACTGCCTGGTGTGCTGCTGGCCGTCGGGTCGTCCGCAGTGTTTCTGTACGGTGGATGGCGCGTGATCTCCGGCGCGATCTCCGTTGGCACACTGGTGGCGTTCGCCGCCTATCAGATGCGATTGATGAGTCCGATTCAGGGTTTGATGGGCATCTATGCCAGTATTGCCTCGGCCAAGGTGTCGTTGACCCGCGTGCAGGAGATTCTGCACACGCCCATCGACGTGACCGAACCCGATCACCCCATTCCGCTGGCCGACTGTGACGGCGCCGTGACGCTCGAGGATGTGGGGTACCGATTCGATCGCGCCACGGTGCTGGATGGCGTCACGATCGCACTCGCGCCGCGTGAGCATGTGGCCATCGTCGGTGAAAGCGGTGTTGGAAAGTCCACGTTGGGCGAATTGCTGGTGCGACACACCGATCCCGAGCGGGGAACGATCCGACTCGATGGACACGATGTGCGTCAGCTGTCACTTGAAACGCTGCGCCGGCATGTGCTGACGGTGGAGACCGATCCGTTCGTGTTTCATGCCACGCTGGCGGCCAACCTTCGCGTTGCTGCGCCCGAGGCCGATGAGCGCGCGCTGCGCGACGCGCTCACGCTGGTGGGACTCGGCGACTGGATGCAGACGCTCCCCGATGCGATGGCCACCGTCCTTGGCGAGCGTGGTCGGGCGATGTCCACCGGGGAGCGGCAACGTCTCGCGCTGGCGCGTGCCGTGCTGGCCGATCCGCGCGTGCTCATCCTGGACGAAGCGACGAGCGCGCTCGATGCGGCCACCGAGTCGCTGGTCATGACGGCACTCCAGCCGTGGCTGGCCCAGCGTACCGTCGTGTTCATCACGCACCGTCCCGCCGTCGCGGCGCTCGCTCCGCGTGCGGTCGTGTTGCGCGGTGGACGTGTCGTGGCCGACGGACTCTCTTGCGACGTCCTCGCGCAGTCCGGACCGATGCACGTGGCGGCGCCGTCCGCCATGAACCCGCCGCACGCACCGCAGCACGCATGACGAGTGCCGGGACGCCGCCGAAGGGCGCGGTGGTACAACGCCTTTCACTCGACGCGCCACTGCTGGCAGCATGTACCGGGCGCGGCATTCGGATTGCGGTGATTGACAGCGGCGTGGCGCCGGGCCATCCGCACATCGGTGCACTGTCACCGGGGATTTCACTGATCGGCGACGACGCACACGACACCGCCGACCTGCTCGGGCACGGGACTGCGGTGGCCGCGGCGATTCACGAAAAGGCACCGGACGCGCAGCTGGTACCCGTTCGTGTCTTGGGACGCGAGTTGGCGACCAGTGCGCGTCTATTGGCCCGCGCGATCGCGTGGGCTGCGGCCGAGGGGGTGCACGTGATCAATCTCAGCCTTGGCACAACAAATGAGGCGCACGCGGCGCTGTTCGCGGCGGCGCTGGACGACGCGCAGCAGCGCGGGGTGGTGGTGGTATCGGCGGCGCGGCAGGATGAGACCCGTTGGTACCCCGGCTCACTCCACGCGGCGCTGGGCGTGGTGGCCGATGCCACGGTGCCTCGCGACGCGCTGGACATCGACGCGGCTCCGGATGCCGTGATACACGAGCTTCTGGTGCGCAGTTCGCCGTATCCGAGACCCATCGAAGGATTGCCGGCACATCGCAACCTGACCGGCGTGTCGTTCGCGGTGGCCAATGCGACGGGCATCATCGCCCGCGCGCGCGAGGCTGGTGCGCCGTCCGACGTTGCCGGCCTGCTGCAGTGGCTCGCGCAGGCAGGCGCCGCGCGGTAGCTCCCGCTCGCTTGGCGGTCCGCTGCCTGTCGCGAGTTCGGCATGACGATATATTCGTCTGCTCACTCATCCCCAAGGACTCCCGTGACCGTCGACGCCTCTACTGCCACCGCCAACCGGAGGCAGCGCGCCATCCTGCGCATTGGTGCGGTGTACGATGCCGGCTTTGGCGTGCCGATCCTTGCGGCGCCGGCGCTGCTCATGAACACCATGGCGCTGCCAATGCCGAACATCGGCGAGATCTGGCTGCGCCTCGACGGCATCTTCCTGATCATTCTTGGCATCATTTACTGGATCATGTCAGGCGATCCACAGCGATACCTCGCCATGGTGGGCGTGATCCTGCTCGGCAAGGTGACCTCGATCATCTTCTACCTCACGTACGTGTTCGCGTTCGGTGAATCGAAGACGCTCGTGCTGTTCGCGTCTCTCGATGGGGTGATGTTCGCGCTGCACTACTGGGCGCTCGGTCCGTCCGGCTTCCGTCGTATTCGCGACGCCCTGCAGCCCGCGCCGATCGCGACGCGCTGACGATGGATGCGTCGGATGTCCCCGTGTTTGCGGGCACGTCGCGCTTTGCCGTACAGCGACAGATCGGTGCCGGCGGCATGGGCGTCGTGTATGAAGTGTTCGATCGCGAACGCGATGCGCGCGTGGCACTCAAGGTGCTGCCGTACGCCGACCCGTCGGCGCTGATCCGCTTCAAGCGCGAGTTCCGGTCGCTCACCTCGATTCTGCATCCCAACCTCGTGGAGCTGTACGAACTGTTCGCCGATGGCGAACAGTGGTTCTTCACGATGGAAGCGATCGATGGCGTGGACCTGCTCACGTGGGTGCGCCCGGCGGCGTTGGACCACGCGCGGTTGCGTCAGTCATTGCGTCAGTTGGTACGCGGCGTGAAAGCGGTGCACGATGCGGGGCGTCTGCATCACGATCTCAAACCGTCCAACGTGATGGTGCGCCCCGACGGCACGGTGATCATTCTCGACTTCGGACTGGTCACCGAGCTCGGCGACCGACCGGATCCGCATGTGATCACGGGCACGGCAGCCTACATGGCGCCGGAGCGCTGGAGCGACGATCCGCCAACCACGGCCAGTGACTGGTACAGCATCGGCGTCATGCTGCACGAGCTGCTCACCGGCGTGACGCCGTTCGGGCCCAAGCCGATGGACATGCTGCGCGCCAAACTCAGCATGGACGCCCCGCGCCCGTCGCTCTCGCATGATGGCATCCCCGACGACCTCGACGCGCTGTGCGCCGATCTGTTGCGGCGCGATCCGACGGCCCGCGCCGACGGAGACGAGATTCTGCGCCGCCTCGGTGACGCAGTCATCGTCGACGAGCCCGAGCCCGGCGAGCAGCATCTGCTGGTGGGTCGCGAGCGCCACCTGCACCTGATGAACGAGGCGTATCGGCGCATGGAAGCCGGTGCGACGGTCACGGCCCACTTGCAGGGCCCGTCCGGCACCGGCAAGAGCACTCTGCTCACACGATTCCTCAGTGCGGTGCGCGAGTTGCCGGACACGGTGGTGCTGTCCGGACGCTGCTTCGAGCAGGAGTCGGTGCCGTACAAGGCACTCGATTCACTCATCGATGCGCTCGCCGAGTATCTCGGCGCGCTCGACGATGCCGACGTTGAACCGCTCATTCCCGTGCAGGCGGCGGTGTTGGCGCGTGTGTTCCCGGTGTTGCAACGCGTGACCGCGTTTGCACGCGCGCCGGGCGGCGTGTCGCGCATGTCCGATCCACGCGAACTGCGCCGCGCCGCCGTGAGTGCGCTGCGGGAGATGCTCACGCGTATCGGACAACGGCGCAATCTGGTGCTGGTGATCGATGACCTGCAGTGGGGCGACGTGGATAGCGCACTCGTGATCGGCGATTTGCTGCAGCCCCCGGACCCGCCCCGCGCATTGCTGGTGCTGGCCTATCGCAGCGAGTATGCCGCGCGCAGCGCCTGTCTCTCGACGTTGCTGCAACACGAAGTGGTTGCGGAACCGTGGCAAACGCGGGTCGATATTGCCGTCGAGCCGCTGAGCACGGGCGAAAGCGAGGAACTCGCGCGACGCCTGCTTTCCTCGACCGCCGGCGTCTCCGCCGCCGACGTCGCACGCATTGCGCACGACGCCGGCGGCAATCCGTACTTCATCGCCGAATTGGTGCGACACGTCGCGACGGGAATGCGCCGGGACCTGCCGGGCACCAGCGACGACATCGATCTCGACGGCATGTTGTGGTCGCGTGTCCAGCGGCTGCCAGCCACGGCCCGCGAACTGCTGTCGATCATCGCCGTTGCCGGCCAGCCGCTGGCGCTCGGCGAGCTATTGGATACGGCCACGGCGAGCCCGGACCTGCCGCGCGCGCTGGCGCGATTGCGCGGCGAAAATCTGCTGCGCAGCACCGGCACCTTGCTGTCCGATCAGGTCGAGGCTTATCACGATCGCGTGCGTGAGTGTGTGCGCAATCGTCTGTCGAGCGAAATGCTGCGCCGGTATCACGCCGGACTCGCAGCGACACTCGATGCCACCGGAACGGCGGATGCCGAAACGGTCGCGGAACACTTTGAAGGCGCGGGCGATCTGCTGCGTGCCGGGCGCTACTACGCGATGGCCGCGGAGCGCGCGTCCGTTGCGCTCGCGTTCGAAAAGGCGGCGGTGCTGTATCGGCGCGCACTGCGCACCGGCGCGGGCGAGTCGGCCACACAATCAGATTGGCAGCGTGAACTTGGTCACGCGCTGTCCAACGCGGGCCGTGGCTTCGAGGCGGCGGAAGCCTATCTCGCCGCCGTGAAGATGGCCCCACCGGAGGCCCATTTCGATCTCGAACGATTGGCCGCCGAGCAGTACTGCATCAGCGGGTATGTGCGTGATGGGCAGGAGATCTTCCGCCGTTTGCTGAAACGCGTCGGCCTCGACATGCCGTCGCAACCGGCGTTGGTGCTGGGCAAACTCCTGCTGCGCCGCACGCGCCTCAGCGTGCGTGGGTTGTCATTCAAGCAGCGCACGGCTGCCGAAGTGGATCCGGATGTTGTCCGTCGCATCGATCTCCTCTGGTCGGTGGCCGCAGGCCTCTCCATTCCCGATGCCATCGGTGTTGCCTCGCTGCAGACCAAGGGGCTGCTGCTGGCGCTCGACGCAGGTGAGCCCTATCGCCTCGCCCGGGCGCTGGCGTTTGAAGCGTTCCTGGCGGGAACGAGCGGAACGCATGTGGGCAAGCGCGCCGATGCGTTGCTGGACAAGGCCGATGCGCTGGCGCAGCAGATCGACAATCCGCACGCGATTGGTGTGGCCAATGTCATGCGCAGCATGGTGTCACATCTGCATTTCCGCTTTCGAGAAGCGATCCGTCATGCGGACTTCGCCGAGGAGGTGCTGCGCAGTCGCTGCAGCGGCGTGTGGTGGGAACTCTCGGTGGCGCGCACGGTGACCACATGGGGCTGTTTCTATCTGGCGGACTGCGCAGAGCTCCGCCGACGGCACGCCCTCTACATGACGGACGCCCGCGAGCGCGGCGACCGGCTGTTTATCACCAGTCTGCGCACGGTGGCGACACCATTCCTGCATCTGCTCGATGATGAGCCAGATGCCGCCGATGAAACGCTGCGCGACGCACTGAGTAGTTGGCAGGGCACGTCATTCGACTTTCAGCACACCTCGGCACTATTCTCGCAGGGCAACATCGGCATGTATCGCGGCGACGGCGCCGGTGCACTGCGTGTCGTGGATGAGCGCTGGCCGCAACTCGAACGGAGCCTGCAGCTCAAGACGGAGATGGTGTGGTGCATGATGCACGATCTCCGCGCGCGCGCCGCGCTGTCGGCCGCTGAGGCGCTAGCCGATGGTGCAGGGAACCGACGGGAGCTCATTGGCCGCGCCGAGAAGGATGCGAAGGCGCTCGAAAAGCGCGGCACGACGATGAGTGTGCCCTACGCACATTGCGTCCTTGCCGGTGTGGCCGCGCTGCGCAAGGACGACGAGCGCGCCGTACACCACCTGCGCGAAGCCGTGCGTGGAAGCGATGCCGTCGGCGACGGCTTCCGCAGCATTCTCGCGCGCTATCGACTGGGGCGCATCCTCGGCGGCGATGCCGGCGCGGTGTACCGCAAGGCCGCCGAAGAGTCGATCGCGCGCGAGAAGATCCGCAATCCGGAACGCCTCGCCGCCGTGTACTTGCCTGGACTTTAGGCGCGCCAGTTAGCGGTCGAATTCCACCACCAGGTGAGACGGGAACGGACCGGCCAGTTGCAGCGTGCCATCGACGCCGACCGCGCGACGCAGATTCGGGCGGGCAAGGATGGCCTGCGCGATGCGTGGGATCTGCACCATGTTGATGTACTGCCCAAAACAGGTGTGGATGCCGTAGCCGAAGTGCATGTATTCGTAGTCTGGCCGGTCGATGCGGAACGCGTTGGGCTCGTTGATGTTGATGTCGTCGAACACCGCTGATTGCAGCGCCGCCAGCACTTTTTCGCCCGCTTTGACGGTGTGCTGGTGCATAGAGCCCTTGGCGATCGTGTAGTCGGCGAGGGCGATACGCGGCACACCGGGGCCCAGGGGATTGAAGCGCATGGCCTCTGAGACGTATCGCGTCACCGTCGCGATGTCACCGGCTGCCGCCGCCTGATGCGCAAGCGCCAGTTCGTTCGGGCGCCGCAGCAGCTCGTCGATGGCGCGTGCGACCATGGCGATGGTTGTCGGCATCGCCCCTACCACCATGCCAAAGAGATTCACCAGCAGTGTCTCGTCATCCATACCCACGATGCCGGCATCCTGCAGCACCAGGCAGCGTTCCAGTACATCGTCGCGCACGCCGCGTGCTTGCTTGCGAGCGGCAATGGTGTCCTTGAGCGTCTGCAGCATGGCTGATGAGGCTTCCATCGCGGCGGGCTTGAGATCGGCCGCTGCCAGAAACAGGTAGCCGGAGATCGCCGAGCCCTGCGCCGCAAACGCCATCGGCGTTGGACTGCTGGCGCCGAAATAGTCCTCCACAAATGCCGTGGCGACCGGCGTGGCGAGTTCGGTCACGATATCGATGCGGCCGGGCGCGCCCGCCACCACGCGATCAGCGGTGGCCGAAATGAACGGCGCGATGCGATTGGGCAGATCGTCGCGCCGAATCGCCACACGCATGTTCGAACTGTCGCGTTGGTACTCGGGCGTATTGCTCATGCCCAGGAAGAAGTTTCGTCCTCCCGTGAGCTCACGGAATCCATCAGCGTACGGCACCTGAAACACGCCATCTCGCGACAGCACCTCCTGCACGTCGGTATACCGGGTCACGATCGTCACGTCGTGCATGGTCGCAATCGGTTTGATCTTTCGGAGTATCGCGAACACCCGCTGCGGATGCGTGGCGACCCAGTTCTGCAAGCCGCCCGCCAGATGCTGCAGCTCCTCCTTCGAATCGGCGAATTCACGTTCGACGGCATGCGCGATCGCGACGGGAACGGCCGCCAGATGGTGCAGGACACCTGCCGCATGCGCCTCCAATCGCTGCAGAAACGATTCGTGGTGCGCCGGACCCGGCGCGGCACCACGCGACGTGTCGGTCGTGTCGGGGTCGGCATTCATGGTTCGGTCGCCGGAGGTATCGAAGGTGAGGAGCGATGGCTTGAGCGCATCAGCGGTGTGCGTGAGCCAGCGAAGCGCGGTGATACTGGGCATGAAGAAGTAGGCGCCGCCTCGCGTGACCACGAACTGCGGCAGCCCAAAGCACACGTGCGGCGGGCGTCCACCACGCGTCGCATCGCCAGGAATCACCATCTTGTCGGATGCCGCACGGTTGCCCAGCAGCGGATCCGCATCATTCCCCTGCAGGAACTCGTTGCCGTAGTTGATCCACTGCTGCACGACAAACTCAAATTGTTCGGCGATACTGGCATTGATGGTCATGAAGATGATGCCATGCTCGCCCGTGTCATCTCCCGGTTGGTCTGCCGGCGTCCACGGCCCATAGGGCAGCCCGCGCCGCATGATGCGACGGCTCGCCGTGAGCAGCGTGCCGAATCCAAGGCCGTCGCGCGGATTGGCGCGTCGGATATGTGCCCCCAACGGGCAACGCAGTCCCTGCGGGTCGTCCGCGTACTTGAAGTCGACGACGCGATTGTCGTCGGCGACAATGCGGGGATCGGGTTTGTCGGGCGAGAGCATCAGTGGCGTGCCGTCGCGCCACCGACCGACCACCTTCGCCGCCAACAGCTCCGGACCGCCTTGCAGCCGTGCGCCTTCTTCGGCTAGCCACTTCCGAAATGTGCCGACCTTCTGGTGCAGCTTGCGATACACCAGAAACGTCCCGTTGCGAAAGAGCGTCACGGGTGGCGGCGTGAGTGCGATCTCGCCGTGTTCGTTGCGATGACCCAGCAGCAGTTCGCCTGGCGCGACCGCCTCCCACCCTTTGTCGGTGGGTTTCCCCGCGCCGGGTTGCAGCGGCAGTCCCGTGCCGCTGATTTCCGGATTGCCAAACCCGTCGGAGTAGCCGAAGTGTTCCTTGTTGCTGGGCTTGCCGTCGATCACGAGCGCGCCGGCGTCTTGTGCACCTACCTGCACGACTGCGCCGGCCGTGGCACGATGCGATTCGATCCATGCACATCGGCGCTCAAGTGCCGCGGGGTCCTTTGCGCCCACCAGCACCAGGGTGTGAAAGACCACCGTACTCCAGAACGGCTCCCACTGCGACGGATCACTCTCGCCCAGATCACCCAGCGCGCGAGCGCGCGCGAGCAGACCTTGCCGGAAATCGAGCGGGAATCCCTGCAGCGCATCGGCGGTCACGCCAAGTGCCGAGAGTCCGTCAAAGGTGAACGCGACATTGAGTGTCGACTCGGGCATCCCGTTGTCCCACTCGACAGCCGTCGTGATCTCATCGGTGATGGCGCGAACGAACTCTCGGCCGGCGATCGCCGTGTCAAACCGAAAGAAGAGATACCGCGCGACCGGCGAGCGGTAGCCGCGGAGAATGTTCCCCTGAATGTCGGCGAGATCGAGACGTTCAGCGCTCATACGGTGCCAGGCTGAGGAAGCGGCGCAGCGGCCAGTTCGCGAGTAAATGATTGAAAGGCGGCCAACTGCTCAGCAGGCGGCAGGCCCTGCGCCGTTCGCAGAAACGCGATGAGTCGGCGCTGCGAGTCGAGCGCGCGCAGGACGCGGTGCAGCGGAGTTTGTGCGTACGCGCCAAAGGGGAACGTCGAGGTCAGTTGACATTTCTCGAAGTACTGACGGAATGCGTCGGCGTTCGACGTGCCCGGCCAAGCCAGGCAGTTGGACCAGACCGCGTTGGTGAACTCGCCCGCCCGCGTCCGCAGCGCTTCGAGGAACGACCGCAGGTCGCCGTCAAAATCGGCGACAAACACGAGGTACTTGGATGCCAGATGGTCGTCGTCGAACGGCATACCCTGCGGACGCAGATCATCCAGCACGGTGAATCGGGCGAAGTGCAGCGTGTCGATGCGTGCCAGTGGACTGTCCGCAGCGACTCCGACCGCGTTGAACGCCGCGCGCATCTCGGTGGCGTGCACCGTGCCGTTTGTGTGTCCCGCGATGATCGGCGAGATGACCGTAAGGGCAAACCCCTGTCCCAGTTGATTGGCCATCAGACGCGCGCCGCCGCTGTCGCGGTGGTCTCGGCCAGCGATGGCATCGACGTGACGTCAACGGCCACGGCGAGCGGATTCGGGCCCGTGGTGGCCAGACAGTCCTGTACGCGTGTCAGGAACGCATGGAATGCGGGCTGAAACGCGTCTGCCGGCATGCCCGCCGTTAGCGGAACAAACGCATCGAGTTCATCCTGCAACTTGAGCGCGTGGAGAATGTCGGTGGTGGTGGAGTACGGCGTCGCGTTGTAGTAGTAGTCGTTGTCGTACTGGTTGCGTTCGATGTACGCCAGAAACGGTGTGATGGGGCGGGAGCCCGGATATCCGATCGACCAGCGCCAGATGTTGTTCATCCCGCCGGGAATCACCTCGGAGAACGCATCGATGTACTGCTCCCAACTGCCGTTGAAGTTGCTGCAGAAGAGCAAGACATCGTGCTTGAGCGACTCCGCCGGCTGCGAATCGGCGACGCGGGGAAATCCGCCGCGGGGAATGATCACCCACCGGGCAAAGTGAATGAACGACAGCGCCACGAGATTCTGCTGGTCCTTCTTGGGGATGCCAAGCGTGCCGATCACCCAGAAGACCGCCCGCAGAAACGGCGTCTTCCAGGCGGGCATCGGTGTCGTAACGGTAATCGCGAACGCCTTGCCAACGGTGTTAGACACGAGAAACTCCCGAACACGAGAGAGAGAAGCAGGGGGAGCTGGTGAGCATGTGCTTTGGGTGGCGTGCGGCTCAGGACCGGGGCGTGGCCGGCAGCGCACGCAGCGCGGCCGCCAGGTCGTCCGCACTCGCAAATCGGTCGGCCGGATGCACGGCCAGCAACCGATGGACGATCACGGCGATCTCCGGCGCGATCTCCGGGCGCACTTCGCGCAGCGGGCGCGGGACATCGATAAACCGCGAGGCGATTACCTGTTGCGCCGTGACACCGGTGAACGGCAGCGCGCCGGCGAGCATCTCGTACATCACCAGTCCAAGCGAGTAGAGATCGCTGCGGCCGTCCAGTTCAGGGTCGCTGGCCGCTTGTTCAGGACTCATGTAGGCCGGCGTTCCCACCACAAAGCCAGTGGCGGTGAGCGAACTGCTGCCCGCCACATTGAGTGCTTTGCCGATGCCGAAGTCGGTCACGAGCACGATCTCGCCGTCGAGCAGCAGGTTTTCCGGCTTGATGTCCCGGTGGACGACCTGACGGGTGTGGGCGAACCCCAGCGCGTCGGCAACCTGTGTCGCGACGGCCAGTGCCTGATCAACCGGCATCGCCCCCGCCGAGAGCCGCTGCCGCAGCGACGCCCCGGTCACCAGTGGCATGACATAAAAGGGCAGTCCATCGGCATCGCCGGTGTCGCGGATCGGCAGGATGTTCCGATGCAGCAGCGAGCCGGCGATGGCCACCTCGCGCAGAAACCGTGTGATGCCAAGGTGTGTGGCAACAGACGGCATGAGGATCTTGAGCGCGACCGCGTGACCCGAGGCAAGGTCGGTCGCCCCATACACCACAGCCATGCCACCGCGGCCAATTTCCTGGTCGAGGCGATATCGTTGCTGCAGCGCGCGTTGCGCGCGAAGTCGCAGGTCGAGACTCATAAGTATCGCGATGACCGATTCCGCGCACGGGCCGCATCATCGGATATCGGGGGTGGAGAATGCATCGTATAGGCTGCAGGCCCGATCGACGGAACACAAGGTACATGCGCCTGCGCGTGGTGTCAGTGCATTGACCCAACGCGCTGCCGGCGGCAGTCTTGATGTCATGCGCCCACTCCTCCCCGCCCTCGGGCTCGCACTGTTCAGTGCCAGCCTCCCCGCCGCCCTCCCCGCGCAGTCGTCTGCCGGTGTGGTGCCTGGCATCGAAGTACTCCTGACCGACTCGCTGCACCTGATCAAGGGCAAACGGGTTGGTCTCCTCACCAATCATTCCGGACGTGACCGCAAGGGCACGAGCTCCATCGATCTGCTCTTCAAGGCGCCGGGGGTGAAGCTGACGGCGCTCTACGGGCCGGAACATGGCATCCGCGGCATCGCCAAGGCTGGTGAAAAGATCAGCTCGGGCGTCGACTCGGCCACCGGCGTCAAGGTGTACTCCTTGTACGGCGATGTGGAATCCCCGACGCCGGACATGCTCAAGGACATCGACGTGCTGCTCTACGACATTCAGGATGTCGGCGCACGCGTCTACACGTACGAGTGGACACTGGCGCTGGTCGCGGCATCGGCAAAGAAGCCGATCATCGTGCTGGACCGGCCGGACCCCATCCGCGCGGATCGTGTGGAAGGGAATATCCTCGACCCGCGGTTCGCGTCACTCGTCGGTCAACATCCGGTGGCCCTGCGCTACGGACTCACCGTTGGTGAATTGATGCGCTACCTCGTCGGCGCCAAGATGATCAACGCCGACATCAAAGTGGTGCCGATGAAGAACTATCGGCGTTCGATGTGGTATGACGAAACGGGCATTCCCCGGCTCAATCCCTCACCCAACCTGCGGACGCTCGAGGCGGAGCTGCTGTACCCGGGCACGGTGTTCTTCGAGGGAACCAACGCCACCGAAGGGCGTGGCACCGACGCGCCATTTACGCTGATCGGCGCCGCGTATCTCAAGGACAACGTGGCCATCGCGGCAGAGCTCAACGCACTCAAGTTGCCCGGCGTGCGCTTTGACACCGCGACACGCACGATTGAGGCCGGCTACAAGTTTGGCGGACAGACCATTCCGATGATTCGTGTCCGTGTCACGGATCGGAACGCCGTCCGACCCGTCGAAATGGGTATCCGCATGCTGCGCGCGTTCTACGCGCATCATCCCAACGAGTTCAAGTGGCGTGAGCCGTCGGTCAATGCCGCTGGTCGCATTAAGTCCATCGACCGGTTGGCTGGCACCGATCAACTCACCAAAGCGGTCGAGCAGAACACGGTGGATGCACTCATCAAGCAGTGGGACGCAGATGCGGTGAAGTTCTCGGGACTTATCAAACCCTACCTGATCTACCGGTAGCAACGGCAGCAACGAGAGCAAAAGAAAGAACGGCGCGGCGGTGGACCTTCCACCGCCGCGCCGTTCTTTCTTGCGTTGCGTGCTGCTGAGACTACCAGTCGACCCGCATACCCACCTGGCCCGACCGGGCGCCGTACGACGCGGTCGGCTTGCCGAATGACGGCACCGCGACGCCCGCCGCCGTGAACTGCGTGCCACCCCACGACAGCGTGTTGTTGAAGTTGAACACGTTGAACGCTTCGGCCGAGAAGCTCACCTTGCGGCCGTTGTAGTCGAACAGCGGACGGGCGAGGCGGACATCCACCGTGCGGTACCAGTTCTTCCACGTGTTGGCCGGGAGCGTGGTCCGGTTCCCCGACGTGGTGACCGTTCCACCGATGTAGTCATCGCCGGTGATGTTGTCGAGGTTGATGTCGCGGCCGTCGATGGACAGGAACGGACGCGGGCTGGCAATCGTGGAGACGGCCGAGAACATGAAGCCGAACGGAATCGGCAGGATGTTCGAGACCACCAGGCGATGCCGTTCGTCACCCGTCGTGCGCTGACGGCTGAACAGGAACGAATACGCGAAGTTCGGCAGGGCGGCGGTATCGAAGTCACCCTGATACCAACCCAGTGTGTAGGCGACGTTCACACGCGCCTTCCGACGCTGCCACGTACCCTGCAACAGCACGGCGGAGTAGTCGGACTGTCCGATGTCGTCCCACAGCAGAATGTCACCGTACGACGCGGTGAGCTTGCGGCGGTTGGGCGTGACCGTCTTGTCCAGATAGTTCGGGTTCCGCTGCACGTAGAGGTTGTCCATGTGCTGGCGGACATAGTCGACGTTGATGCCGAACTCGCTGGTCAACTGGTGTCCAACGCCAAGCGACATCTGCTTGCTGTGCGGCGTCTTCATCTCATTGTTCATGAGAATCGGCGCCGGTGAACCCGACTGGCCCGCGATCACACGCTGGCGCAGCACGGCCGGGTCGATCGTGCCCGGGTTGGTGAAGTTGTACGTGCGCCACGTGGAGTTGCGGCGTTCCTGGAAGCCCATGAAGCTCGTGACGCGGTCGTAGATCATGCCGAAGCCGCCGCGGACAAACGTCTTGTTGTCCTTGAGCGGATCCCACGAGAACGACACACGCGGCGAGAAGTTGCCGAGCTGGTTTTTGCGATTGCCTTCGTTCAGGAATCCCTTGAGTTCCGGGAGCGCCTTGAGCGTCGGGTCACTGGCCCAGGGCACCGTGTAGTCGTTGTTCATCGTGTTCAGCTCGGCGTCATGACGCAGACCGAGTGACAACGTGAAGTTCGGCTTGATGCGCCATTCGTCGTTGATGTACACGCCGGTGGTGTAACCCGTCGCGCTAGCGATGGCATCGGACGTGCCGTTGGGATCGGTAAAGCCCACCGCGATGGATGCGGTGTTCGGCAGCGACGACGTGTCGGTCAGGAAGCCGAACGTGCCGTTGGTGTTGTTGGGCTGATTCTGGGTGGCCGAGATGCTGCTCAGCTCGACGCCCATCTTGATCACGTGCGAACCCGAGCCGTTGTCGATGTTGAACGTGGCGCGGTCAACCACACGGAGGTGGGTTTCCTTGAGGATCAGCGGGAAGCCAGCCGTGCCGAAGACGGCGCCCGGATAGGTGAGCTGCGGACCCGGCTTGAGCGGGGCTTCGTTGTGATTCCAGTTCACCACCTGCAGGCTGGCTTCGTTCACGAAGTTGCCGCCCTGCGAGAGATACCGCTGGCGAAGCTGGCCGGTGTAGATCTCGTACTTCTGCGAGATGCCACCGTCCTGCGACACGCGCCCGCCAAAGTTGCCTTCACCGCGCAGGAAACGCGCGGAGAGCATGGCGTCGTACGTCACGCGCGGGCTCTGGACCCACGTGAGACGCGAGTACGACGAATGATTCTTGTTGGGGGCAAGGAAGGCGCCTTTGTACTGCGCCCATTTCGTGCCGCCGCTGGTCGGGTTCACATCGAGGTAGAAATCCGTCGACGTGAGTTCGTAGCTGGTGGAGAAGAAGAGTTTGTCCTTGACGAGCGGACCGCGCAGGTTGAAGCCGGCCTGTGTGCGACCATAGTTCGGGGTCGCTGACGTCGCCGGCAAGAAAGCGTTCCGGGCGGTGAACGACTTGTTCTGGAAGAACCCGAACGCCGAGCCCTGCCAGTTGTTCGTGCCGCGACGGCTTTCCGCGCTGATGACGTACGAACCGGCGCGCGTGTATTCCGCGTCGTACGGGTTGACGTACACGCGGAACTGCTCGAGCCCTTCCTGCGGCAGCGGTGACCCCGTCTGGCCGAGGCCAACGATGTTGCCGTTGAAGAGGCTCTTCATCTCCACGCCGTCCATGTAAACGTTGAAGAAGCGCAGATCGGGAGCCGCGCCACCCGAGGGCAACGTGCGGCCTGACTGCGGCGCGTACGTTTTGATGCCTGGGGCGATACCGGCCAGGTTCATGATGCCGCGCGAGTTGAGCGGCAGATTTTCGATCTCTTCCTTCATGACGGCGGCCGACACCGACATACGCTGCACTTCAACCTGCTTGACGCGTTCGGCCGTGACCGTCTGCGCTTCCAGTTCGGCGGCACCCTTCTCGAGATTGAACTCGAGGCGAGCGCGCTGACCGAGACCCAACTGGACGGTGTCCGTACGCTGACGATAGCCGATGGCGCGCACGTTGACCGTGTACTGACCCGAGAACAGGCCGAGGACGCGGAATTCGCCGGTGGCGCGGGTGAGTGTACGGGCGGTTTCACGCGTGGCGACGTTCACCACGGTGATCTGAGCGCCGGCGATGGGCTGTCCATCGCCCTTGACGCCGCCCTCGAGAGTGATGGTATTCTGGGCGAGCGCCGGCACACTGAGCAGTGCGCTCAACCCGGCGCACGTGAGCAGGCGCCCGAGTCTGTGGTGCATGGTAACCACCTGGGAAGGGAGGAGTGAAAGTGGTGGGCCATTATACGATTATGCAGTTGATCATGCTACCGGCGTTCACCGCGCTGGCCGCAGCAAATCCCCTACGGGCGCAGTCCGTGAACGGACCGTCGCCCGTCGAGCGGCGTGAGTTGGCGCCGGGCGTCGTGTACGAGCGACTGCAGGACGCGCGCGGTCCCTGGAGCATGCATGTGGTGCGTGTGGACCTGCGACGTGCCGATGTGGCGGTGCAGGCCATGCACGCCCGCGATTCCCTGCGCGGACGCGAGCAACCCTCGGCGATGGCGCGCCGTCGCTCCACGGCGGACTTGGCTGTGCTCGCCACGATCAATGCCGACTTCTTCGATCTGAAAAGCGGCGAAAACGAAAACAACCAGGTCATCGATGGCGAGTGGTGGAAAGGGCTGAAAGTCACCGATTCGCCATTCGACACGTACGATAACGTGCACGTGCAGTTCGCACTGGGGACGAACAACCGGCCGACCATCGGCCGATTCCTCCTCGACGGCAGGGCGTTTGTGCGTGGCGCGATGACGCCGATCATCACGGTGAATGCCAATCCCACCGGCACACCGGAGGGCAGCGCGCTCTACACGCCGCGATTTGGCCGCGTCACGCCGCGCGACACGACTCGGCAGACCGCCGAGGCGCCGCTCACTCGCGTCGGTCACCGCGGGGATACCGCGCTCTATGTTCGTCGTGGCGCGGTGTCGCTGACGTCGGGTTCGGCGATCCCGGATAGCGGGGCGATCCTGGCCGCGTACGGCGCCCGCGCCGCAGCCGTGCAGGCGATGGCGGACGGCGACACCGTCCGCATTCTCCTCACCACGCTGCCTCGGCTCCCAGGCGGCGCCCCCAGGCTGCTGATCGGCGGCTGGCCTCAAGTGCTGCGCGACGGGGTCAATGTCGCCGGTGACGCGGCGACCGTCGAAGGCACCATCTCGCGCAATGCCGAGGTGCGGCATCCGCGCAGCGCGATCGGCTACTCGCGCGATCGCCGCTATCTGTGGCTCTTCACCGTGGACGGACGGTCCGCCACCAGTGTCGGCATGACACTGGTCGAGATGGCCGACGTGCTTCGCGCCCGCGGCGTGTGGGATGCCATGAATTTCGACGGCGGCGGATCGACGGCGATGGTGATTGATGGACGGCTGGTGAACGCACCATCCGACCCGACGGGTGAGCGCGCCGTGGGGAATGTGTTGATGATCACGCACCGGCCGTCGAGCCGATCGAGCCGCAGCGTTCCATGAGCCAGCTCTCACATGCGGGATCGACACCACTCGCGTGTCCAGGGTGCAAGATGCCCATGGACTCGTTGACGTTTGCACGGCGGGTGCACGGCGCGCTGCATGTTGATGTGTGCTGGCCATGTCAGGCCATCTGGTTCGACCAGTATGAGAGCGCGCAACTGACGCCATCCGCGGTCATCGATCTCTTTCGCCGGATTCATGACCATCGCGACGACGCACGCCGGCCGCTTCCGGATCATCTGCACTGCCCTCGGTGCCGCGCGGCGTTGGTCCTCACGCACGATCGACAGCGACACAACACGCTGCGTTATCACCGCTGTCCCGACGGCCATGGACGCCTGACCACCTTCATGCAGTTCCTGCGCGAAAAGGAGTTTGTTCGCACGCTCTCCGCGCCAGAAATCGAGACGCTCAGAGCCACCGTGACACAGGTGCGCTGTTCGTCGTGCGGTGCGGTGGTAGATCTGGGACGCGACGTCGCCTGCCGCTATTGCCGGTCGGCCATTGCGGTGCTGGACCCGGTTGCCGTTGAAAAGGCACTGGCGCAGTTGAGCGATGCCGAGCGGGCGCCGGAGCCGTCCAGCAACCCTGAGGTGGCGGCCGCATTCGAATCCATTCTGGCGTCCTATCGATCGCCAGCACGAGAAAACGTGTGGCTCAGGTCGTTGTCGACGTCGGCATCAAGCGAGGTGATCGATCTCGTGGTCGCGGGGATTGGCAAACTCTTCGTCCGCTGAGCGAGGCTTACCCCAGAACGGCAATCACCTGTATCTATTGACAGAGTTGGTGCGCTCACAATATTGCCTCAGACGATCGCGTCTCAACTCATTCAGAATGCCTGAGGACGCTAATGACGACGCATGAAAATCACTCCTTCTCGGGTGGCGCCTCGTCCGCAATTGTTTGCCTGCGCGTACGCCGCGCACGTCGGGCATAGGCTCGGACAGCGGAAGAAAGATGAAATCGTTTACGATCCCGGCGCTTTTCGCAACGGCAGTCATCGCGTCGGGCTGTACCCTGTCTCCACTTGAGGAAGATGTCGCGTATGAGCGTCGCGACCTTTGGCGTCAGCCAGCGATCACCAACATCGGAGCGCCGGCTGTCGACGATTCAGCTCTGTATGTCATCGATCTCACGGGAGCAGTGAGTCGTCTTTCCCGGAAGGATGGTTCCGTCGTCTGGCGCCAACCCTCCAACCCTGCTGGAACACCCAGAGGGCTGGTGCGCGGGGGAAACACCATCCTCATGTCGGCCAGTGAGCTCATTGCGTTCGCAATCGCCGATGGGAGCATCCTTTGGCGACAATCGAACGCAGCAGGTGTTGGGGAGCTTGAGTCCGCAGCACTCGGGAACCTTGTTGTACCCTCCATCTACCGCGGCTCCGGTGATGCGCTGGCGCTCGACGAATTAACGGGGCGAGAGGTGTGGAGAGGTACGATGCTTCCCTCAACGTTCACACGCTCCAGCGATACCGTAGTTAGAATCTTTGAACCCCAGATTCGCGACGGCTCAATCTTCGCCACGTTCATGTTCTGGAGTCTCTCACATCCGGAGATTCCGAACCGAGGCGGCATCGGTGTATCAAGCATCACCGAGGGAGGGACACGCTGGTCGCGGCTACTTCCGGTCGTCAACGCGCGCGCTTCGACACTTCCCAGTCGGGTCGCTGTCTCGCAGGATGTTGTCGCCGCGTCGACCTTTGAAGGCTATATCTACGTCTATGATCGACAAACTGGTGACAGCTTGTGGACTGGCCGGCCGTTGCCTTACAAATCACTAAGCGGTACGGAGGCGTCACCCGATATTCGCCCGGTCTTGGCCCTTGGGGGCCTGGTGATTGCGGGTTCAGGAATCGGCACGGTTTCCGCGTTCGACGCGCGCACCGGCGTATCGCGCTGGGTGACTCCCTCTGGAAACGGTGCAACGTACGAATTTGACCCCGTCGGAACTGACCGAGTAATTGTGCTGCATGGAAATGGTGGCGTCACTCTTATCGACGGTGTCTCAGGCAAAATACTCTGGAGACTCAGGCCGACCAGCGAACGTGAACGATTGGGGCACATCGTTGTCTCGGGAGACACCGTCTTTGGAACGAGCGCTGTGGGCGGCGTGAGCGCATTTCGGCTGGTGCAGAAATGAGTGCGAGAAGTCAACGCTCTCATTCGAACGCCGTCAGCCCAGCCCCGCCATCAGTCGCAGCAATCCATCCTGCGTGGCGTCTTCGCGCTTCACTTCTCCGCGCAACTGCCCGTCGCGCAGCACCAGAATACGCGAGGAGAGTGTGAGCAGTTCAGGCAGTTCGCTCGAGATCAGCAGAATGGCGGCCCCCTCGGCGGCGCGCTGATCGATCCACGCGTGCAGCTCGGCCTTGGCGCCCACATCCACACCGCGCGTGGGTTCGTCGAGGATCAGCAGGTCGCTGGCCGCCGTCAGCCATTTGGACAACACGACCTTCTGCTGATTGCCGCCCGACAACGATGACACGGCCACTTCGGCGCCGGTACGCAACGCCACACGCGCGAAGCTCGACTGCACCGCTGTCGTCTCGGCGCGACGGTTGATCCAGCCACTGCGCGCAAAACGCGTGAGTGTCGGAAGTGTGGCGTTCTCCCGTGTGCGCATGCCCAGCACAAGGCCCTGCCGCTTGCGGTCTTCAGGAACCAACCCGATGCCCAGCTTCATCGCATCACGCGGTGAACGAATGCGGACGTGTTTGCCGCGCACATGCATATCGCCCGTGGCGCTGCGGTCGAGTCCAAAAATGGCCCGCGCGATCTCTGAGCGACCGGCGCCAACGAGGCCGGCCAGCCCGACCACTTCCCCCGCGTGCACCGTGAACGATACGTCGCGAAAGTGACCGGGTGACGTGAGGCGCTCCACGCGCAGATATTCAGCGCCACGCGGCGACGTGGCGTGAGTCGAGAAATATTCGCCGAGCTCGCGGCCAATCATCTGACGGACGAGGGTGGCTTCGGTGAGTGCGTCCGCCGGTTGTGTGGCCACATGCTGTCCGTCGCGCAGCACGGTGACCGTATCGCACAGGGTGAAGATCTCTCCCATGCGATGTGAGACGAACAGCTGGGTGACACCGCGCGCCTTGAGTTCTCCCATCAGCGCGTAGAGGCGTTTCGCTTCGGCGTCGCCCAGACTGCTTGTAGGTTCGTCGAAAATGATCACCTTTGCGCCTTCGCCGACGGCCGCCGCGATCTGCACCACTTGCTGCTCCGCGACGCTGAGCGATCCCATAGGGCGATCCGGGTCGATCCGTGCTCCCGTCGCCGCAATGAGCGAAAGCGCGCGCTCGCGCAAGGCCGCGGCATCCACGAACCCGAAGCGCTGCGGCAGCGCGCGCAAGCAGAGATTGTCGCCGACGGTCAGGTTGTCGCAGAACGCCAGCTCCTGATGCACCATCGCGACGCCCGCCGCCAGCGCGTCACGCGGTGACGAGAACTGCACCGCACGTCCGTCGAGTTCGATGACCCCTTCGTCGGCCCGGTGCAGACCGGCGAGAATCTTTCCCAGCGTGCTTTTCCCCGCACCATTCTCGCCACAGATCGCATGGCACGATCCCGGCGCCACATCGAAGGACACGTCGCGCAGCGCCACCATGCCGGGAAAGCGCTTGGTGACGCCGCGAAAACGAATGCGAGGAGTGCTCACAGTCCTACTTACTTGGGCAGCGCGAGGAACTTGGGATCCACATCGGAAAAGCCCCACTTCTCCAGCTGCCGCGCCCACTCGCCCAGGTTGTCCTTGGAGACGCGAACCAATTCCATCTGCACCTTGGCCGGTACCTCTTTCTTGAGGTACACATGGTCGAAGATGGTATTCACGGACACGTAGCCCCAGCTATACGTGGGCTGCGCAAACAGCACCGGCGCAAGCCCGGCATCGACGTAGGCCAGTTCGGCCGGGAGCGCGTCGATGGACACGATCTTGATCTGCTTGGGATCGAGATCGGTGAGCAGTGACCGCGTGAACAGCGCCCATCCGCCGATCATCGCGAAGCCTTTGATGTCGGGGTACGCGTTCTTGATGCGCAGCACTTCGGCTGCCGCGTCCTGTGGTGTTTCGGCGTGGTAGAACGCGTTGACAATCGTGATGCCTGGATACTTGGTGGCGGTTTCGCGCACACCGCGCACACGCGTTTGCAGATTGGGCGCATTCTGGTTGCCGGCGATGATGGCCACCTTGCCCTTCTCACCCATCTGCTTGGCCAGTTCGTCCATCACCTGCACGCCCATCTTGAGATCGTCGCCGCCGTAGAACGAAAAGCGCTTGGAATCGGGCACGTCGCTGTCGAAGGTCATCACGGCCACGCCGCGATCCACCGCTTCGTTCACGGCGCCGCGCACCTTGGCGGCATCACTCGCGGACAACAGAATCGCGTTGGCGCCCGAGTTCGCGGCTTCGGCGATCCGCTGCGCTTGCACGGCGCCGTCTTCGTTAGGCGGTGTGAGCCAATCGATCTTCACCGTGATGCCGTGCGTCTTGGACAGTTCGGCCGCAGCGGCTTCGGCGCCCTGTCGTCCCGAAAGAAAAACGGGATTGGTGGAGCTCTTGGCGATCATGGCGATGGTGAACGTCTTTCCACCCGCGCCTCCCGCGCCCCCGGCGGTGGCCGCACCGGAGTCCGCGGGCGTCGCGCCTTCTTTGGCGCCGCCGCACGCTGCCATCACACACGCCATCGCGAGGGCTGCGCCGCGCCGCGCCGTGTTCGACACTGAGATCATGGACCGCATGGGTACTCCAAAGAGAATCGGGTGAGACGAAACGAGGAACACAGAGGCGCACCGCAACAACCAACGCGACGCAATCAGCCCCGAACGGTGAACCGCTCCGAGACGCGCTTGAATCCGCGCTGATCAAGCACAACGGCGACAATCAAAGCCGAGCCGATGATGATCCATTCATAGTTCTGATCCAGATGCAGCGTCCGGATGCCCTGCCGCATCATCACGATGAGCAGTGCTCCGAGCATCGCACTGATGGCGCTGCCTTTGCCGCCGGACAGCGACGCCCCACCCACAACGGCCGACGCGATGACATACAACTCGTAGCCATTCGCATCTGACGACGTCGCCGATCCGTAAAATGCCGCACCGAGAAACGCGGCCACCCCGGCAAGCAAACCGGACACCAAAAACACACCCAGTGTGATGCGTGGCACGTTGAGCCCGGAAAACCGACTCGCCTCGGCGTTCCCGCCGATCGCGAAGATGTGCCGTCCCCAGAGCGTACGGGAAAGATAGATCCCACCGAGCAGTGTGACGGCGAGCATGCTCAGCAGTGGGACCGGATAGAGCGCCGTGCCCATCCCCAGCGGCGCTTTGGCAACGGCCGTGAGCGCTTCCGGAACGAGAATGCTTTCGGCGCGGCTGCTCACGAACGCGATGCCGCGCAGAATCCACATGGTGCCGAGCGTGACGATGAACGGGTGCACACCGAGTCCGATCACCATGACGCCGTTGGCGAGACCGCACAGCAGACTCACGGTCAGACAGGTGCCAAGGCCTGCCAACACGGTCACGAACGGGTCCATCGGGCCGAGCGCGCGCAGCACCATGGCCATGATGACGCCTGCCAGCGCGTAGATCGCGCCGACGGAGAGATCGATGCCACCGGCAATGATGACCAGCGTGGCCCCAACCCCCATGATGGCGAACGCGCTGGCGTCCGTGGCCATCTGGATGAGGGTATACCGATTGAGAAAATTGTTGACCACCTCTCCGGTTCGCGGGTCCGGGTGCGAGCCGGCGCCAATGGTCAGTGCCGTGCCGAGCAACAGCAGCACCACCACCAATCCGAACTGCTGTGAACGCAGCACGGACCCGCCAAGGCGGGCGAACAGGGAAGGGGTTGGTCCGGCGGCTGCGGAAGTCACGGCGTTCGCACGTTTGGTCGGGAGGGAGATCCAGCGTCGGTAACTTACGGAGCGGTACCAGTCCGTCAACGCGTGAACCCGTGCCTCGCTTTCCGCGTGTACAGCGCGTGTGTGGGCTATGGCGCGAAGTGTTGATGCCCTGTAGCCTCTACGCGGTCATCGTTTCGTCCTAAACGGCTCAGTCATGTCCATCCACAAACTCGAATCGAACGTCGGCGGAAAGGCCGATGCGGCCCGCTCGGCGAAGGCCGCGCAGCGCCCTGCCACGCCACGTCGGCGTGTCACGTTGGGCGTCATCGTTGGCAATCGTGGTTTCTTTCCTGGACATCTCGCGGCCACCGGGCGGCTGGACATCCTGCGAGCGCTCGAGGAAGTGGGCATCGACGCGGTGATCGTCGAGGCGGCGGCCACCAATCACGGCGCCATTGAGAGCCGGGACGAGGCCAAACTGTGCGCCGCGCTCTTTCGCGAGCATCGCGATCGCATCGACGGCGTGCTGGTGACGCTGCCGAACTTCGGGGACGAGCGCGCCGTGGCTGATACCCTGCGAATGGCGGGGCTGGATGTGCCGGTGCTGGTGCACGCCACATCGGACGATCCCTCGAAGATGCTTATCGACCACCGACGCGACGCCTTCTGCGGCAAGATGTCCGTCTGCAACGTGCTCACGCAGTACGGCATTCGCTATTCACTCACGTCGACGCACACCCAGCATCCCGACTCGCCTGGGTTCCGGCGCGACCTGCAATCGTTTGCGGCGGTGTGCCGCGTGGTAAAAGGACTGCGTGGCGCCCGCATCGGCGCGATCGGCGCCCGTCCGGCGGCGTTCAAGACGGTGCGCTACAGCGAGAAGATCCTGGAGCGCGCAGGCATCTCGGTCGAACCGATCGACCTGAGCGAAATCCTTGGCCGCATCGCGCGACTCGCCGATGGCGATGCTGGCGTGCGCCAGAAGCTGGAAGAGATGACGGCCTACGTTGATACCAGCGGGGTGCCAGACGAGCCGCTGCTCAAAATGGCCAAGCTGGGCTACGTGATGGACACCTGGATGCAAGAGGTGGACGTGACCATCAGCGCTGTGCAATGCTGGACGTCGATGGAGGAGTATTTCGGCGTGGTACCGTGCACAATCATGAGCATGCTCAGCAACGCGAACCTGCCGAGCGCCTGCGAGGTGGACGTGATGGGCACCATCAGCATGCACGCGCTGGCACTGGCATCGGAAACGCCGGCAGCGCTGCTCGACTGGAACAACAACTACGGTGACGATCCCGACAAGGCGGTCTGCTTTCACTGCAGCAATCTGCCAAAGGACTTCTTCGAGTCGGCCACGATGGACTATCAGGCGATCATCGCAGGCACGGTGGGGCGCGACAACACCTACGGCACGATCGTGGGCAATGTACGACCCGGTCCGATGAGCTTCGCGCGATTCTCCACCGACGACCAGACGGGCGTCATTCGCGGCTACGTGGGTGAGGGATCGTTCACACGTGACCCGCTTACCACCTTCGGCGGCGCCGGCGTGGTGCATATCGAGCGGTTGCAGCCGTTGCTCAAGCACATCTGCCGACACGGGTTCGAGCATCATGTGGCCGGCACGTTTTCGCATGTGGCCGACGCGGTGCACGAAGCCACCACGCGGTATCTGGGGTGGGACGTGCTGAGGCACGCCTGACCGTGGGGATCGTCGCCGGCGTAGACTTTGGCACGCTCAGCGTACGCGTGTCGATTGTGGACAGCGTGCGTGGCGTCATCGGACACGGCATCGGGGAATATCCGCTGGCGCGCGACCGGAACGATCCCGATTTCGCCACGCAGTCACATGCGCATCAGATGGATGCCCTCGCTCACGCGATGCGTGCGGCGCTGCAACATGCGGAAGTCCCGGGATCGGCCGTTCGCGCGATGGCACTCGACACGACTGGTTCGAGTGTGGTGATGGTGGGCGAGGGGCTCGTGCCACTCGACGACTATTACCTCTGGTGCGACCACCGCGCCAAGGACGAAGCCGCGCGCATCACGGCGGTTGCGCATGAACGGGGTGAACCCGCCATCGACTGGTGTGGTGGGGTGTATTCGTCGGAATGGGGATTCGCCAAGCTGCTGCATTGGCTGCGGCACAATCCCGATCGGCGCGGGCAGCTGGTCACCGCACTCGAACATTGTGACATGGTGGCGGCGGCGCTCTGCGGCATTACGGATGCTTCGCGGGTCCCACGCAGTATCTGCGCGATGGGGCACAAGTGGCTCTGGAACGCGTCGCTCGGGGGCTTTCCCTCCGAGGAGTTTTTCGTGGCGGTGGACCCGCTGCTGGCGGGGATTCGCGACAAACTCGACGGACCCTATTCCACCTCCGATGCCATTGCCGGTACGCTGTGCACCGAGTGGGCGGACACGCTTGGACTGACGGCGGGTATTCCAATTCCTGTGGGCGCCTTCGATGCACACTGGGATGCGGTCGGTGCCGGTGTGTCCGAAGGCGATATCGTCAACGTGATTGGCACCAGCACCTGCATCATCGCCATTGCGAAGTCCACCGGCCTCATCCCGGGTGTATGCGGTGTTGTGCAGGGGTCCGTGCATCCGGCGTACGCGGGAATCGAGGCGGGCCTCTCAGGCTGCGGAGCGATCTTCGATGCGGTCGCGGCGCGGTCCGGACGATCGGTGAGTGCGCTATCGGCGGGTCTGGCCGGGTATCGCGCCGGTCAAACGGGATTGCTGCACCTCACCTGGGACAACGGCGATCGCACGGTGCTGGTCAACGCCAATCTCGGCGGCATCACACTCGGCTGGACGCTCAATAGCACCGCCGAGGACGCACTCTTCGCGGCCATCGAGGGAACGGCGTTCCACACGCGCATCATCTTCGATCGCATGCGCGAGCATGGCGTGCCGCTCACGCGCGTCATTCATGCGGGCGGCATCCCCGAAAAGAACGACGTGCTGAATCAGATCTACGCGAACGTGCTCAACATGCCGGTGCTGGTGCCCACGACGTCGATCACGAGTCTGGGCAGCGCCATCTTCGCATTTGTCGCGTGCGGCGAGTTCCCGAGCATCGAAGCGGCACAGGCCGCCCTCTGTCCTGGCTACCGCGAGATTCATCCGCAAGCCGAGGCGGTCGCGACGTACAAGCGATTATTCCCGCTCTTCCGTGACGTCTACTTCGGCATGGGATCGCCAGGCGCCGCCCCGGTTGCTGTTGGACATGTTCTTCCGGAGTTGCGCGCACTGGCGGCGGAGGTTCGTGCGGGCGGCAGTTCGTAACTGCGCATTTTACCACAAAGGCACAAAGGCACAAAGAACAGAACGCTTTAGAATCGAACCCTTTGTGTCTTCGTGCCTTTGTGGTGAAAAAGCTGTTGGAGTATCAGATCCGTGCGTTCCGCCGACGTGCCAATGACGGTGCCAAGTAGCGTTGAGTCATGGATGCCAACGCTGCCGCGGCTGAAATCATCGATTCAGCGCTCAAGGTGCACAGACGCATTGGGCCGGGTGTGATGGAGCGTGTGTACGAAGCATGCTTGGCAATCGAACTGCGCAAGCGCGGCCTCGTGGTCGAAACGCAGAAGGCGATGCCCATCTTCTACGAGGGCGTGGAGCTGGACTTGGGCTACCGGCTCGACCTCCTGGTCGAGCATCGCGTGGTGGTCGAGCTCAAAGTCGTGACAAAACTGCTTCCCGTTCACACCGCGCAGCTCTTGTCGTATCTGCGTCTTGGTGGATTCAAACTCGGTTTGCTCCTCAACTTCCACGAGGCGCGGATCAAGGACGGCATTGTTCGGATCGCGAACTGAAAAGTGCCGGTCGATGGAAAACACAAAAAGGCTTCTACCACCAAGACACAAAGGCACAAAGAAAAGAAATCATTGGAATAGAACCCTTTGTGTCTTTGTGCCTTCGTGGTAAAACGCAGTTACGGCGCCCGCCGCGCACTATCCAGCGCGCGTAATTTCGTGAGCACTGATACCGGCGCCAGAAACGCCGACCCGTGCCGGATGCCGCGCGGTGTGACGAGTGAATCGCGATAGGGCTCGAAGCGCTCGAAGTCTTTGGTGCGCACCGCGCCATAGTGCCCGCGTGTGTATTCGTCGTAGTACACGTACCACCAGCCACCCGTGGCGAGAATGGATGGCCCCTCGGTGTGGATGTCGGTGAATGCCGGTCGTGCCGGGCCGTAGGGGCCCGCGGCACGGGATGCAAAGGCGACGCGCAGGTTGCGACGCTCCGGGTAGAACGTCTCATCCTTCATCACCAGCACATAGCGATCGCCCTGACGGGCGATGGTGCCGTCGATAGCCGCGAAGCCACCATCGTACAGCAGCTGCGCCTTCGAGTACGTGACGAAATCCTTCGTGGTGACAAAGTACAAACGATGATCCGCTCGGCCCTTCGACGTGCGCTGCGCGAGTGAGTCCGTGGCCGGGAAGCGACCCGGAATCGATGTCGCCCAGACAATCACGAACTCGCGAGACGCGGCGTCGTAGTAGAGATCCGGCGCCCACGCGTTGAGTGCATGCGGTTCGTGATCCATGACCGGCACACGCTGCTGTTCCGACCAGGTGATCAGATCGCGCGAGTGGGCGACACCGATCCCCTTGTCGTTCCACGCGATGGTCCAAACCATGTGAAAGACGCCATCTGGACCGCGTACGATGGATGGGTCGCGCATCAGCGCCGCGCGCGAATCCCACGACTGCCAGCCGACGCCGTATCCGCTGACCGTCGGCGTCAGCAGCGACCGACCGCCGTTGAGTGGTGTCCACGTGATCCCGTCGGCGCTGGTGGCCAGATGCAACCCGTCTTCACCGTTGCGCGTGAAGTAGGAGAACAGATACGCCTGCGGCTGCTGTGTTTCCGCCGCCGGTGTTCCCGCTTGCGGCGTGCGATGGCAAGCGCCGGACGCACACACCATCGCGCACGACGCCAGGCGCCGCAGCCACCCGCGGCGGCTCATGACAGTCGGAGGACGCGGGATACCACCGCTACTTCTGCCCGTAGTACGCACCCACTCCGTGTTTCCGGCGGAAGTGCTTTTCCAGCAGCGCAGGCGCAATCGCTTTCACGCTCGGCGCGAGTTGCAGTGTGCGATACGCCATCTCGGCCACTTCTTCCAGATATGACGCGCTGTCGACGGCGGCACCGACCGACGCACCCCAGCAGAAACTAGCGTGACTCGCCACCAACACCGCCGGCATATCGATGGGATCGAGCGTCGCAAATCGCCGCACGATCGCATGCCCGGTATTGAGCTCGTAGTCGGTGGCAATCTCGCGGCGCGTCAGCGCCTTAGTGACCGGAATCGGCCCGCGGAAATAGTCCGCGTGGGTGGTGCCCAGACACGGAATTTCGCGCGCCGCCTGCGCGAACGCCGTGGCGTACATCGAGTGCGTGTGCACGACGCCACCCACCGTGGTGAACGCGCGCAGTATCGCGGCGTGGGTCGGCAGGTCGGAGGACGGGCGCAACGACCCTTCCACCACGCGCCCATCCATGTCGGTCACCACCAGCATGGCCGGCGTGAGGACATCGTACGCCACACCACTGGGTTTGATGACGATCAGACCGCGTTCACGATCGACGCCGCTGGCGTTGCCGAAGGTGAACTTCGCCAGCCCGCGCCGGAACAACTCGATGTTGGCGTCGCACACCGCCTCGCGCAGCGCTTTGGTGGCACGCGGCACGGCGCGACCGCCAGCCGACGTCTTTGTTTGACCACGACCGCTCATCCGATCCCCGCCCGTTTCTTGGCCTCGGCGATGATCGCCGCCATCGTGTTGCGATGTGAGGAGAATGTATCGTCGACCACCTGCAACGTGGGAATAGACGCAGGATTGAGTCCCAGCGTTTCCGTGCGAAAGCGGCCAAAGCCTGCCTCGTGCACTCCGGTGCTGCCACGTCCGGGCGCCGGGGCACTCAGGTGCTGGAAGAAGTTGGCGTACTTGCGCCACCGCCCGCCGCCTCCGGCGTGAAACATCGGGATGAACTCATACAACGCGTCGTACGGCATCTCGCCCACGCCCACCACATTGGGATATTTCGCGCGCAGATTCTGTACGAGCCGCCGAGTCCCGTCATGCATATCGCCGTTGGTAGCGTTCACATGTCCACCGACGATATCTAGGAAGTACGCATCCACGCCAAACCGCTCGATCATGTCGGCGATGCGACCCTCCATGTGCAGACGCCACTTGTCATCGCCGAGGTTCATGTACGCGAGCCAGCCATCCTGATGCCGGTCGTTGTTCCAGTCCACCCAATTCAGGTTGTAGACATCACCATCGATCTTCTGCGTGGCGCCCGAGGCGATGCGCGACCAGCCGGGCTGTTTGCGATTGGCCGAGTTGGTGCCGTACATCGGCATCATCTTGAAGCCGAGCTTTCGGGCTTCGGTGATCAGCTCGCGCAGCCCGCGTTCGCCACCCATACGCGCCGGCACCACGTAGTTGGGGTAGTCCCAGTAGTAGCGTCCATCCCACGACGCCAGAAACACCAGCACACGCTCGGCAGGAATCTGTGTGGCCATCCACCGGAGAATCGCCAACTGTTGCGCGTAGTCGTTGAAGATGAAGCCCGTGTAGTGCATGCCGTGGAGCGTGGTCACCATGGCGATGTTGCGCATCCACGACGGCGTGTCGGCGCGCGTTTCCCATGTTGGGAGATTGAACGCTCTTTCGATATGCGCCATGTGCGGCGTCATCGCGTCTTCAAACGTTGACGCATGCCCAAGCTGCCAGCGCGGCACCACCACACGCGTATCGTTGCGCCAGCCATCGTGTTCGTAGATTGCTTCGACACGAAACGCGCGCTCGCCCGCCTGATAGTAGTAGCGCTTGGGGCGTACACGGGTGTCCTGCGTGGTGAGGTACAGAAAGTCCGCGTCACTCACCTGTAGCACCGACACCGGCGTGGTCATGCTCTGCGGCGTGCCCGCGCCATGCAAATCGCCGGCGCCAAACGTGTAGCCGCCCAGCACGTCGCCGTCACGCGTTTCATTGAGCGCGCCGCCACCAAACGACACCTTGCCGCGCGGCACGTCGCGAATCACCGTGGTCACCGTCTTGATCGGCTTACCCATCTCGGCGACGATATCCCACGAGATCGTTCGGCCCACCTGTGCAAACTTCACGACAACGCGTCCCGGCGCTTTCTCTTGGCCGCCGGCCCAGACGAGACCCGTGCAGGTCAGTTCGAGCGCCTCACCGTTTCCGGAAGCGCGCATCAGTGCGCGATCGAGCGTGTAGGTGTTCTCTTCGGTGAAGAGCAGAAAGCTGAAGCGGTGTTCGCCGAACACCACAGCCGGCTCGGGAAAATCAAAGCTGAACTTCATGAACGACGCGCCGCGCGGCGGAATGAAGACGTCGCTGGTCGAGCTCAGATCGAGAATGTCGCCTGGGGCGTACACGTCGCGAACGGCGAGCGGCGCGAGGGGGGTGGCTGCGGCGGGAGGCTCGGCCGCGACGCCGTGCATCAGGTCGAGTGGCGCCAGCGCGCCGGCGGCCCCCACGGTTTTGATCCAGTCCCGACGTGAAAACGGCTGTGTCATCGGCGTTGTGTGCTGTGCGGGTCAGGGGGCGCGCGACGGGTATGGGAATTTCGGCGGTGGCACGCTGGCGCCGTCGAGGGCGTACCGGCGCATCGCAGCGTCGCACGCCGCGTACCCCCAATTGATCAACTCTTCCTGTATCGTGTCGTCAAGGCGCGCCAGGCGCGTGTGCACGGCCGCGAGTCGCATGGCGCGATCATGCGGATACGGCAGTGCATCGGCGAGCCCGTACTTGGCAATGTCCGTCCGCACACCCCAGTAGGCACCGGCGCGCCACATGCTGCCGTCATCACGGGGCAGTTGCATGGCCTGCATGATCTCGCGGTTCCGGAGATTGCGCACTTGCTGATCGAGCAGGTCGAGCACGCGTGTGGTACCGAACAGCCAGTCCGCGCGTGGCCGCTCCTCTGGTGCGAGCTTGCCACCGGCATCACTCACCAACAGCGTCCGATACGTCTTCCAGATGGGCTCGAGACCGAGATTGTCGTACACGCCGCCGTCGGTGAGCACGACGCGCGTGGTGAACGGCGGGCGATGCAGATCGGAAATGTCCGTCGCCGTCCAGTCGTCGTGCGCGAAGGCGAGCGTCATCGGCGACAAGAGCGGCGGAAAGGCCGACGATGACGCCACGGCGACGGACAGCGACATGGCCGGCTGCGCCGTGTGACCGAGGTGCCAGTCGCTGAGCGACGTGCGCGTAAAGCGAAAGAGCGCGCCAGTCTGCACGTTCGACGCATTGAAGACAAACTGCGGCGCGCCCCCTGTGGACTCGTCAGGCAGGTCGGCCAGTGTCGCCCCGTGGAAGAGCAAGGCGTCGTATCGCCGCGCCACCTGCTGCGCGATGCTGCGCGTGGAGAAGAGCCCCGTGAGCACCGCGCGCACATCGATAGTCTGACGCGCCACGTGACGCACCGATGCGACGAAGTGACGGACGAATCGCGTCGTGTCGGGCGCGTGGTCCTGCACCAGCTCGGGCCAGGCCATCGCCAATGCGCCCGAGGCAATCGAGCCGCCTGACACGCTCGAAATGCGCTGCAGCGAGGTCAGCCAGCCCAGCTCGTGCAGCCGCCATAACGCGCCGACATGAAACAGCATCGCGCGAAACCCGCCACCAGACAGGCACAGCGCGCGCCCGGGAACGGGCCCGACGTCTGGCGAGGCCGGTGACGGTGTGGACGGTGCGGCGGCGGACATGGACCGATCATGCACGTTCGTCGCGGTGAGGGCAACACGGCCGCGAGACGCGAGCGACCGACTGACGGGCTACCGGGCAGGCGATGGCGTCGCGACCTTGGGGCGGTACCACTCGCCGCGAATCCAGTCGACGACCAGAGCGATCTCACGGTCGCTCAGACTCTTCTCCTTGGCAAACGAGGGCATGCGATCGTTATCGCGGCCGAAGAACCGGGGATGGGCGGGATCGCTCACGAAGTCGATCATCCATTGCCGTGAGCCCCACGCGGTCAGTTCAGGACTATCCGTTCCGACGTCCTGAAACACGTGGCACTCGGCGCAGCCGGCCTTGGTGTCCCGCATGAACTGAATGCCGGCGGCAATCCGAACGCTGTCCCTCGCATCGAGCGCCGCTTGCGACGGCAACGTGGCGCGAGACGACAGGGCCATCACCACATTCTCGCGGGTCGCGCGCGCCTGTTCCGTCTCGGGGATATGGTCGGAGAGGTACATCGCCATATCTCCCTCCGCATGTTCGGTTCCGCCCCAGTAGCGCTTGGTGAGAATCGTGTCGGCGTTGAGGAAACCCGTCAGCCACGCGCGTGAGCCAAACCCTTTGAGATCGCTCGCCGAGATGGAGTCGGTGGGCAGTGCGTTGCCAAGGCCATCATGTCCATCATAGCGGTGACAGGACGCGCAATTGCGCGAAAACAACCGAGGACCCTGCGTGTAGGCATCGTCCCGCACCAACGAGAGCGCACCGGTGATGGGCACGCCGCCATTGGCGAGTTCCACTGCGCGTGCGGCATCGCGCGCCGCGCCAACGCGGGCCACCTGAAATTCGGCGTCTTTGCGATCGGCTGCCACGGCTTGCCACGACAACAACGCAATCCCGAACAACATGACGCCAACAAAGCCCAGGTTGAACCGATGTCCCAGCTTCCAACGACCCAGAATCGGAATCGCGACCAGCACCACCAGCGACAGCGTTGGCAGCACAATTGCACCGATGATCTCGGCGTTGCCCGGGAAGTACTTGAGCAGCTGAAACAGGAACAGGAAGTACCACTCCGGCCGAGCAGCGGAGAACTGCTCGGAGGGGTCGGCCGGTGCACCAAGCGGTGCGCCGTGCTCGCGAACAACAAAGAACACCACCACCAGCAGCACGGCGAGGCAAGCGACCGCATCGCGCAGCACTTGCTCCGGCCAGAAGCCTTCATCGGCGCGGGTCACTGGCTGCTTGGGCGTCAGACCATGTCGCCGGAACAGATAGACGTGCCCGACAATCAGCACGATGATCAGACCGGGGATAACGCCCGCGTGCAGCGCAAAGAAACGTGTGAGCGTCAGATGTCCGTAGCTGGCCCCGCCAACAGCAAGCGGCAACAGCGACGGACCGATGCCCGGGCTCATGCCGACGATGTTGGTCGAGACCGCGGTGGCCCAATAGCCATTCTGATCCCACGGCAGCAGATAGCCGGTCAACGACAGCGCGAGGATCAGCAGCAGCAGCAGCACGCCAAACCAGTAGTTCACTTCACGTGGTGCCTTGTACGCACCATCGATGATGACCTGCATCAGGTGCAACACCAGCAGCACCGTCATCGCTTGCGCGACAAAGTGATGCAGTCCGCGCAGGAACCAGCCACCCCAGACGTGATGCTGGATGAAATAGACGCTTTCCCACGCCGTCTGCGAGCTCGGGCTGTAGGACATCCACAGAAACAGCCCTGTGATGACCTGCACCGAGAAGAAAAAGGTGAGCGTACTGCCCCACACATATCGCCAGCGTGCACCACCGGGAACGTTTTCGAACAACGCTTCATGGACCAGCGCCTTGTATCCGGTGCGCTGGTCGAGCCACGCGAGCGCATTCTTCATCAGACGGGGATCTTCTCGGGCGAGCCTTTGCGGAAGCTCTGGAATTTGACCCACACATCGCCGTCGCCGCGCACCTCGGCGATCAGCTCGTCCATCGCACGCGGGCTCGGACTCTTCGGATCGAGAATGGCACCGTCCAGCGAAAAGCTGCTTTTGTGGCACGGGCAGTAGAAGCCCTTGTTTGCCGCGTTGAATCCCACCGAGCATCCCAGATGCGGGCAGACCGCACTGAGCACGCGCACCGCGTTGTCACCGGTCTTCTGTACGTAGACGGAGCCCACCGGCACGTTCTCTGTCTTGTTCCAGGCATCGACGAGCGTATCGAGGACCGGGAACTTGCGCGGCTCCCCGCTGTCGGGCAGCGATGTGAGCGACGTCACCCGGACCATGCCGCGGGTGTCCGACTTTCGGCGGAGGGGATCGAGGAACGTCACCAGCCCGGCGACAGGAGCCACGACGGCAACGAGGCCGCCCACAACCACCGCGGCGGCCTTGCTGACAAAATTCCGCCGGTCGGGCGGACTCTGATGCGGGTCGGTCATGTCCAGATGGGATCCGGGGAACGGGGCGGGCGGGCGGCCGCCGGCGCCCGTGAGGGCAGGCGGACTGGCCACGGTCGTCGAGAGTCGCCGGACGATCCGTGTGAGCGAAAGTACGCAAGAGACGCCCGCTTCGCTGCCCGGGGGCGCCTGCAATTCAGCGGGCGAGGCACCTCCCGCGTAAACAGGGAGAGATCGTGCGGACCAGCGCCCTCGCCTGATCAGCGCACCCTTCCTGACCCTTCGCTCATTCGACTCGATGCAACTCCGTATTCGACAACTCGGCGCCCTCTGCGTGCTCGCCTTCGCGCTGGCACGACCCGCTTACGGGCAGGACGCCGAGAAGACTCCGCTTGGCAAGAAGATGAGTGCGATCAACACTGCATTCAAAGCAGTCGGACGCCAGATCGAGGATCCGACCAAGAATGCGAGTTCACTGGAACAGCTGGCGGTCATCGAAACCAACGCCAAGGCCGCGCTGACACTCGAGCCGGAAAAGAAGGGGCAGATCCCCGCAGCCGAACAGGCCAAGTTCCTCGCCGACTATCAGGCGGGCATCAAGCAGTTCCTGGTGACGGTCGACAAGATGCGGACCGCACTCAAGGCGGGAAAGAACGCCGAGGCCGTGACGATCCTTGATGCGATGAAGGATCAGCAGCGCGACAGTCACAAGGAGTTCCGCATCAAGAAGGCCGGCGCCGGCGGCTGACGCGTCGTCAGAGCGACGCGAAGGCGAGGTGCACCTGCACGCGGTCCCCCTCGCCTCGCGTTCCGCGCACCTGCTTGGGCAACGCGAGCAACGTGCGTCCATCCTTCCCGCGCCACACGCTGGTGGCCCACGTGTGTCCGTCTACCGTGGCGGTAACAGGTGTCCGTCCCCAGCCGTGCGTGACCGGTGGTGACAGGCGATCGGGGACTTGCACGAACGTCCAGCCGCCTTTGCCCGGGTACTTGAACATCGTTGCGCGGAATGTGCCGCCAAGGCTCGGAGTCACTTGGGCAATATGGTGACCGTCCATACCACCGCGTGCTCCGCACCATCGGCATCAGCGATCATGCCGAGCATCCTCGAGCCATCCCGATCAAGCAAGCGCGAGCCGGTCGGCACCTCCACGATGACTCTCATCTTGCGCTGCGCTTCGCTGTTTGTTTCGCTGTTTGTTTCGCTTTCGCGCGTGCGGCGTTCTCGCGCACGCGTGCCTTGACGATCTTGGCAATGAGCGTGTACGGAATTGGCTTGTCGAGTGGAAACTGCAGATTGCCTTTCGGTCCAGCGTACGGCGACGCTTCTTGCGCCAACGTGGCATCGCCGACCGGTGGGAAAAACCCAATGTGCTTCTTGAATCCGCCGAAATACACCAGCGCCCCCTGCTGTTCAAAGCTCGGCAGTCGATACGCAATGCGTTCGACGGCGTCAGGCGCAGCTTTGCGAATGGTCTGACGTATGCGCTCCAGGATGGCGCGTACATCGGGAGGGTACGAGGCGATGTACTCGTCGATCGTGGCAGGACTTGCCGATGCGCTGGGCTTCATTTGCGCTCCGCGTATGGGGAATGCGCTGTCTCTCGTCAGCGCGTCGCACCTTGGACCGATGTGCCAAAAGAAACTCATCGCACGCCGGGAATATTTCTCCGACCTGCGGCGTCCACCACAGCATACCCGCGTTTTGTCCCGCTTCCGTCATGCCAAGGATGTCCATCATGCAGTTGCGCCGTGTCGTTCGCCTTTCCTGTGTTGCCGTCGTCGGTCTCTTTGGCGCGTGCAGTGAGTCGCCAGTGGCACCGGCCGACGACGTGTCGGAGCAAACCGCGAATCCCGCGCGCCCGTCATCGTTGTTCGCGGAAGGTGACGGTTCCTTTCGCATCCTGTCGGAAACCATGATCGGCAGCAACTTCGTCAGCGAGTATGAACTCGGCGCGGCGCTGCTGGGCGAGGAGTATCAAGGCTCTGTCTACATTCGTGTGTCGGTTCCTCAGGTTGCTACTCCCGGCACATCCAGCGGACCGTGCATCACGTCGACGCTCCTCAAGACCGAAGTGCGTCCGGGCTGGACCGCGACGGTGAAGAAGGCGGGCGGGTGCGACAAGCCCATTCAGGTGGACTTCACGTCGTCCACGCGCCAGCGCGCCAGCTTCAAGTGGACCTACATCTTCGGACTCACGAAGGTCGACCACGGCGCGGTTCGATAGCGCCACCTCGCCGGGTCAACGGCACCGGTTCTACTTCGCCGGCTTGGCTGGTGGCTTCGGCGCGATCTTGAACTTGGCGATGGGTTGGTTGTCCATGTTCACGACACCTTCCACTGAGCCATCCGCGCCAAACTTGCCGTCGTGTTCCAGCAGGCGGCCCTCGGGTGCGGTCACCCGGAATTGCAGTCGGGCACCATCACGCGACACATTCGAGATGGTGCCCGATCCTTGTCCTGGGACAATGGCCGTGCCGCCGATGGCACCAGTCGCTTGCGTGAAGGTGTAAATCACCGGCACGACAATCGAACTGTCCGGGAGCGGGACGGTGGCGGTCCCAGTCCACGTGCCAACCAGCGTGGGCATGGCCGCCTTCGCCGTCTTGGCGGACTTGGCTGCCGGCTGCGCCGACGCGGGCTCTGCGATTGTCAGTGTGCCAGCCGCGAGCAGGGCCGCCAGGAGCGTGGATCGAGAAACGCGACGGGTGCGGCGGGGCGAGGCAGGGAGCATGGCGGATTCCGGCGTCAGTTGGGGGTGAAGCCAAAAAATACCCCGCAACGGGCGAAATGCGCCCCCAGCTTGGTCAGCAGCGCGACCGGTTCGATGCCGTCGCCGTGGACGACTACTCTCCCCGCAGCCGACGCATTTCGCGCGACCAGTCCGACAGGCGGTCCTGCGCCGTCCCCGCGACGAGCTGCAGGCTCTGGCGATTCTGCCAGCACCACGGTGCCGTGCGATACGTGCGGTGCTTGTCGGCATCGCACGATTCCAGCGAATGCACGTAGTCGAAGACCAGGCGCGCCGCCTTCCCGATAGCCCCACGGGCGCTCATGTCACGCGTCGTCCATCCGCCAAAGTTGTCCGACTCGAGATTGGCCCAACCGGGTTCTGCCAGCGACGTTTTCGACAGGTCGCGATACGCCGTCAGCGCTACCCAGAAGGTGTCACCTTTGACGTGCAGGTTGGAGCGAATCGCGATGCCGGCGCCGGACGTGCGCATCATGTTCGCGATATCGAGTTCCGACGAGGTTGGCAGGCGATTCTGGCGTGCCGTCTCTTGCAGCCGCAGCGCCGTCGCCTTCTCGACCGCGTGCGTGAAGGTTTGCTCGTGCGTCGCATACAGTATCCATTCCAGCACCGGAATCAACGAATCGAGTCTGGGGCTCCGCGCCACATTCGTTGGCGTGAGAAACAGCACACGTCCGAGGCGGCTCGAGTCGATGGATGCGAGGTACGCATCGCTAGTCTGTTTTTGCTGCTGCGCCAGTTCCTGCCACGCCGTCACGGGCGCCTGCGCAGCCGCGATGGCGGTGCGATTGCCGGGCAGCACCGCGAGACCCGCCACCAGGACGATCGCAGCGGCCACCAGGACGATCGCGGCAACCCGGGCACTCCGCCGCGCCGGTGCGGGAATGTGTGTGGCGCCAATCAGCGATGTGACGTGGGACGCCGCCCGATCCACGCGCTCGGTGGAGGCTCCGAGCGCGTCGGATGCCATGGGCTGTCCCGCGTGTGGCAGTGCGTTCATCACCGCCTCCCATCGCCCACGCTCATGCTCGACCCACGCGTCAAAGTCCTGACAGCCGCGAAAATACGTGCCATCGAGAAACGGGCCGCCATATGCGGCTCGCGCCGCGTCGCCGTCCCCACGCGCCAACGCGTGTGTCGCGAGTCCGATGTCCGAGGTGAGTCGGTCGTTGGAACAGGTCAACCGGTGCGTGCCAACGATGGCATCATCCGATCCCAGTTCGCGGCGCAACGCATACACCGTCTGTGCGAGCGTCCGGCGCGCGTGCACATCATCCAGCTCGGGCCAGAGCATTTTTGCCAACGCCGCGCGGTCCATGCCGTCGGCCCCGGCCGACACCAGCAGCGCCAGGAGCGCCAACGGCTTCCGTCTCGGCTCTCCAATACGTTGGCCTGCCGCCGTGTACAAGCCGAGTTCGCCGAACACGCGGAGGTGCGGCGTAGACGCTGACGTGGTGTAGGTGGTGTCGTACATGGGCGGGCGAGACGAAGGGTGGCGGGAGGAGCGGTCGACACCTTGTACAGCATGCCGCGTTCACGCAATACGTGGATCGCTGCGTCGTACGGTACCCCAAGAACTGTTACGACCTTTGACGTGCGCCGACCCCTTTTGAACGTGGTTTGATCGGTGGTGCGCGCGGGTGAATCGCACATGTGTGAATCGCACATATGCATGCGCAGCAGGCGCGTGGGCCGTCACGGGGTAAACAACTCCCGGCGCCGACGCGCGTCGCGGTCCGCGAAGGCCACCGCCGTCCACGCGGCATTGGGCGTCACGCGGCGCGCCGACCACTCCAGGGTGACCGTTCCGTCGCGCGACACGGTGGAGTTCGCCGCCCCGCGCAGACGGAGATTGTCGGTGCGCAACGTGAGCGGCCGCGTGCGTGGGCCGGCATGCGTCGCGCGGATACGAATCTCTCCTGATGGCAACGTGACACTCGTGAGCGCAAAGGTGGACGCCGCGTCGGCCGGCGAGGGCAGCAGATCTTCCATCAGCCACAACCAGCGGTTGCTGGAATGCACCCACACCTCTTTGTACACATACATGTTCTGCGACGGCCAGTAGGGGAGGTCGGTGACCCCTCGGCTTTGCATCCCTACCGGCAGCGAACCCACAAAGTCGGCCGACGACACGCTGTACTGTTGCGCCCAGTTGTACCCTTCGCCGTACATGGTGCTTTGCGCAAAGGGATTTCGTCCCACCACCCACTGCGCCTGCTGCTGCGCCAGGTCGAGGCCCGCGCTGTCGCCTCGCAGTCGTGACGCCGCCGACAGCCCCTTGGCCTGCGACAGCAGCACGCCGTAGTTGCCGCGACGCTGAAACCAGACGGGAAAGGTGCGGAGATACCACCCGTCACCCATCGGCGTCCCGGCGCGCACTTGCGCGGCGTATTCGTCGCGTCGCTCGAGATACCGTCCGCCCGAATCCGGCACCTGCACGCTGTCGTTGACGCGATAGACATACGCTGGCAGCACCTGGTACGGCGCCGTGATGGCGGCGCTGCGCTTCTGGTACTCGGCGTAGCGCGCAATGGTGGCATACCACGACATCCAGTCGGCATGCTCGGGGAGCAGTTCGACCAACTGTGCCAGCGCCACAATGGGCGCCTGATCGGCCGCACGATGAAACTGGTGAAAGAGCGTATCGCGGTCGGGCCCCGTGTAAAAGAAGCCGGCAAGCGGCATATCGGTGCCGACCCGCGTCACCTGTTGCGAAGCCATGACGATGCGTGCCAACTCGATCGCTTTGTCGCGGTACTTCGCCTCGCCGGTCGTGCGGTAGAGCTCGACCGACGCGGTGATGCCGATGCCGGCCAGCTCCATGCGTGATGCGGCAAACGCTGGCGTATGCCACGTGGACGGTCCCTCGATACCTGTGATGGCGTATTCCCAGTCGTCGCGTGCGATGCGCAGACTCTTCGCGGCAAGCGCTGGATTGCGCGTCTTGAGCACACGGGCGCCGATCGCGGCCGCTGCGGCCGAGATGTAGTTGGCGTTGGGGTTGTTCTTCGCTTCGACGGTCCGGTCGTCGGCATCCCCGGCGACGTTGTTCGTCCAGTAGTTATGACTGCCGAAGCCAATGCGATGGCCGCCGTCAAAGCGCACACGCAGCACCCAGTCGAGTCCCCAGGTGGCTTCTTCAATCAATCGTTCCACGAGTGCGGGGTCGTCACCACGCGCGGCCAGTTTGTCGGCCAGCGCGAACATCGCGTACGTGCCTTCGCCCGTATTGATCACGCCCTGCGACAGATCGCCGGCATCGTGCCAGCCGCCACTCATGCTGATGCGTTTGTCGCCGAGTGTCGCAAACCAGTCGCGGTGGTCGATGTCGTGGATGCCCGGCACGTCAAAACCACAGCGATTGCCGTAGTAGAAGTTGAGCGTTTTCCAGATAGATGCTTTCCACGCGTCGTCACCAATGCGAAACGGCTTGCTGGTGACGGAGCCCGCGCGCAGCACGTAGCTGCCGGGTGTCGTGATCTCGGAAAAATCGAGCTGCTGGAACGTGCCCTGCGGCGCCCGCACGGTTTCGACGCGCTTGCGGAGTACGGCCTCACCAAACGCAATGTCGCTCACGCGCAGCAGGTCGAACGTTTCCGCCGTGAGGCCGCTGGCGATGGCGCTCTTGGATTGGCCTGGTTGATAGCCGCTATGGCTATAGGCGAGTTTGCCGGGCGCGAGTGCCCAGCCGGTGTGGGTGTCGGGCACCACCTGCTGCAGTTCGATGCGGCCGATTTCAAACGCGACGCGATCATCGGGTCCGGCCAGCATCCGGTTCACGAAGTAGCCAACTTCCAAACGGGTGATGCGATCGCGCGCGAGCGGCTCGATCTCCCAGACAATCTGCTGCCAGCCTTGCTCGCGGAGCGTGATGATGTGCGTGCCTTCGCGATTGTAGCGATCGGGCACCTTCACCGCGCCATCGTTGTGCAACACCATCTGCAGCGGTACCACGGGCACGCCGCTGAACTCGGGGCGAATCCAGAGTGAAATGCGGTTGTAGGCCGACCAGTCTTCGTTGGCAAATGCCCGCTGCAAATTGATCGACGGCAACCGCGGCCGCCCCGCTGCCGGCGCCTCGCGCGAGAGTTGCATGTCCACGCGCAACGTCCGCATATCGCCCAAGCGCGGTTCCGCGGGGAACGACAGACGGCCCGATCCGGTCATGCGCCAGATCGTCGGCTGCGTCATGTCATCGAGCACACGCCGCGACGACACGGGTTTGTTGAGCCAGCCAAACTCTGCCGAATTTACAAAGTCGATCGGCAGCAGCGGGCGCACCTGTGCGGTCTGCTGCGCGGCGAGGCTCGCGACGGGAGCGAGCATCAGGACGGCGAGGAGCGTTTTCATACGGCTAAGATCTGCGCGCGGCGTGTGCTCCGCCATGGGGAGGTTGGGAGGGGGGTGAGCCAAACTTCTGAACGCGAAGCGCGCGGAGGCACACGAGAAACGGCCACGGCCACTGCAACGGCCACTGCAACGGCCACTGCAACGGCAACAGCCACTGCAACGGCAACAGCCACTGCTTTATCGCAGAGACGCAGGGGGCGCAGAGGCTCGTGACGGACAGGCTGTGGCAGTTCCTAAAAAAGAAAGAACGTGGGAATGCTCCGCACCGGCCGAAGGGCGCCTCTGCGCCTCCGCGTCTCTGCGACAAAGCTGTTCGTTGTTCCTCTGCGTCCTCCATGCCCTCGCCCGCTGGAGCGTGGGGAGGGGCTTGAGCCACACATCTGAACGCGAAGCGCGCGGAGGCACACGAGGAACGGCAACAGCCACTGCTTTATCGCAGAGACGCAGGGGGCGCAGAGGCTCGTGACGGACAGGCTGTGGCAGTTCCCCAAAAAAGAAAGAACGTGGGAATGCTCCGCACCGGCCGAAGGGCGCCTCTGCGCCTCCGCGTCTCTGCGACAAAGCCGTTCGTAGTTCCTCCGCGTCCTCCCAAATTGGAGTGCGTCGCGCCCTCCCACCCATCCCCCCGTGGCGCCAACGCCGCGCAAGAGACAGCTTATGCGCTCCCACCCTCCCGGAGACGCAGTCCATGCGACGTTTTGCTGTCGCGCTGTTGGCCGTCACACTCGCGCTGCGAGTGGATGCACAGCCCGCCGCCACGCCAGTCTTCCTTGAGCAGCTCACGTGGACAGAAGTGCGTGATCTGCAGAAGGCCGGCACCAAGACCATCATCATCGGCACGGCCGGGCAGGAACAGAAAGGCCCGCACATGGTCACCGGTGAACACAAGTACGTGCTCACCCACACCACCGAACGCATCGCCCGCACACTCGGTGACGCACTCGTCGCGCCGATCATTACCTACGTGCCCGAAGGCAGTTGGGAAGCGCCACTGCGTGGACACATGGCGAAGGCCGGGTCGATCACACTCCCCGAAGACCGCTTCGTCGAACTGCTCGTGCACGCCGGCAAGAGTCTCAAGGCCGGCGGTTTCACGACGATCATTCTCATCGGGGATTCCGGCGGTAACCAGTCAGGCATGAAAACCGCGGCCGATCAGCTCAACGCGGCGTTCGGCGCCACGGGTCGCGCGCTGTTCATCGGCGACTACTACACCAAGTCCACCGCGGACATTCGCACGTATCTGACTGGCAAAGGATTCTCCATGGACGCCATCGGCAGTCACGCCGGCATGGTGGACACGTCGGAGTTGCTGTTCGTGAATCCGCTCCTTGTACGCAAAGAGCGCCTCGCACCGCAGGGCGGGGGACCGGACAGCGGCGTGAGCGGCGATCCCACCAAAGCCACCGCGGAGCTCGGCAAACAACTCGTGCAAATCAAAATCGACAACGCACTCGCGCAGATCCGCACGAGCCTTGCGGGAGGACGCCACTGATGCGCCGCGCCAACCTCATTCTGGTCGCGCTGTTTGCATGTGCGGTGTTCGCTGCACCCGCGCGCGCACAGGCTCGCCCCAATCTGTACGGCCCGCCGTATCTCGAAGCGATGACATGGACGGAAATTCGCGACGCGATCGCCGGCGGAAAGAAGGTCGCCATTGTCCCCACCGGCGGCACTGAACAGAACGGCCCGCACATGGTGCTGGGCAAACACAACTACATCGTCACCTTCGCCGCCGGGCAGATTGCCAACACACTCGGCAACGCGCTGGTTGCACCCACCGTGCAATACGTGCCGGAGGGTGACCACACGCGCGCGAACTTTGGCGACAAGCCGGGCGTGATTTCGCTGCCGTCGCCCAGTTACGACCGCTTGCTCGACGCGGCCGTGCGATCACTCAAGGTGCACGGTTTCACCGACATCCTGCTTATCGGCGACAGCGGCGGGAATCAGAACGGACTGACCGCCGTCGCCAACGCACTCAACGCCGAGTGGGCGGGCACGGGTGTGAAGGTGTACGCGCTGGTGGACTACTACCAGAAGGGTCGCATCGCCATTCGCGACTATCTGCAAAAGACCTTCGGCTGGGACGCCGCAACCGTGGGATCACATGCCGGCACGAGCGATACGTCGCAGCTGCTGTATGTCTTTGCCGAAGGCATTCGCATGGATAAACGAATGCCCAACGGTGGCGCACCCGATGCGGGTGTGCAGGGCGATCCCACCAAGGCCACGGCGGCTATCGGCAAGATCGCGATCGATCAGAAGGTGAATTTCGCCATCGAGCAATACAAAGCGCTCAAGGGTTCGCCGTAACGCCTGCCATGTACGCTCGGCACATCGACGGGATCGGTCAGCGCTTGCTGGCCGGTCCCGTCAGCACGAAATGCACTTGTGATTGTTCTTCGCGCCCAGGTCTTCGAGCAGCTTGACCGTATCGAGATACGGTGAGATGCGTTGCACCGGACCGTTGGCCATGTCGGCCGTCGTCTGCCCGTTGCGCGCCACGGCTTTGACATCGGCGCCTTTGGACACGAGGTAGCGGATCATCTCGTTGTCGCCGCGCCCGGCGGCGTGGTGCACCGCCGTGTAACCGGCGAAGTCGCGTGCGTTCACATCGACGCCGAGCTCTTCAACGAGAAACTTCACTGCAGGCACCCATCCGTCCGTGACGTGGCGATGGTCGTTGGCGGCGAATCCTTGCCCGTACCCCACACCAGATGCCGCGTGCAGCGGTAACACGCCGAGTCCGCCATCTGGTACGGGTGGCAGTCCGGATGGGTCGGCGCGTGGAGGACCAGCCGGGGCGCCACGTCGCGCACGGGCGACCGGTTTGATCGTGCCGATTGTCGGGTCTGCGCCTGCCGCGAGGAGCAGCTTCATCGCCGCGATGTCGGTGGCGTACGCCGCGCGAAAGAACGGCGTCGCGCCCGCGAAGTCGACTCGAAGGTTGTCGCGATTGTAGGTGGTGTACCAGAGCGAACGCACCAGCCGCGCATTCGGATTCGCCTTCGCCTTGAGCAGCGCGGCCATCGTTTCGAGATACGTGACCTTCTGCTGCAACTGATACGCCGGCTGCGGTGTGCGCGATGTGGGCGCCCACTCCTTGTTGATGACGCCATAGAGCGGTGTGGCTCCGGCGTTGCTCGCGACGTTCGGATCGGCGCCGGCCGCCAGCAGCAGCATCACCATGTCGTACTGTCCATTGATGGACGCCATCAGCAGCGGACTGGTATGATCGCCCGCACTCACCTGATTTACATCGACACCGCCGGCAATGAGCGCCCGCACGGTCGCGTCATGCCCTTCGCGCACGGCCAGCAAGAGTGCCGTGTGGCCACCCTGCAATCCCAGCAGCTCGGTGTAGCCCGGCGAGTCATCGTCAAGACCCGCGCCGCCCTGCGCGGCCAGCCGCGCTTCTTCGGCGGCATTCGACGCGGCGACACTCGCGATGGCATCGGCAGTCGTTTTCTGTCGCTCCACCTCGAGCGCCGCAGCCACCGCCGTCTGCACCTGACGGCTGTTCGGCTGCCAGTTGGGGTTCTTGGTGGCGCCCTGCTGTTCCCGCTCCTGCGCCAGCACCGCGTTGCGGCGGGCCTTCGCCTGTTTGTCCTGCGCCGCGGCCGCCATCGGGTCCATGGTCTTTGACGCAACACGCCAATTCGCTCGGCGCGCGAGCAGCAGGCGGACCGCGTCCGCGCGCCCGCGACCGGCGGCGATCATCAGCGGTGTCTGCCCCCAGGCGGGCTCGGCGGCGTTTACATCGGCGCCGGCGCGTAAGAGCGCGGCGATGATACTGGTGTCGCCTCCCATCGCGGCCAGGTGCAGCACGCCAACGCTATCGCTGGTGACGGCGCGTGCGTCGGCGCGTGCGCGGAGCAGTGTGCGTACCACACCGGCGTGCGCGTACTGCGCGGCGATATGGAGCGGAGTGTACGCGCCGATGCGCGTTGTCGCGCGCACATTCGCCCGCGCCGACAGTAACAGCTGCGCGAGCGTCGAGTCGCCGCGGTTCGCCGCCCAGTGCAGCGCCGTCATCCCGTCGCCCTGCGGGGCGTTCACATCGGTGCCACGCGCAACGAACGCCCGAACGGCCGCGACATCGCCGCGCATCGCGGCGTCGGCCACGGGCGCAGCGTCTGCAGCCGGCGCCGCGTCGCGGGCAGCCATCGCCGACCACGTACTCACCGGTAGTGTGAGCAGTAGCACTGTCAGCAGTCGCGTCGGAATCAGTCCCAGTCCGCTCATATCAAATCCGCTGTGAAGAGTGTGCCGCTCAAAACGTCAGCTCACCCGAGCTGTCGCCAAACGACACCACATCGTCCATCCCGAACCGGTGCATGAAGCTCAGCATCGCATTGGCCATCGGCGTGCCGTCCGGCGCCTTGACGTGAATGTTGCCGGCGAGCTTGTCGCGCACGCCGCTCAGCACGATGAGTGGCGCCCGACGATGGTTGTGCACGTTGCCATCGGCCATTGGCGATCCATACACAATCGCCGTCTTCTCCAGTAGCGACTTCTCGCCGTCCATCGTGGTATTGAGCTTGTTGAGCAGATACGGCAGCAGACTCACGTGATACCGGTTGATCTCGGCAAATTCCTTCACCCGCGTGGGGTTGTTGCCATGGTGCGACGCCGGATGAAAGCCCGTCGCCACACCACTGTCGGGATACACACGCGAGGAGGCATCGCGTCCCATCTTGAATGAAAAGACGCGCGTCATGTCACTCTGCAGCGCCAGCACCTGCAGGTCGAACATGAGCTTGACGTGTTCATCGAACGAATCGGGGA
>Ga0075163_10000476_pt1 | contig 51414 bp, 55 predicted proteins | sample JI1023141ADNA_FD_71478 | JGI IMG/M metagenome (GOLD analysis project Ga0075163, IMG submission 71478) | Wastewater effluent complex algal communities from Wisconsin, to seasonally profile nutrient transformation and Carbon sequestration -... | ecosystem: Engineered > WWTP > Effluent > Algae...
TGCCACACGCACCATCCGTTTGAATACGGCTGTGGCGAGGCCGGCGCAAGCCGCGGATTCAAGGGTTATCATTGGCCGCCACGTCAGCCACCCCGATAACCGCATGAAAATCGCCACCTGAAATCGGCATTAGTGTTCCATGCGACCTCATGAATTCTCATGTGGCACAAAAATCCCAATTATGACAACAACTTACCGTCCATCAACGTCTCAGGCGATCTAAGGAATTTTCTTGACAGCGCGGCCATTTGGGGGCCTCATTGGGGGCCTCGCCAGTCAAAAGGCCCCCATGCTCACTACCGTCAAGATCAAAACAGCCAAGCCTCAGGAGCGCCCCTACAAGCTTGCGGACAGCGGCGGGCTCTACCTGCTCGTCCAGCCAAATGGCTCGAAGCTGTGGCGCTACAAGTTCCGTGTCAACGGCGTTGAAGGTAAACGCGCACTGGGCGCCTTTCCGGAAGTCAGCTTGGCGGATGCACGTGGCCTCCATGCAGAGGCACGGCTGTTGGTAGCCCAAGGCACCACCCCCTTGCAGGCGCAGCAAGACAAGGAGATCGCACAAGCGCAAGAGCAGTTGGAACGAGTTAAGGGAACGTTCTCTGCCATCGTGTCGGACTGGAATACAGCGACGTCGGCAAGCCTGCGGGCGTCTACGGTGAAGCAGCGCAACCGCGAGATCGACAACGACTTGCTGCCGAAACTGAAGAATCGAGCGATCGGCAGCATCACGCGGCTCGAGCTGACCGCGCAGTTGAAGGTGGTCGAGCAACGCGCGCCGGAGGTCGCACGCAACCTGCGCAATCACTTGTGGGGCATCTTCGAGTACGCCATCGATTCGGGACTAATCGAGAACAATCCTGTGCCACCCGTGCGCGTGATGAAGAAGCGCACCCAGACCAACCACCCTGCCCTGTCCGAAAAGCAGATCGGTGTCTTTCTGCGGACGCTGGATGGCACCGGCAGGATCAACGAGGAAACGCGCATCGCGATGCTGCTGGTGCTTCTGACCGCCTGCCGCAAAGCCGAAGTCATCGAGGGCCAATGGGATGAAGTGAATCTGGAAGGCGCGCAATGGGAGATTCCTGCCGAGCGAATGAAGGCCAAGCGCGCCCACTGGATACCGCTGTCTACACAGGCGGTTGCGCTGCTCACACGTTTGCGGGAGCTTGTGCCCGCAAACAGGGAACACCTGTTCCCCAACCGCGTGGACCCGCGTCGGCCAATGGCCAATCGCAGCCTGAACGCCTTGATGGAGCGACTGGGCTTCAGTGGCGAAGGAACGCCGCACGGCATGCGCGCGTCGTTCAGCACCCACTTCAACAGCCTCGGCGGCAACATCGACGTGATCGAACACTGCCTCGCGCACGTGCCAGCGAATGCCGTGCGTGCGGCCTACAACCGCCACGCCTACCAAGATGAGCGGCGCGCGATGCTTCAACAATGGGCGGACCGTCTGGACCAACTGCGCAGGGAATGCGTCCCCACCGAACATGAATGCGGCTCAGCCGCTCCCTTGAATCCCACGAACACGACCGAATCCAAGCCGCGCCACACCCGCACTCGTTCTGAGAGAGCCGTTGCACGCCCAAACGCCAAAGCCGTACCGTTGCCGGCCACGGTCGTCGCCTAACCACATCGGCGCTCCCCGCAATAAAAACAAATCCAATGAAGACCAAACCACTTATCCCGCTACTCGACTATCTGCGCATTCATGCGGTCATCAGATCGGTCCTGGACAGCGTCGATGCGCATACAGCCCACGCGTGCATGTTCTTCAGCATCGCGGGCGCTGCCATCCTGCGCGAGTTCTACAAGAAGGATGCCGTGCAGCTCGCCGGTGCTGCATTCTTCCTCGTCAACAAACAACAGCGGAATGTCATCTCTTTCGCCACCTTGACAGAAGGACAGGTTCAAAGCTCGGACACGTCGTTTCACGCGTGGATACAGTGCGATGAATATGTGATCGATTTCATGGCGCCGATGTTCCCGGAAGCCTGCACGTCCGCCGGCCACCCGTTCATCGCACCGCGGCGCATGTTTCAGAAGAAGTGGGCCGACATGGCTCCCAGCCATGAGCATCTGGATCAAGAAGGTGATTTCCATCTGGTGCCAAATCCCGAACTGACTGTCAACCTCCGGCAATCGTTTCTGAAGAAGCCTGCCGGGGCAGATCTCGTCAACGTCTGCCTGCACTGGTACCGGAAACCACCGAAATCGATTCTTCCCGAGTTGCGGATGCAAAACGACTTGGGGGAAGTGACTCGGATCAAATTGAACAACAGCGCGGTTTCAGGCACTTGGTGAATTCAATCCGTGGCTCACATCAATCCCTTTAGTTCGCAGCACATGGAGGCAGCTTGCCGGGTGCTTGCAGACACCGAGCGAGGTCTGACGGGCGCGCAGATCGAGCGTCTGCTGCAGGAAATCAAGATCGCCGATGTGTCGCCTGGCATCACCAAGTGGAAGCGCCTTTTCAACGCGCTCGCGGAAGCACAAAACCAGCACCAAATCGGCAATCACTTGATCTTGCTGATCAACCTTGCCATGAACCCGGTCAACTACGCGCGCGACCCGGGCGCTTTCCGATGGCGGCGCGATGAGCTGAACGTGGTGCTGGCTTTCTCGGGCTTCTTCGTGCGCGACGATGGCCGCGTGGGTTATGCCGACAAGGCCACGACCCTGGACGCAGCGCGTGCCCGCGCCGGTCGGCTGAAGGCAGCACTGGAAAACCGCAACGTCCATGTCGAAGTGCTCAACTACTGCCGCGCCGAACTGCTGGATGAAAACTACTTCCATGCCGTCTTCGAGTCGACCAAAGGCGTCGCCGAGCGCATCCGCTCCATGTCGGGCCTGGCCATGGATGGCGCCGAGTTGGTGAACCGGGCGTTTTCGACGCAAAACCCGGTCCTGGTTCTCGGTTCTCTCGCCACCGAATCTGAGAAGAGCGAGCAGAAAGGCTTCGCGCATCTGCTGGTGGGCCTCTTCGGCGCCGTGCGCAATCCACTCGCCCATGCCCCCAAGACAAACTGGCCGATGTCCGAGCAAGATGCCCTGGACATCCTGACACTGGTGTCACTGATTCACCGCAAGCTGGATCGCACGCGGAAAGCCGATACTGCGACCTTGTAGCGGCTGCCCGTGCCTCCAGACGGGCGCCTCAAGGTGCAGCGACTGCGGCTGGTACTGCGACGACGGGCCCGGCCTTGCGCTTCTTAGCCGTCTCCCCGCTGCGCTTGTCGATCTGGGCGCGCCATGTCTCCAACGCCAGGATGTCGGCGAGCAGCTCATCCGGCTCGGGAACGGCGACGCCGCCCATCAACGCCTTGTCATGCGCGTAGTTCGAGCACCTGGTCATCCCGGCATTCACTTGGGCATAGTCGTCGTCTTCGACACTGACGCCGGCGAGCCGCTGCGTTTCCACGCCCTTGCGAAAGCGCAGGATGACCTCGCGCAGCAGCACTTCCTCGACGGCACGCTCCCAAGTCATGCGCAATCGGAAGTAGGCATCGACGGTCTGTTTTCGATGCTCTTGCTCTTCGCCATCCTTGTGCAGCTTGGCGATGGACTGGTGCTGGGCCTTCAAGGCACCGATCCGCTTGCTCGCGTTCTTGCCCTCAAACGGCAGATCCGGATCGGCAATGCCGAAACCCTCGGCGCGCCGGGTCAAGCTCTGCGTGGCAATCGCCACGCCGGCCTGCTTGGCCTCTTCCGCCAGCAGACACAGAAAATAGATGTCGTGAGTGAACACGATGACCTGGCGCTGCGCCGCCTCAGCGGCCAGGCGCTTCGCCACGCGTTCGCGTCGGCGATGGTCAAGAGACGACACCGGGTCGTCGAACACGATGCCGCCCTTGCCGCCGCTCAACCCGACTTCGGCTAGGAAGGATCCGATGGCGACGGCGCGCTGCTCACCCTCGCTCAGGATGTCGCCAGGGCTGCGACTCTGCGGAAGTTCCAGCTTCAGCTTGTGCAAGGCCTTGCCCCTGTCGGAGCGGCTTTGCAGCGACACGCGCAGCGTCCCGACACCCAGTGCCTTGAATTCGCGGTTGAGCGCTTCGGCCAATTCCTTGGACACGACCTTTTCCGCCAACTCCGATGCCTTTAGTGAGATGGCGTTGGTCTTGACGGCCGACAGGCACAGCGCAAGCTTGGCCTGGTGGCCGAGTCGGGTCACGGCAGTGACCACGGCCTCCTTGACCTGGTTCAGGCGCACGCGTGCATCGAGTTCGACAAACTGTTTTTGAAGTGCGGCACGCGCCTTTTCGTCCGATGCCTTCTCCAGGGTCTCGGCCTCAGCGTTTAGCTTGTCGGCCAACACCTGGAGCCGCGCCGCCGGGCTCGCCAGGGCCTGATCGGTTCCGACCCACTGGTGTGAAATCACCGCAGCCTTGATGGCTTCCTGGCGAACGGTCAGCGCAGGTTCAAATGCTTTGGCATCTGCAGCGAGTTGCGGGTCCAGTACCTCGATTTCACCCAGGGTCACCTCATCGAGATTCAGCGTCAGGGTTTGCGCGATGAATGGCTTGTACTGGGCGTAAAGGGCGACACGCCGCGCTTGAGAGGTTTTCTCCGCTTCCTGCTGGATGAAGGCCTCGAAGCGTTGCAAGCGGGCGGCGCCCTCCGCGAGAGGTTGCTGGCATAGTGGGCAAGGTGCACCCGCGCCCAGTTCAGGGAATGCCTTGTCCGGGTGGGATTCAACTGCGAATTTGCGGGCGGCATCGAACAACTCGCGCCATGCCTCGCCGCCGGTGCCCGGCAGCAGGTTCTCGCCCTCCTTGAATTGCTTGGCCGCGAGCGCGGCCGCCGCCTGCGCCGAACGATAGGCGTCCGCCAGACCTTTCAGCTTGGCGACCACAGACTGATCCACCAGCGAGCCCTTGTTGGTGGCATTTATTGCGATGGCGGCGACGCGGCGCGCACGCAGGCGCAATTGAGCGGCCTTGTCCTTGGGGTTGTTCTCTTTTAAACCCTTGTCCAGCGTCCCGTGCTGGGCCAGTTCTTCGGGTGTCAGGGTGGCCAGCGCATCGATCTGGGCCTTGGTCGTCTTGGCGGACAGTGATGCGATCAGCTTGCCGACGGGCGTATCGCCCTGCAGCGGGGCGAACGCCGTGAGGTCGGCAGCAGACTGCGCATGCTCCGTCTCGATCAGGGTCTTCAACTGCTTGCAGACCTTCGCCAGTCCCTCGAACACATCGAGCCCATAGGGCACATAGGAAAAATCGTCCTCACTGTCGAGATAGGCCCGCGCGCAGCGCGCGTCGAAGATCGCGAACGATGACAGCGCGGCGGGAGCCGCTTTCCCGTGAGTCCATTGCACATCCTGTGCGACGCCATTCACTGCGATTTCGAAAGCGGCTTCAGCCGCTCCGGCCTTGCCTGTGGGGAGGTGGGCGTTCGGGTGGATCGCTTCCATCTGATCGCGGGCGCGGCAGGCGCGCTTGAGCACGCGCGAATATCCCGATTTGCCTGAGCCGTTGTCGCCGTAAATGACTGTCATTCCGGCAGCACTGAACGGTAGGTGCTGGTTCTCGGCAATTGCATTGACGTGCCGCAGGTTCTTCATGGCCCGCAGTTCGACGTGCGTCGCGGCCTTCACGGGCGCGGGGATCTGTTCGGCTGTGAGCGGCTTGGGCTTCCGGTCTTTGGGGTCGGGGATGCCGTGTGCCGCCTTGAGCAGTGCGAACAGATCGTCCTGATCTTCTGCTGTCAGAGTCTGCTTGGCCAGCAAACGTGCGACCGCATCGCTTTGCCATCCGGACAGCCCCTGAGTCCAGCCCAGTATTTCCTGCAGTATCGACATAGGTCTCCTCCAGTCGTCGTCATTGCTTTTCTTCTTCTTGATGCACTCGTCGATCCAACCATTCAATCTGCGTGCGGCAGCAATCGTTTCGGCACATTTGGAAACATTATGGCGTCCCGGCGTGCCGCCGTCAGGCTCTCGGGCGTTGCCCCGTGCCAGGCTACGCCTGTCACGGCCATGCGGCGTCGATCCCTCACGCCTCCGGCCGTCTCTGCGCTCCCGGCCTGCGCGCTGCGCTTGCCTTTGGTGCAGTGGAGTGAGGTGACGGGTGGCCTTGCTGCTCCCTTCAACGTACCACGCCGTTCTCGCTGTCAAGGTCTTCGCGCATTGCATGCGCTTGCGTCCTGGCGGCCGTCTGCGAACCCTGACACCTGCGCTGCAGCGTGTTGGGGCCGGTCACGGGCAATTCCGCCCGCTACAGACCGGAGCAGATCATGTCGCAGCTTTCTCTTTCCATCGAATCTTCCCTTCTCGTTCGCGATGTCGCGGGTGAGTACCGTCCGGCGAACGCCGACGAGGTGCTGCAGGCCGCGCAGCGGCTGCTGGGTACGCAGCTGCGCGGGCGTGAGGTGCTGACGTCGCCGCAGGCGGTGCGGGACTTCTTGCGGGTCAAGCTGGGTGCGCTGGAGCACGAGGTGTTCGCGGTGCTGATGCTCGATGCGCAGAACCGCCTGATCGAATACGTCGAGCTGTTCCGGGGCACGGTGAGTCAGGCTTCGGTGTATCCACGCGAGGTGGTCAAGGAGTCGCTGGCGCTCAATGCCGCGGCGGCGATTTTTTGCCATAACCATCCCTCGGGCGTTGCGGAGCCGTCGCGGGCCGACGAGGTGCTCACCTCCACGCTGAAGACGGCGCTGAGTCTGGTCGATGTCCGGGTGCTGGATCACCTGATCGTCGCGGGCAACGACGTGATGAGCTTCGCCGAGCGCGGGCTGCTGTGACGCAAAGGGCCGACGGCCCTTTGCTTTCTCTTCATGAGCAGGACGAGTTTGGGTCGACTCTGTTGTATGCGCCTTCGCGCATCGGCATCAAAACTCTGGACATCCTGTTCAATCTCGTAGATCTTGCCGGACTGCTGAAGAGCACTCTCAGCGACCTGGCTCTTGCGGGCACATCAGGCGCAGACCAGGGCCCACGGTCCAAGAAGAACCAGCAGCAACGTGCCTTTGGCGATAGTCAGGAGACCGTTGCTAGCGCCGTATCTTGAGACTTTTTCGCCGCATCACCCGATAGGCCGCCGGCACCACGAACAGCGAGAGCAATGGAGCACTGATCATGCCGCCCACCATGGGCGCAGCGATGCGCTGCATCACCTCGCTGCCGGTGCCCAGGCCCCAGAACAGCGGCAGCAGGCCGGCCACGATGGCCGCCACCGTCATGGCCTTGGGGCGCACGCGCAGCACCGCGCCTTCCCGGATCGCGTCCAGCCGCGAGCCGTCGTCGTTCAAGCCCGCGTCGAGCCGGTCCTGCCAAGCGTGCTTGAGGTAGATCAGCATGATCACGCCGAACTCGGCCGCCACGCCGGCCAGCGCGATGAAGCCGACCGCGCTGGCCACCGACAGGTGGTGCCCAAGCAGCCACAGCAGCCACACGCCGCCCACCATTGCGAATGGCAGCGTGGCCATGATCAGCAACGCCTCGTCGAGCCGGCGGAAGATGAGATAGAGCAGCAAGAAGATGATGAGCAGCGTGAACGGCACCACCAGTTTGAGCTTGGCTGTGGCGCGCTCCAGGAACTCGAACTGCCCCGACCACGACACCGAGTAACCAGCCGGCAACTCCACCGCAGCGGCCACGGCGCGCTGCATGTCGAGCACCGCGCCGCGCAGATCGCGGCCGCGGATATCCACGTACACGAAGCCGGCCAGGCGCGCGTTTTCGCTGCGCAGCATGGGCGGGCCGTCGCTGATGCGCAGATCGGCCACATCCGAGAGCACCAGGCGCTGGCCGGTGGGTGTGACGATGGGCAGCGCGCGCAGCTTGGGCAGCGAATCGCGCAGCTCGCGCGGGTAGCGCAGGTTGATCGGAAAACGCTGCAGGCCTTCCACCGTCTCGCCGATGTTCATGCCGCCCACACTGCCGGCCACGATCTCCTGCACGTCGGCGATGTTCAGGCCGTAGCGTGCGGCATCGGCACGGCGGATGTCCACGTCGATGTACCGGCCGCCGGTGAGCCGCTCGGCTAGCGCGCTGCTCACACCGGGCACCTCCTTCACAACCTGCTCGATCTGGCGCGTCAGCTGGTCGATAGTGGCCAGATCGGCGCCGGCCACCTTCACACCCACCGGGCTCTTGATGCCGGTGGCGAGCATGTCGGTGCGGTTACGGATCGGTGGCACCCAGATGTTGGAGAGGCCGGGCACACGCACGGTGCGGTCGAGCTCTTCCACCAGCGCCTCGGGCGTGAGGCCCGCGCGCCACTGCTCGCGCGGCTTGAACTGGATCGTGGTCTCGAACATTTCCAGCGGCGCGGGGTCGGTGGCGGTGTCCGCGCGCCCGGCCTTGCCGTACACGCTCTGCACCTCGGGCACGGTCTTGATGAGGCGGTCGTGTCGGCGCCGGCCGAACTTTGACCCACCCTGCCGGTTGAACTTTGACCCGGGGATGGAAGCCGGCATCGTGGATGCCGGCTGTGCATAACTCTACCGCCTTCGTCCTTTCTTGCTTTCCTTTTTGATGTCGGATCGCTCGCACGAAGAAGGCGCGAAGGGCGAAGCCCGCAGCGCCTTGTCCCTGCATCAACCAGCGTTTCCGGGCGACGTCTTTCGCTCCTGCTCGCGAGCCTTGATGCGCTTCTTCGAGTTCGCCGTGGCGTGCGTGATCCGGTAACTGTCGTTGCCGGTCTCCACGATGTGGCAGTGGTGCGTGAGCCGGTCCAGCAACGCAGTGGTCATCTTCGGATCCACGAACACACTGCTCCATTCAGCGAAGTCCAGGTTGGTCGTCACCACCACGCTGGTGTGCTCGTACAGCTTGGAGAGCAGGTGGAACAGCAGCGCTCCACCGGCCTGGCTGAAGGGCAAGTACCCCATCTCGTCGAGCACCACCGCGTCAAGGCGCAACATGTTGCTGGCGATGCGCCCGGCCTTGCCTTGCGCCTTCTCCTGTTCCAGTGCATTGACCAGGTCGACCGTCGAGTAGAACCGCACGCGCTTGCCATGCTGCGTGATGCCCGCCACGCCGATGGCCGTCGCCAGGTGGCTCTTGCCGGTGCCCGGTCCACCCACCAACACGACGTTGTGCGTCTCATCGGTGAAGGCCATTTCGGCCAGTTGCAACACCAGCTTGCGGTCCACCGGCGAGACCTCGAAGTCGAACCCTGCAAGGTCCCGGTGCACAGGGAACTTCGCTGCGTTCATCTGGTGGGTGACCGAGCGCGTGGCGCGCTCGGTCGTCTCGGCACGCAGCATCTGCTCGACGAGCCAACGCGATCGCTCCAGCTCGGTGTTGTTCTGCTCCATCAGATCGGCCCAGGTCCCAGCCATGCCGTGCAGGCGCAGCGTCTTGAGTTCGGCGATGACGTCACGCATGACCGGCCTCCCCAATGCTGCTCAGGTCGCGCAGCCGGTCGTAGCGCGCTGTATCGGCGATCGGTGGCGTCAGCACCTGCAACGGCGTCTCCACGTTGGCCGGCCGCGGCGCCGCGTTCAGACGCGCGAGCACGTTGATGACGTGTTCGACGCTCACGCGCCCGGAGGGCGGTGCGCCGTCCAGCGCCAACTCTACGGCCACCAGCACCGCTTCCAGTCCGGCCGTGGGCACCAGCGCCAGCACCCGCGCCATGAGCCGGTCGCCTCCGCTCTCGCGTAACAGTGCACGGCGCAACCGCTGCAATGATTCGGGCAGATCGGTGAACGGTGCGCCGTTGCGCAGCGCCCCCGGCTTCCTCTGCACCAGAGGAACATAGTGCTGCCAGTCATAGCGCGTCTTGCTCTTGTCCGTCAGCCGTTCGTGCTCGGCCACGACGCCGTCGCCAGCCACCACCGTCACGCGCGTCGGGTACAGGTGCGTGCTGACCATCTGCCCAGCCAACTCGCACGGCACCGAGTACCGGTTGCGCGCCACCGACACGAGGCAGGTGCTGCTGACTCGGGCCACCTCCTCGACGTAGCCATCGAACGCTGCCGGCATCGGCATCAACTGCTCCCGCTCGTGCTCGAGCATCTCGGCAACGCTGAACTGCTTGTGCTCGGGATGCCGGACCTCCTGCCACAGCGCCCGGCATCGCTCGCCCAGCCAGGCGTTGAGTTCGTCGAAGCTGGCGAAGCGCCGCTCACGTGCGTCGATCCAGATGCGCCGGCGGCTGTCCTGCACGTTCTTCTCCACCACGCCCTTCTCCCAGCCAGAAGCGACGTTGCAGAAGTCAGGGTCGTAAAGGTAATGCGCGCACATCACCGCGAAGCGCGCATTGACGGTGCGAGCCTTTCCCTTGTGCAGCCTGTCCACGGCGGTCTTCATGTTGTCGTAGATGCCGCGGCGCGCTACCCCGCCCAACGCCGCGAACGACCGGGTGTGGGCATCGAACAGCATCTCGTGGCCTTGGCTCGGATACGCCACAAGGAAGAACGCGCGGCTTGCGCACAGCTTCATGTGGGACACCTGCAGCTTGCGGTAGAGGCCCCCGATCACCAGCGACTCGTCGCTCCAGTCGAACTGGAACGCCTCGCCCAGCTCGAAGGCCAATGGAACGAACGCCTTGCCGAGCGCAACGCCGCCTTGGCCGGCGCGCCATGCGCGGATGAAGGCAGTCAGTTGGGTGTAGCCGCCTTCATAGCCTGCTGCCGCAATCTGCTTGAGCAGTGCCTTGGCCGTTCGCCGCTCCTTCTTCGGGCGACGCGCATCCGCCAGCAATGCCATCTTCACCGTCTCGGCGTACGGTGCCAGCTTCGTCGATGCCGCCTTGCGCTGGTACTTCGGTGGCTGCGCCACCGGCGTGCGCAGGTACTTGCGCACCGTGTTGCGCGACAGGCTCGTCGCCCTCGCAATCTCTCGAACTGATTTGTTCTCGCGGTGGTGCATTCGCAGCACCTTGCCAATCATGGCCATAGTGATCACTCCTGATACCCCGCCGCTTAAAAAAGCAGCAGGGTAGGCTGAACACCCGGGTCAAATTTGAAGCGGAACAAGCCTCATAAGTGGGTCAATTTTCGGCCGGCGCCAACATTGCAGGAGGAAGGCGAGCGCCTGGGCAAGCAGTTGCAGGCGCTGGAAGATGGCTTGCTGGACTACAACGCGAACGCCCGCGCAGCCGCCGGGGTCATCGTCACCATCGACCGCAACGGGGAGGCCGTGATCCATCGCGGACTGCTGCGCGAGGCCGAGGCCAAGGCGCTGCGCACCTTGGAAAAGCTGCGCCAAGGTTTTGGCAACGCGGAAGGCGAAGCCGAGAACGATGATGAAGGCGAGGCCGCCGAGCAGCCCAAGGCCGTCAACTTGTCCGACCGGCTGGCCCAACGCCTGAGCGCCCACCGTACGGCGGCGCTGCAAATCGAGATGGTCCGGCATCCGCAGGTGGCGCTGGCCGCACTGGTGCATGGCATGGTGCAAACCGTCTTGCAGGACGGCTACGGCCACGATCTGCCGTTGGGCGTGCGCCTGACTGTGCAGGACAGGTTGGAAGGCGTGGCCCCGGACTGGCCGGAGTCTCCCGCCGCCGTGGCGTTGCGTGAACTGCAGCAGGCATGGGGCGAGAAGCTGCCCCAGAACAGCGCCGAACTGTTCGCCTTACTGCTGGCAATGGAGCAAGGCGAACTGGTCAAGCTGCTGGCGGTATGCGTGGCATCCACCGTCGATGCGGTGACGCCCCGCGCTACGCTGCACCAGCCCGGCGAGGAACTGGCGCAGGCCGTGGGGCTGGACATGGCCGCATGGTGGAAACCGACCGCAGAAGGCTACTTCAAGCACGTTTCAAAGGTCGTGATTCTGGATGCCGTGGGCGAGTTCGCGCCGGAGCACGTCAACCGACTGGCGAAGCTCAAGAAGGCCGACATTGCAAGCGAAGCCGAGCGGCTGGCCAAGGGGACGGGCTGGATGCCTGCCCTTTTCAAGGCCGAAGGCCTGCAAGAGGTGGCGCAGGAGGACGCGGCAGCGGCAGATAAACCGGCCGAGGCATTGGCCGCTTGACCCTCATCGCAGAACAGCGCCCCAGTGCAAGCTGGGGCGCTTGCCTGCAAGGAGCCAGACCATGCCCGCCACCAGCCCCACGACCATGAGCCGCCCGCGCCTGGCGGCAATCTATGCACCCGGCACGGTGCGCGCCCGCCGCTGGCACGGCGAGGGCGATGTGCGCGGCTACCGCCCGCCTTCGGGCTGGACGGCCCGCGCCGACCTGACCGACATTCATCCCATCACGGGCCACGCTTTGCCACGTGCCGTGTGGTGGATCATCGAGACGAAGGAGTAAGGAGGCCAGCACCGGCCCGAGGACGTGGTGCCCTCGGGCCGGTGGATTCAAAAATCCGGGCGCGGCAGTGGCCGCGCCCGGTGTTGAAGCCCAAACCACCCTGCCGCCGCCTTCGCTTCTGCTCGGGCGGCAGCGTTGAAGGCATCGCTGTATGCGCGATGCCTTCGGGCACTGGCCCGTGCAAGGCCAGTGCCATGAAATGCGCAGGCGGTAACACCGCGCGCTGGCGCTTGCTTCCGGAGATCAACCCGAAGCCCATCTGAGTAACCATGCTTTGCCGAAACTTGAATTCAGCACTTGGCACAGGCAATGTAATATAGCCCCCTAGACTATATTTATTGCTCTCTGCCATGTCCCATACGTCCCGTGAAAAAGCCAAGTTGATCGCGCGTGTTCGCCGTATCAAGGGCCAGCTAGAGGGCATCGAGCGTGCTCTGGAGGCGGATACAACATGTGTCGAGGTACTGCGCCAAATCGCTTCCGTCCGTGGCGCGGTCAGCGGGTTGACCGCGGAGGTGATGGAGGACCATTTGCGCGAGCACGTTCTGGCTGCCTCGACCGACAAGGAGCGCCATCAGGGCGGAGAGGAAATGGTTGAAGTCATCCGGGCCTATATGAAATGAATCTGCACCTCGCAGACAGGCTCCACCGAAACCAAGGAATCCGCTGATGACCACCAGCAAACTCTCGACACTCGACCACGAACATTTCTTTCTTGGCGACGATCACCAGCGCAATGAACGCAAGGTGTGGCTGGTGATTGCGCTCACGGCCAGCATGATGCTGGTCGAGATCATCGCCGGCACTGTCTATGGCTCGATGGCGCTGGTTGCCGACGGCTCGCATATGTCCACCCATGCCGGTGCGATGCTGATTACCGCCCTGGCCTATCGCTTCGCGCGACGGCATTCCAGCAATCCGCGTTTTACCTTCGGCACTGGAAAGCTCGGGGACTTGGCGGGTTTTGCCAGTGCGGTGGTACTGGTCCTGATCGCATTGCTGATTGGCTGGGAGAGCTTGGTACGTCTGACCCAGCCGATCCATATCAATTTCGAGCGGGCGATTGCCGTGGCCATCGTGGGACTGGTCGTGAATCTGGTTTGCGCATGGCTGTTGAAGGATGACCACGCGCAGCATGGTCATGCCCATCACGGTCATGGCCATCATCATCACAGTCACCATGACGACCATCATGAGTCTGGCAAAGCCCGCGACAACAACCTGCGTGCCGCTTACCTTCATGTGCTGGCCGATGCCATGACTTCCGTCCTGGCCATAGTCGCGCTGCTGCTGGGCCGCAGCTATGGCTGGCTTTGGGCCGATCCCATCATGGGCGTGGTCGGCGCGCTGGTGATCGCCCGGTGGTCATGGGGGCTGATTCAAGATTCTGCCAGTGTGTTGCTCGACGCCGCCCCCGAAGGGCAGGAAGTGCGGCAAGAAATTCGGGAAGCGATGGAACTCACGGGAACCCAGGTCACGGATCTGCATGTTTGGCAGGTTGGCCCTGGTCATTTCGCAGCGATCATCTCGTTGATTGCCAAGGAACCCCATGAGCCTGCGCATTACAAGGCTTTGCTCGCGCATATCCATGAGCTGTCGCATGTCACTGTCGAGGTGCAGCGGCCGGCCGCATGAACATCCGCATGGACTTGAAGGCTTGGGCCAAGCGGATCAAGCGCGATGGCGTGACGCTGTGGTTTGCTGGCAAGAATCCGCGAACACCTTGGTATGCGAAAGCCCTGGGGCTATTCGTGGTGGCCTATGCACTGAGTCCCATCGACCTGATTCCAGACTTCATTCCGGTACTGGGCTATGTAGATGATGTGATTCTGCTTCCCGTCCTGATCTGGTTGACCATCCGGCTGTTGCCGCCTGAAGTCCTTGCGGAATGCCGCAGCCAAGCGGACGAATGGATGCAGGCGCAAGGCACCAAGCCCAGGAGCTGGTTCGGCGCAGTTCTCATCGTGATCTTGTGGCTGGCCATTGGCGCAGCAGCGTGGCACTGGTTCAAACCGTATCTGTAGGCTGTCACGGAAGAGCCCCAAGAGGACAATGGCCGAAGAGCTTGGGCAGTCTTGCCTCTTCTTGTTATGGATAGGAGAACGGAAGTGGTCAGCAAGAACACGATTTGTCTCTGGTATGACGGCAACAACAACGTCGAGCAGGACGGAGGCGGTGGTCTGATGATGGTCTTGGACGTGGAAACCTAGTGCAAGAAACCACATTATTTTGGGAAATTAACGGCAGTCGCTTGACCTTTACATGATGTCAAGCCTGACACTGGAATCACTTTCAAACAAGGAGTCCCTCATGCAAGAGTTCGTCATCCAGTCGATGTCCTGTGGTGGCTGTGCGAGCCGGATCGCCCAGGCCGTCAAGAATCTGGACGCCCAGGCGAAGATCGAAGTCGACCTGCCGGCAAAGACGGTGCGCATCGACAGCACCGAGGACCGCGCGTCCGTGACTGCGGCCCTGACCGCCGCGGGTTACCCGCCGAAGTGATCCGCCACGCACGTGGCCTCGGCCTCAATCGGCTGCAGTTGTCTCGTGCGGGCCAGGGTGGGTTGAATGCGCGCCATCCGCGCGCGCGTTCAGCCAATTTTTCGTTGGAGAACTCGAATGAACTCTACGCCTTCCAACCCGCATGAACTGATCCAGCGGCGGCCAAGCGTGCGTTTGAGGCCATGATGGAGATGGTCAAGATCGACATCGCTGTGATCGAGGCGGTACGGCGGGGTTGAGTTTCCGCCGCATGTCCTGCTGGCCTTGGGCGTGTCGGCGCGATGCGCCGCCGGGCTTTCGGGCTGCGCCCCGTGCCGTCTTTGCCGTCACGGCCATTCGGCTTCAATCCCTCACGTCTTCGCGCCTGCGGCGCTGCGCGCTTTGCTTGCCTCCGGGGGATCGGCGCCAGGCCCATCCCCGCCGCGCTGTGCTTGGCGCCCCTGCAAGACCGCCGAACCGGCTTGCGTCGGATCGGCCAGGCAAGCGCCCCGCCACAGTGGGCAGTGCGCTGGGGGCTACGCCTCGACTTGCTGCGGCAGGTTGTGCGAATGCGTACCGTCCTCGACGCTGGCGGTTCTGTCATCGCGTCACGAAGGACGGTCCACGGACATGCGGCTCGGCCTCGCTTTGGAGCTTCCACGTCACGCCTCCAGCACAGCGCCGCAAGGTGGGCCGGGAGCGTTCCCGCTTGTCGTAGGGGAGTTGGCCTTGCCCGTGTCAGGGCGCGAGCCGGTGAAGCCTTCATGCGGGGATGCCGAGCCGGCCATGCTCCCTTTCGGTGCGGTTCGGCCCAAGGCGTCCTTGTTTTGTCGTGGATCCTGGCGGTGGCGCGGCTGCGCCTCGGGCTTCATGGCTGCAACCGTCCGGTGCAAACAATTTCCCCTGCGCTGCGCGCATTCCTCGCGCAGCAAATTCTTTGCGCCTACCGGCCCTCCACGGTGTTGCGGCCGCAAGCGGTGCAGCCAGCCCGTCCCCCACCGGACGGATCACAACAAGGACGCGATGGGCGCGGACTTGCAACCCCGAAAGGAAACTTCATCATGGCAAACATCGGCACCTTCACCGCAGACAAAGACGGCTTCACCGGCACGCTTCGCACCCTGACGCTCAACGTCAAGGTCAAGTTCATCCCGAACGACAAGACCAGCGACAACGCCCCCGACTTCCGCATCCAGGCAGCGACCGGGTTGGAAGTCGGCGCGGCGTGGAAGAAAGTCAGCCAGGCCGAGCGGCCCTATGTGTCATGCAGTTTGGACGACCCTTCGTTCCCGGCCACGATCTACGCTCGCCTGATCGAAGGCGAAGACGGCACGCACAACCTGATCTGGTCGCGCAGCAAGGGCGACTGACGCCGCCCCAGCGCCCTGCCCACTGTGGCGGGGCGCTCCCTGACGGTCAGTGCTCCGGCTCGGAAGCCGTCAGACGGCTTTCCGTCGCCGTCATCAAGTCGGCCGAACTGCAACCCAGCGCCCGTGCGATCTTGAGGATGATCGCCAGCGTGGGCATGTGCTCGCCACGCTCGATCTTGCCCATGTGCGAGCGCTCAATGCCGGCCAGGTGGGCCAGCGTTTCCTGGGCAACCCCTTGTTCCGTTCTGGCCGCGCGCACCGCCGCGCCGAACGCTTGCGCCGGTTCGGCCTCGAAAGTGGTTGCGCCGGCCGGGCGGCCACGCTGGATTGATCGCTTCTGCATACACAGAAGGGTCAATTCGCAGCACAATTAAAACCACGTTATCTTTAACTCATTCTTTGATTTCAACCTACCATGCCAGGTGACGTTCTCTCATTCGTTCTTGTGCTTCTCCGCTTAAACCCAAAGCCGGCTCCGTATCTCTGTGTTTGCGTGCGTTTGTTGACTTCCATCTCTACGGTTCTGCGGATTTCCGTACATCCGCAATCGCACATCTGAGGTTCCCAGTGCATCCACCAATGCGGCTTCGTGCATCGTCGACTTTGTGGGCATCCTGGCCACCACCGTTTTTCCAGGTTCACCCCGCAGCGGGCAAGTACGCGAGCCTGGCGCACGCCGCTTGCCGTCAACCCCGGCCCGCACCGGACCGCGTTGGGGTATGACGGCCGCGCTCTGCGCGTGCGCCCCAGTCGCCTTGCTCCGCCGTGGAGCGAACCCTTCAAGGAAGCGACCATGACCCAACCTCTCCTCACCGACGAACAACGCGCGCAACTGCTCGCCAATGGCCGGATCACCGCCGAAGACGGCGACCATGATCCGCAGCCCGTCGTCAAGCTGTTCACGCCGGACGCGCACGCGACCTGGCTGCTCACCGAACTCGATCCTGCCGATGGCGATACGGCCTTTGGCCTCTGCGACATTGGCATCGGCATGCCCGAGCTGGGCGACGTGCGGATTTCGGAACTGGCGTCCATCGTCGGGCCGCTCAAGCTGCCCATCGAACGCGACCTGTATTTCGTTGCGAAGCGCACGCTGTCGGAGTACGCACGGCTGGCCCGCATCAACGGTTCGATCATCGACTGACCGAACCCGATGGCCCGCTTCGGCGGACCATCAAGGCGCTGCCAAGCCGCGCCAATAGCAGCGCACTGTGTCTATTTCGGTCTGAGTTCAGACCCTGCGCGCATCAATCCGCACTCTGCACCTCTGCGGTGCAATGGTGACCCAAACAGTCACGATCTCCGGCGCGGTTTGCGGCACCGTCTGTCGATGCCGCGCATCAACATCGGTTGCGCAGCCGTCGCATTCGGACGAATCCAGCAACGCTTCGGAACCCATCGGTCTTGACGCAGCCAATTATCGAATATCGACATGCCGTTCTTGCAATGACCCCGTAGCTTTGTGGTGCCGGCGCCCGTGGCGACTGTTCCTGCTGTTTGACAGGAGGTTACCTCATGGCAGAAGCGAATCTTGAACATTGGCATCCGAGTGCCGCGTATCTCTACGTTCTGCACCTGGACGGCCCGGCCTTGGCTTGGGAATACCTGCGGCGTGACCCCGATTATCGGCGCGACTGGCTGCGCCGTCGCCGGCATCCAGATACGGCGCAGCGCTGGGGCCTGCGCCTGCTGGAAGATCCCGGCCTCGATGCTCGGGACGCGCACCCGGCTTGGTTCCCCGACCACGACACGGTGGTGCAGCTCTACCCCGATGTCGATCCACCGCCCGATGCGTTGTCCTTCGAGTTCTGGCTTATCCCTGGCCACAAGCAACTGATCCACGACGGCCGCCGCCTGCTGCTGATAGCGCGTCTGCCGGGCTGCTGCCTGCGCCTGGCGCTCGCGCCCGCGTTGGATGAAGGCATGGCCTATGTCCACGCCTTCCGCGCCTGCCAGTCGCCCTGCGCCCGCTACCGCACCTTCGCGGGCGAACTGGACAAGCTAACCGCAGCGCGTGCCGAACCTGTCGCGGCGGCGAAGCGCCGTCCAAGCCAGACCATGCTGCTGGAGCTGCACACCCTGCAGGCGCTCGACGGCACCTTGGCAAGCGCGTCATTACGCACGGTGGCCGACGTGCTGTACGGCCCCGATGCCGTGGCTGCGGACTGGCACGCGGACGGCGACCTGCGCGCCCGTGTGCGCCGCCTGGTGCAGCGGGGCAAGAAGCTGATGCGTGGCGGCTATCGCCGCCTTGCGCAGCTTCCGCTGCTTGAACAGGGACGTTCTGCGTTCGATGCACAACGTCCCTGAGCAGGACGCCGCCCTTTCTTGAGACTGGCCTCCATCCGGTCGCGCTGTTGCGGCCGGCGACCCTGACCGATGGAGGTTCACACCATGAGACCCGCTCCCTTGCGGCCCGCTGCCGTACCCGCACCTGCGACCACGCAGCCAGCCCGTTACCTGACCAACGACGAGGCCGCCGACTTCCTGCGGCTGTCGCCGCGCACGCTGGAGAAGCAGCGTGTCATCGGCGGTGGCCCGCGCTTTCGCAAGTTCGGCCGGCGCGTGATGTATTCCGTAGCCGATCTGGAAACCTGGGCGGACGCTCGCAGCTTCGAGGCCACGTCCGACCCGGAATACGCAGAGCGCCATGCGGGCGATCACCGTGATGGCCGCTGACCCTGGGCGTGCGGGTCGCCATCGCCATGTCCCGCGCATCGCTGCAGCCAGCGCAGACCATGCAGCAGCGCGAACAGCTCGACCTGTTCCGCGCGCTGCCGGGCGACATGGCGCCGCGCGATGCCCAGGACTTGATGGCCTATCCGTTCTTCTCGCTGGCGAAGTCACGGCGCATCGCGCCGATCGACTTCCGCAGCGGGAACATCACCATCCGGGTGGAGGGCACGCAGGAGCATGGCATCGCCACGATCTGGGATGCCGACATCCTGATCTGGGCGGCCAGCCAGATCGTCGAAGCCAAGGATGCCGGTCTGCGCCCCTCACGGCTGATGCGCGCCACGCCCTACGAGATCCTGCGCTTCATCGGGCGCGGCAAGTCGCTGCGCGACTACCAGCGCCTCAAGGCCGCGCTGGATCGCCTGCAATCGACCACGATTGCTACGTCGATCCGCGAGACGACCGGCAGGCGACTGCATCGCTTCTCCTGGATCAACGAGTGGAAGGAACTGGCGGGCGCCAATGGCGTGCCGCTGGGCATCGAACTGATCCTGCCGGACTGGTTCTATGCGGGCGTGCTGGATGCGGCATTGGTCCTCACCATCGACCCGGCTTATTTCAAGCTCACTGGCGGCATCGAGCGCTGGCTGTACCGGCTGGTGCGCAAGCATGGCGGAAAGCAGGAGCTCGGCTGGCAGTTCGACTTCCGACACCTGCACCGCAAGTCGGGCAGCACGGCCAAAGCCTACGACTTCGCCTGCGACCTGCGTGCCCTGGTGGCGCGGCAATCATTGCCCGGCTACATCCTGGGCATCGAGCGCATGCCGAACGATGGAGCGGAGTTGCTGACCTTCAGGCCCGTGCCGCGAACGGCACGGGGATAACTCCGGTACAGCCTGTGAATGGCGTCGTGCTATCAGGCGTGCGGGGTATCGTGCTATCAGGCGTGTCCTTGTCGTGCTATCAGGCGTGCCAAACGGACGCGAGCCTAATAACGACGCGGGTTTCAGCCTCCCTTAACTTACCTAACCTCAGATACCTAACTTTTAGTAGAGGCGCGCCGTTTCGGTGGACAACTGCTGAAAGGCAAAACCGAAGCCAAAACCAAAGACGTTTTGCAAGGCAAGAACGGACGGGCTTTCCAAGCAGGAGGTCCACGCCATGATCGTCGCCTTGCTCAACCAGAAAGGCGGCGTGGGCAAGACCACACTCGCCACCCACATCGCCGGTGAACTGGCGATGCGAGGGCAATCGGTCATCCTGCTGGATGCCGATCCGCAGGGTTCATCGCTGGACTGGACACAACGGCGCAGCCAGCAAGGATTGCCCCGGCTGTTCAGCGCTGTTGGCTTGGCAAGGGAAACCCTGCATCAGGAAGCCCCAGAACTCGCCAGGCGGGCCGATCATGTCGTGATCGATGGGCCGCCCCGGATCGCAGCCTTGGCGCGCTCAGCGCTGCTGGCTGCGGATTGCGTTCTGATCCCGGTGCAACCCAGTCCCTACGACCTGTGGGCCAGCGCCGAGATGGTGGCGCTGATCCGCGAGGCTCAGGTGTTCAGGCCTGCGCTGCGCGCGGCCTTCGTCATCAATCGGCGCGTCAGCACCACCGTGATCGGACGCGAGGCACGCAGTTCACTCGCCGATCAGCCCTTGCCCGCCCTGCGTGCCGAGGTGCGCCAACGCATCGTCTTCGCCGACAGCGTGGCCGCAGGGCGGCTGGCGCGCGAACTGACACCGGACGGTGCGGCCGCACGCGAAATCACTGCGCTGGTGGATGAACTGCTGCGGTGGCCGTCATGAGCAGCGGGCCAAACAAACGCACCGGCAAACGCATCGCCATCGGCGCGCGTCCGCCCGCGAATCCTCACGCCGAGGCGTGGATTCGCCAGGGCGATGGCGCTGACCTTAGCAAGGGCGACCTCTATACCGCCCGATTGACGCTCGACGTGACGCCTGCGCTGCGCGCTCGCATCAAGGTTTCTGCCTTCACGCAGAACACCACGGTGGCCGAGCTGCTGCGCGCCTTGCTGGATCGGGAGTTCCCGGAGAAGACACCATGACTGCAAACAACCAGACGAAAGCAGCCGCCGACATGGCAGCGCCATTGCCAGCTTTGCACGCACTCGCCGGGCAGGCCGGCAACGTGCCGTTGACCCGCGTGGCGCTGGCCTTCGTGAAGCAGCGCATTAATCTCTATCTGCGCTTCGGCGAGCCGGCGCGCACCATCCAGCTCGACCGCTGGCGGCGCAGCGCAGTGTTCCTGCCGGGGTCCATCTTGTGCCGCATCCGCTGGGAATCCAACGACTACGGCACCACGCGCTGGCAGCTCATGGTGATGCAGGCTTGCACGCCAATGGATGGCGTGCAACGCATCCCCGGCGTGCAACCCGGCGCGCGCCTGCTGCTGCATGTGGAGAGCGAACAGAAGGTGCGCGCAACGCTGGAGAGGGTCGATGCCATCGAAGCGCTTGGCATCGACGCCATCGAAGTGTCGCCCGCGTACTGGCGCACGCTGGGCAATCGTCTGGCGGCGCGCCTGCCGCTGCCGGAATACACGCCCGAGCGGCATGCCGCCTGGCTGACCGGGACGGCGCTGCAATGACGATCGCCACTATGCCGAACATCACACCCGGAACCACGCCAGAACCTCGCTCGTGCCTGCGACTTCACATCGTGCTGGCAACGCTGTCCGCCTGCGGCCTCGCTGCGCTGTCCTGGGCATCCTTCGTGCAGCCTGCGGTGCACGTCGTCTACAACCCGTCCGACAGCGTGCCTATCGGCTGGTATCGCATCGAGCCTGCCGACTCGCCGCCACGTCCTTTGTCCGTGGGTAGCATCGTGCTGGCCCGGCTTCCGGCAGACGTTGCCGCGTTCGCTGCGCAGCGCGACTACTTGCCGGCGCACATCCCGCTACTCAAGCGCGTGGGCGCGGTCGCGCCGCAGCACGTCTGCACCGTGGACAGGGAACTGCGCATCGACGGCGTGCCGGTGGCCGCCTTGCTGTCCACCGACCGGATGGGCCGCCCGCTGCCATCCTGGCAACAGTGCCGACCACTCACCGACGGCGAACTGTTCCTCCTGAGCGGAACCAATCCGGCGTCGTTCGACAGCCGCTACTTCGGGCCGATCGAGGTATCCGCCGTGATCGGCGCCGCGCAGCCGATCCACCTGGAGAAACGGCCATGACCAGATTCCATTGTGTGCGGACTGACCGGACGCGCCAGCAGACAATACGGCGTCACTGCCGTATTGGCCGCTGTCCTTCCCGCGCACCGTTGCATGCCATTGACGTGCTATCAGACGTGTCGTTCTTGATGCAGCCGATGCGTCATTGCGCGTGCAGACCTTGTGCAATCGCACCGTGTCTGGCACTGCATTCCGCGCCACATTGGCTGGGCGATTTTCTGCGTGTTCTCGCGCACGTTCGTGTGCGTTCCAACGTGCAGATGGCTTACCCCGAACTCACCATGCCGGTGGCATGGTTGACGTTCGCCGGCCGGTCGGCTGCGCCCTGCGCAGCGCCGCCGGGGCATCGCATCCCCGTGCCGTCAGGCCGGGGAAAGATGCAGGGCAAGATAAAAGGTCGCGGCACTGCGTTGCGCGAAGAGCCTGTCTGCACGTGGGGGTGGCGCGGCACGCGCCTGATCACGGCACCGTGCCGCGAAGTTACCCAATGCCTTGTCGGCATTGGCGAAAGCGTGTGCTTCGTCCGTCGGACTACGCCGATCTTGGATGGAGGCACCGCATGAACCGCAGCGACGACCATTTCCGCATCCGCCCTGGCAAGCCCAAGCAACGTGACGATGCCTTCATCACCCAAGTGCTGCGCCAGGCGAGCAAGGCCGGCGCCAAGGCCAGCAAGGCGGGCAACCGGCCCGGCGCGCGGCTGGGCCGCGGCCACGTCGCGGCGCGCTTTGCCGGTCGCTCTCTGGCGACCAATGCCCGGCGCGTGACGATCAAGACCCGGCTGGTGAACCTCGCCAAGGCGGGACCACGCTCGACCGTTACGCACCTGCGCTACATCGAGCGCGAAGGCGTAGGCCGCAAGGGCGATCCGAGCAAAGCCTATGGCCCGACGACAGACGAAACCGACCTGGCCGGCTTCGAGGAACGCGGCCGCGAGGACCGGCACCAGTTCCGCTTCATCGTCTCGCCTGAGGATGCCGAACAGCTTGACGACCTGCGCACCTACACCCGTCACCTGATGGCGCGCATGGAAGCCGACCTGGGCACGCGACTGGAGTGGGTAGCGGTCGATCACTGGAACACCGACAACCCGCACACCCATATCGTTCTGCGCGGCAAGGACGACACCGGCAAAGACCTCATCATCTCCCGCGACTACATCGGCCAGGGCATGCGCGAGCGGGCATCGGAACTCGCCACCGAATGGCTGGGGCCGCGCACCGAGCTGGAGGTCCAGCAGGGCTTGCAGCGCGAGGTGGGGCAGGAACGCTGGACGAGCCTGGATCGCACACTGCAACGTGAGACTGGCGACGATGGCCGGGTGCAGATCGAACGCTTCAACGAACCCTGGCTGCAACGCCAGCGCCTGCTGCTGATCGGCCGCCTGCAACGCTTGCAGCGTATGGGCCTGACCGACGAAGTGCAGCCCGGCACCTGGGCCATTCAGGCCGATGCCGAGAAGACCTTGCGCGCCTTGGGTGAGCGTGGCGACATCATCCGCACCATGCAGCGGGCGATGAGCGGCCAGTCGCGCGAGCTGGCCGTCTTCGAGCCGGCCGATGACGGCCGCGCTGTCATCGGCCGTGTGGCCGCCAAAGGGTTGACCGACGAACTGCGCGACCAGGGCTACCTGGTCATCGACGGTGTGGACGGCAAAGCCCACTATGTCGCGCTCAATGCTCGCGACGAACCCGCAAACTATCCGATCGGCGCGGTGGTGGAGGTGCGCGGTTCCGCTGAAGTACGGACCGCTGACCGCAACATCGCCGCGCTGACCAGCGATGGGATGTACCGGACCGGTCATCACCTAGCGATTGCACAAGGTCAGGCGCAGGCCGACCGTGATCCTCAGGAAGTCGTTGCGGCCCACGTCCGCCGCCTCGAAGCGCTGCGCCGCGCCGGCATCGTGGAACGTGTGGCCGAGGGGCTGTGGAAGGTACCCGACGACCTGCCCGAACGTGGCCGCCAGTACGATGCGCAACGCTTGGGCGGTGTGGCCGTGGAGCTGAAATCGCACCTACCCATTGAGCGGCAGGCCCGCGTGATTGGGGCCACCTGGCTGGATCAGCAGCTGATCGGCGGCGGCAAAGGGCTGGGCGACAGGGGGTTTGGCAGCGAGGCCAAGGAGGCACTACAGAAACGCGCCGACTTTCTGGTCGAACAGGGGCTGGCCGAACGGCGCGGCCAGCGCGTGATCCTGGCGCGCAATCTGCTGGCGGCGCTGCGCAGTCGGGAACTGACACAGGCCGCGAAAGAAATTGCTGCTGCAACCGGGCTGGAGCATCAGCCCCTCGCCGATGGGCAGCGCGTGGCTGGCATCTACCGGCGAAGCGTGATGCTCGCCAGCGGGCGCTACGCCATGCTCAATGACGGCCTGGGATTCAGCCTGGTGCCGTGGAAACCGGTGATCGAGCAGCAGTTGGGAAAGCAGGTTGCCGCGACGGTGCGCGGCGGTGGGGTGTCATGGGAAATTGGACGACGGCCTGGTCTGTCCCGAGGTTAGTCAGGCCGACGCCAGCGATCCCACAGAATGGTCAGCTTGATGGTTGTGAGCCCCGGTGAGGAAACACCAAGGCGAAGCAGGTTCGCCCGTGGCCCGACGTCGCCGTGACACTGCCGCCGTGGGCTTGTGCGATGGCGCGTGTGATGGCCAGGCCCAGCCCGGAGCCATCGGAGTCCGGATGGGCTCTGGAAGCATCGGCGCGGTAGAAGCGATCGAACAGCCGGGGCAGGGTCTTGGCATCGATGTCGGCGCCAGTGTTCTCCACGGCCACTGTCGTGGCTTGTGCCGTGCTGGTGATGCGGATGGTAATGTCGCCGGCCTCGGGCGTGTAACGCACGGCATTGGACAACAAGTTGCTCACCGCACGACGGAACATCAGGCGATCACCTTCGACCTCACCATCGCCTTCCAACCGGAGCCGGATGCGCTTTTCCTCGGCCACGGCCTCGTAGAACTCCAGCAGCGCCAGCGCGTCCTGGCGGGCAGAAAACAGCTCCTTGTGCGGTAGATCCACGCCGCGCTCGGTCTTGGCCAGGAACAGCATGTCGGACACCATGCGCGCCAAACGCTGAAATTCCTCGGCATTGGAAGCCAGGATGTCGCGGTACGTTGCGGCATCGCGCTTGGTCGCCAGCGCCACCTGTGTCTGCGTCAGCAGATTGCTGATGGGGGTGCGCAGCTCGTGTGCCAGGTCCGACGAGAAGTCGGTCAGGCGCCGAAAGTCCTCCTGCAGGCGGTCCAGCATGCGGTTCAGCTCTTGCGCCAGGTCCGCCATTTCCACCGGCACGGCCTCAACTAGCATACGCTCGGACAACTTCTGACCCGTGACCACAGCTGCGCGTGACTTCATTTCACGCAAAGGCGCCAGTCCTTGGCGCGCCACGAACCACGACAGCAGACCGCACACGATGATGGCCGCGAGCAGATAGAACGCCAGACTGCTGCGCAGCCCGTCCAGGAATTGAGTGTGGTGTTTGGTATCCGCAGCGATCAACACCTGTAACGCTGATGTGGAGTAAGCCGGGGTAGTTCCAAAGCTCAATGTGTGGAACTCGGTATCGTGGTGACGCAAAACCCCGAAAGTCCCCTTCTCGTCGGTGCTGAGGGCATCGCCGCTTTGCGCATTGAGGTTGGATGCTGAAGATTGAAAAATGATCTCTCCATGGGTGTTCTGCACCAGGACATGGAGATCAGGGTGATAGTTCAAAGCTTCGCTCAGGCGCCAGCGTGCGTCGTCCACTGAGTTTGCATTGCTAAGAATTTCCTCGATCAAATGCCGCTTGTCCTGCAGAGCCATCCGGTCCAGCTCGACGAAATGTCGCTCAGTCTCCACTAGGAACAGACCTCCTAACCCAAGCACCACGGCGGCTGCCACCACGGTGAAGAAAAGGGTCAGGCGGCGGGTCAGCGAAAGCTTGCCAAAACGCAGTTGCGGCTGCACTTATTCCTCCTCCGGCACGTCCAGCACATAACCCATGCCGCGCACGGTCTGGATGAGCTTGACCGGATGGCCTTCATCAATCTTCACGCGCAGGCGGCGCATCGCCACTTCGATGACATTGGTGTCGCTGTCAAAATTCATGTCCCACACCTGCGATGCGATCAGGGAGCGAGGCAACACTTCACCGTGGCGACGCATCAGCAGCTCCAGAAGGCCGAATTCCTTGGCCGTCAGATCGACACGCCTGCCGTTTCGGGATACCCGGCGGCGCAGCAAATCCAATTCCAGATCAGCCACGCGCAGCACGGTGCTCTCGTTGCCTGCGTGGCCGCGCCGCAGGATGATCCGCACCCTCGCCAGCAATTCGGCAAACGAAAATGGTTTGACAAGGTAATCGTCGGCTCCGAGTTCCAGACCTTTGACACGATCTTCCACTTGATCGCGTGCGGTCAGGAACAGCACTGGCATTTGCAGGCCGCGCTCGCGCAGGGATTGCAGAACTTGCCAACCATTCAGGCCCGGCAGCATGACATCCAGGATCACCAAGTCATATTCGCCCTGCAGGGCCAAATGCAGGCCATCCGCGCCGTTGGGCACGAGGTCGGAAGCGTATCCCGCTTCGGTCAACCCCTGACGCAGGTACTCACCCGTCTTGGGCTCGTCTTCGACGATCAATATTTTCACGTGTGCGCTCCGTTCAATGTGTTGGCGAGAGTTTGCCGAATTTGAGGCGTTCTGACATGAAGTTAACAACAATGTAATCTTCCGAACATCTGAATGACAGCGTCGCCTCTCCAGAATCTCCTCATCATGAGATCAAAGATTCTTTAAGAGGAGACCATGCTCATTTCCAATTACCTGCCGCACTTCAGGGCTCTGTTGCCTTCGACACTCGTGTTGTTTGTGGGGGCGGCTTTCGCACAAGCTCCAGCAGATACCGAGGCACCCAAGCCAGCGCCGCTGACGACGCTGCAGTATTCGTCCCCTATCGGGGCTTACCAAGCCTATGCGGATCAACCGGTGCAGTCTTGGCGTGAAGCCAATGATCGCGTGGGCCAGATTGGCGGCTGGCGCACATATGCCAAGGAAATCAAGACGGGTGATCCCGCGTCAGACAAGGGCGCTCCCGCCAGCGATCCGCATTCTGACCATCATGGGGGAGACAAGCCATGATGGGTTTGCGTGTTACTCATGCTAAATGGGCTTTGTCTGCACTCGGACTGGCAGTGCTGACCGGGTGTGCCAGTGTCAGCCTGGATCAGAACATCCATCGCGTCAACGACGAGGCTGGCAGCTTTACCGGAGGCAAGCTCGCGTTGGCTCGTACCCAGGATGAGCGCGACCAGCGTGCGCAGGCCGCTCAAGCCTTGCTGGTGCAGCCTTTGGAACAGAAAGATGCTGTCCAGTTGGCCTTGGTGAACAGCCCATCCCTGCAGACCCTTCTGGCGCAGGGTTGGGCAGAGTCGGCGGATGCCGCGCAGGTCGGGCGAATTGCCAACCCCATTTTCAGTTTTGAGCGCATGGTCGCAGGCGATGAGCTGGAGTTGGGGCGCGCTTTGTCCTTCGGCTTGCTGGATCTTTTGACGCTTCCAGCGCGGCACGGCGTAGCTACCCGGCGCATTGAGCAAGCGCAACTGCGCCTGACCAGTGATGTGGTGGACCAGATCACCCGTGTGCGTCAGGGATGGGTGCGGGCCGTGGCCGCGCAGCAAACGCTCAAATATGCCAAGCAGGTCTATGAAAGCGCGGAAGCAGGAGCGGAACTGGCCAAGCGCATGCAGGCGGCGGGCAACTTCAACCGGATTACACGTGCTCGCGAGCAAGCCTTCTACGCCGATGCCGCCACCCGGCTGAGCGCCGCGCAGCACCAGGCTACGGCCAGCCGCGAAGAATTGGTGCGACTGCTGGGACTGGATGAGGCGCAGGAACAAGCGCTTAAGCTGCCGGAGCGATTGCCGGAGCTGCCAAAACAGCCACTGGAGCCGCAGACGGTCGCCTCGCAAGCAACCCAGGCGCGTCTGGACATCCGTCTGGCGAAATCCGCGTTGGATGGTGCAGCCAAGGCCCAGGGTCTGAACATGGTGACCAGTTTCACCGACATCGAACTACAGGGGCGCCGCAACACCAGCTTTGATCGCGCCGAAGGCACACGTTCGACCGCACGCGGTTGGGAAATCGCAGTACGTCTACCCATTTTCGACTGGGGCGGGATGCAGCGAGACGCAATGAATGCCCAAACCCTGGCGGCGGCCAACCAGCTCGAAGCCACGGTGCGCTCTGCCGGCTCCAACCTGCGCGAAAGTTACTCAGCGTATCGCACGGCCTATGACGTGGCGCGTCACCACCGCGATGAAGTCGTGCCGCTGCGCAAGGTGATCTCGGAGGAAAACCAGCTTCGCTACAACGGCATGCTGATCAGCGTCTTTGAGCTATTGGCCGACGCGCGCGATCAGGTCAGCGCCGTCACGTCCGCCATCGATGCGCAACAGCAGTTCTGGCTGGCCGATGCCGCCATACAGGCATCCGTAATTGGACGCCCCACCAACACCAGCCTATCCGTCACATCCAGCGCGCCCAGCGGCGGCGATGCCGGCCATTGATGCAGAGACGATTGCTATGACATCCAGAAGAGATTTTTTCAAGTTTGCCGGTATTGCCGGCGGCGCGGTGGCAGCCAGTGCAGTCAGCCGTGTAGCCATGGCGGCCTTGCCCGAGCCCGTCAGCCAGACAAGTCCAAACACCATGGCTCCGCTGGTACCAAACACCGGACGTCCCTACAACCCGGTGGTCACGCTCAACGGTTGGACGCTGCCCTGGCGGATGAACCAGGGCGTCAAGGAGTTTCACCTAGTGGCCGAACCGGTGACGCGCGAGATGGCGCCAGGTATGAAGGCCCACCTGTGGGGCTACAACGGTCAGAGCCCCGGCCCCACGATCGAAGTGGTGGAAGGCGACCGAGTGCGCATCTTCGTCACCAATAAGTTGCCCGAGCACACCAGTATCCACTGGCACGGTCAGCGCTTGCCCAACGGCATGGATGGCGTGACCGGTCTGACGCAGCCGGCGATTCCGTCCGGAAAGACCTTTGTCTACGAGTTCGTGGCGCGCCGGCCCGGCACTTTCATGTACCACCCGCATGCGGACGAGATGGTGCAGATGGCCATGGGCATGATGGGCTTCTGGGTCACGCACCCGAAGGCCAAGCACCCCCTGATCGACGAAGTGCAGCGGGATTTCTGCTTCCTGCTCAGTGCGTATGACATTGAACCAGGGGCCGCAACACCCAAGGTCGCGGAAATGACGGACTTCAACCTGTGGACATGGAACAGCCGTGTCTTTCCTGGTATCGATTCTTTGAATGTCCGCCTCAATGACAAGGTTCGCATTCGCATCGGCAATCTCACCATGACCAATCACCCGATGCACTTGCATGGTCACGAGTTTGTGGTCACCGGCACCGACGGTGGCCCCACGCCCAAGAGCACGCGCTGGCATGAAGTGACCACCGACGTGGCGGTGGGCCAGATGCGCCAGATCGAGTTCGTGGCCGACGAGGAAGGCGACTGGGCCTTCCACTGCCACAAGAGCCACCACACCATGAACGCCATGGGTCACGACGTCCCCACACTCATCGGCGTGGATCACAGCGGCCTTGCCAAGAAAGTCAACAAGCTCATTCCGGACTACATGGTCATGGGCGAACGCGGTATGTCTGACATGGCCGAGATGGAAATGCCAATCCCTGACAACACCGTGCCCATGATGACCGGCCAGGGGCCGTTCGGATCGGTGGAAATGGGTGGGATGTTCAGCGTGCTCAAAGTGCGCAGGGAGCAGAAGCCCGGCGACTACAAAGACCCCGGCTGGTTCAAGCATCCGGCAGGCACGGTCGCACATGAGTACACCGGCCCCTTGGCCGAGCCCGCGCGCTTCAGCGCCGAGGGCGGCCAGTCCATGTCGCGCGTTCGCAAGCCTGCAACGCCGACAGAAGTCACCGTGCGCAAGCCCACTTCGCATGGCGAGCATTGAATAGCCCCTTCAATTTTCAACTAGAGACCATCCATGAAGTTCACGCGATCCACTATTTCTCAACTCTTCGCTATGGTTGCACTGGCCACATCGGGGACAGCCTTCGCTAGCGGCACCCATGCAGGTGGCCACGGTGACGGGGGTGAGACAGTCATTGGCAAACCCGGTGTCGCCGCCAAGGCCAGTCGCACCATCACCATCGAAATGAGCGACAACATGCGTTACACGCCGTCGAGCATTCAGGTCAAACAGGGCGAAACCGTGCGCTTCATTGTCAAGAACGTCGGACAGGTCAAGCACGAACTCAGCCTGGGCACCGAGAAGGAGCTGCTTGAGCACCTGGAACAGATGAAGAAATTCCCGGACATGGAGCACGACGAACCCAGCAAGGTGACGCTGCAGCCTGGCAAGCAGGGCGAAATCGTCTGGCAGTTCACCAAGGCGGGGGGCGTGAATTTTGCCTGCCTAATGCCAGGTCACTACGAAGCTGGCATGAAGGGCGCTGTCCAAGTTGGTAAGAAGTAATGCTCCATTGCAGAGCTTCGAATTAGGAGTCCACCACACCATGTCATCGTCTGGCTCTCTGCTGAATCCGCAGCGACGCATGCTGCTGTTGGGCGCGGTTGTCTTTGGCTCCAGCTCGCTAGCCGCCGTTGCCGCGCCGCAATCCGTGACCGTTCAGGTCTGGAAAGACCCGAACTGCGGATGCTGCAAGGACTGGTTAGCCCATCTGGAGCAAAACGGCTTTACCGCCAGCGTGATCAACCAAGGCAATAACGCGATGCGCAGTCGGCTGGGCATGCCACAAAAATACGGCTCTTGCCATACGGCTCTTGTGCAGGGCTATGTGATCGAGGGCCACGTGCCTGCTGCCGATATTCGGCGCTTGCTCAAGGAAAAACCCAAGGCACTCGGTTTGGCTGTGCCGGGGATGCCCATCGGCTCGCCCGGGATGGACGGGCCGGCTTACGTCGGTCAGCGCGATCCCTACAAAGTGCTGCTGATCCAGAAAGATGGATCAGTGGAAGTCTTCAACTCGTACTCGTGAGGTAATCATGAACATCATCAAACAAATTCTTGCCATTTCCGCCGTGGCCTTGGGCGTAGCACTGCCCATGAGCAGTTTTGCTCAGCCAGCCATGGATCCGGCCAAGACAGAAGCGGCTCAGTCGGCGTCCTTAACTGATGGCGAGATCAAGAAAGTTGATCTGGATAAAGGCAAGGTCACCATTAAGCATGGCGACATCAAGCATCTGGATATGCCCGGCATGACCATGGTCTTTACCGCCAAGGACAAGAATTTGTTGTCCAAGGTGAAGCTTGGCGACAAAGTGAAGTTCATGGTCGTCAACGAGGGGGGGAAGATGGTCGTCACCGATATTCAGCCCGCTCAGTGAGAGCACGCTGCTTGAGCGTGCTGTGTCGTCCCGGAATGGTTGACAGACCCCCCATTTGTCCCTCGGGCATTCAGTTCGATGTTTCAAAAATCTGTTTTGTTCGCAAGCGTCCTGTGGATGATGGGGAAAGAGGGGCAACGGCAATCTAGGGCGCTCCAACGCCGACTGGGCACTGATAGAAGTTTATTTTTCAACAAGGTGTGATCATGATTGCAAGAAAAAACAGCTGGCTTTTGACAGCAGTGCAGATGGGCCTTCTGGTTTGGTCCGGCGCAACATGGGCCGCCGACAAGGTCTATGTAGCCAACGAGGGGGCTGACACGGTGAGCGTGCTCGATGCCGCATCATTCAAGACACTGGCGACCGTACGCGTCGGCAAGACACCGCACAACGTGCAGGTATCACCCGACGGCAAGCTCGTATGGGTGACCAACAATGGCGAGCCTGTCCAGGCAGCAGACGTGTCTGCGCACAAGGGCATGGCCCACGGCAGCCACGATGCGATGGGAAAGCCCGGCGCGGTTTGGGCCATCGACACCGCGACTAACGCAGTCGTCGCCAAGGTGCCGGTCGGCACGCACCCGGCCCATGTGGTGGTGTCTCCAGACGGCCGTTTTGCCTATATCGCCAACGGGGGCGACAACACGGTCAGTGTGATCGACACATCAGCGCGGAGCCTCGTGGCGACGATTCCGGTCGGCCAGTTACCTCACGGCCTTCGGATCGGCCCGGACGGCAAGGAGGTCTACGTCGCCAACCTCAAGGGTGGCACGGTGTCGGTCATCGATACCGCCAGCCAGAAGGAGGTCGCGCAGGTGCTGGTTGGCAAGGGTCCGGCGCAGGTCGGCTTCACGCCGGACGGTCGCTTTGCCTTTGTCTCGCTGTCGGAAGAAAGCGCCGTCGCCGTGATCGACCCGGCCACGCGCAAGGTGATTCGCAAGGTCGCCGTCGGAACGGTGCCGATACAGCTGTACGCAACGCCTGACTCGCGCACGCTGCTGGTGGCCAACCAGGGCACGCCCAAGAAGCCTGGAAAAACCGTCAGCATGATCGACCTGGAGAGTTTCAAGGTTGCAAAGACCGTCGTGACTGGCGCCGGTGCCCATGGCGTGGTTGTCGACCGAGAGGGTCGGTACGCCTACGTTACCAACATGTACGCTAACTCAGTTTCCGTGCTCGATGTGAAAGACTACAAGGTCGTGAAGACCGTTCCGGTGGGTAAGACTCCCAACGGCATCAGCGTTACGCCTTGACGGTTTATCCGTCGCGTGCAGCAGCCAGGCAAAGCGTACAAAAAGTAAAGCAAGCCAGATTCGTCCACCAAGAAACAGCCTTGACCTTGCCATGGTGAAAAGGTCAAGAGTCGAGTCAAACTCCACAAAGGCATTGGCATGAGCAATCACATACATCAGCACGGCAAGAGAGATTCGGCTGCCTTGGATGGGGCTCCAGCGGCAGCAGATGCTCTCCATGCAGCCAATGACACGGCGTCTGATGCAGCGCATTCCGACATGTTCTATGTCTGCCCCATGCATTCGGAAGTGCGACAGAAGCAACCGGGTCGCTGCCCCAAGTGTCAGATGGATCTGGTTCGCGAGGGTCAGGTGGCACATGGCCACCATCATCACGGTCATTCTGCGGGAGAACAGGTTGCGGCGGCTTCTACAGCAGCGCCAAAGGATGCCTCTGCAGGCACCATCTACACCTGCCCCATGCACCCCGAGGTGCGGCAGGACCATCCCGGCAACTGTCCCAAGTGTGGCATGACGCTAGAGCCAATCATCCCCTTGGACGAAGAAGACAACAGCGAATTGATCGATTTTCAGCGCCGCTTCTGGTGGACGCTGCCCCTCACGCTGATCGTTGCCATCCTGGCCATGTTCGGTCATCGCCTCGGCTGGTTCGCAATGGCGACTCAGACCTGGATCGAACTGGTGCTGTCGCTGCCCGTGGTGTTGTGGACCGGCTGGCCATTCTTTGTGCGTGGCTGGCAGTCCATCGTTCATCGCATCCCAAACATGTGGACGCTGATCAGCCTGGGCACCGCGGCAGCTTTTGTCTACAGCGTCGTCGCGACGTTGGCGCCGGGCGTGTTTCCCGAAACGTTCGTTTCGATGGGTCGCGTGGCCGTGTACTTCGAAGCCGCCGTGGTCATCATTTCGCTGACTATGATGGGCCAGATTCTCGAATTGAAGGCGCGTTCGCAAACCTCGGCGGCCATAAAATCCTTACTCGGACTGGCGCCCAAGACCGCGCGGCGCATCAATGCCGATGGCAGCGAAGAGGACGTGCCGCTGAACCATGTCCATGTCGGCGATCTGCTGCGCGTGCGCCCCGGTGAGAAGGTACCCGTCGATGGCATAGTGACCGAAGGCCGCAGCTCGGTCGATGAATCCATGCTCACTGGCGAGCCCGTTCCGGTAACCAAACGCTTGGGCGACAAGCTGATCGGCGCCACGCTCAACACCAGCGGTGCTCTGGTAATGCGCTCGGAAAAAGTCGGTGCAGCGACCGTGCTGTCGCAGATCGTACAGATGGTAGCCAATGCCCAGCGCTCGAAGGCACCGATGCAGCGCATGGCCGACGTGGTGGCCGGCAAGTTCGTTATCGTGGTCGTGCTCATCGCTATCGCCACCTTTTTCGTCTGGGGTTTGTTCGGCCCCGAGCCGAGCTGGGTGTTCGGCCTGATCAACGCCGTCGCAGTGCTGATCATCGCCTGCCCTTGTGCGCTGGGGCTGGCCACGCCGATGTCGGTGATGGTGGCCACGGGCCGCGCTGCCACACAAGGTGTGCTGTTCCGCGATGCTGGCGCGATCGAGAGGATGCGTGAAGTCGATACCTTGATCGTGGATAAGACAGGTACTCTGACAGAGGGTAAGCCGACATTCGACACAGCCATTGCGGCCACTGGCTACACGCCCGATGAAGTGTTGCGTCTGGCCGCTAGCCTGGACCAAGGCAGCGAGCATCCGCTGGCCGACGCCATCGTCAGCGCGGCACGCGCCAAAAACATGCCGCTCAGCAAGCCAACCGACTTCGATTCTGGCAGTGGCATTGGCGTGCGAGGCACCGTCGAAGGCAAGCGCCTGGCGCTGGGCAATACGGCGTTGATGGAACAGGAGGGCGTGTCGGTTGCGGCATTGCAAGCGGATGGCGAACGCCTGCGCGGCGAAGGTGCCAGCATCATGCATCTGGCCGTTGATGGCCATTTTGCGGGCATTCTGGCGGTGACCGACCCCATCAAGGCCAGCACACACGTGGCCATCCAAACCTTGCACGACAGCGGTCTGCGCATCGTCATGGCTACTGGCGATGGACTCACCACTGCCAAGGCCGTCGGTGCCAGGCTGCGCATCGATGAAGTGCACGGCGAGGTCAAGCCCGCCGAAAAGTTGGCACTGGTGGAAAAACTGCAGAAGGAAGGCCATGTCGTCGCGATGGCGGGAGATGGCATCAACGATGCCCCGGCGCTGGCCAAAGCCGACATTGGCATTGCGATGGGTACGGGCACCGATGTGGCGATGAACAGCGGACAGATTACGCTGATCAAGGGTGATCTGCGCGGTATCGCAACCTCGCGTGAGATTTCCATCGATACCGTGCGCAATATGCGGCAGAACTTGATGTTCGCCTTTGCCTACAACGGCATCGGTGTACCGATCGCTGCCGGGGTGCTCTACCCGTTCACCGGCTGGCTGCTGTCTCCGATGATCGCGGCCTTGGCGATGAGCCTGAGTTCAGCCTCGGTCATTTTTAACGCACTGCGGTTGCGCGGTGCGAAATGAACGATTTGCCAACTCTTGATTGTCCATCACAAGGTTCAAACCACTGGCTTTGAGCCGGTGAGCTTTAGCTCGATGATGTGGATGCGTTGTTGCATAAATTCCCTGTGGTGGCGAGGCACGAACGGTGCGAATAATGGATCTGCAATTCTGGAAGTTAATTTTCACAGAGGCATTGACTCATGGAATTGCGCCATCTTCGCTGCTTTTTAGCGGTCGCTGAAGAACTCCACTTCGCGCGTGCGGCTGAGAAACTACATATCGAGCAGTCTCCTCTCTCTCGTGCGATCAAAGAGTTGGAAGACGAGTTGGGTGTGCAGCTTTTTGTTCGCACCACGCGAAGTACGCGGCTGACCCGTGCGGGCAAGCTGTTCCTAGACTATGTGCCACGCGTATTCTCAGCTTTGGAGCAAGCGCGCGAAGGCGTGAAATCCGCCATCAATGGCTTTCATGGTCAGTTGCGCATCGCCTTGTCCGATGGCATCACGCCATCACGCCTGCCTGCGCTATTGGCACGTTGTCGCGAAGAAGACCCAGAGATCGGAATCCGGCTGTTCGAGGTGCCGCTGGATCAGCAGATCAAGGGCCTGCACGATGATCTGTACGACGCGGGCTTTTCCATGACCGATGAGGTCGGCGACGGCATCATCATTGATCCAGCTTGGGAAGACCAGTTGATGGTGGCCGTTCCCGCACGCCATCCTTTGCTGGCCTATAAGCGAATTCCACTGGAAGAAGTGCTGCGCTACCCCATCGTGCTGGGTGATCCCGCAGTATGCGAAGGCCATGCCCGCCAAGTCGATCGCATCCTGCGCCGACAGGAACGGGAGCCGCTGATCGCGCAGCGTGTGGCGACGTTCGACGTGATGATGACGCTGGTATCTGCCGGTCTAGCCTTGGGGCTCGCGGGCGCAGCCCACATTGCATCCAGCCGCGAGCCCGGCGTCGTGGCGCGGCCGCTCGCAGGAAGGCCACCTATGCTAACCACGTACCTGCTGCGGCGGGATGCCGAACCCTCGCAGATGCTGGCCCGTTTCATTGAACGGCTGGTGTCCATGGAGTCGAACGATGCTGATCGGCCTGCATCCATCTTTCAAGCTGATGCTTCGGAGGAAATCGAACCATGAAGAAGATCATGCCGCTTCTGTTTACTGTGACGCTGGCCGCATGCGGCCAATCAGACCCAATGACGACCGAGACGGTCGAATCGTTTGCGGCGAATCCCGAGCGACTGAAAGAGCTGCGCCAGCAGTGCAAGCTGGAACGCGCCAAACTGGGCGATGAACTATGCAACCGTGTGGCCGAAGCGACGCGCAAACGATTCTATGGCGACGGTAAGGTGCCATATACGCCGCAAAAGGAATCTCCGAAGTTCTGATCGTTGGCAGTGAGCCACGTATCTTCCACTTTCTCTATCGACACGCCGTAATGCGCCATCGCTTGCGGCGTTTCCCCTGCTTTCGCCCTTGCGCGAATACTTGTTTTCTTCTCGACCTTTGTCCCGATAACGGTCTTTGACCGGCACTGATCCGACACCGAACCTCGCATATGCGGCACGTCTTCGTGCTTGCGATGTGCAGGAGGCGTTCGGAGGTCAGGATGCAGGGAACCAGTGTGTTGTTCGGTCAGGTGCTGACGGTGTTCGGCATCGTCATTGCCGGCGTATGGGGTGCCACGCAGTGGACGGCTGCCGCACTGGGCTATCAGCTACGCCTCGGCACTCCCTGGTTCGATTTCTTCGGCACGCCGGTCTATCACCCCTGGCGTCTGTTCGAGTGGTGGTTCTTCTTCGATGCCTACGCGCCGAAGGTTTTCGATATCGGTGGCGCAATCGCCGGTGGCAGCGGCTTGCTGGCCGTGGTGGTGGCCATCGGCATGTCGATCTGGCGCTCACGGCAATCGAAGCTGGTCACAACCTATGGTTCCGCGCGCTGGGCCGATACCAAGGAAATCCACAAGGCCGGGCTAACAGGCCCGACTGGTGTTTTTCTCGGCCTGCACGACGGTCAGTACCTGCGCCATGAAGGCCCCGAACACGTCCTGACCTTCGCGCCTACGCGCTCGGGCAAGGGTGTGGGCCTGGTGGTGCCGACGCTGTTGTCCTGGCCGGCGTCGGCCGTGATCCACGACATCAAGGGCGAGAACTGGAACATCACCGCTGGCTGGCGCTCGCGCTTCTCGCATTGCCTGCTGTTCAACCCCACTGATGCGAAGTCGGCGGCCTACAACCCGCTGCTGGAAGTGCGGCGCGGAGCGCATGAAGTGCGCGACGTGCAGAACATCGCTGACATCCTGGTCGACCCCGAAGGCGCATTGGAGAAGCGCAACCACTGGGAGAAGACTTCGCACGCGCTGCTGGTCGGTGCCATCTTGCATGTGCTCTATGCCAGCGAAGACAAGACGCTGCGCGGCGTCGCCAATTTTCTTTCCGATCCGGCGTGCCCGTTCGAAGTGACGTTGCACCGGATGATGAGCACGCGGCATTTGGGTGATGCCACGCATCCTGTGGTCGCATCGGCCGCGCGCGAAGTGCTCAACAAGAGCGACAACGAGCGCTCGGGTGTGCTTTCCACGGCCATGAGTTTTCTTGGCCTGTACCGCGACCCCACGGTGGCCGAGGTTACTTCGCGCTGCGACTGGCGCATTGCGGACCTCATATCGGCCGAGCATCCGGTATCGCTGTACCTGGTGGTGCCGCCTTCGGACATCAGCCGCACCAAGCCGCTGATCCGACTGATATTGAACCAGATCGGCCGGCGGCTCACCGAATCGCTCGATGGCAGTGACGGCGTGGAACGCAAACACAAGCTGCTGCTGATGCTCGATGAGTTTCCGGCGCTCGGGCGTCTCGACTTCTTCGAATCGGCCCTGGCCTTCATGGCCGGCTACGGCCTGCGCGCCTTCCTGATTTCTCAGTCGCTCAACCAGATCGACAAGGCCTACGGCCAGAACCATTCGATTCTGGACAACTGCCATGTGCGTGTGACCTTCGCCACCAACGACGAACGCACCGCCAAACGCATCTCCGAGACGCTGGGCACAGCCACCGAGCTGCGCGCGCAGCGCAACTATGCCGGCCATCGTCTAGCGCCCTGGCTGGGCCACCTGATGGTGTCGCGCCAGGAAACGGCAAGGCCTTTGCTGACGCCAGGCGAAGTGATGCAACTGCCCTCCGATGAGTCGGTGGTGATGGTGTCCGGGCATGCGCCGATCAAGGCCAAGAAGTTGCGCTACTACGCGGACGCCAATTTCAAGCGGCGGGTGTTGCCACCTCCCGTGCTCTCGCTGGGCGGATACCCCGATGTCCCACCGGCACGCGCAGACGACTGGAGTGCATTGGCTGTCCCCGCCATGCCGGCCGCTTCTGCGATGGCTGGGCTGGGCGGATCGGCCGATGACGGCGGCCCGCGCCAGCAACCGGAGCTGTCCGAAGTCGCCAGCTACAGCCCTGAAGCCGAGCAGCCCAGCAGCGACCTGTCTCTGCTCGACGACGACGACTTTCCGCTTTCCCTCCCATCCCAGTTCGACCCGCGCTTGCAGCGCACGGCACGGCTGGCCGCGCTCGACCCTGACGACGGAATCCAGCTATGACCCAAGCTCGTTTGAACCTCTTCATCCAACCCGACCACGCCAAGCGCCTGGACGAACTGGCCACCAAGAAAGGCGTGTCCAAATCGTCCATCGTCGCTGCGGCACTGGCCTCCTGGCTGTCGCCCGACGCAGGCGACCAGCGCGAGGCAGCCATCGCCAAACGCCTAGATCGCCTCTCGCGTCAGTTCGAGCGCCTGGAGCGCGACCAGAACATCCAGATCGAAACGCTGGCGCTGTTCGTCCGCTACTTCCTCACGGTCAGCACGCCGGTACCGGAGGCCCATCAGGAGGCCGCGAAAGCACAGGGCAAGGCGCGCTTCGAGCAGTTCGTCGAACAGCTCGGTCGCCATCTGCTGCGCGGGCGCAGCCTGGTGAAGGACGTTGTCGAAGAGATCCAACCTGATGCCGCACGGTTGGCGGAAGCCGCCCTTCAAGAGGACGGCTCATGAGCGCCGTCCCGAAGTTGTCGCCTGAGTTTCCGTCGGAGCCACCACGCTCGTCCGCAGCCACGTCACTGGACCGGCGCATCCGCATGCTGCGCACCGCCATGGGGCCGCTGATCGCCGCTGCGCTGGAAGACCCGGATGTGGTGGAGATCATGCTCAACCCGGACGGCTCGCTGTGGATCGACCGGCTGTCGTCGGGCCGATCGCCGGTGGGCGTGTCGCTCACCGAGGCTGATGGCGAACGCATCATCCGACTGGTTGCCGCCCATGTCGGCACCGAGGTGCATCGCGGCCAGCCACTGCTGACCGCCGAGCTGCCGGAAACGGGGGAGCGCCTTGAGGGCATCTTGCCGCCCGCCGCGCCGGGGCCGGCCTTCGCCCTGCGCAAGCGGGCCGTGAGCATCATCGGCCTGGATCGCTATGTCGCCGATGGCATCCTGACCGAGGAACAGGCCGAGTTTCTGCGCCGCGCCGTGCGTGAGCGACAGAACATCGTCATCGCCGGTGGCACCAGCACCGGCAAGACCACACTGGCTAATGCCCTGCTGGCCGAGATCGCCGCCACGGGCGACCGCGTACTGGTGCTTGAAGACACGGTAGAGCTTCAGTGCGCTGCTCGCGATCATGTATCGCTGCGCACGCGCGCAGGCGTGGTGTCGATGGCGGAGCTGGTGCGCGCCACGATGCGCCTGCGCCCGGATCGCGTGATTGTTGGCGAGGTACGAGGCGGTGAAGCGCTGGACCTCATCAAGGTCTGGGGCACCGGGCACCCAGGTGGCATCGCCACCATCCACGCCAGTTCCGCCCACGGTGCACTGCTGCGCCTGGAACAACTGATTCTCGAAGTCGCCTTGACTCCGCCACGGGCCCTGATCGCCGAGGCGGTGAATGTCGTCGTCTTCATTGCAGGGCGCGGCCGCGCCCGCCATGTCCAGACCATCGCCCGCGTCGCCAGCTTCGACGGCCATGGCTACCAGCTCGACGACGCACTCGTACCGCCGCTTCCCACCCTTTCGCTCCCTTCCTCAACCTCCTCTGGAGAACTGCCATGACGCACGCCGTTTTTTCAACTTCCCGTCTTTCTGTAAAACCGCCTCTGCGGCCGGCGTTGCACGTTGCCGTGCTCGCCGCACTGATGCTGTGCCTGGCATTGCCGGCACATGCCGCCGGCTCCAGCATGCCCTGGGAAGGGCCGCTGACCTCCATCCTGGAATCGATCCAGGGGCCAGTGGCCCGGATCGTCGCGGTGATCATCATCATTTCCACCGGACTGGCATTGGCCTTCGGTGACACGTCGGGCGGCTTTCGCAAGCTGATCCAGATCGTCTTCGGACTGTCCATCGCGTTCGCCGCATCTTCGTTTTTCCTGTCGTTCTTCAGCTTCTCCGGCGGGGCCGTCGTATGAGCGCGGGAACCGATGGCCGCGGCGAGTTCGCACCGGGCTTCGAGGTGCCGCTGCATCGCTCGCTCACCGAGCCAATTCTGCTGGGCGGCGCGCCGCGCACCGTGGCGATTGCCAACGGCACGCTGGCCGCCGCCGTCGGGCTGGGCCTGCAACTGTGGATTCCCGGTCTGGTGCTCTGGATCGTCGGCCACTCACTGGCGGTCTGGGGCGCACGGCTCGATCCGCAGTTCATGGCCGTGTTCGCGCGGCACCTCAAACACCGCGCGCTGCTGGACGTGTGAGGCGAACAAGGAGAACACGCCATGATGAATCTCGCGGAATACCGCAAACGGCCTGCGTTGCTGGCCGACTGGTTGCCCTGGGCTGGGTTGGTCGCGCCCGGTGTCGTGCTGAACAAGGATGGCTCGTTCCAGCGCACGGCACGCTTTCGCGGGCCGGACCTGGACAGCGCCACGCAGGGCGAATTGATCGCCACGTCGGCACGGCTCAACAACGCGCTGCGCCGGTTAGGGTCAGGCTGGGCCTTGTTTGTGGAAGCCGAGCGGCGCGCCGCCGCTGGCTACCCGCGCTCGGAGTTTCCCGAGCCGCTGTCCTGGCTGGTGGACGAGGAACGGCGTGCGACCTTTGAAGAGGATGCCAGCCACTTCGAGAGCCGCTACCACCTGACGCTGGTGTATTTGCCCGCCGAAGAATCCCGCGCCCGCGCCGCGAAGCTGCTGTATGAGAACACGCCACAAGGCGGCGTGGACTGGCGCGAGCGATTGCAGACATTCGTATCGGAGACGGATCGCTTCTTCGACCTACTCGATGGCGTGATGCCGGAGATCGTGTGGCTGGATGACAGCCAAACACTCACCTACCTGCACGCGACCATTTCCACACGCCGCTATCGCGTTAGCGTGCCCGAACATCCGTTCCACATCGACGCCTTGCTGGCCGACTCCGCACTGGTGGGCGGCCTGGCGCCGATGTTGGGCGACCAGCACCTGCGCGTAGCATCGGTGCGTGGCTTTCCGACCTCGACCTGGCCCGGACTGCTGGACGACCTCAACCGCCTGGGTTTCGCCTACCGCTGGTCCACACGCTTCCTGTGCATGGACAAGGCGGAATCGGAGAAGGAGCTGGGGCGCCTGCGCCGCCAATGGTTCGCCAAGCGCAAGAACGTCGTGGCCTTGCTGCGCGAAACCATCTTCCAGCAGGAAAGTCCGCTGGTCGATACCGACGCCTCCAACAAGGCTTCGGACGCCGATGCGGCTTTGCAGGAACTGGGCAGCGATCAGGTGGCCTTCGGTTACGTGACCGCCACCGTCACTGTGCTTGACCCGGATGCAGGCGCAGCCGACGAGAAGCTGCGCCGTGTGGAGCGCGTCATCCAGGGCCGGGGCTTCGTCAACATTCCCGAGACCTTGAACGCTGTCGATGCGTGGCTGTCGTCGATTCCTGGCAACGCCTACGCCAACGTTCGGCAACCGATCATCTCGACGTTGAACCTGGCCCACCTGATGCCGGTATCGGCGGTGTGGGCCGGGCCGGAGAAGAACGCACACCTCGACGGGCCACCGCTGATCGTCACCCGTACCGATGGCGCGACGCCGTTCCGGCTGGTGACGCACATCGGCGACGTGGGCCATACCCTGGTGGTCGGCCCCACCGGCATGGGCAAGTCGGTCTTGCTTGCGATGCTGGCGATGCAGTTCCGCCGCTATGCCGGCTCGCGCATCTTCGTCTTCGACATGGGTCGCTCGATGCGCGCCACCATCCTGGGCCTGGGTGGCGAGCAGTATGACCTCGGGACCGATGGCGACATTGCATTCCAGCCACTGGCACGCATCGATCAGGAGCGCTACCGAGCCTGGGCGGCCGAATGGCTGGAAGGACGCTTGCTGCATGAAGGTGTGACGGTCGGCCCCGACGAGAAGGCCGCGGTCTGGTCAGCGCTCGGGAGTCTGGCCGGAGCGCCCATAGAGCAGCGCACGCTGACTGGCTTGTCCGTGCTGTTGCAGAGCAACGCGCTGCGGCAAGCCTTTCAGCCCTATGTGCTGGGCGGCGCCCACGGCAAGTTGCTGGACGCGGATTCGGATCGCCTGGGTTCTGGGTCCGTCCAGTGTTTCGAGATGGAAGAGCTGATGCACAGCAAAGCCGCAGTGCTGGCCGTGCTGGGCTATCTGTTCGCCCGCTTCGACGAACGTTTCGACGGCGCGCCGACCCTGTTGATTCTGGACGAGGCCTGGCTGTTCCTCGACGACCCGGTGTTTGCCGCCCGCATCCGCCAGTGGCTCAAGACCCTGCGCAAGAAGAACGTCAGCGTCATCTTCGCCACGCAGTCGCTGGCCGACATCCAGAACTCGTCCATCGCCCCGGCCATCGTGGAGAGCTGCGCCAGCCGCATCTTCCTGCCGAATCCGCAGGCGACCGAGCCGCAAATCAGGGTGATCTACGAAGGCTTCGGTTTGAACCGTCGCCAGATCGACATCGTGGCCGAGGCGGTTCCCAAACGCGACTACTACTACCAGTCGCGGCTGGGTAATCGCTTGTTCGACCTGGATCTGGGGCCGGTGGCGCTGGCCTTTGCCGGTGCCTCATCGCCACAGGACCAGCGCGACATTGATGACGTGTCGTCATCGGTTTCTTCCGGCTTCGCATCCGCCTGGCTGCGCCATCGCGGCCTCGACTGGGCCGCCGATCTTGTTCCGTCCTTTCCATCCCCTTCGTCCATTCCACAGGAACCCACGCCATGAAGAAGACCTTGCTTGCCCTTGCCGCTGCCGCGCTGCTGGGCGCATTGCCCGTCGCCCATGCGCAATGGGTGGTGATCGACCCCACCAACCTGGCGCAGAACATCATGACCGCCGCCAACACGCTGCGGCAGATCAACAACCAGATTACGCAACTCCAGAACGAGGCGCAGATGCTGATGAACCAGGCGCGCAACCTGGCGAAGCTGGACTTCGATGTGGTCAATCGACTGCGCTCCACGCTGGCGACCACCGAACGCCTGATCGCCGAGGCGCAGGGATTGGCCTACGACGTGCAGAGCATGGACCGGGAATTCGCCCGGCTGTACCCGGACCAATACGCCGCCACCGTCAGCGGCGACCGCATGGCACAGGACGCCCGCCAGCGTTGGAAACACACGCTCGACGGCCTGCACACCGCCATGCGGATGCAAGCGCAGGTTTCGCAGAACCTGGCTTCCGACGAAGGCGTGCTCGCCGATCTGGTGAGCCGCAGCCAGTCGGCCACCGGCGCGCTGCAAGCGGCGCAAGCCACGAACCAACTCCTGGCCTTGCAGGCCAAGCAGTCGATCCAGGCGCAGCAATTGCAGATCACCCAGGACCGCGCGGCCTCGCTGGAACTGGCACGGCAAGCGGCGGCAACCGAACGCGCCCGCGAGGTGCGGCGGCGCTTCATCGGCACCGGCACGCCGTACACGCCGCATGTTGTCGATTTCTACGGCAACTGAGGGGCATGCCATGAAACCCCTCTTCGCCGTGGTCACGGTGGTCGCGGTGCTGGTGCTGGCGGGCTGCAAGCCGCCGGCACCGGCCGATGGCATCGATGCACTGGTGGCCGATCCGGTGCGGCTCAAGGCCGTGCGCCAGCAGTGCCAGGCGGATCGCGCGAAGGCAGGGGACGTCGTTTGCCAGGCGGCGGCCGAGGCCTTTCGCCGCCGCTTCTTTGCCGGAACGGCCGGTCCCGATGAATACCGCACGCTGGCTGAGCTGCCGCCGATTCCGCCGAGCTTCGATGTCCCCGTGGAGGTGACGCCATGAATGATGTCACGGTCATCGACCGCTTCCTCAACGTCTTCTCGACCTACATCGATTCCGGTTTTGGATTGCTGGGCAGTGAAGTCGCCTTCCTGACCGCCACGCTAGTGGTGATCGACATGACGCTGGCCGGTCTGTTTTGGGCCATGAGCCATGCATCGGGTCAGGGCGACGACATCATGGGCAAGCTGATCAAGAAGGTGCTGTACGTCGGTGCCTTCGCCTACATCATCGGCAACTTCAACATGCTGGCGGGGATCGTGTTCCGATCTTTCGCCGGGTTGGGGCTGGTGGCGTCGGGCTCCACCATCACGCAGGCCGAGTTCCTGCAACCCGGCAGGCTGGCCAAGGTGGGCATCGATGCCGGCGCGCCGATCCTGAAGCAGATCGGCGACATGGCCGGGTTCCCCGAGGTGTTCGTGAACCTCGATCCCATCGTGGTGTTGTTCCTGGCGTGGCTGGTTGTGGTGATGAGCTTCTTCGTGCTGGCGATCCAGCTTTTCATCACGCTGATCGAATTCAAGCTGACCACGCTCGCCGGCTTCGTGCTGGTGCCGTTCGCACTCTGGAACAAGACCTCGTTCCTAGCGGAGAAAGTATTGGGCAACGTGGTGTCCTCGGGCATCAAGGTGCTGGTGCTCGCCGTGATCGTCGGCATTGGTACCGGCTTGTTCGCCGAATTCCAGGTGGTGCCCGACGAACCCTCCATCGACCATGCCCTGGTGGTGATGCTGGCATCGCTCACGCTGTTGGCGCTGGGGATCTTCGGTCCGGGTGTTGCCACCGGCCTGGTATCCGGTGCGCCGCAATTGGGTGCGGGCGCAGCCGCTGGCACGGCCCTGGGTGTGGCCGGCACCGCCGTCGCCGTAGGCGCGGCGGCAACCGGCGTTGGTGGCGCCGTCGTGGCCGGTGCGCGCATGGCGCCGGCTGCCGCCAAGATGGCTGCGAGCGGTGCCCGCGCCGCCTCTTCCACGGCCAGCAGCGCGAAGTCGGCGTTCCAGGCCGGCTCCGCTGGCGCAGGTGGCGGCATCAAGGGCGCAGCCGCAGGCGTGGGCAACGTCGCCAAGACGGGCGCGCAGTCGGTCGGGCAGAAGATGGCCGCTGGCGCCCAGTCGATGAAGGCGCGGGCCGCCACTGCGATCAAGCCTGACGCCCCGGCATCAGGTGCTGGCTCCGGTTCTGGCGTGGGCGGCGCTGCCAGCGGTTCGACCACACAAGGCGCTGCCGACGATGCACCGACCAATACCGAACAACCCGCGTGGGCCAAGCGCCTGCATCGCAAGCAGCAGATCAGCCAGGCCGCTTCGACCGTCGCCCACACGCTGCGCGGTGGAGACGGCGGCGGCTCCGGCTCTGCGCCCAGCCTGCGCGACCCCTCGGATTCCTAAGGAGAAAACTTCATGCGATTCAAACGACCTCAGGTGCGCTATGCGGACACGCCGCAGCCCGCCACCCCCTACCAGTCCGCCGAACAGGTCTGGGACGACCGTATCGGTTCGTCTCGCGTGCAAGCCAAGAACTGGCGGCTGATGGCCTTTGGTTGCCTCACGTTGGCCCTGCTGATGGCCGGCGGCCTGGTGTGGCGCTCGGCACAGTCCATCGTCACGCCCTTCGTGGTGGAGGTGGACAGCGGCGGGCAGGTGCGTGCTGTCGGTGAAGCGGCCACGCCCTACAAGCCCAACGATGCGCAGACGGCGCACCACCTGGGACGCTTCGTCACGCTGGTGCGCTCGCTCTCCATTGACCCCATCGTCGTGCGGCAGAACTGGTTGGATGCCTACGACTACACCACCGACCGCGGCGCGGCGGTGCTCAACGACTACGCACGGGTGAACGATCCCTTCGCCCGTATCGGCAAGGAATCGGTGACGGTACAGATCACCAGCATCGTGCGCGCCAGCGATGCGTCGTTCAACGTGCGCTGGACCGAGCGCCGCTATGTCAACGGCGCGGCCGCCGGGCTGGAGCGCTGGACCTCTGTTGTGTCCATCGTCCTGCAAGCGCCACGTACCGAAGAGAAGCTGCGCCGCAACCCGCTGGGCATCTACGTCAATGGCTTGTCGTGGAGCCGTGAACTCGATTCTTCCGAAGGAACCAAGCCATGAAACCGTCTTTGCGCATTTACGTATCTCTGTCTCTTCTGGTCGTCCTTGCTGGCTGCGCGACGCAGGGCAAGCCGCCGCCGACCATCACGCTCGATGAGCCGGTCGCGGCGCAGCCGCTGCCGGAGTTGCCCAAACCCATCGAGGTGGTCGCGGTTCCGCAGCCCTTGCCATTGCCCGAGCAGTTGAAGCTGTTGCCGAATGAGCTGGAGGCCAAGACTGCACCTGAATCGACCGACGAGAAGGTGCGCGTCACGCGGGCCAATCAAGAAGCGCGCATCGCGCCCACCCGTGATGGCTACGTCAATGCGATTCAGGTCTGGCCGTTCACCGATGGCGCGCTGTACCAGGTCTATGCGAGTCCAGGGCGTGTGACGGTCGTGTCGCTGCAACCCGGCGAGGACCTGGTGACGGTAGCCGCAGGCGATACCGTGCGCTGGATCGTGGGCGACACCTCCAGCGGTGCGGGTGCCGATCTGCGCGTGAGCGTGTTGGTCAAGCCGACGCGCGCGGGCTTGAAGACCAATCTGGTCATCACCACCAGCCGGCGCACCTATCTGATCGAGCTGACCTCGACCGAGAAGGCGTGGATGGCGTCGGTGTCCTGGGACTACCCGAAGGACCGCATGCTGGCCTTGCAGCGTCAGGCGCAGGCCGCGCAGACGGCCGCGCCAGTCGATGCTGGCCTGTCGCTGGAGAAGATCCGATTCCGCTACGCAATCAGCGGCAGCAATCCTTCGTGGAAGCCGCTGCGCGCCTTTGACGATGGCGAGAAGGTCTACATCCAGTTCCCGGGCGGCATCGCGCAGGGCGAGTTGCCGCCGCTGTTCGTGATTGGTGCGCAGGGTGACGGGCAACTGGTGAACTACCGCTTCCGCTCGCCGTACTACATCGTGGACCGGCTGTTCGGCGCGGCCGAACTGCGCCTGGGGGCGGACAAGGGCGACGTGGTGCGCATCGAGCGCACCGACGGCCGGAGGAACTGACCATGCGCGAGGACACAACTGTCGATATGCCGGTGCCGGACGTGCCGCCCAAGGCGGCCCCCGAGGACGTGACGCTGCGCGCGCAGCCGCGTGCTGTCACACGATTGAACCGGCGCATGCTGGCCGCACTCGCCGGGGGTCTGTCGGTGACCGTACTGGGGGCCTTGATGTGGTCGCTGCAACCGCAGCGGCGCAACGCAAGCGAGTCCACCGAGTTGTACAACGTCGATCGCGTGTCGCGCTCCGAAGGGCTCGACCAATTGCCAGCCGACTATTCCAAACTCCCGCCGGCGGTGCCGCAGCTCGGTGCACCGCTGCCGGGCGACCTGGGCGGACCGATGCTGAAGGCCGAACAGCAGGCGCAGGGCTACAGTTACCAGCAGCCGGGACACGATCCGGCCGAAGCCTCTCGCCTGGCGCGCTTGAAAGAAGCCGAGGAAGCGGCGGCTTCGTCGGTATTCTTCCGCTCAGGTGGACAAAAGGTGGCCGCTGCGGCAGCTGCGCAGGGTGCGCCTGCTGCTCTAACTCCGAATGCAGCATTCGATCCGATGGCCGCTGGACCGGCCTCAACGGCCGCGCAGCCGACCGACCCCACGGCGGTGCAGAACCGACAGGATCAGAAGGAAGCGTTTCTGTCCAAAGCCGGTTCTACGCAAACCCGCAATTCTGGTTCCCTACAGATGCCCGCTTCGCCGTACCAGGTGATGGCCGGGACGGTGATCGCGGCTGCATTGGTCACAGGTATCAAGTCTGACCTGCCGGGCGATGTGATCGCCACGGTGACGGAGCCAATCTACGACACGGCCGCCGGCAAGTTCCTGCTGATCCCGCAAGGTGCGCGCCTCATGGGCAAGTACAACAGCCAGGTCAGTTACGGCCAAAGCCGCACGCAGGTTGTGTGGAACCGGGTGATCCTGCCGGACACGTCATCGTTCCAGCTCGACAACCTGGTGGGCGCCGACACCGCCGGTTATGCCGGTCTGGAGGATGGGGTCGATTGGCATTGGGATCGCGTCCTTGCAGGTGCGGCCATGACGACTCTGCTGGGCATCGGTGCCGAACTGGCCTCGCCCGAGAACCGCCAGGACGGGGATCGCGTCATCATTGCCGGGCGTGACGGCTTGCAGGACACCGTGAATCAGGTAGGCCAGGAAATGACCCGGCGCAACATGAACATCCAGCCGACGCTGACCAGTCGGCCTGGATTGCCAGTTCGCATCATCGTGAACCGGGACTTGGCCCTCCGTCCCTACCAACCGCTTTTCTTCAACACGGGAGCATCACGATGAGCACGAACAAGCTGCGTCTCGGGCCGCTGCCGAGGACCGAGACTCTCAAACTGACCTTCGCCTGTTCGGCGAGCTTGAAGGTGGAACTCGACCGCTATGCCGCACTGCATGCGCAGACCTACGGCGAGGCGGTGGATGCTATGGCGTTGATTCCGCACATGCTGGAAGCGTTCATGGAACGGGATCGGGGGTTCAAGCAAATGCACAAAGCCCGATCCGTCGTCGCGCCGGCAGACTCTTCCGATCATCTTCGCCGCAGTACGCCCACGTGAGTTTTCAGCAAAGACCTTCTGAGGCAATCTGAGGACATGGTTACTTTCTCAGGATTCGCCATGTCACTCACGTCCCCCGCCGGCCATCGCGACACGCTTCACATGCCTATGGCGTCTCCCGCATTTTTTCGTATGGTTGACGTGATGCGCATCACGGCGTTGAGCCGCGCCACCTTGTATCGGCGAATCGCCGAAGGCAAGTTCCCGCCGCCCGTTCACCTCGGAGGACGCGCATGCGGCTGGGCGCCAGCCGCGCTGCAAGCCTGGATTGACGATCCCGAAGGTTATGTGGTTGCCGGGCCGACCAGGCATCTCGGGTCGGCTCAGATGGGCGGCAGGCCCTGATCCACCACGTTGCCTATGGCTGGCGGTCAATAATAACTTCGATTTGCACGATAACACTAACAATGTTATCGTGCGCTCATTGAGTTATGAATCCCAATTGTCGTGCCCGCCCTTGCCACCAGCGCTCAGAACTACCTGCATGAAACACTCGGCGTCTCCACGTCGAGCCATGAGCCGTGGGCGGGCCTGGACAGCCTGCCCTACTTTTTGCGCGACGCCTTCGATTTCTGGCAATTGGACATCCTTGGTCACAAGGTCTTGCTGGCCCTAGAGCGAAATCCAGACAAACCGTCCATTGGCGATATCCGGAATCGGTTGGACAAGTTGAGGTCGGTAGCGGGACAGCCTGTGGTCTATGTGACGGAAGCACTCGCCTCCTACGAGCGCAAACGCCTGATCGCACAAAAAGTGCCGTTCGTTGTTCCTGGCAACCAGCTCTATCTGCCCGACCTGGGGCTGGACCTGCGCGAATACTTCCGCCAGCGCCCCAGCTCGACGGACGTTCCGCTCAGCCCTTCGGCTCAGGCCATGTTGATCACCGCCTTGCTGCGTCCTCGCTGGGAGGCCGAATGGCATCCTGCAGAGACAGCCGCCACTCTGGGCTACACCCCTATGACGCTCTCGCGTGCCGTGCGAGAACTGGTGGCGGCAGGACTCGCACAGGCACACAAGGCCGGCCGGTCCCAGTACCTGAACATGACATATTCTGCACATGAGACGTGGGAGCAAGCACTGCACCTGCTGCGCAGTCCCGTGCAGCGCACCGTCTGGATATCCACGCAGACACGGACGGAACTGCCTGTGCGGGTGGCGGGCCTGAGCGCGCTCGCGCGCCTTTCGATGCTCACGGAACCCAGATCGCCGGTATTCGCCGTGAGCCGCACCGCATGGCAGGCACTGAAGGCAGACATCGTCGAACTTCCGGAAGCCATGCCAGGCGCATGCGAATGGCAGTTGTGGAACTACACCCCGACGCTGCAGCCGGACAGCGCCACAGTGGACCCCCTCTCGCTCATACTGAGCTTGCGGGATAGCACCGATGAACGCGTCCAAAGCGCGCTGGAGGCACTGAAGGAACAATTGCCATGGTGAAGGGGCTGGATGTTTTCCGGGCATGGTTCGCCGACTACCCGGAACAGTACCTCCTGATCGGCGGCACGGCGGCCACCTTGGCAATGGAAGAGGCAGGGCTGGACTTTCGCGCCACCAAGGACCTTGATGTCGTGCTGCATGTCGAGGCGCTGACGCCGGCATTCGGCAAAACCTTCTGGAGGTTCATCGAAGCGGGTGGCTATGAGATCCGGCAGGCCAGCGACACAGGCAAGCCGGCCTTCTACCGTTTTCAGAAGCCGACCGACAACAGCTTTCCGGTCATGATCGAACTGTTCTCCCGTGCGCCCGACAGCCTGCGGCCCATCGAGAACGGACAGCTCACGCCGATCCCTTTCGACGAAGCGGTTTCAAGCCTGTCGGCCATCCTGCTCGATGACGCCTACTACGCATTCATCATGGCCGGCCGCCGCGAGATTGATGGCTTGCCCTGGGTCGGCGAGGATCGCCTGATCCCGTTGAAAGCCATTGCCTGGCTGGACCTGAGCGCCCGCCGGGAGCAAGGCGAACAGGTGGATGCCAAGAGCATCCGCAAACACGCCAACGATGTCCTGCGACTTTCGCAATTACTCGCCCCCGCAACGCGCATCCCTCTCGACGCGAAAATCGCCGATGACATGAGGAGATTTTTGGATGCAGCGGTAGCCGACGACTCTCTCGACCCCAAGGCCCTGGGGCTCGGCCGGGCATCCCTCGCCGATTTTCTGGACCGGATCGCACAGGCCTATGAACTCCAGGATGGGCCTCATGAACGGGCTTGATGGTCGCAAGGACAGAGGCGCAGGTTGCCCTCGGCTCGTTACCCAAAGGGTTTTAAGAGATTTCATTTGGGGGCCTTATTGGGGGCCTCAAAAGAATCAAGGAAATATTAATTATTTAAAATCAACAGGATAGATTACTTATGAAAATTGCCACCTGGAACGTCAACTCCCTCAAGGTCCGCCTCCCCCACGTCCTCGACTGGCTTGCGGCCAACCAGCCGGATGCCCTGTGCCTGCAGGAACTCAAGTGCGAGAACAAGGCTTTTCCG
>Ga0075163_10000477_pt1 | contig 51410 bp, 35 predicted proteins | sample JI1023141ADNA_FD_71478 | JGI IMG/M metagenome (GOLD analysis project Ga0075163, IMG submission 71478) | Wastewater effluent complex algal communities from Wisconsin, to seasonally profile nutrient transformation and Carbon sequestration -... | ecosystem: Engineered > WWTP > Effluent > Algae...
GGCCTGAACAGCTGTTCGAGGACCTCGGGCGACATGCCGGTGCCGGTGTCGGCGATCTCGATGAGGACCTGGCCGTCGGCCGCGGTCGCCGTCGACACCGTGATCGTGTGCTGATGGGCGTGCCCCTCGGGGATCGCCTGGGCCGCGTTGACGACCAGGTTGAGGAACACCTGCCCCAGCCTCGCCTCGCTGGCGTCGACCATCGGCGTCGCCGGATCGAAGACCTTGACCAGCCGGGCCCGATGCCGGATCTCGTTCCACGCCATCCGCAGCATCGACTCCATGACGGCCACCACGTCGACGGGCCCGATCAGCTCTTCCTCGGGTCGGGAGAAGATCTTCAGGTCGCGCACGATCGTGCGCAGCCGCTCGGCGCCCTCGTGCGCGTCGTCGAGCATCTCGCACAGCTCGCGGAACTCGGCCGCGAGCCCGTGGCGCTGGGTCAGCTCGACGATGTCGCGGGCCGCCAGCTCGAGGTTGGCCGTCACGCACGCCAGCGGGTTGTTCAGCTCGTGGGCGACGCCCGCGGCCAGGAGGCCCATCGAGGCCATGCGTTCGGAGATGAGGAGCTGCTCCTGCATCTTCTTGCGCTCGGTGCGCAGCGCGACGTCGCGTAGCTCGCGCTCGATCGCCGGCACCAACCGCCGGAGCCGGCCCTTGGCCATGAAGTCTTGCGCGCCAGCGTGGAGCGACTCGACCGCGATGTCCTCGCCGACGGTGCCCGAGACGATGATGAACGGCAGCTCGTGCCGGAGGCCCCTCACGATCCGCAGGGCCTGCGGCGCGCTGAAGGTGGGCAGCGAATAGTCGGACACCACGACGTCCCACGGCCCGCGCGCGAGCGCCTCCGTCAACGCCGCGGCGGTCTCGACGCGCTCGGACGTCACCGCGAAGCCGCCGCGTTGCAGCTCGCGCAGCACGAGCTCGGCGTCGGTCTCGACGTCCTCGACCAGCAGGACGCGGAGTGGCCGCCCCCCGGTCACGGCGCCACCGGCGCGGTCTCGTTGAGCACGTTGCTCTTCTCCAGCGCGCGCAGCGTGAGCTCCTCGTCGCGTGGGTTGTCCTCGACGAGCAGGATGGTCTTTTCGGTCGTCATGGTGCCTCTTCGTCGCCGAGGGTGAAGTAAACGCTCGCGCCCTGATCGATCGCGCCCTCGGCCCACACCCGTCCACCGTGACGGTGGATGACCCGGCGGACCGTGGCGAGCCCGATGCCTGACCCTTCGAACTCGGTCGCCGCGTGGAGACGCTGGAACACGCCGAACAGCTTGTGCGCGAAGGCCATGTCGAAGCCAGCGCCGTTGTCGCGCACGACGAACGCCGGCCGCCCGTCGTGCATCACCGACGCGACCTCGAGGCGCGCATCGGGACGCCTGCTCGTGAACTTCCAGGCGTTGCCGATCAGGTGCTCGAACACGATGACGAGCAGGCGTGGATCGGCGCGGCCGAGCAAGCCGTCGGCGACGACCACCTCGACGTTGCGCGCCGGATCCCGGAGCGCGATCCGCGCCGCCGTCGCGCGCGCCAGCGCGCTCAGATCGACCTCGGTCCGGTGCAGCTCGCTCCGGTTGACGCGCGACAGCGCGAGGAGATCGTCGATGAGCTGCCCCATCTGCTGCGCGGAGCCGCGGACGGAGCCGAGGTATCGCAGCCCCTTCGCGTCCAGGCGATCGGCGTAGTCCTCGGCGAGCGCCTGGCTGAAGCCGTCGATGCTGCGCAGCGGCGCGCGCAGATCGTGGGCGACCGAGTAGCTGAACGACTCGAGCTCGCGGCTCGCGGCCTCGGCGGTCTCCTTCGCGCTCGCGAGGGCGTCCCGGGCGGCACGCGCGTCGGACACATCGCGCGCGATCGCATAGATCGCTTGTCGGTCCGGCATGCAGCTCCACGCGAGCCAGCGGTGGCTGCCGTCCTTGCAACGAAAGCGCGCCTCGAAGCTGCGCGCCGGCTCGCCGCGCGCGAGCTTCTCGAACTCCGCCACCACCATCGGTCGATCGTCGGGGTGGGCGAGGTCCCACAGCGGGCGCTGACGCAGCTCGTCGAGGTCGTACCCGAGCACCGCGAACGACGGGCTGACGTGCTGGAGGAGCCCGTGGATGCTGGCGATGCACATCAGATCGAGCGAGAGCGCGAAGAACCGCTCGATCGTGGCGCGCTCCTCGCGGAGGCGCCCGTGGAGCTCGTCGCGCAAGGCGCTCGCGCGGATCTGCTCCGTCACGTCCTCGACCCGGTGCGTGATGTAGCGGATGGCGCCGCTGGCGGTCAGCACGGGGACGTTGCGGGGCAGCCAGTACCGGACCTGATAGAGCCCGTCGGCGTCGCGGATGTCGTACTTCTGCACCGCCATCGCATCCGCGGCCCGGGTCGCGAGCACGCGGTCGAGCGACGCGCGGAGGTTGCGGACCCCGTCCGCGCTCGGGTCATCGGGGTTGTCGGGGAACACCTCGAACAGGCCGCGCCCGAGGATCTGCGCGCGCGTGGTCATCGTCGCGCGCAGGTAGGCATCGCTCACCGCGACGATCGTGAGGTCGGCCGCGAGCACCAGCATCGCCGTCGGGGCCGCCTCGAAGAGCGCCAGGAAATCGACCTCCGCGGAGCTGTTCGTCTCGCCCTGCACCACCCGCAAGCTCTCACGCGGTCGACGATCTTCGCAATCGTCACGCGCCGGTGACCGTGAGCCGCGCGGGGCTGAGCCCTGGCCGCGTCGACTCGACGGTTGTCGCGGCGCGGCGGCGCACCGATCACCCGTCCGAGGGGGTCCCAGGTCGCGCTGGACGTGGCCACGGACCAGGGCGATAGTGTCTGATGCACGAGGTGTCGGCGTCGACGATCGCGCTGGTGATGTTCTCGATCGAACATCGCGGCCTGTCGTGCGAGCGGCTGTGGGGCGATCTCCCGCTGTCGCTGCCGGCGTTGCGGGCGGGGCGCGGCGTGGTCGAGTGGTCGACCTTCGTGACGATGATGGCCCGCGTCGAAGACGCGTGTGGCCCCGCGGCGATGACCGAGCTCTTCGTGCCCGGCTCGGCGCGGCAGACGCACCACTACTTCGCGGCGGTCGCCGACACGTTCCTGTCGACGCACGACCTGTACCGGCTGCTCGCGCGCTGGGGCCTGCGCCGGATCTTGACCGCGCTCTCCGGCACCTACACCCGGCTCGACGACCGCCACGGCCGGTTCGTCGCGGGCATCGATCGATCCCACGACGGCTCGGCGCCGATCCTGCGGTTCGTCGGCGGAGCCCTGCGCGCGGTGCCGACGCTCCATGGCCTCGCGGTCGCCGACGTCAGCATCGCGGCCGGTGGCTCGGACCACGAGATGACCTACGAGCTCGCGCTCCCGCCGCACCGCGGCGTCCTCAGCCGGGCGCGGCGCATGCTGCGGGTCGCCCGCGGCGCCGCGGCGACCATCGACGAGATGACCCGCCAGGCCACCGAGATCGCCGCCAGCAATCTCACGCTGACGGCGCAGCTCGCCGCGACCGAGCGCGCCGCGGCGACGCTCCGCGAGCGGGAAGCGTGGCTCGGCCTGGCGCTGTCGGCGGGCAACATCGGACTGTGGCGCTGGTCGCGCACGCGCAACCGCTTGTGGATCTCCGATGGCGTGAGCGACCTGCTCGGCCTGCGCCTCGAGAACGACATCGATCCCCAGGTGTGGACGGATCGGATCCACGAGGACGATCGCCCGCGACTCACCGAGGTCATGTCCACGGCGCTGTCCGGCGGCCCACCCCTCGACGTCGAGTACCGGATCCGCCGCCCCGACGGCGAGCTGCGCTGGCTCCACGTCAAGGGCCAGCTCGTCGACGAGGCCGGCGGCGAGCAGGTCGTGTTCGGCACGGTGGCCGACCTCACCGAGCGCCGTCGCATGGAGGATCAGCTCCGGTCGGCAGATCGGCTGATCGCGACGGGCACCCTGGCGGTGGGACTCGCCCACGAGCTCAACAACCCGCTCACCTACGTGCTCGGCAACCTCGAGCTGTTGCGGACGCGTCTCGGGCCCCAGCTCGCGGGTGACCCCATGACCGACCAGGGGCTCACCGACGTGTGGGAGGGCCTGGCCCGGATCCGCGACGTGGTCGCCAACCTGCGCGCGTTCGCCCGCCCCGAAGAAGATGCGGTGACCCTCGTCGAGCTGCGCGCGCTGTGCGCGACGACGGCCCGAGGCGTGTCGTCGCTCATCCGCCACCGCGCCGAGCTGGTCCTCGATGTCGAGGACCCGAGCCTCGTCGTGCGCGGCAACGAATCGCGCGTCGGGCAGGTGCTGATCAACCTGATCCTCAACGCCTGCGACGCGATGCCCGACCGTCCGATCAGCCAGAACCGGATCACGGTGCGCGCCCGTCGGACCCCGACCGGCGAGGTGCAACTGCAGGTGTCCGACAACGGCGTCGGCATCGCGCCCGAGCTGGTGGCGCGCGTGTTCGACCCGTTCTTCACGACCAAGGCGGTGGGCGAAGGCACCGGGCTCGGCCTGGCGATCTGTCATCGCACGATCGCCGCGATGGGCGGGCGGATCACGCTCGAGACCGAGGTCGATCGCGGCACCACGTTCACGATCGTGCTCCCCGCCGCGACCGCCGACACGTCGGAGCCGCGCCCCGCGCCCGCGCCCGCGCCCGCGCCCACCGACGTCCGCCACGAGCGCCGGGTGCTGGTCATCGACGACGAGCCGCTGGTGCGGCGCGTGATCGACACGATGCTCAGGTCCCGCGGGTTCACCGTGCTGCAGGCCGACGGGGGGCGCGCCGGCATCGCCGCCGCCACCGCCGAGCCGGGGATCGAGCTGGTGCTGTGCGATCTGATGATGCCGGAGATCGACGGCGTCGAGGTTCACGCCGAGCTGGGGCGACTGCGCCCCGATCTGCAGGCGCGCATGGTGTTCATCACCGGCGGCGCCGTCTCGCCGCGCACCCGCGCCTTCGCCGAGCGCGACGACGTCACGGTGCTGACCAAGCCGTTCCGCGTCGATGATCTGCTCGCGGTGATCGAGTCGCTCGCGGCGCGCGAGCCGGCGCTCGCGCCGGCGTAGCGTCCTACCGACGGCGGCGGCGATCCCCGGCGGCGATCCCGGCAGTGATCCCCGAAACGGAAAAGAGCCAGCAACTTTCGCTGCTGACTCTTCTACGCGTCCTGTTTAAGGCACCAGGGACGACTGGCGGGGCAGTCGGCCCCGGAAGGCAAGCGGACGCTCCGGAGCGGCTTCGGCGCTCCCGCCGCTCCGGAGCGCGGTTGGCGGTGGTTAATAGCCGAGGCGGACCATCCTCAGCGGCGGGCCGGATGACCTTGGCCTTCTATGGTGCCGTCCACCCGAGCGTGATCTTCGATGCCTGCGTAGACGCTGATGGCCACGGAGGTGCCCAGCGGCGCGGCCACCACCAGCCGCCGTCGACAAAGATCATCGCCTTCGCCAGGGTCGCCGTCCCGACGACTTCCCACACCATCCACTCGGTCTTGCGCACGCCGTCGGCGTACGGGACCCAACACGCCTTGGGGACCGTCTTGGGGACGTAGGCGTAAACGATCACGTGTTCTCCAGTCCCCGGGTTGGCGGGGTCGACCCAATGCTCGTTGAAGGAGGAGTACGGGGACCAGCGATTGGTCCAGCCCCCGCAGTTGAGGGTAGCGCTCGATCCCTCGGTGACTGGGACAACCGAGCCGTCCGGGGACACCGAGCCGTCCGGGGACGCCGAGCCATCGCCAGGCTCGGCGCAGCCCGTGGAGAGGGTCGCGAGCAGGAAGAGCGTGTTGACGAGTACGTTGAGCTTTTGCGGCATGAAGGGTTCCTTTCATCGGCGACCATGAGGCTCGACTGGACCGGGTTGGAGCCGGCCCCGGCTCAGCGCCAAACATCGATGGACTTGCGCGAGGTTGCGGTGACACGATCAGCAGGCTCATGGCGGATCGCTACTGGCGGCTGCGTCGAAGCGTTCCCGGCGTCGGGGAGGCGCTCGAACTCCGCGAGCGACAACTCGTCCTGCTCTTGATGCTGGCGACGACGCCGCTGACGACGCGCGAGCTCGCTCGCCGGAGTGGCGTCTCGGCGGCCCAGGTCGACGAACTGCTCGCCGGTCTGGACGTTTGCCAGCGTTCGCGGCCTGGGGAATGGTCGATTCAGCCCGACGCGCCCATCGAAGGTGATGCGCAGAATGAACTGCGAATCGTCGAGAGATCGCTTCGGACGCAAACGCGCGCACTCGGACGAAGTCTGCGCGCCGAGGGACTGGACCACCTGGCTCGGGCCGAGGCATGTCTGCGCGCCTGGGACATCGAAGGCGCGCGACGCCTCCTCGCGCGCCACGGGCTGAGCCTCCGTCGCCTGCTCGCGCTTGTTCCGCCGTCGGATCGGGGCGCCGTCCGTGCCCGTTTCATGGATCTGTATGCGACGACGCTGACCAACGCGGGCGCCGCCGAGCAAGCCATACAGGCGTTTGAACGGTGGCGGCGTTCGGTCCACCAGTTGCCGGCGGACGCAGCGGCGCACCTACTAGTCACCATCTCGGCGGCTTATCGGATGCTGCCGCACGGGGTTGCCCAAGCGTGCGGCGTGCTCGACGAAGCCGAACGCATCGTCGCCTCCAATCCGATCCATCCGGCGCGGCGGCGATGGCTGCGTCGGTGGCTGTTTACCGTGCGCACAACCTCGCTGACGCTGCGCGGAAACCACGCGGCCGCGTTGGAGCAACTCGCGAGGGCGACCGATTCCCTAGATGGACACCCCGACGAATATTCCGAGGTGGAACTGTATCGGATCCGCACGTTGCTGGCACTTGGACGACGTGAGCAGGCCGCACGAGTATTTGACGAGGTCGCGCGAAGGGCGGGCGCGTCCTCGCTCTGGGTCCAGGGCTGGTTGCACCGCTACCACGCCGACGTCATCGCTGGCGGTCCGCCTTCGATGGTGGGCCGTGCGGAGCGCCCAGCCGCGGTCGTGAGTGCATGCTTACTCGGCTGGCAACGGTGTCGCGGATTCGGATTTCAGCAACGGCTGCTGCTCGCGCGCATCGCGGTGGCCCATCCATCCGAAGACGACATCGAAGCCGTGACAGCTGATCATCCCTCGTTGGCTGCGACCTTCGGTGAGCTACGGCGATTCGTCGCAGCATGTCACCGCCAGCGGCACGGCCGCCGGCCGAGCGAATGTGGGTGCGCAGACGACGGGCTGGCGAGCACAATTGTCCACGCGTTCGATCTCCACGAACCGGCAGCTCTGCACCACCTCACCTGATAGGTCCGCGACGGTGTGCGGTTCGGTCGGCTGATCGCGGTCGAGCTCGACTTTCGTCGATGGCGAGTCTCCGAAGAAGCCGTCGCCGAAGAAGCCTCGACCAGCAAGGCGATGCGGCGGCGAAAACGCATGAAGAACTCCCCCGCCGCTTCGAGGAGTGCTTCCCGCGATCCAAGGCGCACGAACTCGGTCGTAGGCGCGACGTGCGGGTCAACGGGAAGCCGAACACCAGCAAGAGCTTGCAGCGCCTCGCCAAGGTGTTCGTCGATTCGCGCCCACCGCTCGACGAGGGCACATGCCTCAGGCGCAGCTCCTCGGGACCGCCAATCGTGATGAGCGCATGCCAGTTCAAGATACGCGGAAAGCTCGCAACCGGGATACGTCAGCGACGGCAACGCCTGGCCCCGCTCCGCAAGCCGGCGGAGTGAATCAACCGCAAATGGAGATAGCGGAGGCGTCATTGATCAACTAGCTCTTCACCAAACCCAAGCGCCGCGCAGCGCTTGGATTGAACGCCGCGATCGACATTACGATGGCTCCAGGCGACTTGCCTACATTGTCCACCATGGCCTTCGCGAACGCTTCGCTGAAGCCCGGAACAGGATTCCCGGCATCATCCGTCGCCAACTCGACAAGGATCCGATCGTTCAGTTCACTCTCCGGCATCCCCACCGGCTTCGCCATCAGCTCCGCGCGGTTGCGCAGCACCATCTCGCGCACCTTGACCGTGGCCTCGGCGGCGAACTGCGCCTGCTCGGGCGAGGCATACAACGCGGCCTTCTCATAGAAGCGAAGGGCGGTCAGCGCGTTGGACGCAACTCCGTCACCAGTCTCGAAGGCCACGCCCATGTCGAAACAGGTACGCGGCTCGTTCTCAGCGAGCGCCGCCTCGCGCCACCGCGCTGCCTGCGCACCATCACGAGGGACGCCGGCTCCGTCGCGATATGCTCGGTAGAGTTCGTGCATGGCAGGCGCGAACCCGCCCCCGGCGGCCTTGGCAAACCACCTGAGGATCTCGACGTCGCGCTCCCGTGAAGCTGGCGCGTGCCTCGCGAGTAGCAACGCGAGATTGTATTGCGCGACCTCGTAGCCGGCTTCGGCCGCACGCCGCGCATAGCCGAGTGCCCGCCGACGATCCGCCGGCGTCCCAAGACCTTCGGCGTAGATCTTCACCAGTCCGTTTAGACCCTCCAGGTGGTCCTGGCCCGCAGCGACCTCGAGGTGGCCACGCGCGGCGCCATGGTCGACAGTGCACCCGTGTTCGCCGAGCAACAGCGCCCTTCCGAGTGTCGCATGTGCCTCTGCGTCGCCAGCTTCTGCAGCAGACGTCAGGAGATCCATTGCCTCCTCAGGGTAGCGCGCGGGCACGATCTTGCGAAATATGAGACGCGCAAGCTGGGAACGGGCTGCTGGCACATGCATCTCCGCACGCCGCAGCCATTCGACTGCGTCCCGAAACGCGCCGTGGAAGGCCAACCCATTCTCGCGCAAGTCCTTGTCGAATTGCCGGTCCGCGCGATGTACGAGGAGCGCGCCCACCCGATACTGCGCATCAGCATCGCCGTCGATAGCATCACGAAACACCTGCAAGCTTGCGGATGGATCGGGTGGCACGAAGCGACTTATCTCGGTCGCCGAGACACCGAGATGTGTGACTGCGAACCAACCGCCAACAGCGTGCGCGTCGGCAAGTGCGCGAACCGCTGCGCTCGCAGGCATCGCCGCAACCTCATGGGAGCCGCGGTTGCCTGACACTCGCAGCGCATTCAGTTGGCGCAGCACGTCGCGCGATAGTCCAATCCGCCGCAAGTCGATGAGTGCATCCGCCAAGTTCTGGCGAGGCAACCCTGCCCGCGCGCAGACACGCGCTACCACTTCCTCAGCGAAGATCCGCAGCTTCGCGCACGCTGCACCTGGGTCCTCTGTTGCAAGCCGCTCTGCCTGAACGTAGACACGAAACAGCACGCGATCTCGGAACTCCAAGAACGACAGCGGGTGCTCGCCCATGACCTGCAAGTGTAGTCCATCTACCCGCAGTGAACAGACTAAATCGACGCCCCGCCGCGAACGATTGGTGCCAGTTGCGCGCTCTCGCACCACGACTGCTTGTAGATGTAGAGCCGACCCGCGCAACCCCTAAATGCGTGCGGTCGGCATTGTTGGCGAAGGACGCCGCGCGCACCTCGACCAGCGATCGGGTGCTCTGCTCGCAGGCCTACTTTGCTTCGTCGAGAGCGGCAATGATGTGCTTGTGATAGTCCGCCCCCATCCGTACACATACGCTTGCATCGTTCCGCCCCCGAAAGCCGTCGCCAAATTCCGCTTGGGAGGGATCGTCACGATCAGATCCCGTTCCTGCTTTTCGCTCGCGCGTCGAGGCGGCTGTCTGGCAGGATCGCTGGCCGCACTAGGATGAGCAAACAGGGGATCTCCGGCAGCTCGGCGTCGCGCAGGTCGCGCCGGCCGCTCGGCTTGCGCTTGCTGCCCTTCTTCGACGGCTCGCCGTCGTCCTCGGCGGGCACACGGGCAGGCCCAGCTCGCGATTCAGCGCGTCGAGCGCGGCCAGCTTCTGTCCCAGCTCCAGCTCCAGCTCGAGCTGCGCCGTGTCGAGGCGCTCGGCCTTCGCCGCGAACAGCCGCCGCCGCATCAGCGCCAGCTCGTGCTGCAGCTCCTGGTACGGCGCACGAGGAGGAGCTGGCCGCCGAGCGGCGCAAGCTGGCCGCCTTGGTCGCGGAGCGTGATCAGTTGCGGCTCGCCTCATCTCGCGACCAACGGCGTCGAGCAAGGCGCGGACCTGAGGCGCAAGAAGGGCCATGTACTTCTGTCGGTCACGCCGCGCGGCGGTTGGTTCAACGGCTAGATCAGAAGATCGCCTTCACGATAGTGAACAATCCCTTCAGGATCGAAGCCGGCGCCAGCGCGAGCATGTGGAACAACATCGCCCACGGGCCACGCACGTACTTGATCCATCGCGCCTGCCAGCGGCGACCCGCGACCTCTGCCTCGCACCACTCGTGCGCTAGGTCTGCACGCAATGGATCGAACACGAGCTCGCAGGTCTTCTTCGACCAGAGCCAACGCGCTATCGCGCCCAGCCGCATACAGGGAGGTCGAAAGAGCGCGGTCGGCGTCGATCGAGTACCGGCGCGCATTGCCTCCTCGGCAGCCCTATCTGTCCAGTCCATCGCATCGAGCAGCGGCTCGGCGATTCGCACGAAGTACTCCAGGTCGCGAACGCTTGCCTCGGATTCGCTTGGTCGATCGTGGCAGTACATCGCGCCGGCCATCGCCGCGATCTTCTCGTCCCTGGGGAGCGCCGGGTGCGAGCGCCGGATGCTGTCAGCGGCCCCTATCAGCGCCCGAAGAAGCGCGGGGTTCTCGAAACGAGCGACCATGCGATCACTGGCGCTCACGCGACCCTCCACTGCGCCAGCATCAGCTCGTGCGCAGACAAAGCGCGCTGGCCGAGGCCCGTCACCTTGTAGATTCGGCGCGGCGGCCCCATCGCTCCGGCTGGGGCAGCTTCGGGGCGCCCCTCGATCAGCCCCTTCTCTTCCATGCGCCCGAGCTGCACGTAGATCGCGTTCTTGCTGAGCACGCCGTCTGAACCGGCGACCAATTCGAGCCCATACTTGTCTCGCGTCACGAGCTGCTGCAGGACGCTCACATCCTTCTCGCTCAACCGGGGCGGCTGTTGATGCTGCGACATGCTGACCACATGTTAGACATGCTCGCGCCGATTTGTCTATCTTGATGTTAGACATTCGCACTCCGTCTCGGATTCGACCGGCTGCGTCGTCGGGATGGACCGTGACGACCGCGCTGATTGCCTAGCGGTTGGTCCCTCCCCTATCGGGGAGAGGAACCGACCGGATCGGAAGCCGGAACAGCTCTACATCGCGAGCATCACTCGCGAATGCGCGGTTCCTTGATCGGGGGTGGCGCAAAGCGGAGCCGGAGGAGCCGCCCCACGAATCGTCCGAGACGGTCAAGATCTCGATCGACCTGCTTCGCCGCGAGGGGATTGCCGAGCGTGAACTCGCCGGCTCGCTGGGTTGGACGATAGCGACGTTGCGCGTGTGAGCGGCGTGCGTGTTGCCGACGAGCCACCCGAGGCTGCCGGTACCGCGAAGGTGATTCGGCTGGTGCCCAAGGCGAGGCAGGTCGCCTGCTCTAGACGTCAGCGATCGCCGCGCCGGGCCCGGCGCGTGCGAGGGATCGCTGGGTGCCCCGGGCGCAAGCCTAGTACGTGCAGCGCCCGCCGTTGCAGTGGCTCACGACCGGATCCCGGCAGTCGTCATCCGAGGCGCAGGCCCGCCGGCCACGAGCGTGTCGCCCGCGCGCACCAGGCCGGCGTACACCGGCGTGTCGAGCAGGATTCGGACATCGTTGGGGCGCCAGGGTCAGCTCCGATCGATCACCAGCTTGCGCTCCACGCTGCGGTACCCGAAGGGCACGATGCCGCCGGTCCAGTGGCCGCGTCGGCGCGAGGCGGCGATCTTGTCGCGCGTGCGCTCCGAGATCATCTCGCGCTCGAACTCGGCGAAAGTGATGAGCAGGTTGAGCGTGAGCCGACCGATCGCCTCGGCGGTCGAGAAGTTCTGCGTGACGGACACGAACGCGACGTCGTACTCGCCGAAGACCGCCATCACCTGGGCGAAGTCGAGGAGCGAGCGTGAGAGGTCGACCGTGTGAAGCCGCCGTCGTCACGGCGCGCTGGCTAATTTAGACGCGCCACCCTGGCGCCACGAGGCGGACGCTCCACCACCCCGTCACCCCATACCAACCGTGTCCTCGCTCCCCAGTCGACCCGGGGTGACACGCTCTCCGGAGAAGGAAGACGCCTGCCATGGGCGTGCGGATGAACCGATGACTGCACCGTGCCAAACGCCAGAAAACACTAGAACAGGCCTGGACGTCGAGAGTGACGCCCACCGCCATGAGCTGAAACGACTCGCCACGGGACATGACAAACTGATAGTGTACCGTCTGTGCTGCACGAAGACTTTGCTATTCGAGGCAGCGAAGCTCCTAGGAGAAAGCAATGCGAGCAGTTTCTTGTCTGGCCGGAATCATGTCGATCGTAGCGAGCGGCCGCCCCAAGGTCGCTCGCGCATTCATTGCACTCGCGCTTGCACTCCCCTGCTCCGCGCACGCCCAACTCCCACCTGTGTTCCGACGCCACGAGGCATCGGTCCTCGATCGCGAGGATCCGCTGAGCTCGCGACTTGACGCAGCGATGAAGGTGCAAAGTACGGGGCAGGCTTCCCCGCAAGGAGCACTTCGCATGCCATCGCCATTTCGAGTTCCCGAGGATCGGGGACCGATCATCGCAAGCATATTTCCGTCGTACTCATCGTCGAGTCTTGAGCCTTCGCCTTGGGGAGTCGGCTGGGGCGAAACGGGAAAGATCAAGCGCTTCCGAGAGCATGGCCCCCTCCGCTACGACGGCGGAGACGATCTCGCGTCTCCATGGGGCATTCTTCGTTGCCGAAAGAAGCAACAAGCTACCTGCGCAGAGTATCAGAGCATTGGATCCGTGCAAGGCATCCGAGCAGTCCTGGCCGGCAATGTGCTGGAGGTGCACGCTGATGGGGCAGTGTGGACCTTTCAGGGATTCGAGGCAACAGCTCGGCTTTTCAAGGAGTACCTCCTCAAAAAGGTCGTCCGAGCTGATGGTTGGCGCACCGTCATTACTTGGAGATTCGCCTCAGGCTCGGCATCCCCCCTGGAGATCGACTACGCCTCAAACGACCTTGATCCGTCGATTCTACCACAATATCGCATTAAGTTCTCTTATGAGTCAGCGAACCCCGCGCGGCGCCAGAGCTCCGGCGCGAGCGGCTTCATGACTGAGATTGCCGAACTGATCACGAGCATTGACGTTCTGCGCATGAACGCCCAAGGCTCAATGGACTTGGCCTGGCGCTATGAAATAGAGCGCCAGTGGATCGAGCGGATCCAGATCGGCGACAATGTATTCACCGAACTCGAAGGTCGGCGCCCGTTTCTCACTGCGGTAAGAGAGTACGACCCTACATCACAACTCATCCAGGAGACGCGGTACGAGTACGACGATGGCTCGGAATTCCGGCCGCAGCGAGTGGAGTTGCCGCAAGGCGACGGCCCAGGCCTCAGCGCGACCGCCAAATGGTACTACGACAATGGCACCCCCGAGCTGATCCGCACCTATCCGACACTTAGCAGCTTTCTGAAGAATCTCAATATCATCGACACGAACGGAGACGGACTTCCAGAAATCGAGTATCGAGAGCTCATCTCGGCAGTCCCTCCCCCACAAGGCGAGTTCGCGTACCGCGTATTCGACCCCCAAACTGGCATCACCCAGACCTACCCAGCCCCTGCGTCGCTCGGGGGGCGGTTCCAAGAGGAATGCCGCCCACGCAAAGAGGAATCGGGATTCGAAACAGATCGACACTTCGCCCGATTCGCGCGCCTCGATCCACAACGGACAGAGCCGCAAGTCATAGCGCTCTCACCGCCCGGGACAAGCGCAGCGTCGATTCACATCTGCCGGCCAAATGGCGAGCGCATCCAAACCATCGACATCAAGACCTCCTCTATCTTCTCCAGCATCTCACCACTCCAGTGGCGAACAAGCGACACGAGCTGGACTCGAGCAGACACATTAGTCGCCGACATTAACGGCGATGGGCGACCTGACATTGTCCGAATCCTTGATGGCCAACTCATAGCGATTCCAAACTTGAGCGAACTCAATTCGCTGAGCTTTGGCAAGGCGTTTGTTTTGAATCTTACCGAATTGCACAGCGACCAGCGGCACGAGGTCATCGACTACAACGGCGACGGACTACCGGACCTCGTTGAGTACGACACGTCGAACAGCGTAGTAGTAATTCGAGTTTGGCACGGACTAGCAGCCTTCGCCAACTTCCCTGGTGCGCGATTCGACGGCGCGGTCTCCATGAACGTCGTTGGCGCCGAACTTACCAAGTGCGCTCTTCAGCTCATCGATGTTACCGGCGACCGGTACGCCGACCTACTTACGCGGTGCCCAAACCAGAGCGCCAGCGTGATTCCAAACCTCGCCCAAGATTTGAGGGGCCGTGACTGGGATCTAGCCGACGGCTGGATGCTCGGGCCCGCGACGCGCGTAGTACCTCTTGCGAATGGGCTATCAGTTTTTTCCGATCAACTCACCGGACCTACATGGCTTCCTATCCCGCTCCGACACGAGCGACTGACGCGCGTGACGAACACTGACGGACTTGATCGCCGGTTTCGTTTTCGGGCCGACGCACACTCCATTGAAGGAGCACGCCCACCTCCGGTACTCATCCAGATCATGAACATCGACCCGAGCCACGCGAGGGACTCGATGAACTACATTCTCTACGGCGCGCCTGCGGTCGCCGGCACCCCGGCACGATTCCTCGGCTTCTCACAGGTTACGTTGTCGACGCCACTCGAAGGTCCAAGCCCTCTCGGGCTCCAATACAACATCAAAGCGTACGCCACGGCCGCAAGGAACCGCCACCATGTCGACTATTTCTACAGCTGGGGCACTGACTCGAAGGCGAGCAGCGAGCGACTTACTCGAGTCCGAGAGATGGACGTCGATACACCCGACGGGCTAAAAATGACACCAGTCGGCGTCCAATCAGTGGTTACCTATGACTATGTCGACTACTCGGCAGCGGAGAACGTTCGAAACCACCGACTCTCGGCGACAGCCTCGCGCATCTGCACGGGCGCCAACTGCCTCGACTCCACCCCTGTACGAAACTATTCGAGTATCACGAGTACGCAGACGAAGGCACCTTGGTGCCCGAAGAAGATTAGCACATCAACGCTCGGTGGAACACCGAGCCTCTTAGCCGCTCCGCCCCGAAGCGAATTAACATTGACCTTCGCAAGCGTTCAGCCCTCACAAACAAGACGCGACAACCTGTGCAGATGGAAGGCCCTCACCGCCAGAGGCTCTGGACCGTCGAATGCGCTCAACTTTATTGAGAAGGACTTTGTTGACTATGCTCCGAACGGCGCGATCCTCGCTCGCGGCAAGAAGAGCGGCGCAGAAAAAGTACAAACCGTATGGACATATAGCAAGGGCCGGATACAGAGCGTCAGATATCCCGATCGTCGCTCTGTCTCATTCACCTATGATTCGCGTGGGCGCATCTCGACAGTCGCCGATGAGAGCGGCCTTCTACAGGTGCTCACCTACACGGGCGCTGACGATGGCCCGGAGCACATCGTCCATATCCGCGGCACACGCCGACTGTCGGAGCACAATCGCTACGACACACGCGAGCGCCTGCGCGCGCGTTGGTACGACGAACTCGGCACCAACGAGCACCTCCCGTCAAACACCTGGGCGTACAAGAGCGCGACAGCTTCGTCCCCCGCAAGTATTGTCACGCATACTCGCGTCAACTCCACTTCGGGGCGTTGGGCAGGATCGATCCTTGACGGTGCCGGCAACGCCAGTGCAACCTTCTCGCGCTCGGGTCTTGAGTGGATCGTTTCGGGCGCAACGCGTCATTGGGAGCGCTCAAGCTGTGCCTTTGGCGAGTTCGCGCGTTCCATTCACTCTGATATCGCCGCCGAAGTCGCAACACTGCTCCGGGATGCCTCAAGTCACCTCAACGACTGCGAGTACGCCGCGCACCTCTCTTTCGGTCAGGCGAGAAGCCTCCGCGCTAAGCGTATCCCGAGCGCGGCGGGTTCGCCGACCCGATTTGCGGTGGACGAGACAGTGACTCAATTTGGGGTCGGCGCGCAGAGGGTTGATCGACGGGCCCTCGGAGTAACGCCCGCTGCCACAGTCACCCAATGGCTTGATGGCGAATCGAACGAGACGCAGCTCGATGGGCTCCCAGGCGGGACTCCGGTCACTCACGCCTACGACGCGCTGGGTCGCCTCCGGCGGTCGAGTTCAAGCGAACGTGTTGAGATCGTGCAGTACGACCCTCTCGGTCGCATCGCGACGAAGACAACCGGGACGCACACTCAGGTCTTTAAGTACGTACTCGGCACAACTCTTCCACGTGAGGTCACAGAGAAGGGTGCTGGCAACGCCCTGATTCGACGCACAAAGAAGACATACTCCGATGCGCGCCTCGCGACGATGAGCTATCAAGCACCAAGCGCCGTGAAGATCGAATGGTCATGGAGCTATCTACCTGCGAACGGGCCAAACGCCGGCCTACTTAACAAGATCACCGGCCCCGGCGTTGTTCGCACTTATGGCTATGACGCCGCTTTCCGAGTCTCAAGCGAAGACCTGAGCCTACCGATGGCGAAGGTCTCGCTGAAGACGATCTGGAAACTTGGCCTCGATGGGACACCGCTCGGCGTTTCACGCCACGCAACGCTCAATGGAAGCCCCTTCGGGAACGGATTCGACGAGACCTTTGAACTCGACGCCGACGCGCGGCTGAAGAAGATGATGCGTGGCCCCGTCACGTTTGATCAGGTTCAGTACACACGGGGGCGCCTCGCGAGGGCGGCGCTGTCAGCTGGCGGCAAATCCTACAATTTGACATTCACGCGTGATGCAGAGTCCGGCGAGCTTCTCTCCGCGGCTCTCAACAGCGGCTCCGAAGTGATGTCGATAACCCGTCGATTCGACATGCGCGGCCTCCCCGAAGTCGAGACGGCGGGATGGGGGACGAACTCGAACTCGAGTCGCACCTACAAGTATGACGACTGGGCACGCCTCCACGAGGTGACTGGTGAGCAGACAGAGAGCTATGCAATGGACGCAGGCTCGAAGCTCACATACGCGTCGAACCTTCGGGGCACGGGCGCGTTCCGTCGGTCGCCATCGGCAGTTCAGTGGAATGCTCGGCACGTCGGTCTGGATGATTCTGGCCATGCAACGACTATTGACTCTAATCCGGTTCGTCGCGGGTCAGACGGCCAGATTGCTTTTTTCGACAGCACGCAATACGTGCATGATGAGGCCGGTCAACGCGTCGCGGTGATCCGGGACGGCGCGCCGACGCTGCTCGGTGACAGTTTCGAGATCGGCGCAACGGCAGAACGCTTCAAAATCTCGCTCGGTGAGCTAGCACTCGGGGAGGTCGTTGGCGGCGAGTTCCAGCCGACGCTTTCGGACTTTCGCGGGTCCCCATGGGTAACGCCGACCGGCCCCATCGCGCGAACGGCCTATGGCGCGGTCGCCGACTCATCCCCGGAAGGCAATGCAAACTTTGCAGGCGGCCGATTCGATGCGACCACACAGACTGTGCGACTCGGCGTGCGCGACTACGATCCGACACTTGGCCAATTTCTCTCCGAAGATCCTGTATCAATAACCGCGACGGGGCCGAGCGTATATGTCCTCGGCAACCCCGTCGCCCTCATTGACCCAAGCGGCCGAGCCCCGTGCATCGTAACGAAGTTTGGAGTCTCTTGCACTGCTGGCGTCGAGGCTGAGACGCAAGCTGTCTATGACCGAATCCTCGCCGAAGGAAAGCTCCCTGACGACTACTTTTCGAGCATTCCAGGCCGTTGGTTCGATGCCGGCCTAGCTGTTGTTGCCGACGCTCTCTTCTTCGTTCCTAATGTTTTCTATCGAATCGGCATGCTCCAGACGACGCACGACCCAGAGCTCATTCTTCCTATCGCGCTCGACCTCTTCACGCTGTCGAGCTTTGGTCCACGCGCTCTCGAGCAGTACGCTCTCTCGCGCCCGAATGCGCACCTACCCTTACACATCGAGGCACTCGCGGCTCGTAACACGCTCGCAGCTCAGTACTTCGAGCGCGGGGAATCCCCTGGAGTCGTCGTCTCCGGCTACAACGAGATCACGGGAGAGATCTTTGCGGCGAGGAGCAGTAAACTGGGCCACGGCGAAAGGAATGTGGCCAATGGCCTCCGCAACCCAAGCAACATCAAGATGACAACGCCCGTGCGCCCGAGAGATGGAAAGCTTATCCTCATTTGCAAGATGTGCGAGTCCGACTTCGGTCGCGGCGCTTTCCCGGACGCCGAGACGAAGTTCAAGCGCTAGAATGTGCGATACACGGAAGGACCGTACTTGGTCGCGGATTAGGAGATGCCCACACCGTGTGACACCCTCTATGCGACAAAGTCGCTTGCCGGCGCTCACGCGCTGATCCTTCGTCACTCTGTATAGTGGCGACTGAGCGGCCCGGGCGGCCTCGTGTCCGCGCGCGGTGGCGCGGCACGCGAGCCCGCCTTCGGCGGCGCGTTTCGATCGCGGGCGAGCGCGAGGAGTTCGCCGGTCGCGGACCAGTCCGTCGCCAGGAGCGCCTCAGCACCCACCGCTAGTCTTCGCGCTGCCGTTCGAGCAGCTAACGCCCGCCGCGCTCAACCGAGCTGCCCCCTCCCCTCGGTGGGTAAGCGATGAAGAAGACGCCAGAGAAGAGGAGCGAGGCGACCGTGGTTCCGAAGTTGGAACCCGAAGTCGTGGTGCGCATCCGGCTGCTGCGGCAGCTCGCCGGCCACGGCTCGGGCCTCGAGGGCGGCGAACTGCTCAGCATCAGCATCGAGGTGGCCGTGGACCTCGGCGAGAACGAGCACTCCGACGCCGCGTGCGCGAACGAGTCTCCGCATGTCGTTGAGGACGCACTGCTCGAGCCGGTTGGGAGATCGGCATCAGCGCGCACACGACGTCCTGCCGTGGCGGTCGCGGTGCGGTAGTAGCGAAGCGTACGGCGCCCTCGGCGCGTCGTCGCTGTTGTCGCTGTTGTCGAGCGCGAGCTCGACCTCGCCGCGTTCGGCTTCACGCACCAGGCCTGGCTCGGGCTCGGGCTCGGCGTCGGGTTCGGCGGCAGCGCGACGTCGCGATCAAGGTCCACGCCGGCCCGCGGCGGTGGGCCGCGAGCCGGGACCAGAGGGGCGCCGCAGCCGGCGGAGGTTGGGCGCGGCGCGCGCGCGCCGCGGGATAATCGCCTGTGCGCGCCGGCGCCAGCGCGCACCAGGCCAGCGTCCCCCGGCGTAGCGAGAGGGAAGCGGGCAGGAGCACTGCCGCGTCACCAAGGCCGCCGCGGGGCGGGAGTGCGAGCTGCTCGACCCGCCGCGCAACGCCTCGTCCGGGCCACGCCGTCACGTCCAGCCGTCCTGTCACGCCCCGGGCCACGGCTGTCACGCCCTGGGGCGCTCCCCCGGAGCGCCAGAGCACTGCCCCGAATCCGCCCCGCTCTCCGCGCTCCATCCGCCCTACCGCGCTGCTCCGCTTTCCCGAAAACGCAAAAGAGCCAGCAACTTTCGCTGCTGACTCTTTTACGCGTCCTGTTTAAGGCACCAGGGACGACTGGCGGAGCGGACGGGACTCGAACCCGCGGCCTCCGGCGTGACAGGCCGGCGTTATAACCGACTTAACTACCGCTCCAGAAATCTCAGCTAGTTGTCAGGGCTCGTAGGCGGAGCAGGGTTCGAACCTGCGACCACTGCCTTGTAAGGGCAATGCTCTTCCGCTGAGCTATCCGCCCGCGTCTCCGCGAGGTTGGAGGTTTCTAGACGAGCGCCAGCGCGGTGTCAAGGCCGGTGCGCACGAACATTTTGGGGTGGCCCATCACTGCGCCGTGCGCGTGCCGATCGACGCCGCCGGGCTGAGCACCGCGCCGGTCGTCATCGGTGTGCGGCCCTCGCGGGTGTTGAGGCGCACGCGCCCCGCGGCGCCACCGCCGCCGCCGGTGCCGTCGCCGCCGCCGCGGCCGTTGGACGGCAGGCCCATGACGTCGGCGACCACCGTGGTGACGCCGCCGGCCCCGCCGCGACCGTTGTCGTTGTTGATGCCGTCGCCGACGCCGCCGGCGGCGCGCTGGGTGTCGTTGCGGCCGAACTCGCCGTCGTTGGCGAGGTGACCGGCGCCGCCGCCGCCGCCGTTGGCGGTCACCGCCGCGCCGTTGGCAAGCGTCACGCTGGGTGCCTCGAGCAGGAGCGCGCCGCCCGCGCCGCCGCCGCCGCCGCCCCAGGCCGCCGCGGTGCCGTCGCCGCCGACCCCGCCCGAGAACACCTCGGCGTCGGCGCCGTCGACGACGATCGCCGCCAGCGACGTGAGCTGCAGGCCGCCGCCGCCGCCGCCGCCGTTGGCCCCGCCGCTGCCGCCGCTGGTGGCGCCGCGCCCACCGCCGCCGCCGCCGGCCAGCGGGATCAGCGCGACGCCGCTGCAGGTGGCGATCGACGCCGGCGCGCCGCCGGCGATCACCGACGCGCCGCCGCTGCCACCCTGCGTCGCCATGCCACCGCCGGCGCCGCCGGTCTCCCACGCCGTCGACGAGTAGTTGCCGGCGCCGCCGGGCGCGCAGCCGCTGGCCGCGGCGGCGAGCGTCCCGCCCGGCCCGCCGCCGGCGCCGGGGCACGACGTGCACGTCGCGCCCGCGAGGTCCTGGCCGCCGCTGACGTCGATCCAGCCGTGGACGGTGATCGGTCCGGCGGCGATCACCGCCGCGACCCGCGCGCCGCGGAAGCCGACCCAGGCGTTGCCGTCAGGCAAGGTCAGCGTGCGCAGCGACCACACGCCCAGCTCGGGCGCGCCGGTCTGGCTGCGCGTCGCGAAGTCGATCTGCGCGATGACGCCGGTGCCGGCGGCGCGGATGACCATCGGATCGGCGTTGGCGTGATCGTAGCTGGTGATGCTGCCGTCGTCGGTGTTGAACACCACCAGCCGGCCGCTGGCGATCGCGAGGTCGGCGGTGGACGCGATCGCGGCGGCGGTCGACACGCCGTTGGACGGCTGGAACACCAGGCAGTGCGCGCCGCCGGTGGTGCCGCAGCCCGCCGGGCAGGTCTCGGGCGCGCCGCCGCCACAGGTGTCGAGGAGGTCGCCGCTACAGCTCGGCGTGCACGGCGGCCCGTCGATCGTCGCCGGCGCGTCGATCGCCCCCGGCGCGTCGATCGCGCCCGGCCCGTCGGGATCGCCGGTGGCCGCGTCGGGGTCGCCACCCGGCGCGTCGGTCTCACCCTGCGGGGTGAACGAGCAGGCGGCGATGACGACGGCCAGCGCGGGCCACGACGAGCGCATCATCGCTCGACGCTATCACAGCGTCGCGGCCGCGGTTCAACGACCGCGCGGGCGAGCCGGCCGCGCCGCGCGGGCCGGGCGCGCCGCGCGCTTGCGTGGCACCGGCCGCGGCCGGGTCGTCGCCGGCGCGCGCGCCTCGAGCTTCTCGAGCCGATCGCGCAGCGCGGTGGTGGTCGCGCGCAGCCCGGCGAGCTCGTCCTTCAGCCGGCCCAGCTCGTCGCTGGTGGCCGCCGCGGCGCCGAGGTCGCGCAGGATCTCCTTGCCGCGCCGCCGCAGCCGCCCGTCGAGCTCGCGGGCCAAGAGCTTGTCGATCGCCGGCGCCGCCGCGCGATCGCCCCACACCGCGAGCGCCTCGAGCGCCGCCGCCTGCACGCGGAAGTCGCGATCGGCGAGCAGCTCCTCGACGAACTCGCGGGCCCGCACCGCCTCGCGATCGCGGCGACCGCGGCCGAGGCTGGCCAGCGCGGCGAGCGCGGCGCGGCGGCCGCCCGACGGCGTGCCCCAGCGGGCGCCGGCGGTGAGCACCTCGAGCGCGGCGTCGTCTCGCGCCTCGGCCAGGCCGCGGAACGCGTGCTGGCGGATCACGTCCATGAACGACGACCGCGCCGCCGCCTGGCGCAAGAGCGTCGGCGCCTGCGGCGCGCGCAGCTTGCCCAGCGCCAGGCACGCCTCGGCCTCGACGAAGTAGCTGGCGTCGCCGCGCTCGACGACGTCGGCCACCACCGCCGCCGCCTTGCGATCGTGGCGGAACTCGCCGAGCGCGCGGACGATCGCGCGGCGCGCCCGCGGGTGGGTCTCGGTGATCGTCGCCCGCACCAGCGCGTCGCGCGCGGCGTCGCCGCCGATCGCCGCCAGCGCCGCGGCCGCCGCGCCGCGCACCGCCCAGAACCCGTCGTCGGCGAGCGCCTTGATCAGCGCCGCCCGGGCCTGGGGCCCGGCGATCCGCCCCAGCGCCTTGGCCGCGTAGCCGCGATCGATCGCCAGCGGCGCGCCGTGCAGCTCGGCGAGCCACCACGGCAGCGGCTTGTCGGTGTCGACCGCGGCCAGGAGCGTCCGCCCCGGATCGATCACGCACTGGGTCGGCTCCTCGGCCGCCGGGAAGAACCACGCGCCGCGGCGCTCGTCGAGCACCACCGCGTGGGCGTGGCGGTGACCGTCGACCACCAGCTCGATCGCGATCGGCAACCGGAACAGCGGCGTCGCGCCCTCGACGGCCTGGACCTGCTCGACCCGCACCTCGCACAGCCCGGCCGCGCGATCCCAGCTGGCCGCGACCTTGAGCTCGGGGTGGCCGGCGCCGTCGGTGATCCACTGGTGGAAGAACCAGTCGAGCGAGCGCCCGGTGGCCTCGGCGATGGCGCGCGCGAGGTCGCGGGTCTCGACCGCGCCGTGGCGGTGCTTGACCAGGTAGTGGCGCAGGCTCGCCCAGAAGCCGGCGTCGCCGAGCTCGCGCCGCAGCATGTGCAGCACCCGCGCGCCCTTCTCGTAGAGGTGGTGATCGAAGATGTCGATCGGCTCGTCGTAGACCCGGGTCGCGATCGGCCGCCGGTAGCGGTTGCCGTCCTCGGCGAAGTACATCTCGAGCCACTCGTCGAGCTCGAGGTCGGCGGCGTCGCGGCCCTCGTGGTGCGCGCGCCAGACGTACTCGGCGTAGGTCGCGAAGCCCTCGTGCAGCCAGCCCTCGCCCCACTCGCGGCAGGTGACCAGATCGCCGAACCACTGGTGGGCCAGCTCGTGCGCGACCAGCGCGTCGATGTCGTAGTCGAGCGCGGCCCGCTCGTCGATCAGGATCACGTCGGTCAGCGTGGTCGCGCTGGTGTTCTCCATGCCGCCGAAGATGAAGTCGGCGGCGAACACCTGCGCGTAGCGCGGGTACGGGTAGTCGACGCCGAACGTCTGCGAGAACAGCTCGAGCATCGCCGGCGTGCGCGCCAGCGTGCGCGCCGCCTCGGCCTCGCGGCCGCGCACGACGTGGTAGCTGACCGGCACGTCGCGCCAGCGGGTCTCGATCGTCGCCAGGTCGCCGGCGACCAGCGTCACCAGGTAGCAGGCGTGCGGCACGTCGAGCCGCCAGTGCAGCGTGCGGGTCGCGCCGCGGACCGAGTCGGCGATCAGCACGCCGTTGGACAGCGCGGTCCACGCCGCCGGCACCGTCGCGATCACCTCGCTGGTGGCCTTGTCGTGGGGCGCGTCGATGCACGGGAACCAGTGGCGCGAATCCTCGTCCTGGCCCTGGGTCCAGGCCATCGCCGGCTTGTCGGGGTAGCCGGCGTCGGGGGCGGTGAAGTACAGGCCGCGCCGCGGCTGGCCCCGGTAGTCGATCGCCACCGCCAGGCGGGTGCCGACGGCGGCGGTGGCTGCGATCCACAGCTGCTTGCCGTCGTGGCGGAACCGCGCCGGCGCGCCGTCGACGCGGACCGCGTCGATCTCCAGCTCGACCGCGTCGATCGCCAGCTCGGCCACGGTGGGCGCGACCACCGCGACGGTGAGCGTCGCGGTGCCGGCGATGCGCTGCGCCGCCGGATCGAGCGTGACCGCCAGGCGGTAGTGCTCGACGTCGATGGGCCGATCGGGAGCGAAGCGGGGCCGGGTGCCAGGCAGCGCGAACGGGCGGCTCATCGTCGGCGACGGTCGCATGGGCCGCCGACGCCGACAAGCCGCGCCGCGACGGCACGGCACGCCGCGACGGCACGGCACGCCGCGCGACGCCGCGCGACGCCTACTGGCCGGCCGGCGCCGCCGCGCCCGGGGCGGCCGGCACGTTGCCGAGCTGGCCGGTCAGCATGCAGTTGCCGAACTCGCGCATGCTCGACGCGCCGGTCGCGCAGCCGATCAGCCGGCTGGCGCCGCCGCCGATCTGATCGAGCGCGCCGATCGGCTTGTTCAGGTCGGCGGTGACGTTGATGTTGGCGTTGGCGTTGACGTCGGCGCCGACGCCGCCGGTGACGGTGGTGAGCGCGGTGGAGTCGATGGTGGCGAACGCGGTGGTGGCGGTGGTCATGGGGTGCTCCTGCGGATGGTGCGGGTTGGGAAGCGTCTCGCCACTCCGCTTGAGCACGGCGTGTGCCAGGCCGGGCGCCGCCGCAAGTGCCCGCCGACGCGCGGCGCGCCCGCCGCCGCGTGGGGCCGCACCCCCGCTTCGTCGACCGCGGGTCGCAACCGGGGTCGCTACGGCAGCGCGTGGCGCGGCAGCTCGAACAGCGCCGGCAAGAACAGCCGCCCCATGACGCTGATCGCGCCGCCGCCCGGCGACGGCCGCGGCAAGAACAGCAGATCGTCGCGCGACTGCATCAGCTCCTCGGTGGTCGTGCCGTCGACCCGGGCCAGCACGTACTGGGTGACGACCCGCGTGCCGGTGACCAGCACGCCGCCGCGCGGATCGACCGCCAGCGCGCGCGGCGCGAGCCCGATCTCGACCTCGGTCACCGCGCCCGACCCCACGGCGAGCCGCTTGAGCTGGCGCGAGCCGTCGGCGATCCACACCTCGCCGCCGCCCGGGCCGAGCGCGACGTCGTCGATCCGCCCGCGCGCGGCGAACGGCGCGCCGATCGCGCCGGTGCGCGGCTCGATCCAGGTCAGCCGCTGATCGTCGCCCTCGCCGTCGTGGATCACCGCGCACGGCGGCGTCGCGTCGGCGGCGCAGCGCACCCCGCGGCCCCAGCCGGGCGGCTTGCGCCACAGCTCGCGGCCGTCGGTCAGCGACACCGCGACCAGCTCGCGGCCGGCGTCGCGGCGCAGCGCCGCGATGATGACGTCGTCGGCGCGGGTCGCGCTGACCACCTCGCCGTCGAGCCGCGCCGGCGTCGCGCCGATCGGGCCGGTGAGCTGGTGGCGCTCGAGCTGTCCCGACGCGCGGTTCCAGGTGACGAAGGTCGTCTCGTCGAGCCAGGCCAGCGTCGCGCCGACCACGGCCGGGTCCAGCTCGCGCGCCGCCGCCGCGCCGCCCGCGCGATCGATCACGCGCGAGCGGAACGTGGCGCCCGAGTCGATGAACAGCACGCGATCGCCGGCCACCGCCAGCTGCCCGAACCAGCCGCGCGGGCGCTGGTACAGCGGTCGCGGCGGGCCCAGCCCGTCGCCGACGATCGCCGCCGCCCACAACGTCGGCCGGTCGACGGTGCCGGTGGCGTAGATCAACGTGCGATCGTCGAGCCAGTGCACCGCGGTCAGCGCCGGGATCCACGGCGAGCGGGCCACGACGCCGCCCGGTCCGAGGATCGCCACCTGGCCGTCGTAGCGGCGCTCGAGCAACAGCGCCAGGCGGCGACGGTCGGGGGCGCTCACCGCGACCGGCACCTGCCCGTCGACCGCGACCAGCTCGCGGACCTCGGCGGCGCCCGCCGCCGCCAGGCCCAGCGTCCAGCCGCCGGGGCGCTGCCGCGCCACCACGTCCTGGCCATCGAGCTGGCCCAGCCAGCGCTCCCAGCCCGGGCGCTGCCACAGCTCGCGGGTGGCGTCGGTCGCCGGCGTCCAGTCGACCACCGCGAACGGCAGCGTGTGGCCGAAGCGCAGGTGATCGGCGTCGACGAACTCGACGCGGTGGATCGGGTGCCCCGCGGCGAACCGCGACCAGGTCGCGCCGCCGTCGAGATCGCGCACGTCGATCCGGTCGGGCGTCGCCAGCGCGACCCGCCGCCCGTCGGGCGACACCGCCAGCCGGCTCGCCAGCGACACTTCGAAGCGCCGCACCGCCTCGAGCGGCGCCGCCGGCGCGTGGCGGGTGCCGCGATCGGCGCGCACGACGACGACCACCGCCAGCGCCGCCACCGCGACCGCGCCCAGCGACAGCCCGATCATCACCGCCGGCACCCGCCGCGGCGGGATCAGCGCCGCCACCAGCGCGCCCATGCCGGGCCAGCGCGCGGCCGGATCGGCGGCCAGGCCGCGCACCACCGCCGCCCGCACCCAGCGCGGCACCGGATCGTCGGGCGGCGGCGACGCCAGCGCGCCGTCCTCGATCGCCGTGACCAGCGCGGCGATCGTCATCGGACCGCGGACGAAGGCTGGCGCGCCGTACAGCGCCTCGTACAGCGACGCGCAGAACGAGAATTGATCGGCGCGCGCGTCGATCGCCTCGCCGCGCAGCTGCTCGGGGCTCATGTACGCCGGCGTGCCGAGCAGCGAGCCGGCGACGGTCAGCTCCATCGCGTGCATCGATCGCGACGCGCCGGCTGGGTCGGCGTCGCGCCCGGTGGGGCGCCGCGCGCGCGCGCCGAACACCGCGAGGCCGAAGTCGGCGACCCGGGCCCGGCCGGCGGCGTCGACCAGCACGTTGTCGGGCTTGAAGTCGCGGTGCAGCACGCCGGCGGCGTGGGCCGCCGCCAGCCCGCGCCCGGCGTCGCGGAACACCGCGAGGATGCCGCGCCAGTCGCGGGCCGCGCCGGGCGGGCGCGCGCGCAGCCGCGCCCCGAGCGAGACGCCGTCGACGAGGTCCATCGCCACGAACAGCCGGCCCTGATCGCTGCCGGCGTCGTGCACCGTCACGACGTTGGGGTGCGACAGCTTGGCCATCGCCCGGGCCTCGCGCAGCAGCCGCGCGCTGCTGTCGGGGTTGGCGGCGATCGTCGGATGCACCACCTTGATCGCGACCGCGCGATCGAGCTGCGGATCGCGCGCGCGCCACACCTGCCCCATCGCGCCTTCGCCGAGCAGCACCTCGAGCCGGTAGCGGCCGATGGCCACGCCCGCCGCCGGCGGCACCCCCGGCGCTGTGTCGATGTGGCCGAAGTCGCCGTCGGGATCGCCGTCGCCGCGCTCGGTCGGCGCGCCGGCGTCGGCGGTCGGCCCGCTCGCGAACCGGTCCGGCGGCGCACCTGCCATCGCCTGAGTATCGCATCGATGCCGGGCCGGCGGCCCGCCCGGCGTGGCGATCGACCTGCCCGCTACGGCGCCGGCGCGGGCGGCGCCGGCATCTGCTCGCCGCGGGTCAGCACCACCGCGAGCGCGAACATCATCGCCCGCCGCACCTCGGGGCCGCCCTCGTAGGTCATGGTCGCGCCGGCCTTGACCAGCGGGTGGTCGATGTCGCGCATCAACAGGCCCGAGATCTCGCCCTTGCTGGTGAACGACAGCTGATCTTCGCCGTCCATGTAGAAGGTGCCGTTGCCGCGGATGCCGACGTTGGAGGCCTGGCCGTTCACCAGCACGCTGTCGTCCTTGATCAGCCGGAAGCCGAGCTTCTCGTAGACCTGGATGCGCCCGTTGCGCCCGACCTTGAACAGGCGGTTGCCGTCGAGGGTGACCGTGCCGTCGGCGGCCATCGCCAGCGCGTGGGCGTCGCCGCCCGGGTTGGTGATGGCGACCTTGGCCGCGCCGACCTTGAGCGTGATGGCCGACGGGTCCTTCCCGCAGGCCACCAGGACCAACGCGCACGCGACCGCGACGAGGCGCAACCAGGACCGGGGTGACATGCCCGCAGCGTAACGCCGCCGCCCGGCCCGCGCAGCCCCTCCCTGGCCAACCCTGCCACCACGCCCCCTGCGATCCTCGACCTGCGGTAAGTTACCGCGCCATGCCGGTCGACGACCTGCGCTCGGGAACCTGGGTCACCTACGTCGGTGGCCGCGCCACCGGCTTGCGCCTCCGCCGCTGCCGCGTCGAGGTCACCGCCGGCCCCGACGCCGGCCTGGTGCGCGACCTCGAGGCGCCGGTCATCCGCATCGGCGCGCGCCGCGGCAACGACGTGCAGCTGTCCGACGCCAAGGTGTCGGGCCTGCACTGCGAGATCCGGCTCGACGATCGCGGCTACCGGCTGCGCGACCTCGACTCGACCAACGGCACCTTCGTCGGCGGCATCCGCATCAACGACGTCTACGTGCAGCCCGGCGCGCAGATCGCGGTCGGCTCGACGCGCATGAAGTTCGAGCCGCTCGGCGAGTCGGTCGAGCTGGAGATCTCCGAGCGCGATCGCCTCGGCGGCATGCTCGGCCGCTCGGTCAAGATGCGCGAGCTGTTCGCGCGACTGGAGAAGCTGGCCGCCAGCGACGCCACGGTGCTCATCACCGGCGAGACCGGCACCGGCAAGGAGCTGGCCGCCGAGTGCGTCCACGACCTGTCGCCGCGGTCCAAGGGGCCGTTCGTGGTGGTCGACTGCGGCTCGATCCCGCCGACGCTCATCGAGAGCGAGCTGTTCGGCCACGAGCGCGGCGCGTTCACCGGCGCCACCGCGAGCTACGCCGGCGCGTTCGAGCGGGCCCACGGCGGCACGGTGTTCCTCGACGAGCTGGGCGAGCTGCCGCTGGCGATGCAGCCCAAGCTCCTGCGCGTGCTCGAGGCCAAGGAGGTGCGGCGGGTCGGCGGCCAGAAGACGATCCACGTCGACATCCGCATCGTCGCCGCGACCAACCGCGACCTCGGTGTCGAGGTCAACCGCGGCCGGTTCCGTGAGGACCTGTTCTACCGCCTCGCGGTGGCGCGGATCGTCGTGCCGCCGCTGCGCGAGCGCAAGGAGGACATCCCGCTGCTCATCGAGGGCATCCTGGCGACGACGCCCGGCGGCGAGGGCGCGTACATCGCGGCCGAGACCATCGACCTGATGATGAAGCACGACTGGCCGGGCAACGTGCGCGAGCTGCGCAACGTCATCGAGCGCGCGGTGCTCCTGGCCGAGCCGCCCGAAAACGCCGCCCAGCTGCGGCGCGCGCCGATCCCGCAGCCGCCGCCCAAGACCGATCACACGCCGTCGACCACCGCGTCGTCGCCCGACGCGACGATGACCGTGCCGGTCGACATCGCGACGCCGTTCAAGGCGGCCAAGGGCAACGTCGTCGCCGAGTTCGAGCGCCGCTACATCTCGAAGCTCCTGGCCCACCACGACGGCAACATCTCGGCCGCGGCCCGCGCCGCCGGCATCGATCGCATGTCGATCCACAAGATGCTGCACCGGCTCGGCCTGGCCAACCCCGGCCGCGACGACGGCCCGCCCGCGTTCGACGTCAGCGATCAGACCGAGGATTGACCGCGGCCATGCCGGGCGACGGCGACGCTCCGTTCCGCACCGCGAGCCACGGCCACTCGCCGACCTTGGCCCGGCTGGCCAGCCGCCACCCGGCGGCCGAGGCGATCCACGCCGTCGAGCGCCGCACCGACACCGACGATCTGGTCGGCGTCGCGCTGGGCGACGCGCCGCCGGTCGGCTGCGTGATGATGCTGGGCTACGTCGGCACGCTGGCGGTGGCGCTGGCCTGGTCGCTGGGCTGGCTGCCGCTGGTGGCGGTGGCGATCGGCGGCGGCGCGATCGTCGCCGGGCACCTGCTGCTGGCGGTGGGCCGCGCGCGCTGGCGGCGGCGGACCCAGGCCGCGCTGGCGTGGACCACCGCGCAGCCGTTCCCGCTGGCCGGCGTGCGCGGCTTCTTCGCCGCCACCGTGCCGATGATCGACGTGACCTTCGCGACCCCGCCCGACCTCGACGCGTTCGCCGCCGGGATCCGCGGCCACACCGGCGGCGCGCGGGTGCTGGCGATCGACGCCGCCACGTACCGCATCGAGCTGCCGGTGCGCGGGCGCGAGGCCGACCCGCCGGCCGACGCGGCCTGGCTCAAGCGGTTCGTCAGCGAGGTGCTGGTGCCGCTGCACGAGGAGCTGGGCATCGCCGAGGTCCAGCTCGGCGGGCTCGTCCGGGAGCCGGACGAATCCGAGGCAGCCGCGCCGCAGCTCAGCGCGTGAAGTCGAACGTCACCCCACCAGGCCCCAGGTGAGCTTGGCCACCAGCGCCAGCGCGACCGCGACCGCGGCCAGCCGCACGACCCCGCCGCCGCGGGTGAGCACGATCTGGGCGCCGACCAGCGCGCCGACGAACTGCCCGGCGGCCATCGGCAACGACACCGACCAGGCGATCGCGCCGTGGCCGCCGAACCACGCCACCGCGGCCAGGTTCGACGCGAAGTTGACGACCTTGGCGTTGGCGCTGGCGGCGTCGGCGGCCTCGCCGAGCAGCCACAGGTAGCCGACGATCAGCAGCGTGCCGGTGCCGGGGCCGAAGAAGCCGTCGTAGGCGCCGACCGTGAGCGCGATCGCGGTCGCCGTGAGCAGCGGCCGCGTCGACGGGCGCGCGGACCTCGGCCGCGGCACCAGCACCAGCACCGCGGCCACACACAACAGCACGATGATCAGCGGCTTGAGCGCGGCGGTGTCGAGCTGCGACACCGCCGCCGCGCCGCCCAGCGAGCCGACGAACCCGGCGGCGAACGACGGCAGGCTGCGCCGCCAGGTCAGCTTGCCGGCGCGCGCGAAGCGCAGGGTCGCCGCGCCCGAGCCGAACACCGACTGGCCCTTGTTGGTGCCGAGCGCGAGCGGCGCCGGCACGCCGGCGGTCAGGAGCGCGGGCAGCGTCAACAGGCCGCCGCCGCCGGCGATCGCGTCGACGCAGCCGGCCACCGCGGCCACCGCGGTGAGCGCGGCGGTGGTAGCCAGGCCGAGATCCACCGGCGCACTCTACCGCCAGCCGCGCCGTCGCGCGCTACGTTAGCCCGATGTCCGCCGCGCCGCCGCTGCCGCCGCCGTCCCCGCGCCTGACCGCCGCCTACGACGCCGCCCGCTTCCGCGCCGACGGCCACCAGCTGATCGAGCGCCTCGCCGATCACCTCGCCGCGGCGACCGGCGGCGACGACGCGCGGGTGCTGCCGTGGCTGGCGCCCGAGGAGGGCATCGCCGCGTGGCCGAGCGAGTTCCCCGACGAGCCGACCGACCCGCTGAGCGTCACCGTCGATCGCACGCTGGCGACGTCGATCCGCCTGCACCACCCGCGCTACCTCGGCCACCAGGTGCCGCCGCCGGTGCCGGGCGCCGCGCTGATCGACGCGCTGGCGGCGATGCTCAACAACGGCATGGCGGTCTACGAGATGGGCGGCGCCGCGACGCCGCACGAGCTCGCGGTGATCGGCTGGATGGCCAAGACGCTGGGCTTGCCCGCGACCGCCGGCGGCCTGCTCACGTCGGGCGGCTCGCTCGGCAACCTGACCGCGCTCCTGGCCGCGCGCCAGGCCCGGGCCGGCCACGACGTGTGGTCCGAGGGCAGCGCCGCCGCGCCGCCGCTCGCGGTGCTGGTCGCCGAGACCGCACACTACTCGATCGATCGCGCGGTGCGGGTGCTCGGCTGGGGCGCCGGCGGCGCGGTCCCGGTCGCGGTCGACGCGCAGCACCGGCTGCGCGCCGACGATCTGGGCCGGGCGCTGGCCCAGGCCCGGGTCATCGGCCGTCGCCCGATCGCCGTCGTCGCGTCGGCGGGCTCGACCGCCACCGGCGCGTACGATCCGCTGCCGGCGATCGCCGACTTCTGCGCGGCCCACGGCCTGTGGCTGCACGTCGACGGCGCCCACGGCGCGGCGGCGGCGCTGTCGCCGCGCCACACCCACCTGGTCGCGGGCATCGAGCGCGCCGACTCGGTGGTGTGGGACGCGCACAAGCTGATGGCGATGCCGGCGCTGTGCACCGCGGTGATCTACAAGGACGCCGAGCACGCGTACGGCGCGTTCGCGCAGGAGGCGTCGTACCTGTTCGCGCGCGAGCGGCAGTGGTGGAACCTCGGGCTGCGCACGCTCGAGTGCACCAAGCGGATGATGGGCACGATCGTCTACGCCAGCCTGCGCGCCTACGGCGTCGGCTTCTTCCGCGACTACGTCGAGCGGGTGTTCGCGCTGGCCGGCGCGCTGGCGACGCGGCTCGACGCCGCCGCCGACTTCGAGCTGGCGCTGGCGCCCGCCGCCAACATCGTGTGCTTCCGCTACCGCCCGGCCGGCGGCCCGCCGCCGGGGCCGGCCCTCGACGAGCTGCAGGCCACCGTGCGCACGCGCTGCCGCGACGCCGGCCGCTACTACTTCCTCGACACCCAGCTGGCCGGCGCGCGCTGGCTGCGCACCGCGCTGATGAACCCGCTCACCACCGCCGCCGAGCTCGACGGCGTGCTAGCCGCGATCCGCGCCGCCGCCCCCGCCCCCGGCGCCGCCGCCACCCTCGGCACGCCCACCGCCGGCTGACGGCGGCGGCAGGTCGACGCGCTTGAGGCCCGCGCTCTTGAGGCGGGCCAACAGCCGCGGCCGCGCGCTCGAGCGCGGGCTGCGGTAGTGCAGGTGCGGCCCGGCGGCCACGGTCGCCAGCGGATCGCAGGGCGCGAGGTCGCGCCGGGTCAGCCAGCCGATCAGCTGATCGGTCAGCCCGGCGTCCTCCGACAGCCACAACAGCGTCTTGTGCTGAGTCAACCGCCACGTCGAGCGCGGCGCGCGCACGTAGACCGCGACGTCGACGTGGCCGCTGGTCAGGCAGTCCTCTTCGAAGTCGTCGAGGAACCTGAGCGCGCGGCGCGCGTCCTTGAGCCGCGGCGTCAGCCATACCTGGCGATCGCCGACCGGATCGGCGTGGGCGGCGACGTCGATCTCGACGTTGTCGACCGCCGGCAACCGCTCGATCACGTCGAGGAACACGTCGCGCGCCGCCTCGCCGGCGACCACCGCCTCGACGACGTGGGTGCCGCCGTCGGTGGAGCGCGCGTAGCCCGGCGCGATCGCCGCGCGGGCGCGCTCGCCCAGCGCCGCCACCACGCCGGCCGGGTACTCGAACAGCGCCAGCCCGGTCGTCGGATCGGGCAGCACCACGACCCCGCGGCCGATCGACTCGCCCAGCGGCGCCGCCGGTGCGGCCGCCACGCCGATCGGCCAGACCCGCCCGGCGCGGCCAACCCGCGCGGTGGCGTTGGCGATCGCCAGGCCCGGGTGATCGCCCTCGGCGGCGGCCAGCGTCACCGCGCGGCCGTCGGTGAGCGCGACGTGGTACCAGCGCTCGCTCATGTCGGATCCATGTGCACGACCACGACCGTGACATGGTTGGCGATGCCACCGCCACGGGCGGCGCCGTCGTCGACCAGGCCGGGCGCGGTGGTCGGCCAGCGGCTGCCGATCACGGCGTCGGTCGAGACGAAGATCCCGGACCCGCTGGTGACGTCGGCCTGCCAGCCGTCGAGCGCCGCCGTCGGGTAGCGGGCGGTGCCGAACGTCGGCGCCACCGTCGCCCCGGCCACCGGCTGGTTGTTGCGATCGATCACGAAGCCCAGCACCACACCGTAGGGCGGGAAGGTGTCGATGCCGGCCGCCTCCTGCACCAGCGTCACCACCCGATCGATCAGCACCGGGTCGGGCCACACGCCCGCCACCGGCAGCACGCCCGCCGGCGTCGTCACCGCCGTCGCGCAGGTCGCCACCGGGATCGCGCCCGGCGCGACCTCGAACACCTGCAGGCAGCGCACGCCCTCGATCGGGCCGGGCAGCTCGGCCTGCCAGTGCGGATCGGGCCCGGGCACCAGCTCGAGGCGGGTCAGCTGGCTGGCCAAGAGCAGCGTGTCGCCGCCGCGCTCGACGGTCGAGCCGAACGACACCTGCAGGTCGCCGGCCTCGTCGGGACGCAGCAGCCGCCACGAGCCCGGCACCGCGACCGTCGCGTCGATGGTCAGCGACCGCGCCCGGCACACCGCGGTGTCGAGCTGGCCGACGTCGGGGCAGCCCATCTCGAGCGTGGCCTGCTCGCGCTGCCCGACCGGGAAGTAGATCTCGCGCCCGAGCGCCGGCACCAGCGCCTGCAGATCGGCGTTGGGCTGGGGAAAGCCGAGCACGTCGAAGCGTCCGGTCGCCGGACAATCGGTGCCGGCCTCGGCCAGCGCGTCGGTCGACCACACCAGCAGCTGGATGCGCACCATCTGGTTGGGGATCTCGACGCCGGTCGGCAGCGGCAGCTCGCGCAGCCCGCACACGTCGGTGCCCGGCGGCACGTCGTAGCAACCGGTGAAGTACACCCGGGTGTCGTCGACCGCGTCGACGATGCGCAGCCGGGCCCGGGCGCCGCACGACAGCGGGATCGCCGCGCACGAGGTCGCGCCGCCGGCGCCGCGCGGGCACGCCTGGGTCGGCCCGGCGGTCCAGGTCAGGCGCAAGCCGAACTGATCGGGATCGGCGCAGCCGAACAGCGCCGCGGCGATCACCAGCACCCCGAGCCCGGTCAGCCAGCGCGACGTCATTGCACTCCGATCGTACCGTCGAGGGTCGTGGTGCCGCTGGCCCGCGTCAAGATCGCCGCGATCACCGCGGTCACCACCGCGGCGCCGGCGACGCCCATGCCGACCCGCGCCCAGCGCCGCTCGTGCCACGGCACCTCGGGGCCCGGCGGCGGGATCACCGGGCCGATCGGCGGCTTGGGCGGCTTGGGCGGCTTGGGCAGCGGGCGCAGCGGCGCCAGCACGCCGCCGAGATCGCCGTCGAACGGCCGGGCCGGCCCGAGCCCGCCGCGCCGGGTGTAGAGCCGGGTCGCGACCGCGTTGGGATCGCCGCCATCGCCGGGCACGACGACGATCGCGTCGTCGGCGACCCCGATCGCCAGCAGCGCCGCGATCGCCGCGAAGCGCTGGCCGTCGTCGACCGCCGCGCGCAGCCGATCCCGGGCCCGCGCCGCCCGCACCGCCGAGGCCGCCAGCACCGGGTTGAGGTCGACCCGCACGCTCTGGCCGGCCGCCGCCACCACCCGGCGGCCGACGACGATGATGTCGGCGCCGCGCGCGCTCACGACGTGCGGCCCGGGCGTCAGCTGCGCCACCGCCGGATCGCGGCCGATCGGCTGGCCGTCGACGAGGATCTCGTCCGCGCCCGGCGCCGCGATCATCACCGCGCCCGAGCCGGGCGGCGGCGTCACCGCGCGCGCGAAGGCCGCGATCTGATCGGGCGGATAGACCGCCGGGTCGAGGGTGCGGCCCGGCGACAGGCGGTGCACCAGCGTCCAGGTCGCTGCCGCCGCCCCCGCGTCGCCGGCGTCGCCGGCCAGGGCCAGGCCCTCGACGAAGGCCAGGTTGGCCAACAGCTCGCGGGCGGTCTTGTCGCCGGCCTCGCCGGCCAGCGCGTCCTCGGCGGCGCGCGCGATCGCGGCGGCCTCGGCGAAGGCGAACCGCACCAGCCGATCGCGGGCGTTGGTCAGCGCGGTCGCGGCCGAGGCGATCGCCGTGCCGTCGACCGGCGTCGGGTTGGCCAGGGCGTCGATCAGCCCGGGCGCGATCGGCCCCAGCGTCGGCTCGGGCCCCAGCGCGGCGTTCAGCCGGACCACCAGCGCGGCCCCCGCGGGGTCGCCGGTGGCGTCGACGACGACCACCGGACGCTCGTCCGCCCGCGCGATCGTCGCGGCGGCGACGAAAGCCCAGGACGCGAGCGCCAGGGGGGCGCGCATGGCCATACTATAGGGCATCCTCCGGGCCGCGCCGGTGGTCGCGCCATGTCCGACGTCCCCGAAAAGAGCCTCGAACGCTACGACGTGCTCGATCGCATCGCGGTCGGCGGCATGGCCGAGGTGTTCCTGGCCAAGGCCTACGGCGCCCACGGCTTCGAGAAGACGCTGGCGATCAAGCGCATCTTGCCCGAGCTGGCGCGCGACCCCGAGTTCGAGGAGCGCTTCATCGCCGAGGCCAAGGTCGCGGTGAAGCTGTCGCACACCAACGTCGTCCAGGTGTTCGACTTCGGCCGCTTCTCGGGCTCGCTGTTCATCGCGATGGAGTTCGTCGACGGGCTCGACCTGGCGGCGCTGCTGCGGCGGCTGCGCGATCGCGGCATGAAGATGCCGGTCGCCGCCGCGTTCCAGATCGCCATCGAGCTGTCGCGCGGGCTCGACTTCGCCCACACCCACGGCGTCGTCCACCGCGACGTGTCGCCGTCGAACATCCTGTTGTCGCGCGCCGGCGAGGTGAAGATCGCCGACTTCGGCATCGCGGTCGCGGCGCAGCCGCAGCGCGCGCCCGGCGGCGGCCGCCGCAAGGTGATGGGCAAGTGGCGCTACATGTCGCCCGAGCAGGCCCGCGGCGAGCCGGTCGACACCAAGAGCGACATGTTCTCGGCGGCGGCGGTGATGTACGAGCTGTTCACGCAGGAGAAGCTGTTCCCCGGCGACGAGGCCGAGGACATCATCCGCAACATCGCCGAGATGCCGCTGCCCAAGGCGTCGCAGGTGCGCCCCGGCCTGCCGGCCAAGCTCGACGATATCCTCCACCACGCGCTGGCCCGCCTGCCCGATCAGCGCCCGGCGCGGCCGGCGGTGATGCTGCGCGCGCTGACCGAGCTGACCTACGAGTCGAGCATCATCTCGACCGCGCTCGACGTCGCCGAGGTGGTGTCCGACGCGCTCGACACCGCGACGCCGACCGGCAAGCGGCTCGACGCGATCATCCGCGCCCAGCTCGCCAACATGGCCCAGGAGTCGTCGCAGGTGCGCCGCACCGCGCGCGGCGACGCCGAGCGTCGGACCGCCGACGCCACCGCGCCGCCGACGCCCGCCGCCGTCGATCCGCTCGGCCTCGATCGGCTGACCGCGATCACCAAGGTCCACCGCCACCGCCGGCCGAGCGAGAGCGGCGCCCACGAGGTCATCGACGAGTCGGTGCCGGTGCTGAAGAGCACCGTCGGCGCCGACGGCCTGACCCGGCTCGAGCTCGACGAGACGACCATCGCCGGCGCCGAGTGGCTGCGTCCCGGCGAGCCGCCGCCGATGCCGGCCGCGCCCACCCCCGACGCCAGCCTGACCCAGGCGGTCGCGGTGCCGCCGCCGCCCAGCCGCCGCGGCTGGCTGCTCGGGGGCGTCAGCGCCGCGGCGATCGCCGCGCTCGCCGTCGTGGCGTGGCCGCGCAGCCGCGCCGCGGCGCCGCCACCGCCGCCGCCGCCGGTCGCGGTGATCGACGCGGCCCCGCCGCCGCCGGCGCCCGCGATGCTGGTCGTCGAGAGCGTGCCGCCCGGCGCCCGCGGCCGGATCGGCGCGCAGGACATCGCCGCGACGCCGGCCACGCTCGAGGTGCCCGCCGGACAGCCGCTGACGCTCCGGCTCGAGCTCGACGGCTACCGGCCGTACCAGGACGACCGCGTCGAGGTCGGCGCCGGCCAGACCCTGCGGATCCGCGCCGCGATGGTGGTGGCCGGGGCCCGGCTGGTGATCACCAGCGAGCCGCCCGGCGCCGCGGTCACCGTCGACGGCGCCGACGTCGGCGTCACGCCGCTCACGCTCGACGATCTGCCCGCCCACGTCGCGCGGATCGGGCTGGCCAAGGCCGGCTTCGTCAGCGCCACCGCGTCGGTCGAGCTGATCGCCGGGCGCGAGGCCAAGCTCACCCGCACCCTCAAGGCCGCGCCGGCGCCGATGGGCGCCATCGCGCTGCAGGTCGTCGACGGCTGGGGCGAGGTGTACCTCGGCGCCAAGAAGATCGGCCAGGCGCCGGCCAAGTCGCTGGCGCTGCCGATCGGCCACCACCACCTGCGCATCGTCAACCCGCCGACCGGCCGCGTGGTCGAGCTCGACGTCGACGTCACCGCCGACGGCCCCCGCTACTACCAGGTGCGGTTCCCGTGACGCGGGCCGGGGCGCTGTTCGCCCTCGCGATCGCCGCGTGTCAGCCCCCGCCGGCGACGCCGCCGACGATCGCCAACCGCCCCGCGCCCGGCGGCGCCCCGGTGACTCGCGCCCGCGGCGCCATCACCAAGGCCGGCGTCGAGGCGCTGCTGGCGCGCCGCTTCGCCGACCAGCTCGCCGCCGGCACCTTCGCCGGCGAGTGGAACGGCACCGAGGACGACGTGCTCGCCGAGCTCGCGGCGATGGGCTGGGACGACCTCGGCGATCTCGCCGCGGCGATCCCGGTCGACTACGAGCGCCGCGCCACCCACCAGTTCGCCGCCGACAACCCCGCCAACATCCCGGGCACGGTGCGCGACTTCATGATCCTCGCCGACGCGCGGCGCTACTTCGCCGACGCGTGGCAGAGCCACTGGGCGACGCTGGCGCCGGGCGACATCGAGGTCTACCGCTCGTACCACATCGACCTGTCGCCGCTGCGCGCCGCCGGGGTCATCCCCGACGGCGGCGCCCCTTGACCTCGACGGTGACGTCGCCCAGCACCTGGGCCCGGCACGCCAGGCGCAGCCGGGTGATGCGGTACAGGTTGCCGAGGTGGCGCTCCTCGACGTCGCCGTAGGGCGACAGGCCGGCCTCGCCGTCGATCACCTTGACCCGGCACAGCCCGCAGGTGCCCTTGCCGACGCACGCCGTGTCGATCCCCGCCGCGGCCTTGGCACCGGCGTCGAACAACGTCGTCCCCGCCGCCACCTCGACCGTGACGTCCGCCGGCAGGAACCGCACCTTGACCACGGCGCTCACCGCGGCCTCGACACCGCGGGCTCGCCCGCCAGCGCGAAGCGCAGCCGCCGCCGCGCCCACGGCCCCGCGTAGTCCACGCCGATCCGCGCGGTCGTCACGATCCGCCCCGCCGCGCGCCCCGCGCGGACGTGCAGCAGCTCGCCGTCGAGCGCCAGCCCGTGCTGCGCCGGCCCCAGCCCGAGCGCGCGCGTCACCTTGCCCGGGCCGCGGCCGATCGCCGGATCCGCCGGCAACCCCGCCACCGGGGCGATCGCCCGCACCAGCACGGCGCCGGCCTCGCCGTCGCGATCGGTGACGATGTTGAACATCTGGTGGATCCCGTAGCACAGGTACACGTAGGTCACGCCGCCCGGGCCGAACATCACCCGGTTGCGCGCCGTCGGCCCGAACCGCGCGTGGGACGCGCGATCCTCGGGGCCGAGGTACGCCTCGGTCTCGACGATCCGCCCGGCGCGCGCGCCGTGCACCAGCACGCAGCCGATCAGCGCCCGCGCCACCACCGGCGTCGGCCGCTGGAACCACGCCAGCGGCAGCGCCGCGTCAGCCATCGCGCGGCGCGGCATCATCGTCCTCGGCGCGGCCCGCGCCCGCCGCGGCGTCGGCGTCGGCGCTCGCGTCCCCGCTCGCGCTCGCGTCTTGCGCCTCGCCGGCCCGGCCGCCGTCGTCCTTGGCCTTGCGCGGATCCGCGCAGGCCAGGAGCTGCGCGCGATCGATCGCCGCGATCACCGGCGCCACCCGCGGCTCGGCCGCCAGCGCGTCGAGCAGCGCGCTCGCCGCGGCGACGTACGCCGGCGGCGCCAGCACGCCCTGCAGCAGCCGGAACCGCAGCAGCACGAACGCCGTCTGCACCACGTCGGCCAGGCAGTAGTCCTGGATCTTGGTCAGCTGGCCCGCGCGGTACAGCCCCTCGACCTGCGAGCCGTCGACGCCGACCTTGCCCGGCAGCCCGAACAGCCGCGCCACCGCGTCGAGCGAACCCGACCGCGTCGCGCCGTGATCGGCCAGCCAGTCGCACAGGTCGATGTGCCCCTCCTCGCTGTAGCGGTAGCGCACGCCGCGCTCGCGGTAGTACCAGGCCAGCGGCACGCCGTGGCACAGCGAGCGCAGCGCGATCACCGGCAGGTCGAAGGCCCGGCCGTTGTACGTCACCAGCACCGGCTTGGCGCGGCCCACGAACCGCGACAGCTCGACCAGCGTGCGCTGCTCGTCGGCGCGCTCGTCGCCGATCACGCCGAGCTTCTTCAGCCGGTAGTCCTTGCCCAGCCACAGGCAGCCGACCACGATGATCCGGTGGGCCCAGGTCGGCGGGAACGGCGCCTCGGTGCCGTGGGGCAGCTCGGGGCGACTCCACCGCGCGGTGTCGGGCACCGTCTCGAGATCGAGGACCAGGTACTCGTGCTCGGCCACCGCGCGACGGTATGCCATCGCCGCCCCCGCCGCCACGGTGTGGAATCGGTCACGGCCCCGCCGCGGCCCACGGCGGATCGCGCGCTTGCTGCGGCCAAACGTCCGCCACCGCCGCCCGTGACGATTGCCTCTTCCCCCGCCCCGCGCCGACGGCAATACTCGCAGGCGATGCGCCTGGTCTCCGCCGCCTTCCTCGCCGCCCTCGCCGTCGGCGCCAACCCCGCCGCCGCCGCCGATCCGCAGTGCCGGGTGATCGACGTCGACTTTCAGCCATCCGACAAGCTGCAGATCGTCGCGTGGCTCGAAGACGCCAGCGGCAACTACGTCGACACGCTGTTCATCACCGACGCCGTCGGCCGCCGCGGCATCGGCAACCGGCCCGGGCGCTACGACTTCAACAGCGGCCCGCGCTGGCCCTACGGTCGCCGCACCACCACGTTCCCGGTGTGGTCGCACAAGCACGGGATGACCTTCCCGACGCTGCAGTTCCGCAACCGCGACGACTCCAACCTCTCGCACCCGTTCAACCAGTCGTCCGCCGAGGCGTTCTACTGCCGGCCGCTCGCGCCCAACGAGCCCGGCTGGGACACCGCCACCTGCAGCTCGCCGATCTTCACCGACAAGGGCGCCCTCGACAGCAGCGTCACCTCGAACTACCCGCCGCGCGAGGACATCGCGATGGTGCAGGGCATCGACGACCCCGGCGTCGCCACCTTCGACGACCTCAACCCGTTCGACACCGTCTCGCAGGCGACGCCCGCCGCCGACCTGCCGTTCACCGTCAGCTGGCCCATGCCGGGCGATCTGCCCGCCGGCGAGTACGTGCTGATGGTCGAGGTCGCCAAGGAGTTCGATCACAACGCCACGTACTCCGTGGCCGCGCGGCCCGCGCCCGAGGGCATCCCCTGGTCGCAGTACGGCCTGCCCTACCGCGGCCAGCCGTCGGTGGTGTACCGCCTGCCGGTCACCGTCGGCACGGCCACCGCGACCGCCTCGACCATGACCTACGCCGGCTACGGCGATCCCGACGGCATGGACGGCAGCCTCCGCGCGCCCGACCTGTCGATCACCGCCGACGTCCCCGGCTCCGGGGCCGGGCGCCTGCTGGTGCGCACCGACGGCACCGCGATGTTCCGGCTGCGCGCCACCGCCCGCCCCGAGGACGACTCGATCGCGCCCGGCGCCGCCACCGAGCTGACCGCCGCCGACACCCAGCCCACCGCCGTGACCATCAGCTTCGTCGCGCCCGGCGACGACGGCGGCGCCAACCCCGTGGCCGGCTACGAGGTCCGCTACCGCGCCGTCGAGCCGATCGACGACGCCAACTTCGCCACCTCGTCGCCGATCAGCGCCGCGATCGACGTCGACGACCCCGGCCAGATCCAGCTCGTCGACATCCCCGGCCTCCTGCCGCAGACCACCTACTACGTCGCCGTGCGCGCCTACGACGAGTGCCGCAACTACGGGCCGCTCGCCGTCACGCACTTCACCACGCCCGAGCGCCCTGTCGGCGAGGTCGACGCCTGCTTCGTCGCCACCGCCGCCTACGGCACCCTCCTGGCCAACGAGGTCAGCCACCTCCGCCAGTTCCGCGACGGCGTCCTGCGCCGCAGCGTGCTGGGCGAGCTGTTCGTCGAGACCTACTACACCGTCGGCCCCGCCTTCTCGACCGTCGTCGCGCACTCCGATCCCCTGCGCCACGCCGCGCGCGACGGCCTCGCCCCGCTGGTCTCCCTCGTCCGCGGCCTCAAGTACGAGCAGTGATCGCCGGCCGCGCCGCCGCGCGCCGCTGAGCTCCGTCGCCCTGCGCCGCTGACGCCCGCCGATCTCCCACGTGGGACGCCCGCGATCGCCCACGTGGGACGCCCCGCGATCTCCCACGTGGGACGCCCGCCGATCTCCCACGTGGGACGCCCGCCGATCTCCCACGTGGGACGCCCGCCGATCTCCCACGTGGGACGCCCGCCGATCTCCCACGTGGGACGCCCGCGCCCTCCCACGTGGGACGCCCGCCGATCTCCCACGTGGGGCGCCCAGCGATCTCCCACGTGGGACGCCCGGCGATCTCCCACGTGGGACGCCCGGCCGGTCCTGGCCGCGGCTACGGCCCGAGCACGCGCTGGCGCAAGGCGATCGGCGCGAACGGCTTACCGATCACGTCGTCGACGATGCCCGCGGCCTGCGCCGCGATGACGGCGGCGTCGTCGGCGTAGCCGGTGATCAGGACGATCCGGGTCTGCGGCGCGGCGGCGCGGACCCGGGCCGCGAGCTCGGTGCCGGTGCCGCTGCCCAGGCGCTGGTCGGTGATCAGCACGTCGACGGTGACGGCGGCGCAGGCGGCGAGCGCCTCCGCGAGGTCGCACGCGACGAGCACGTCGGCGTAGCGGGCGAGCGTGCGCTGCACCAGCTCGCGGTTGTAGCGCTCGTCGTCGACGACCAGCACGCGTGGCCGCGTCAGCGTCACGGCGCCCGCCCCGGCTCGCCGTCCTTGTCGGGCCCGGCCACGGGCACGGTCACGACGAACTCGGCCCCGGCGTCGGCGCGGTTGCCCCAGGTCAGGGTGCCGCCGTGCGCGCGCACGATGTTGGCGGTGATCCACAGCCCCAGGCCGGTGCCCTCGCCGACCTCCTTGGTGGTGAAGAACGGATCGCCGATCTTGGCCATCAGGTCGGCGCCGATGCCGGGCCCCGAGTCGGCCACGACGACCCGCACGGCCGCGCCGTCGTCCACGGTGGCGATCTCGACCTCGATCCACCCCGGCCCGACGATCGCCTGCGCGGCGTTGGTGAGGATGTTCATGAACACCTGGTTGAGGTGACCGGCGTTGCACACCACCCGCGGGATGCGGGTGCCGCCGCGCCGCCGCACGTCGACGCGGTTCTTGAGCAGCGGCGCGATCAAGTTGAGCGTGGTGTCGATGCCGGCCACCAGGTCGGCCTCGGCCAGCTCGGTGCCGCCGGTCCGCGCGAAGGTCTTCAGGTCGGCGACGATCGCCGCGGTCCGCTCGGCGCCGGCGCGGATCGAGCGCAACAGCTTCTGCCAGTCGCCGAGCAGGAACTCGTACTCGACCTCGGCCTTGAGCGCGTCGAAGGCGGCGCGGGTGCCCTCGGCCAGCGGCGCGCCGTCGACCAGCGCGACCAGCCGCAGCAGGTTCTCCATGTACTGCCCGAGGAAGTCGACGTTGCCGTAGACGAAGTTGATCGGGTTGTTGAGCTCGTGGGCGATGCCCGCGACCAGCCGCCCCAGCGACGACATCTTCTCCTGGTGCACCAGCTGGGCCTGGGCGGCGCGCAGCTCGGCGGTGCGCTCGCGCACCTTCTCCTCGAGATCTTCCTTGGCCCGCCGCTCGTGCTCGAGCGCGACCTTGAGCCGCCGCTGGATCCGCACGTCGGCGGTGACGTCGCGATAGGTCTCGATGATCAGCGGCTCGCCGTCGGCCAGCTCGAGCGGCACCGCGGTGACGATGCAGGTCAGGTCCTCGCCGTCGCCGCGCACCGCCCCGATCTCGTCGACCCGGATCCGCCGGCCGCTGTCCTTGGCCTTGCAGCCGACGCAGCCCTCGGCGCACACGTCGAGCTTGAACAGCTCGAAGCACCGCGCTCCGCCCGCGACCCGCTCCGCGAGCGCGCGGCCCCGCAGGCCGGTCAGCGCCTGGTACGCCGGGTTGTAGTAGCGCACGCGCCGCTCGCCATCGAGCACCACCGCGGCGTCGACGGTGCTATCGAGGAGCGACGTGATCTGATCGAACAGCTTGGCCAAGCGGGTACGGCTAGGTTGGCGTGACGGGTCGGTCAGGAGCGCGACGGCTCCGCGCGGTAGGGTCTCACGCCTCCGCGAGGAACGACAGGTAGCGCTCGGGCAGGTCGTCGAACTCCATCGCCGCCTGACAGTCCGGGCAGGCGAAGGTGGGCAGGCTGGGGCGCACCCCGGGGGCCTGCGACGGCACGTCGATCAGCTGCTCCTCCTCGCGGCCGCACGCGTCGCACACGTACGGCGCGTAGAACGAGCGGATCTTCGCCCGACCGCGGAAGTTGTAGATCATGTTGAGCTGCGTGACGATCGCGGGCGAGCAGTGCGAGAACGACAGCTCGGTCACGTGCGGCAGGTCGCGCACGAAGTTGACCCACTCGCGCACGCCGCAGCTGTTGATCCGGCGCACCTCGCCCAGCATGAACGCCACCGGCCCGCGCAGGCGGCGCCGCAGGTCTGCGAAGTCGGCGTTCTCGTCGATCTCACCCACGAACTCGACGGTGGTCATGCCCGGCCGCTCGCGGATTCGCCACGACAGCGGCGCCCCATCGGTCACGGGATCGATCGCGGCCATGTCACTCCATCCTCTCCGGGGGCCGCTCGAAGTGCTGCCGCACGCCGGTCGTCGCCGTCTCGTCGATCGTCTCCGGCTCGATCAGCACGTCCTTGGCCTCGAACCGCACCGGGTCGGGGCTGGCGAAGACGCCGTGCTTGACCGACCGCCCCATCGAGCCGTTCAGTCCCTGGAACGCGCCCTTCTGCGGCGACGACCAGCCGCCGATCGCGCCGCCGCCGCCGAAGCCGACCACCGCCGCCGCGACCTTGTCGACCGTCGCCTGCGGCACCTTGCTGTTGATCTGGACGAAGCCGGGGTTGGGCACGCTGCCGGTGTCGAACAGCTTGGCCAGGCCCTTCTGGGTGCCGACCGGCGCGAACACCGCGGCGGCGCCCTTGTACGACGCGACCTCGGCGACCGCGGCGGTGATGTCCGGCTTGCCGACCCGGCCGGCGAAGAACGCCGGGTCGACCTCGGAGTCGAGCATCGCGTTGTCGATGAAGGCGTTGTCGTCGCAACCGGTCTGGACGTAGGCCAGCTTCTTGCCCTTCAGGCCCTGCATGTCGCTGACGCCGTCGGCGAACAGCGCCCACTGCCGTGACGTGCCGCCGCCGACCTCGGCGCTCGCCAGGAGCGACCAGCCCAGGTTCTTGGCGTAGCACTGGCCGTCGACGATCGCGAAGTCGACGCCGGCGCTCTTGAGCTGGGAGAACTGCGCGAACGACTTGGCGTCGACCTTGGCGCCGGTCTGGGCCTCGATCGCCTTGGCCAGCGACTGCGCGTACTGCAGGCGGGCCTGGGCGGTGCCGAACTCGACGGTCGGGGCGTAGATGCCGATCGTCAGCGCGGTCGGCGCGGCCGGCTGGCTCTCGCCGCGGCGCGCGTACACCGCGGCGCCGGCGGCGACGATCGCGGTGATGGGGATGAGCGCGAAGAGCTTGTTCATATGAACTCCGGATCAGGCCGGTGGACTTCGAGGTCGAGATCTTGGGTGGGTTCGCAGGACCTTCGAAGCAGGATCTCGCGTTTCGGGTGGGGGCCCCACGTCTTGTGGGGGAGGGGCTTTGCGAAAGCCCCTCCAAGAAGCACGTCTCAGAAGCCGTAGAACCGCTTCTTGTTGTCGATCCACTTCTGCAGATCCTTGGCGTTGACGCCGCGGGCCTTGGCCTTGGTCCACGCCTCGTAGGCGTCCTTGGGGCGCCCCGCCTGCTCGTAGAGGATGCCGAGGTTGACCAGCGCCTCGGGCGGCGTGCCGTTGAGGTCCTCGAGGGTCTTCAGCTGATCCTTGCCGAGCGACAGCACCGCACGGTTCATCGTCACGCGGCGGCGGATGTCGTCGTCGGCGAACTTGGCCGCCGACTGCAGCGCCTTGTCGGCCTGGCCGCTCTTGCCGCTCTTCCAGCTGTCGTAGGCCACGTACTCCCACGACGACGCGATCAGCGACCGCACCTTGGTGGCGAACGCACCGCTGGCGCCGCCCTGCAGCGCGGTGAACTCGTCGGCGGCCTTCTGCCGCGCCTGCGGCGAGGCCGAGCGGTAGTTGGCGTAAGCGCCGAAGAACTGCGAGCCGACCTTGTTGTACGGCGGCCGCAGGTAGGCGCCCTGGTTGCCCTTGACCGCGAGGTCCTTGAAGATGTTCGCGGCGGCGCCGTTGTCGCCCTTCTCGAGCAGCGCCAGCGCGTACGAGAACTGGAACGCCGCCGGCTCGTTGCCCTTGAGCAGCGCCGGCTCGCGGGTCGCGCGCTCGAAGTCGGCGACGGCCTCGGACGCCTTGCCGCCCTTGATCGAGCGCCAGCCGCGCTTGAACAACCCGATCGCGAGGTTGCGCTTGGCCGCGGTCGCGACCTCCGGCACCTGCGCCGAGAACTGCACCGCGACGTTCAGCTTCTCGACCGCGCCGTCGAGATCGGTCTCGAACAGGAGCGGCGCCCACTCGGTGTAGATCTCGGCGACCACCAGGTTGGCCTGGTTCTTCTTGGCCTCGGCCTCGGCCGACGCGTAGTGCTCGGCGGCCTTGGCCTTGTCGGGCTTCTTGCTGCACAGCAGGCTGCGCGCCAGCAGCCGCTCGTAGCCCATCGCGTAGCCGCGGCGGTTGCCCTCGAGCTTGGCCAGGTGGCGCTGCGCGCCGTCGCAGTCGCCGCGATCGATCGCCAGCACCGCCATGTTGAGCGCGGTCATCGGCGACTTGGGATCGACCGCCGCGGCCTCGTCGAGGAAGCCCTGCGCGGCGCGGTCGTCCTTGGTCAGCGCGCCCCAGGCCTGGGCGTTGATCGTCTCGACCAGCGCCCGCTGGATCTGCGCGTCCTTCGGCTGGAGCTGCACCGCCGCCTCGAACCGCTGCCGCGCGACCGCCAGCTTGCCGAGGTTGTACTGCGCCTTGGCCGAGACCAGCACGACGCCGACCTTGTCCTCGGTCGACGCGGTCGCGAACTCCTTGCCGCCGATCAGGCGGTCGGCGGTGGCGAGCGCCTTGGCGTCCTGGCGCGCGGCGAGGTACGCGCCGCCCAGCTCGCCCGCCAGCTCGTAGCTGCCCGGCGACGCGGCGATGCCCGCCTCGAGCTTCTCGATCGCCAGCGTCAGGTTGGGGTTGACGCCGGTGCCGGCGAACGGCAGGCGGCGGTAGGTCTTGCCGAGCTGGATCGACAGGTTGACCTGCTCGCGCTGCTGGCCGGCGCGCAGGAGCTTCTCGGCCTTCAGGTAGTTGTCGAGCGCCGAGGCCCAGTCCTTCTCCTGAAAGTACGCGTCGCCGTTCAGGATGAAGCCGCGGGCCTCGTTCTTCTTCAGCTTGAGGAACTCGGTGGCGGCGCTGCGCGCGCGCACCGGCTGCTTCTTCGCCAGGTAGGCGACGCCGAGGTTGAACCACACCGAGCCGTTGGCGTCGACCTTGCGCGGGTCGGCGACGACGCGCTCGCACACCGCGATCGCGCGGTCGAACTGGCCCTGCCCGGTGTAGCCAGCGCACAGGCCGTTGTCGGCGTTGACCACCGCGTTGGCGCGCTTGCCGAACTTGCGCTGCACGGTCTCGAGCTGGCTGACCGCCTTGTCGTAGTCGGCGGCCGCGTCCTTGCTCTTGCCGTCGCGCAGCGCCGCGCGCGCGCGGCCGAGGTACGCGAAGCCCAGCCGGATCCGCGGCAGCGCGTCGCCGTTCTCGAGCTCCGACGGGCGCGACGCCAGGTACGCCTCGTACGCGACGATCGTCTTGACCGGATCGCGGTTCGAGTAGAACTCGCCGATCAGGTTCTGGTTGAGGAACGACTTGGGCTTGCGCGCGACCACCTTCTCGGCGATCGCCACGGCGTCGGGCTTCTGCCCGAGCTGCCACAAGATCAGCGCCTCCTGCTCGAGGATCTCCGGCGCCTCGGGGTGCTGCGCCTTGGCCACCTTGCGGATGAACGCGAGGCCGCCGTCGAAGTCCTTGAGGATGATGTAGATCGCCGCGCGCTTGCCGTAGGCCTCGGCCGCGACCTGCGCCGGGTACTTGCGGATCGCGTTGTCGTAGGCGTTGGCGGCGCGCTTGAAGTCGCCTTCCTCGAAGTACTTGTCGCCCTCGCGCAGGTCGTCCTCGGCCTGCGCGTGCGCGGCGGGGATCCACCGCGGGATCGCGGCGGCGCTGCCCAGGGCAGCGGTGATCAGCACAGCTCGGATGCAGGTTCCGTAGGTACGCACGCGGCCTCCGATGATCGCTAGGTCCGACGCTCGGCACGAGCCTCGGGCCCCCTCTACCAAAAATTGTATCAGCAACCCGGCAACGGCGTGAGGTGATCACACGCCTGTGTCGCTGCCGACCCCATCGCACATCACCGCCGGTCCCCCTCTCAGCACGCCTCGTAGGCCCTCAGAAGATCTTGCCGATGACCAGCGTGATGTCGTCCTTGCGCATCGTCTCGCCGAAGAAGTTCGCGGCGTCGGTCACGACCGCGTCGCGGATCTCGCCGGCGTCGAGTGCGGCAGCCCGCCGCACCGAGGCCCGGAACCGCTTCTCGCCGTACTCCTCGCCGGTCGCGCTCTCGCACTCGACGATGCCGTCCGTGTACCAGACCAGGATGTCGCCGGGCAGAAGCTCGGTGGTCTTGGTCTCGTACTTCGACTCCTTGAGGTCGCCGAGGCGGTTGCCGCGGATCATCAGCGAGCCGAACTCGCCCTGCCCGCCTTCGCCGGTGCGGTACAGGTAGGGGAAGTTGTGGCCGGCGTTGGCGTACGTGATCGTCCGCTTCTTGATGTCGACCGTCGACGCGAAGCAGGTCATCACGAACTTGCGCTTGGCGCTCTGGTAGATCGCCGAGTTCATGATCTCGAGCAACAGCGACGGATCGACGTTGTCGCCGTGCACCGACCGCGCGACGTCGCAGGCGGCCTTGGCGGCGGCGGTGATCATCGCCGACGGCACGCCGTGGCCGGTGACGTCGCCGATCACGACGAGGATCTTGTCGCCGACCTGCTCGTGCCAGGTCCACCAGTCGCCGCCGCACTGCGACGCCGGCTGGAAGTAGCCGGCGAACTTGAACACGCCCTTGTCGATCGGATCGTGGGTCGGGACCAGCGTCTCCTGGATCGTCTTGGCGACCTCGAGCTCCTTCTCCATCGTCGCCTTCTCGGCGGTCTGCTGGAGCAAGATCGTCAGCTGATCGGCCATGAAGTTGAAGTTCTCGCCGAGCATGCCGATCTCGTCGGTCGAGCGGACCTCGACGCGGGCCGCCAGGTCGCCGCGCGCGATCTGGTCGGCCTTCCACGCCAGCAGCTTGATCGGCTTCGAGATCTGCAGCCCCTGGAAGATCGCCAGCAGCGTCCCGATCAGCACGAACAACAGACCGACCACGCCGGTGCGCACCGCGGCCGTCCGCGACGCCTTCTCCTTCTGGTGCTCGCTGACCGCCGCGAACTCGTCGATCGGCGTCAGGTCGTAGCCGAACACCAGGTAGCCCTGCCGCGCCTCGCCGGGGTCGGTCGCGACCGCGGCCGCCGCCGTCGGCTCGGCGCCGACGAACACCGGGAACCCGAACACCTCGAGCTTGCCGTCCTCGCCGGTCAGGTCGATCTGCACGAGCGGGTCGGCCTGGTTGGCGCCGGCGCGGGTCTTCCACGCCTCGACGATCTTCTCCCACGAGGCGTGCTTGACCGGCACGTGCATCGCCGCGGGATAGCCGCCGGCGTCGCACAGCGTGGCGTTGCCGCGCGTGACCTTGCAGTACGCGATCAGGTTCTGGTCGCGGCCGAGCACGTAGACGATCTTCAAGCTCTCGTCTTGCCGCACGGTCTTCTCGACCAGCTGCTGGATCTCGGTGTCCTGGTTGTCGATCAGGAACTTCTCGAGCGCCTTCGCGAACACCTGGGTGGTCGTGGCGCCCTTGGTCTTCAGCGACTGACGGAAGGTGTCGGTCTTCTCGCGCGCCGCCTGATCGTACGCGCTGCGGATGTTGCAGGCGTTCAGCACCCCGAACCCGACCACGGTCAGCAAGATGAGGAAGGTCGTGGTCAAGATCATCTTGACCGAGATGCTCAGGCCGGCACGCTTTGCCATGGGTCGATGCATCGTATGCCCGCCGATCGGCGAGGGTCAAACCGACGGGGACGCGCCCGCGCATACCCCGGTCGGTTCCATCCCGGCTGCAAGATTCCAGTAAGCCCAGGTGGAGTTCGTCGCGCGCTAGAGCGGCGCGCCGCTGGCCGCCTGCCCTGGTGACGCCGGCGTGGCGGCCAGCGTCCGGTGGAGGACGAACCCGGCGTTCGCGTCGCGATCGCGCGCGCGCGTCAGCGACTGATCCATCCCGCCCTCGGTGCCGTAGCTCAAGGTCGCGAGGACCTCGCCGCTCGCGGCACGCACCGTCACGACGTCGCCGCCGTTGTTGAGCGACAGCGTGCCGAGGACCGCGGTCGCCACCCCGGGCAGCGCGGGCGCGCCACCGCCGAACACCACCAGCGCGCCGCCCGCCGGGATGACCGTGCCGGCCGCGAAGGTGCCGCGCACGCCGGTCGCGTCGGCGATCGTCGCCCCGCCGAGCGCCAGCGCGCCCGCGCCGACGTTGACCAGCTCGATGAACTCGTCGTCGACGACGCCGGCGACGCCGTCGCGGTTGGCGTCGTAGCCAGCCGGCGGATCGGCCAGCACCTCGTTGATGAGCAGGCGTCCGACGGCGGGCCCCCCGGACCACGGCGAGCCATCGGTCTTGCGCCCCGGCGACGCGGGCGCGGCGGCGAGCGTGCGGTGCCCGACCAGCGCGCTGGCGGCGTCGCCGTCGATCGCGCGCACCAGCGACTGATCGCGCCCGGCCTCGGCGCCGACCCGCGCCTGCGCCAGGACGCGCCCGTCGGCCCCGCGCACCGTCACCTCGTCGCCGTCGTTGTTGAGCCCGAGCCCGCTGGTCGCGATCGTGATGACGCCGGGGATCGCGGGCGCCGCGCCGCCGAACACCACCAGCGCCTGCCCCGGCGCCAGCGCCGTGCCGGCCGGCAAGGTCGCCCGCACCGCTACCGCGTCGGCGAGCGTCGCGCCGCCCAGGTCGAGCGCGCCCGCGCCGGCGTTGACCAGCTCGATCATCTCGTCGCCCGACGGCGAGAACACGCCGTCGCGGTTGGTGTCGAAGTCAACCGGCGGATCGGCGAGCAGCTCGTTGATCACCAGCGCGCCGGCCGGCGGCGGCGCCGTGCCGGCGCCGAAGATCCGCAGGCGATCGACGAACCAGCCCTCGCCGCGGTTGGCGTTGGCGTCGACGGTGTCAACCTCGAACCGCAGCCGCACCTTGCGACCGGCGAGCGGCGCCAGATCGATCATGCGGGTCGCGAACGCACCGGCGGTCGAGCCGGTGGTCTTGTCGAGCACGACCACGCGGGTCGCGTCGCCGACGTCGATCACCGACACCCGCAGGTGATCGCGGTCGGGCGCGGACTCGACGTCGACCCACTCGTCGAAGGCCAGCCGAGGCGCGGCCAACCCGGCCAGGTCGATCACCGGCGACTCCAGCGCGCCGCGGTGGGGCGCGCCGGTGTCGTAGCTGCCGGTGGCCTCGTCGCCGTACCAGTACGCGGCGGCGCCCTCGGCGGCGTGGCGCGCGGTGACGTGCCACAGCCCGTCAGCGCGCCAGCCGGTCAGGCCGTCCTCGGCGCCGGCGCTCCACACGACCGTCGGCGCCGGCAACGCGACCCAGGCGATGTTCGACAGCGCCGAGGTCTTGCCGAGCTCGTCGATCGCCCGCAGCGCGACGTTGATCGTGCCGACCGGCGGCACGGTGGCCATCAGCGCCTCGAGGTGGCCGGCCGGTCCCGGCGTCGGCGCCGCCAGCAGCGTGCCGGCCGCGAAGTTGGCCTCGGTCAGCGGGCGCGTCGCCCAGCGCACCTCGTAGCGGGC
>Ga0075163_10000478_pt1 | contig 51362 bp, 32 predicted proteins | sample JI1023141ADNA_FD_71478 | JGI IMG/M metagenome (GOLD analysis project Ga0075163, IMG submission 71478) | Wastewater effluent complex algal communities from Wisconsin, to seasonally profile nutrient transformation and Carbon sequestration -... | ecosystem: Engineered > WWTP > Effluent > Algae...
GTGGCCACGTCCCATCGGCGCGTGGGCACGTCCCATCGGCGCGTGGCCACGTCCCATCGGCGCGTGGGCACGTCCCGTCGGCACCTCGTCATCGCAGCGCCCGCAGGTGCCCGTCGTCGCAGCCGAGCACGACGACGCCGCTGTCGCTGATCGCCACCGACGAGTCGATGTCGCCCGGCAGCTCGAAGGTCCACAGCACGCGGCCCTTCGGCGACACGGCATACAGCTGATCGTCCTGGCTGCCGACGAAGATCGTGCCCGCCGCGTCGATCACCGGCGACGCGGCGATGCGCCCCCCCGTCGCCAGCACCCACTTCACGTCGCCCGTCGGCGACAGCGCGTACAGGTTGCCGTCGAAGGCCCCGACGTAGACCGCACCGCTCGCCGCCACCGCCGCCGCCGCGCGGATGTCCTTCTGCGCCACGAAGCTCCAGCGCAGGCTGCCGTCGCTGCGCAGCGCGTAGAGCCGGCCGTCGTCGGCGCCGACGTAGAGATTGCCGTCCTCGCCCATCGCCGGGCCGCCGTCGACGTCGGCCTTGACGTTGTAGGTCCAGCGCACGCTGCCGTCGCTGGCCTTGAGCGAGACGATGAGCCCGTCCTGACCGCCGACGTAGACGTTACCGTCGCCGGCGACGAGCGGGGCCGCGAACACGTGGCGCGCCTTGACCTCGGGGTCGGGCGGGTAGTGCCACCGGATCTTGCCGTCGCGCGCGACGCGATAGACGCCGTCTGCCCCGAGGTACAGGTCGCCGTCGGGCCCTATCGTCGGCCCGCCGTCGGCGTCGCAGCGGGCGCCCTCCGGCCCCGGGACCCGGGCCTCGCCGCAGTTGCCTACCTTCAGCGTCCAGGCCACGCGCGCCCCCGCGAGGTCGATCGCGTAGAGCGTGTCGTCGTCGGCGCCGACGTACGCGCGCCCGTCGGCAGCCGCCGCGGTCGCCCACACCATCCCGCCGAGGTTCAGGTCGAGCACGACCTGACCCGCGCGCGCCCCCTCGACCGCGACCCCGACGAAGCGCCCGGCGTGGGTCCCGACCAGCGCCAGCAGCTCCCCGCCGACCCGCGTCAGCGTCGGCGACGCGAACACCACCGCGCCGAGGTCGACGTCCCACGAGATCGCCGGCTGGCCTTCGGGACCGGTCCCAAGGGACTGGCCGGGCAGCCCCGGCCCGCCGCGGTGCCAGCCCGAGGTCGTCCGCGCCGGCTCCGCCGCGGGCGCCCTGGTGGTGTCCGCTGGCCGCGGGGCGACGCACACCCCGGCCTCGCAGACCCGGTCGCCCTTGCAGTCCGTGTCCTTGCGGCAGCCCGACACCTCGTCCGGGACCTCGGTCGCGGGGCACCCGGCGAGCGCGCCCGCGCCCATCACGACGGCCGTCGCCAGGCGGCAAAACCGGGGAAATTCGCGTCTCTGTGTCGGTTTACTGGACAAACGGCCCGATCCCTCCAGCCGCGGCGCCGCCACGACCGTGCCCGAAAAAAGGGCTTGCAATTTATTTGCCTATTATCCCTATCCAGGCTTTGACATCAATAATTGTAGGTGGTAGGGGTAAAAGCCGTAGCGTTTACCTCGAGGCCGCAGAAGGCCGCCCCCCGCGCAGCTCGCCGAAGTTTCACGGCCTGCGCGTCAGTCACCGGATTCGCCACTCGAAACATTGTTCGGACGGCTCCAGGAGTGCACATGTCCAGTCAACCAGCCGCGCGGCTCCTCGGCGGCGACGATCCAGTCGAAGAGATCTACTACCGCAAGGGCGACATCGACTTCTGCTTCCTCCTCAACCGGAGGCACCACAACCTCCGGGTCTTCGACTACCGCGTCGGCAATTACCAGCAAAAGCGCGACTTCTTCGACAGGATCGCGCGGGCCGAGGGCCTGCGCAAGGTCTTCACCGTCGTCGAGAAGCAGGACAGCAAGTCCTGGCGCAGCGTCGGCTTCTCCCGCGAGGGGGCCATCCCGGGCTATTTCCGCACCGCGGACGCCTACATCATGAGCCGGGTCTACACCGAGGAGGGCGAGCCCATCCAGGGCGGCGCCCCCAAGCTGACGGTCCCCCCGCTCCCGACCGGCAAGGAGCCCAAGGAGAAGGACCTCAAGCACACCGCGAAGCCCCGCGGCCTCACCTTCGAGGTCGTGAGCGACGTCGCCAGGCTGCAGGAGATGACCCGCGAGGTCGGCGCCAGCGGCCTCTACGCCCCCTTCCGCCGCGGCGTGTTCAATCCCGACCTCGCGGTGTTCGCCAAGCTCAACAAGCGCGACTACTGGGTCGGCGCCGAGACCGACAGCTCGTTCGGCCACGCCAAGGTCGACATGCTGACCCCCCCGCTCAAGGACGTCGAGCTGCCCGTGCTCGAGTTCTGCGTCAAGACCCTGCTCGACGAGCTCATCAAGCTCGACACCGCCAGCGTCTTCGCCCTGTGCGCCGCAGATTGGACCCTCAGCAACCAGGTCTACGGCGAGCTCGGCTTCAAGGTCACCGCCCGCCTCACCGACCACATCACCCGCGAGGACGAGTTCATCGGCGCGCAACTGTGGCACCGCCGCCTCGTCCACCTCCCGACCCCGAAGCTGTCCAGCATCCTGGTCTAGCCAGCCCCGCAGTTTCAGGGTCGCCGGCCGTATGGAACCCCGGACACGCCATCGCGTGGCCGGGCGCGCGGCTCGTTGCGCGAGGCGGCCCCGATACGGCCATAAAGCCACGTGGCGCCCCTTGACGGCCCACGCAAGCGCTTTACCTTCCCGGCCAACCGCAGGGTTCAGGGCGTCCCGGACGGGTCGGCGCCCTCGTACCTTTTGAAACAGCCGAAAAAAGCCACACAGGTGCCAACGTGAACGAGAAGGCAGAGAAGCACGAGTTCAAGGCCGAGGTCAGCGCGCTCCTCCGGCTGGTGACCAACTCCCTCTACACGAACCGGGAGATCTTCCTCCGCGAGCTGCTCTCGAACGCCTCGGACGCGCTCGACAAGGCCCGCTTTCAGGGCCTGGTCGACCAGACGCTGCGCGACCGCGACGCCAAGCCGGCGATCCAGGTCCACGCCGACGAGCAGGCCGGCGTCCTGGTCATCGAGGACAACGGCATCGGCATGACCCGCGAGGAGATCGCGCAGAACCTCGGCACGATCGCCCACTCCGGCACGATGGCCTTCCTCGAGCGCGCGAAGGCCCAGCAGGAGAGCGGGCAGAAGCCCGACCTCAACCTCATCGGTCAGTTCGGCGTCGGCTTCTACAGCGCCTTCATGGTCGCCGACCGCATCGACGTGTACAGCCTCAGCGCCCAGCAGGACCATGGCGCCGTGCACTGGAGCTCGACCGGCGACGGCACCTTCACGATCGGCGCCAGCGAGCGCGAGGTCCGCGGCACCCGCATCGAGCTCCACCTCAAGGCCGACGCCCGCGAGTTCCTCGAGCGCTACCGGCTGGAGAGCGTCATCCGCCGCTACAGCAACTACGTGATGCACCCCATCCGCCTGCAGGTCCAGGACAAGGACGGCAAGGAGGACGAGGAGAAGCAGGTCAACGAGGCCAGCGCGTTCTGGATGCGCCCCGCCAAGGAGCTGACCGAGGCCGACTACAAGGAGTTCTACAAGCACGTCATGGGCGGCTTCGTGCTCCCCGGCGACGAGCCTGCCGGCCACCTGCACATCAGCGCCGACGCCCCGATCCAGTTCGTCGCGCTGCTCTACATCCCCGGCAAGCCGCCCGCCGACCTGTTCCAGGAGGACCGCAAGTCGCTGCAGCTGTTCGCGCGCCGGGTCCTGATCATCGACAACTGCGACAAGCTGCTGCCGCCGTACCTCCGCTTCATCCGCGGCGTGGTCGACTCCGAGGACCTGCCGCTCAACGTCTCGCGCGAGATGTTGCAGGAGCACAACACCCTCAACGCGATCCGCCGCCAGCTGACCCGCAAGGTGCTCAAGCAGCTCGCCGACATCGCCAGCGAGCGCCCCGACGACTACACCAAAGTGTGGGACAACTTCGGCGCCGTGATCAAGGAGGGCCTGCACACCGACGGCGGCCACCAGGAGGAGCTCGTCGGCCTGCTGCGCTTTCGCAGCTCGCAGAGCGACGGCAAGCTCGTCTCGCTCGCCGACTACGTCGCCGCGATGCCCGAGGGCCAGGAGGCCATCTACTACATCACCGGCGAGTCGGCCGACGCCGTGGCGATCAGCCCGCACCTCGAGGCCTGCAAGGCCCGCGGCTATCAGGTGCTGTTCATGACCGACCCGATCGACGAGTGGGTCGTGCAGGACCTCCCGAACTTCAAGGACAAGCCGCTGCGCAGCGTGACGCAGGGCGACCTCGACATCCCGAAGAAGGATGACGAGAAGGACGAGGACCGCGCCGACATCGCCCCGGTGCTCGGCAAGGCCCGCGACCTGCTGAGCAGCCGCGTCAAGGACGTGCGGGCCAGCAAGCGCCTGCGCGAGAGTGCCTCGTGCCTGGTCGACGACGAGGGCGGCCTGTCGCGCAACATGGAGCGCATCCTCAAGGCCGCGCGCCAGAACGTCCCGACCCGCCAGCGCATCCTCGAGCTCAACCCCGACCACCCGTTCGTCCAGGCCGTCAGCAAGATCGCCGCGGAGAACCCCGCCGACGAGCGCGTCGGCACCTGGGTCGAGCTCCTCTACGACCAGGCCGCCCTCGCCGAGGGCGTCGTCGCCGACCCGGCCGGCATGGTCAAGCGCATCCAGTCGGTCCTCAACAGCTCCGTCAAGTCCTGACCGACGCCCGCCGTGCGCCCAACGAGCCGCGCTCCCGCCCCGGGGACGCGGCTCGTCGCGCTTGCCAGCGCCCCACCGCTGCGCTTTGATCGCAGGCGATGATCTGGGAGCCCGCCCTCTACGAAAAATTCCGGGCCGAGCGCGCCCTGCCGTTCCACGACCTGCTCGCGCTCGTCGAGCCCGTCCCCGACATGGACGTCGTCGACCTCGGCTGCGGCACCGGCGAGCTCACCCGGCACATGCACGCGCACCTGCGCGCGCGCAGCACCCTCGGCCTCGACGCCTCGCCGACGATGCTCGCCAGCACCTGTCCGCCAGGCCAGGAGCCGCAGCCGCTCACGCCCGCCGTCCTCGCGGCCGACGGCCTGCGCTTCGCCCTCCAGGACATCGCGACCTTCGAGCCCGGCCCGCGCTTCGACCTCGTGCTCTCCAACGCCGCGCTGCACTGGCTGCCCGACCACCCCGGCCTGCTCGCCCGCATCACCGGCCTGCTGCGCCCCGGCGGACAGCTCGCGGCCCAGCTCCCGTTCAACGAGCACCACCCCGGCCACGTCCTCGCCGCCGAGCTCGCCGCCGAGCCGCCCTACAGCGACGAGCTCGAGGGCTTCGTCCAGCGCTTCACCAGCCTGCAGCCGGCCGAGTACGCGGTGCTCCTCGACCGCCTCGGCTTCGCCCGCACGCACGTGCGCCTGCAGGTCTACCCGCACCGCATGACCGAGGGCGCCGCGGTCGCCGACTTCCTGCAGGGCAGCCTCCTCACCGGCTACAAGCGGCGCCTGAGCCCCGCGCGATACCGCGAGTTCTTCACGGAGTATCGCCGCCGCGTCGCTGCGGCGCTGGGCGAGGGCGAGCCGTACCTCTACGCCTTCGAGCGCATGCTGTTCTGGGCCCGCCTGCCGGCCTGACACCTGCCCCTTGCTCGGCGCCTGGGGTCGGCCGACCGCGGGCTGCCTCGCGGCCGGGTCGCGTCGCGGAGCGCTGGCGCGCCCTGTTATCCTGCGCCGTGCTCCGCCCCGTCGCCTGCTGCCTCGCCCTGCTCACCCCCACGCTGGTCCGCGCCGCGCCGATCGAGTTCGTCGAGCAGCGGCGCAACTTCATGGTCTTCGACGACGTCGACGGCACCGTCGAGCACGCCAACTGGTTCACGCGCGAACCCTTCTACGCCGGCTACTACCCGGTCGAGGAGGGCTTCCTGAAGGTCCACCCGGACGACAGCCAGTTCCTGATCGCGTACACGACCTTCAGCCTGGTCCAGGGCGTCGGCGCCTTCTATCAGTCGCTCGCCAACGACGTGAAGGGCGTCGGCTACAAGCAGGCCGCGGAGCTCGACCCGGTGATCCCCGCCGAGTTCTTCGACGACACCCCGAACAGCCAGTTCGTCGGCTTCCTGCACATGAACGACTGGCACAACTTCATCCTGCCCGGCAACACCGGCTTCAACGACGAGTGGATCTCGCTCGTGTTCGGCCAGGAGCTCGGCCACGCCTGGCTGTCCTTCGTCTACGCCGACGTCGGAAACGGACCCTCCGACCTGATGCTCGGCCGCTCCAACGCGCACTGGAATTTTTACCTCGAGACCGGCGGCTCGCCGGTCGAGGGCCACCAGTGGACCGACAACGGCGACGGCACCTTCACCGCCGCGCAGCTCGACAAGTTCCAATTCAGCGACCTCGACCTCTACCTCATGGGCCTGATGGCGCCCGAGGAGGTCAAGCCGTGGTTTCTGATCGAGGACCCGCACGACTGCGTGGATTCGGCGCTGCCCGACAAGGAGTGCGCGCCGAAGGACGGCTTCAGCTTCAAGGCCGATCAGTACCGCGTCAGCGGCACGCGCCGCGACCTCAAGATCGAGGACGTGATCGCCGCCGAGGGCCCGCGCGTGCCCGCGTACCCCGACGCCCCCAACGAGTTCAGCCTCAGCTTCATTCTTATTAAACGCCCCGGCGAGACGCTGTGCGACGAGGAGCTCGAGGCGATCGACGGCGTCATCGAGCGCTCGATCACGCAGTGGGTCGACCAGACCCGCGGCCGCGCCGACCTCATCAACCGCACCCACGTCGACGACCCGATCGAGCCCGGCATCTCGTGCTTCGAGGAGAACACCACCGGCTCCGACGCGACCGGCACCGGGACCGGCGGCGACGGCAGCAGCTCGACCGCGGCGGAGTCCTCGAGCGGCGACACCCCGACCACCGGCCAGCCCGACCCCGCCACCACCGGCGACGGGACCACCGCGGCCCCGCCCGAGACCGGCGACCCGGGCCAGCAGACCGACAGCGGCTGCGGCTGCCGGCAGTCGACCCCGACCCCGTGGCTGCTCGGACCGCTCTCCATGGCCCTGCTGCCGCTGCTGCGCCGACGTCGGCGCGCTCGCTAGAAACGGCTCACGCCGGCGAGAGCGCGGCGATCGGGCTCATGCGCAGCGCGGCCGCCACCGGCCAGGCGCCGATGCGCGCGGCCCGACGGGCGCTGAACGAGGCGAGGGTCCGCGTCAGCTCGTCGGCGTCCGGCGAGAACACCGTGGCGACGTAGGCGAAGCCGATATCCTCGTAGTCGTCCTCGGGCTCGCTGTGGCACAGATATCCGCGCCGATCGAGCCACAGCGTGCGATACCCGCGGTACTGCGCGAGTTCTTCGACGAGACGAGCGACCTGGGGAGCGAGGGACACCGGCTGCATGTCCACACCCTTGTCACACCGCGATCCGCGGCACAAAAATTCGGCGAACCGATCGACCCCGGCGATCACCCCTCCGCGATCGCCCGCGCCATGATGCGCGCCGCCGTCAGCATCCGCGGCCCCGGACGCCCCGAGAACCGCTCGTCGAGCCGGTACACCCGGCCCGCCCGCGCCGCCGCCAGCGCCTCGAGCCCCGGCCTCCTTATTAAATTGTCGGGGTCGAGCTTCGCCTCCGCGACGCCGCACCACGACACGAAGCACAGCTCCGGGTCGGCGCGCACCACGTCCTCGGGCGTGACCTCGACGCTCGCGCCCGGCCGATCGCCAAATACGTTGATCCCGCCGGCCAGCGCGATCAGCTCGTTGCTGTAACAGGCGGCCCCCGGCGAGAACATCGGCCGCGGCCACCATTCGAGGTACACCCGCCGCGCCCGCGCCGGCCGGGCCGCCCGCAGCGCCTCGCGCTCGGCGACCATCGCGGCGCACACCTCCTCGGCCCGCCCCGGGACCCCGAGGTCGACGCCGACCTGGCGCACCTCGGCGAGCACGTCGTCGAGCGAGCGCGGCGCGAGCACCCGCTGCCGCACCCCGCGGACGCGCAGCCCGGTGACGTTGCGCTCCATCCCGGGCACGCTCAGCGAGCTGAGCGCGAGGTCGGGCGCGAGCGCGGCCACGCGATCGAGGTCGGGCCCGAGATCCGGCCCGAGCCTTTCGCAGCGCGCCACCTCATCAGGCCAGTCGGACGAGTCCTCGCACGCGACCACGCGATCGAAGCAGCCCAGCGCCCCGAGGAGCTCCGCGTTCGACGGGCACAGGCTGACCAGCCGCGCGCCAGACTTCGCGGCAGAGCTCGCGGCAGATCCTTCCGCGACATCCGACAGCTCCGCGAGCGTGAACGCGCCCGCGGCGAGCGAGCGACCTGTCTCATCGGTCAGGTTCAGCGACCGCCCGCCCCGCGCCGCCAGCCACGCGCGCGCCGCGAACTCGAGGTCCGGGTCCGCCGCGACCGCGTCGACCTGCTGATGAAGGAGGGAGAAGCAGGCCCGCGCCGCCGGGCCGCCCGCGCGCGGTCGCAGCTCGAACGCCTGCACAGCGGGCTCTGCTGCGCGCTCTGCCGGCACCTGGCCGAGCCGCACCGCCACGAAGCGCGCCGTCTCCCACTGCTGCTCCGGCTTCTTCATGTGCCCCCGAAGCTCGCCGGCCCCTGCACATTCGTCAAGCGACCTGTCCTCATGGACATATGAACAAATGTCCAGCGCCGACGCGACCCCACTGGATCCGACTCCGGCAAGCCGGGTGCCGGATCCGGCAAGAAGTTCTTGCCGGAAATGCGCCGCGCGATCCGACTTCGGCTACGATGCCCCCGGCCGTAGCGGCCGATCCCGCCAACCCGACGAGGACCTCATGGAGATCTCCATCAAAGACGCCGCCGAGCTGCTCGGCAAGAGCGAGCGAACCGTTCGCCACATGGCCCAGACCGGCCGCCTCCCCGCCCGCCGCATCGGCGCACGTTGGCTCATCAACCGCGATGACCTGCTCGCCCGCAAGGCGGCCGGCGCCACCGATGATGCCGACGCGGAGTTCGAATCGGCCGAGCTCGAGACCGAGGACGACTCGACCGACGCCGACACCGCCCTGCCGCGCAGCCCGTCACGCCAGCCTATCACCGTGAATTGGTCCAACCAGGCGCCGAACCTCCTCGCCGATCGCGCGCTGCCGCCGGGCCTCGTCACGTCGGTCCGCGAGCTGCCGAGCTTCCACGTCGCCACCGAGCTGCTCGCCGAGCTCGGCGAGCTGCGCCGCGAGATCAAGGATGTCCCCGCGCTCCGCGAGGCCGAGGCCCACCTCCGCGAGTTCCTCGGCCTCCTCGCCGACGGCTGCCACGCCGACCTCCACACCCGCCGCGACCGCTTCCGCGAGGCCCAGTCCCGCGCCTGCGCCGCGCTCACCGACGTCATCCACTTCAACGTCTCGCGCGCCGAGCCAGACCTCGCCCCGCTCGCCGAACGCCTCGAGCGCGACCTCATCGGCTCGCTCCGCGTCATCCTCGGCGAGACCCAGCGCCACCTCAGCCTCCGCGGCCGCGTCCTCAGCCTCGCCGAGCGCACCGTCGCCCGCGTGCTCACCCGCTTGCGCGGCCTCGCCGGCGAGGGCCGCCTCTCCGACCGCATCGGCGGCCTGCAGCGCACGCTGACCCAGGCGCTGCACTCGGCGCGCTGAGCCTGTCCGTTCGGACATGTCCGAAGGCGCCTGTCCCGCGGGACAGGCGCCTTTTGTTTTCACGAGATGCGGTCGCCCGGGCGGCTGCGCGGGTCGAGCTCGAGCACGGTGACGGCGTCGTCGCTGGCGCCGGCGGCGAGGATCATGCCCTCGCTGAGGCCGAAGCGCATCTTGCGGGGCTTGAGGTTGGCGAACACGACGACGTGCTTGCCGAGCAATTGCTCCGGCGCGTAGCTCAGGGCGATGCCGCTGAAGATCGTCCGGGTCCCGAGCGGCCCGAGGTCGACATGGAGCTGCAGCAGCTTGTCGGAGCCCTGGACCTTGGTGCACGCGGTGACCTCGCCGACGCGCAGGTCGACGCCCTTGAACCCGTCGATCGTCGCCTCCGCGGCGAGCGGCTCGACGGTGTAGGCCGGCGCGTCCGCGGCCTCCGGCGCCGCCGCGAGCGAGTCCTTGCTGGCCTCGACGATCGCCGCCAGCTTCGCCGGGTCGAGCCGCTCCGCGAGCGTCTCGTAGGGCCCGATCATGTGCGGGCTCGGCAGCGGCTCGGCCGCGTTCTCGAAGTTCAGCGGCGCCGGCAGCAGCAGCATGCGCTCGGTCTTCTCGGCCCAGGCCGGCAGCACCGGCTTGAGGATCGCCGCGATGATCTTGCCGGCGTAGATCGCCGCGGTGCACACCGCCCGCGCGCGCTCGGGGTCGCTGGTCGCCAGCTTCCACGGCGCCGCGTCGGTGACGTACTGATTGAAGTCCTCGGCGATCTCGATCGCCAGGCGCAGCGCCTTGCCCGACTCGAACTCGCGGTACAGCCCGGCCACCCTCGCCAGGCGCTCCGCGGCCCGCTGCAGCAGCGGCGCCGCGTCCTCGGCCGGCGCCCCGAGCGTCGCCCCGAGCCGGCCGTGCACGAACTTCACGCAGCGGCTCGCCAGGTTCGCCGCCTTGTTGACCATGTCCGCGTTCACGCGGTTGGCGAAGTCCTCCATGCTCAGGTCGATGTCGTCCTGGTCCGACCCGAGCTTGGCCGCGAAGTAGTAGCGCAGATATTCCGCCGGCAGGTGATCGAGGTAGGTGCGCCCGAGGATGAAGGTCCCGCGGGTCTTCGACATCTTCTCGCCGTTGACCGTCAGCCACCCGTGGACCTGGACCCGCGACGGCGTGGTGTAGCCGGCCGTGTGCAGCATCGCCGGCCAGAACAGGCAGTGGAAGTACACGATGTCCTTGCCGATGACGTGCACGATCTCCGCGTCGGAGCGCCAGTAGTCGTTCACGTCGTGGCCCTGGTCCGCGCACCAGCGCTGCGTCGCGCCGATGTAGCCGACCGGCGCGTCGAACCACACATAAAAGAACTTCTTGCCCTCGTAGCCGGGGATCGAGAACCCGAAGTAGGGCGGGTCGCGCGAGATGTCCCAGTCGCGCAGGCCCTCCTCGACCCAGCGCATCACGTAGTTGCGCACGCTCGGCTGCAGGCGCGTGCGGCCGCCCTCCTCCGGCGCGCGCAGCCACTCGCGCAGGAACGCCTCGTGCTCGCCGAGCGCCACGAACAGGTGCTCCGAGTCGCGCGACACCGGCGTGGTCCCGCAGATCGAGCAGCGCGGGTCCTTGAGGTCGGTCGTCGCGTAGGTCGAGCCGCACTTCTCGCAGCTGTCGCCGTACTGGTCGAGCGCGCCGCACTTCGGGCACTGGCCCTTGACGAAGCGGTCCGGCAGGAACATCTGGTCGTTGGGGCAATAGAGCTGCGAGGTCACGCGGGTGTGGATGTGCCCGCCGGCCTTCATCGCCGCGTAGATGGCCTCCGCGTGGACGCGCGTCTCGTCGGAGTGGGTCGTGTGATAGATGTCGGAGCCGATGTCGAAGTCGCGGAACACCGCGGCGTGCTCGGCGTGCGCGCGGTGGATCAGCGCCTCCGGCGTGATGCCCTCGCGGCGCGCCCGCAGCTCGATCGGCGTGCCGTGCGTGTCCGCGGCCCACATGAACACGACGTCGTCGCCGGCGAGCTTGCGCGCGCGGACGTAGACGTCGGTCTGGATCGACTCGAACAGGTGCCCGAGGTGGATCGACCCGTTGGCGTAGGGGAGCGCGGCGGTGACGAGGACGCGGCCAGACATGGCGGCGCATATAACACCGACACGCGATCCGCGTAAACCCGGAACGCCGCCGCAGCCGCGCGTACGCGTCCGCGACGCGCCGCGTCCACCGGCTGCGCGTGCGTCAGCGCCGACGTCGACGTCCGAGCACGCCCGCCGCGCCGAGCACCACCAGCAGCGCCCCCGGAGCGTCGCCGCCGCTGCGGCAGCCGCAGCCCTCGTCGTCGACCTCGCCCGCCGTGCCGCTCGCGCTGTCCGTGCCGCCCGTGGTCTCCACGGCCGTCGTGGAGCCCGCGGACGTCTCGGGTGGATCGCCGGACGTGACCGCGTCCGCGCCCGTGGTCGGCGCGCCGCTCACGGAGTCGCCGCCGGTGCCCGTGCCCGATGTGCCCTGCGACGTCGGATCTTCCGTGGTCGGCGCGACGCCAGTGCTGACCTCGCCGCCGGTCGACGTGTTTTCAAGCGCCTCGCAGTCGTCGCCGACGCCGTCCTCGTCCGCGTCCGCCTGCCGCGGATTGGGGACATCCGGGCAGTTGTCCTCGGCGTCGAAGTGGCCGTCGTCGTCGCCGTCGCGGCGCACGACGATTGGAGGGGCCGTCAGCTCGGCGCCGCCGCCCTTGCCGTCGTCGAGCTCGGCGACGTTGACGACCGCGGTGAGGTCCGCGACGTCGGCGAGCACGATCGTGAGCACGACATCGGTGGATTGCCCGGGCAGCAGCGCCAGGCCCTCGACGACGAGCTTGTTGCCCATGCTCTTGTCGGTGCCGCCGCCGGCGTCGACGAGCTGCCACGATTCGACGCCGGGCGGGATGTCGTCGCTGAGCGTCACCGACCCGGGCGCCGTCCCGGAGTTCTCGACGTGGATCGTGTACGTCGCCGTGTCGCCCGCGCTCGGGAACCCGTCGCCGCCGACGTCGTCGGTCAACTCAAAGGTCTTTTTTGAAAGCACCGAAAACAGCGGGTCGTAGACGTCGACCCCGACGATGTTGAACGCGATCCAGTACTTGTCCATCCCGGCGCTGTACGTGATCTCGAGGCTCGTGTCGTCCGGCTTGAGGATCGCGTCGAGCGCGAACTGGTCGATGTCGACGCCGGTGACCGCCGTCTGCGGCGGCAGCGTGGTGTTGATCGTGCGGTTGAACGGGTTGCCGACCGGATTGATGGCGTCGCTGAGCTTGGCGACCCCGCCGCCCGGCTGCGCCTTGACCTCGACGAACTCGTTCTGATTGACCGGGCTGTCGCCCTCGAGCGCGTACCACGTCAGATCGCCCTGCGGCGGGTTGCTGACCTGCAGCCCGTCGAGCGTCACCGTCGTCGTCGGCACGCCCATGCCCGACAGCGCCAGCAGCCCGTCGTAGAGCCCGATCCGCCGCGGCTTGAGCCCCTCCGCCGAGTACACCAGCACCAGCGCGAACGAGGCGTTGTTGGTGTCGCCGTCGGCGATCAGCGCGTCCAGCTCGTCGACCGTGTACTCGCCCGTCAGCTCGCCGAGCAGCGCGGTCACGTCCGCGCGACACAGCTGCATCTCGTAGGCCGCCGCCGCCGAGCAATAACACTCCTCCGCGATCACCGGCGCCGCGGCCCCGCCCGGCGGCGTGAACAGCACCTCGTCGTCGAGGTTCGCCGCGTCCATGCACTGCGTGCCCGTCTGCGTCGCGCCCCAGTACAGGTGCGCCGCCTCGATCACCGCGCCCGGCGGGACATCGAGCGCGCCGACCTGCACCGTGGCCGGCTGCGCCGGCTGGTCGACCTTGTTGTCGTTGTCCGTGTCGGTAGCGAGCGCCGCGCCGGTGCTGAAGAAGTCGACGTTCCCCGACCAGCTCTGGCGCAGCTTCAGCGGCTCGTCGGCGCGCACGCTGCCCGCGACGCAAAGGCCCATACCGACGACCACCGGCACCACGAGCGATCTTCCCAGGTTCATGCGCATGCTCATCTCCGCGGGCAAGCATGCACGGGTTTGCCGGCCTCGCCACCGGCGCGGGTGATCAGGCGCACCTTCGCGCATATGCGCAGAAGCGCCGCAGGACCGGTTCTACGGCCGTTCTGGCGCTGTCACAGCGCAGGGTCGCGGCCGAGCGCCTCGCGGCTGGCGGCGATCTGCGCCTCGAGATCTTCGAGCTGCTCGAGCAGCGACTTCGCGGTCGAGCAGCGGCGCTCCATCTGGGCCACGAGGTCGCCGACCTGATGCGAGAGCACCTGGATCAGCTCCGGCAGCAGGTCGACCGCGGCGTGGCGCAGCATCCGCGGCGCCGACAGCAGCGGCGTGACGGCCCCCGGGCTCTCCGACGCCAGCGCGACCTTCGACTCGAGGATCTTCACCGTCTTGATGCACAGGTGATATTCGCTCTGGATCCGCAGATAGCTGAGGAACGCGAGCTCGATCACCCGCTTGCCGTCGCGGCCGACGCTCATGGTCTCCTGCAGCGGCCGCGGGTGCACGTAGTCCATCCCGATCATCAGGCGCCCGAGCGCCTTGTCGATCGCCGAGATCAACGCGTTAAGCTGGTCGGATCCCTCGTTCAAGCGCCGCGCCGCCTGCCCCAATTGATTGAGCCGTTCGTTCATCGCCATCGCCTCGTCCGTCCTTCCGGAGCCCGTCAGGGCAGCGCCGCGGCCGTCAGGCCCGCGCACGGTCCCAAAATAAACCGACGCGCGCCCGGCCACAAGCCCCCGACGCGGACGCGCAGTTTTGTGCGGCCGACAGCAAGTCGGGTGGGGGTCCAAAGTGGGGGGCTGGAACCGCTAGAAGTCGATGTTGGACTCGAAGCGAGCGTCGAGGGTGTTGGTCCAGCGCGGCAGGGCGCCGCCGTAGAGCAGCCCGTAGGCCGCCTGCACCTCGAGCACGCGGCGGGTGTAGTTCGCGGTCTCGCGGAACGGGATCTCCGCGATGAACACGTCGAGCTCGAGCGGCTGGCCGCCACCGACCGCCGCGGCCTTGGCCGCCAGCCAGCGCGCGACGTTGAAGGGCCCGCCGTTGTAGCTGGCGTACGCGAGCGCCGGTTGACCATGAAACTTGATCAGCAGCTCGCCGAGATAATAGGCGGCGAGGTGCACGTTGGTGTCGATGTCGAACAACATGTCGGTGTCGCTCAGCGTCTCGCCGAGGCGCGCCGCCAGCAGCTCACCCGTGTTCGGCATGATCTGGATCGCACCGCGCGCGCCGACCGACGACACCGCGTGGCGACGAAACCGCGATTCGGTGTACATCAGCGCCCACAGCTGCGTCGGGTCGACGCTGCGCGCCGCGGCCTCGCGCTCGACCGTCGCCCGGTACGCCCGCGGGTGCCAGCGCGCCCGGTACGAACCGGCGCTCGCCGGCGTCAGGCGGGCCAGGCGGTGCGGCTCGCCGAGCGCCCAGCACAGCCCGCGCAGGCCCTCGCGCAGCGCCGCGACCGCGGCGGCGTCGCGCCGCAGCTGCCGGGCCTCCCGCGGGACCGCGAGCTTGGGCTGCTTCCACGTCGCCAGCCACGACAGGCCGCGCACGTGGTCCTCGTGCTTCGGGACCCAGCCGGCCTTGCCGAGCGGGGCCACGGCCTCGAGCGTGTCGACGGCGATCCGCAGCTCGCGCTGGGCCTCGTCGCGCCAGCCCGCCGCGTTCAAGAACTCCGCGCGGCGCAGCGCCGGGATCGCCGCGCCGTGCTCCGCCGCGAGCTTCGCCAGGGTCGCCCGCGCCTGCGCCGGGGTCGGCGGCGTACCTGTCTCTGTGGACATGGGCGTAAGGACAGGTGGCGGCGCGACCTCCTCGCCGACGTCGAGCAGGCGCTGGCGCGCCATCAGGCCGTAGTAGTCCAGCGGCCCGGCGGCGACCATGCCGCGCAGCAGCGTGACGCCCTCGGCGCGGTCCTCCGGCGCGGCGAGCAGCAGGCGCCCGCGGAAGTAGCGGGCGACCTGCGCCTGGTCGCCCTTGCGCCGCTCGAGCGCCGCGAACGCCTGGATCGCCGCGTCGCGCTCGCCGAGGCGAAACTTGAGCCACGCGTCCTGCCACGGGCGATCGCCGCGCAGCCGGTCCTTCGCCGGCAGGCGGTCGAACAGCGCCCGCGCCTGCGCGTACAGCCCCCCGCGCAGCGCCTGCTCGATCGCCTGCGACAGCGCCGCCTTGCCGTGGCCGCCGCGCTTGCTGGCCTGCGTCAGCCACAGGTCGATCGCGTCCTGATAGCGGCCCGCGCGGTCGAACGCCCGCAGCAGGTCGTCGCGCAGGTCCGCCGACGGGCTGGCTTTATAGAGCGCCTCGAGGTCGGCGGCGTACTGCGCGAAGTCCCGCTGCTTCGACGCGGTGTACGCCCGCGACCGCTGCGCGATCGGCCGCACGTACGCCGGGGTCTTCGGGTCGAGCAGCAGCGCGTCGAGGATCTGCCGCGAGACGTCGAAGCGCCGGTGGTGCCGCGCCGCGGTCGCGCGATCGACCTGCTCGAGCGCCGACCAGCGGACCGGACGTCCCAGCCCCGCGAGCGCCTGCTCGGCCGCCTCGCCCTCCGCCGCGCCGGTGCGCTCGACCGCCACCCGCCGCAGCGCCGCGACGCCCTCGCCCTGCTTGCCCGCACGCACCAGCGCCTGCGCCCGCGCGAGCTCCAGCGCCCCGGCCCGCGGGTGCCCCGGGTACGCGCGCAGCACCGCCGTCAACGCCTTCGCCCCCTGGCTCGCCGCCGCCCGTCGACCCGCGCCCGCGCCCTCGATCGCCGCCAGGGCCTCCGCGTGGGCCACCCGCATCACCGCGAGGTTGCGCACGGGCTCGAGCTTGCTCGCCTTGTGCCACAGCTGCGCGGCCTGCTTGCGCAGCGCGTCGGCCTCGCGCTGCGGCAGCCCGGCCGCCTGCGCCATCAGGGCCCGCGCGTACTCGTCGAGCAACAACTCGCGCGGCAGACCCGGCGGCGCCGACCGGGCCTGCGCCGCCGCGACCACGCCCGCCATGGCCGCGCTCGCCTGCGCCGGACGTCCGCGCAGCCGCTCCGCGCGGCCGCGCAGGGCCTCCTGCGCGAACCAAGCCGGCGAGCCCGTCGCGGCCGCGGTGCCCCCCGCCGCCGCGTGCTCGAGCGCGGCGAGGGCCGCCTCCGCCTGACCGGCTGCGAGCAGCGCGGCCGGGTCGTCGCTGATGTCGACCGGCGTGCTTACGGCCGCGGTCGCGGTCGCTGCACCCGGCGAGCCCGCGGCCGGGCCCGGCAGCGGCGCAGACGCGGCCGCCGGCACGCGGCCCTGGACGACGTTGACGGCCGGCTGCACGCGCTGCGCAGCGTCGTTCACGGCGGCGGGTCGGCACGCGAGGAGGCCGGCGACGGCCAGCCACCAGCCCGGACCTCGACGGCGCGCGTGCTCTCGCATCATCGATCAAGCTAGCACGGACGAACCTCGCCACCGATTTTCTCGAGATCCGGATCACCGCGGATGGTCTAAGGTGGCGCCCCGTGAGTCTCCTTCGTCCCACCCACTCCATCACGGCCACGGTGCTCGGCGCTGGCACGATGGGGGCGCAGATCGCCGCCCACCTCGCCAACACCGGCATCCGCACCTTCCTCCTCGACATCGTGCCCCGCGGGGCGCCGGAGGGCGCGCCGCGGGCCGTCCGCGACGCCCTCGCCAACGGCGCGCTGCAGCAATTGCTGAAGGCCAAGCCCGCCGCCTACACCGACCCCGCCCACGCCGCCCGGATCACGCCGGGCAACCTCGAGGACGACCTCGAGCGGGCGGTCGGCGCCAGCGACCTCGTGATCGAGGCCGTGGTCGAGCGCCTCGACGTCAAGCAGGCCCTGTTCACCCGGGTGGCCGCGGCCGCGCGGCCGGACGCGATCCTCACCTCCAACACCTCCGGCCTGGCGATCGGCGCCATCGCCGAGGGCCTGCCCGAGGCCGCCCGCGCCCGCCTCGTCGGCATGCACTTCTTCAACCCGCCGCGTTACATGCATTTGCTCGAGGTCGTGCCCTCGCGGTTCACCGCCCCCGAGGTCACCGAGCAGCTCGCGGAGTTCTCCGACCGCGTGCTCGGCAAGGGCGTGGTCGTCTGCCGCGACACCCCCAACTTCATCGGCAACCGCGTCGGCATCGCCGAGATGGTGCTGACATTTCGCGCCAGCCGCGAGGGCGAATACACCGTCGAGGAGGTCGACCTGCTCAACGGCCCGCTGATGGGCCGCCCGCGCACCGGCAGCTACCGCCTCGGCGACATGGTCGGCCTCGACGTCGTCGGCCACGTGATCAAAAACCTCAGCGAGGTCCTGAGCCGCGATCCGCAGAGCCCGAACTACGACGAATTGTTCGACCTGATGGTCGTGCCGCCGATGATCGAGCAGATGCTGCAGCGCCGCATGCTCGGCGACAAGACCAGGGGCGGGTTTTATCGCAAGGCCGGCAAGGGCATCCAGTCGCTCGACCTCGCCACCCTCGAGTACCGCGAACAGAAGCCCGCGCAGTTCCCCGAGCTGGCGGACGTCGCCAAGATCCGCGACCTCGGCAAGCGCGTGCACGCGGCCCTGCGCGCGCCCGGGCGCGCCGGCGAGTTCCTGCGCAAGGTCTACCTGCCGCTCTTCAACTACGCCGCGCACCGCGTCGGCGTCATCTGCGACACGCCGAGGCAGATCGACGACGCGATGTGCTGGGGCTACGGCTGGCAGCTCGGGCCGTTCGCGCTGATGGACGCCGCCGGCCTGGCGTGGTGCGCCGAGCAGCTCGCCGCGACCGGCCTGCCGCTCGCGCCCGCGCTGACCCGGCTGCTCGCCGAGCACGGCCCGGACGCGCGCTGGTACGGCGGCAGCGTGCGCGCGCCGACCCAGCAGGTCCCCGGCCGGGGCGCGCAGCCGGTCCCCACGCCCGCGGGCGTGCTCGTGCTCGCGGCCGAGAAGGAGGGCCGCGGCGAGCTCCACCGCAACGACACCGCGAGCCTGATCGACCTCGGCGACGGCGTCGCCTGCCTCGAGTTCCGCGGAAAGATGAACGCGCTCGACGACGGCGCCGTGCGCCTGCTCGGCGAGGCCCAGGCGACGCTGGCGCGCCTCGGCGGCTTCCGCGGGCTCGTCATCGGCAACCAGGCGGAGAACTTCTGCGTCGGCGCCGACCTGCGCACGATCCTCGGCGCCGCCGAGAGCGGTGATACGGCCGCGCTCGAGCGCGCCGTGGCGACCCTGCAGGACGCGCTGATGGACCTGCGCCACGGCGCGCTGCCCGTCGTCGTCGCGCCGCACGGCATGACCCTCGGCGGCGGCGTCGAGGTCGCGCTGCACGGCGACGCGGTCGTCGCCGCGAGCGAGCTGTACATGGGGCTGGTCGAGATCGGCGTCGGCCTGCTGCCGGCCGGCGGCGGGCTCAAGGAGATGTGCCGGCGCGCCTCCGAGTGGGCCGCCGAGTCGCCCGAGGGCGACCCCTACCCGATCGTGCGCCGCGCCTTCGAGAACGCGGCCGCGGGCAAGGTCTCGACCTCCGCGCACGAGGCCCGCGCGCTCGGCTTCCTGCGCGCGAGCGACGGCGTGGTGTTCCACCGCGCGCGCGTGCTGGCGGCCGCCAAGCAGCGCGCGATCGGCCTGGCCGAGAGCGGCTACGTGCCGCCCGACCGCGCGGCCGCGATCACGCTGATCCAACCTGGCCGCGGGGCCAGCCTGCTGATGGGCGCCCAGCTGTTCTTCTGGGGCGGCTTCGCCTCCGCGCACGACCAGAAGATCGCCCAGAAGATCGCCCACGTGCTGTCCGGCGGCATGAACAGCAAGTCCGGTCGGACCACCGCGACCGCGCAAGAGCTCCTCGACCTCGAGCGCGAGGCGTTCTGCAGCCTCGCCACCGAGCCGGCCACCGTCGCCCGCATCAAGCACATGCTCGAGACCGGCAAGCCGCTGCGCAACTGACACCAGCCTCTCAGGAAAGGAACTGCACACCATGTCCACGCTTCAAGACGCCGTCCTCGTCGCCGCCCGCCGCAGCGCGGTCGGTCGCGCCCTGAAAGGCACGCTCCGCAACACCCGCCCCGACGACATCGCCATCCAGGTGCTCCGCGGGGTGCTCGCCGACCTCCCGGGCCTGCCGCTCGATCTCATCGATGACGTCGCGCTCGGCTGCGCCATGCCGGAGGCCGAGCAGGGCCTCAACGTCGCCCGCGTCGTCGGCCTGCGCGCCGGGCTGCCGAACACCAGCTCGGCGCAGACCATCAACCGCTTCTGCGCCTCGGGCCTGCAGGCGATCGCCACCTGCGCCGAGCGCATCCGCGTCGGCGCGATCGAGGCCGCGATCGCGGGCGGCCTCGAGTCGATGAGCATGGTGCCGATGGGCGGCAACAAGGCCGTGCTCAACCCCGCCGTCGTCCGCGAACAGCCCGAGATCTACATCTCGATGGGCCTGACGGCCGAGAACGTCGCCAGGCAATTCGAGATCTCGCGCGCCGATCAGGACGCGTTCGCCCTGGCCTCGCATATCAAGGCGGTCGCGGCGATCCAGGCCGGCCGCTTCACGGGCGAGATCGTGCCAGTGACCACCGCCGAGGGCACGACCTTCGCGGTCGACGAGGGCCCGCGCGCCGACACCACGCTCGACGCGCTCGCGCAGCTGCGGCCGGCGTTTCACGCCCAGGGCACCGTCACCGCCGGCAACTCGTCGCCGATGAACGACGGGGCCGCGGCGGCGGTGCTGATGTCCGCGCGCCGGGCCGAGGCGCTCGGGCTGCGGCCGCTCGCGCGCTTCGTCGGCTTCGCGGTCGCCGGGGTCGCGCCGGAGATCATGGGCATCGGCCCGATCGCCGCGATCCCGAAGGTGCTCGCGCAGACCGGCCTCTCGCTCGCCGACATCGACGTCATCGAGCTCAACGAGGCGTTCGCCAGCCAGTCGCTCGCGGTCATCCGCAAGCTCGGGCTCGACCCGGAGCGGGTCAACGTCAACGGCGGCGCGATCGCGCTGGGGCACCCGCTCGGCTGCACCGGCGCCAAGTTGACGGCCTCGCTGATCGCCGAGCTGCAGCGCCGCGGCGCCCGCTATGGAATGGTCAGCATGTGCATCGGCGGTGGCATGGGCGCCGCCGGCATTTTCGAGCGCATGTGACCGCCGCCTGAAAGCGGCCACCTGTCCGAACGAGCACGTCGGCGCGGGCTCCCACGCGGGGGCCCGCGCCGACGCACGTTTGCGTCGGGTGGCCCCCTGCGCGCCTCCTGGCCGGCCAAAAAGGCGTGTCCTGGCCGGCCGCCCGGCGGCGCCCGCCGCGGACGGGCGCCTCCGCGTGGCTCGCAAAGTGACAGTCACCGCGCGCCGCGTGGCCTTAGGGACATGTCCCTAAGCGCAAATGAGACAGCGATCGACCGTTCACGACCGCGATCGACCGCGGTCGCGAACGGTCGCCCGCGGAGACGACGACGCCCGTCGCCAAGAAAGACCCCCCGATCCGCGTCCGCACGGCTCGCTCGCGCCAGTCCACAGGCGGCCCACAGGCGGCCCACAGGCGGCCCACAGGCGCCTTCGCCAGCGGCCCCTGCGACCGGCCGTGCACGGTCACGAGGGACCGCGCCGCGCGAAGCCCGTCGCCTGCCGTGCGGGGTGCTTGCGGGCGAACCCCTGCGGGCGAAACCAATGGCCGCTGGCACAAACGCCACGCGGCACTTTCAGTTTGACATCCAGCGCCAGGACCCTCATAACGATGAGAGCCTGGCAAGGCGACGGCCCCCCCGGCCTCGAAGCGCTCCGCGGCGCGTATTTGCCACGCGACGACCCCCATCGGCAGCCAACCCCAACCAGAAAGCGGAGGAGTCGTTCGAGGTTCAATGTTGTTGTTGAGGCGCTAGAGCGGGCAGGGAAGAGGACCCTGCCCGCTTTTTTATTGCCTGGTCCCCGGGTCATGTCCCCGGGGACAGCAGCGTTCGCAGGCCCCCCGCTGGCCTTGGGGTCCGTCGGGCCCTGTCATCGGCCCCGGGCGGTCGGGCCGCCCGGGCGCAGCATTGGGGTGACCCGGCGAACCGGAGCCCTCGCCGCGCCCGGCGCGATCACTGTACCTGCATGTTGAAGGTGTAGGCCCCGGCGCCGCTGGCGGAGACGATCTGCCAGGCGTAGTAGCCGGCCGTCCCGCTGTACGTCACCGACTCGAGGTTGGTCGGACCGTCCGACTTGGCGACCTGCACCCAGGTGCTGCCGTTCCACTTGACCAGATAGAGGTCGAAGTCGGTGTTGGCCGGGCCGACCAGGCAGCCGGTGTGCTTGGCCGCGACCGCGACCGAGTAGTAGTTGCCGTTCGGCTGGAACTGCGACGCGTTGGTCCCGGCCAGGCTGCCCTGATACGGCGTACCGGCGCAGGTGCCACCACCTCCACCGCCGCCGCCGCCGGGCGCCGCGGGCGCTCCGGGCACGCCCACGGCCGTCCAGGCCGCGTGCACGGCCGTGGCCGCGTCGGCGCCGTAGAGCTCGGTCGCCGCCTGGGCGGTCGCGTTGCGGGCGTCCTGGAACGTCGCGTTCTGCCCGAGGTAGTTGGCCAGGGCGCGGTAGTAGATCGCGCCGGCCTTGTCGATGCCGAGGCCGGTCACCTGGATGTCCGTCTTGCCGCGCGGGTGCTTCCCGCCGACCGTGGTCAGGTAAAATGCCAGGTTGGCGATGCCCGAATTGAGGTGCACCCCGCCGTTGTCCTGCGATCCGGTGTAGCGCTCCGGGAAATAATCGTAGGACTGTCCATCCTTCTTGGGATCGTTCATGTAGCGCATCGCGTCGCCGGCCTGGGCCGGCGTCCAGATCGTCTCCGCCAGCGCCCAGGTCGCCGCGCGCACGCCCCCCGCCCCGTGGGCGTCGGCCGCCGCCGCCATGATGTCCGAGAACCCCTCGTTGAGCGCCCCCGACTGGCCCTGGTAGACCAGGTTCGCCTCGTACTGGGTCACCGCGTGCGTCAGCTCGTGGACCACCACGTCCCGGTCGCGCGCGAACGGCCCGGCCAGCGAGTTGTCGCCGTCGCCGTAGACCATCTGCTGGCCGTCCCAGTACGCGTTCACGTACTTCTGGCCGTAATGCACGGTCGAGTGCAGCGTCGCCCCGGCGCCGTTGAAGGAGTCGCGCCCGAACTTGGCCTTGTAGAAGTCGTACGTGAAGCCCGAGTAGTTGTACGCGTCCTGCGCGGTCGCGTCGTTCGAGCTGCCGCCCTCCTGGATCAGCACCGTGCCCGGCAGCTGCTGCCCGTTCTTCGCGGTGTAGACCGTCCGCTTGAGCGCCCGGTGGTGCTGCGGGTGGCGGGTCACGAGCTCGCCGGTGACCGCGTCGACGAACACGATGTCGCGCTCCGGGCCCTCGGCGCCGGTGTATTGCACCTCCGCCGTCCAGGCCAGGTGCGCGCCGACATCGGTGACCACGTAGACCAGGTCGGGGACGTCGACGCTGACCGCGTCGGACGCCAGCCCGGTCAGCGCGGCCGCCAGCGCCGCCTCGCCCTCGACCTCGGGCTCGGAGGCCAGCGCCTCGCCGCCGAGGTAGCGCCCGGTCACCGCGTGCACGCGCCCGCTGAGCCCGTCGGCGTGGACCGTCAGCTCGCCGCCGATGACCGGCAGGTCGTTGAGGTACTGCTGGAACCGGACGTGGAGCTGACCGATCTCGTCGGTGCGGCTGCGGACCGGCTCGAGGTCGCTGGTCGCGCCCATGCGAAACACCGGCGCGACAGTGTCGAGGAACTGCGCCGCGGCGACCCGGTCCTCGCCCTTCGGCAGCAGCCCGAGGTCGCCGGCCAGGAACACCGGCACGCCGTCCGGCCCCGCGACCACCTGCTCGACCCGCGGGAGCCGCTGCAGCGCCGCCTGCTGGCCCCACAGCAGCGCTGTGGGCCGCCCGGCCCCGACCCTGGCGAGCATGTCGGCGTCGAGCGCGAAGCTGTCGTCCAGGCCCATCTGCGCCGGGACGACGTTCCAGTCGGCGGCCCGCTCGGCCAGCAGGTCCTGCAGCAGCGTCCGGCGCCCGTCGTCGCCGACGATCGCCACCCGCGTGAAGTCGATCGGCCCGGCCTCGAACGAGAAGCGCACGGCCTCCTCGCGCAGGTCGAGCTCGAGCAGGGCCCCGGGCGTGAGCGCGTCGACGGCCTCGGCCGTGATCACCCGCTCATTCGCGCCGGTCAACGCCCCCCCGCCCTCGTAGCAGGCCGTGAACAGGGACAAACAGACGATCGATGCGACGATTCCAGCAGTGCGCAGCAACATACGAGACTCCTTCGCAGGCGCTCAGAGACCCCCGAAATGGGGCGTCCCTGGCCTGTGGACCATGTCTGTGGATTCCTTGCCCGGGGCAAGGGCGGGGTCAGTTCAACCCCAATCGACACCCGACACCTAATCACCACTCAAGATCCAGAGCAATCCCCCCGGAACCCCCACCCCACATTTTTAAAATGGGCCGAAGATTCATCACATGAACTGTGCACATTATGAAAATGCGTGATTTTTACGCGATGTAAATTACAGAAATTTCAATGAGTGATAAGGCGACGATCGCCTGACGTTAGTCTTCATGCACCTACATGTGCCGCAAAAACGCTGAGCGGGGCCTGTTTTGTACTTCTCCTTACAATTTTTACCGCGTCTGATGCCTAACACTGTTCCCCTTGGCACTTTGCTCCGCCGCCACCGACCTGGAGGGACGCCCGCGAAAAAACCGGAGCCGCACCGGAGGAGATCTCTCCCTCTCCTGGACCCTCGAGCTTCGGATTTCGGCCGGGCTCACCGCCGGTCACCGTCCGCTCTCCCGCCCCTGAGGCCCGCATTCGCAGGCCCGATAATTTCTCGGCCGCGCCTGCAACAGCGGCCGCGGGCCGGCCGAATCCCCGGCATGCCCGTCACGCGCCGCGTCCTCGCCCCGGTCCGCCTCTGCCTCCTCTATCTCCTCGTCGCCTGCGACCCCGTCGCCCCCGACGGCGCCCCGGCGCTCCGCCCGACCCTGAACCTGCGCTGCGAGCACGTCGACGCCTGGTTCGAGGGCATCTACCCCTGCTCCACCGGCACCTGCGCCTTCCCGGCCGGGCGCCCCCACCGCCCGGCCGCCCTGTTCACGGCGCTGCCGGCCGCCGACTGGGACGGCCCGGCCGGCGTCGCGGCCCAGACCGCCTGCGCGGACGTCTGCGTCGGCACCGCCGAGTCCGGCTTCTATTACAGCTGCCCCGACGCCGGCTGGCGCGTCGATGCCACCCCGACCCTCGCCCCGGCCGCGGCCGACCTCCCGCCGGCGGTGGCCGACCTCCTCGATCCGGACCTCTGCTTCCCCGACTCGCTGTGCGCCGCCACCTTCGCCGCGCCGGTCGGCGCCAGCCTCCGCGGCGACACCCGCCCCGACGCCCGCCCCGAGCACCTCGGCGTCCTCGCCCACACCGCCGCGCTGACCCTGACGACCGCCGGGGTCGCCGTCCCCCACCCCCTGCGCGGCCGCGCCGGCTACAGCGCGGGCACCTGCGACGCCGCCCGCTGCTCCTTCTTCCTCGCCGACCTGCAGCTCGACCTCCGCGACGCCGTCGCGGGCGCCGACCGCCGCATCGGCCTCCACGACCTGCGCATCGACCTCATGCAGCCCGCGCTCGGCGTCCACACCCCCGCCACCGGCGCCCTCGAATTCCCGCCCGGCGCCCTCGACCTCCGCGTCCGCCTGACCGCCGACGCCCTCGCCTCCGGCCCCCGCGAGCTGCGCCTGCGCAACCCCGTGCCCGTGCGCGGCCGCTTCCTGGCCGGCGCGCTCCAGCTCGCCGCGGACGTCCCGCTCGGGCGCCCGGGCCACGCCCGCCTCGACCTCGAATTCGCCGCGACCGCCCACCCGCCGGTGGCCGAATTCGACCCGCCCGCGCGCCTCCACGCCGGCCCCGGCGGCCTCGTCCTCCCGCGCGACCCCGCCGCGGCCAGCGACCTGCACGGCGCATACGACCCCGACGACGACCTCGCCGCCCTGCACTGGGTCGTCGACGGCGTCCCCGGGGCGCGAAAGATCGGCCCGGGCGAGCACGAGGTCGCGCTGTGGGTCGCCGACCGCCGCGGCGCCCTGGCCCGCTCCCCGCTGCGCACCATCACGATCGAGTGACCCCGCGCGACGTCGCCCGCGCCGCCCTCCCCCGGCCCGCGCACGAGGCCCCGGCCGACCATCAGCCGACCATCAGCCGCGCCTCGGGGAAGCGCACCTGGCTGCTGCGCGACGCCCCGACCGCGAGCGCGAGCGACGTCGGCCCGACGCGCCCGACGAACATCAGCGCCACCATCACCCACTTGCCGAGCGGGGTCAGCTGCGCCGTCGCGCCGAGCGACATCCCGACCGTGCCGAGCGCGCTGATGACCTCGAAGGCCATCCAGTCGAGGCGCATGCGGTGGGTGGCCAGCAGGAGCACGAGCGCGACCCCGGTGATGAGCCCGGCCACCGTCACGATGGTCGCCGCGCGATACACGATCTCGAGCGGGATCGCGCGGCGCAGCAGCGTCGCGCGCGGCTGATTCCTCATCAGCGCCGGGATGGCCGCCAGCATCACCGCGAAGGTCGTCACCTTGATCCCGCCGCCGGTGCTGCCCGGCGCGGCGCCGATGAACATCCACATCATCATCATCGTGACGGTCGCCGGCTCGACGCGGGCCAGGTCGACCGTGTTGAAGCCGCAGGAGCGCAGCGACATGCTCTGGAACAGCGCGTGGACCCACTTCCACCCGGTCGACAGCCCGCGCAGCGACGCGTCCCACTCGAGCAGCGCGTAGCCGACGGTGCCGAGCACGACCAGGATCAGCGTCATCCACAGGACCACCCGCGTCTGCAGCGAGAAGCGCCGCTTCTCGCCGAGCAGGCGCAGCCACAGCGCCGCGAGCACGGAGAAGCCGAGGCTGCCGAGCAGCATCAGGACCAGGTGGACGCCGAGGACCAGGCCGTCGTCCTGGAACCACGTCAGCGAGCCCGGCCACAGCGAGAAGCCGGCGTGGCAAAACGACGCGACCGCGTGGAACACCCCGGCCCACAGCGCCGCGCCGGGGTCGAGGCCGGCCGCGTGGAACGTCCAGGCCAGCACGCCGGCGCCGATCGCCTCGACCGCGAGCGCCGCGACGACGATGAAGCGCGTCAGCTTGTAGGCCGCGCCCGGGCTCGCCAGGTCGAGCACCTCCTCGAGCGCCTGCTCGCTGCGCAGCGCCAGGCGCCCGCCGAGCAGCACCGTGGCGAAGGTCGACAGGACCATGATGCCGAGCCCGCCGAGCTGGATCAGCACGACGATGACGGCGAGCCCGAAGTCGGTGAAGGTCTCCGCGACGTCGACCACCGTCAGGCCGGTGATGCAGCTCGCGCTCGTCGCCATGAACAGCGCGTCGATGAACGACAGCGGCGCCCCCTTCGCGGCCGCCGGGAAGCTCAGCAGCAGCGCGCCGATCGCCGCCATCACCGCGAAGGTCGAGAGGATCAGCAGCGCCGGGCGGTTGAAGAAGCTCTGCATCAGGTCGGCGAACACCGGCCCGCGCGCGAGCAGCACCATCAGCACCACCACCTCGTAGAGCGCCGCCAGCAGCAGCAGCGAGCTCGAGCTGTCGGCGGTCGCGACCCCGAAGGTGATCACGCCGAAGAGCAGCGCCGCCACGGCCCGCCGCGGGCGCAACACCTCCCACATCAGCGGCGCCGTCATGACGATCGCGCCGAGGTCGAGCGCGAAGCAGGTCATGTCGGCGACCCACGAGTGCGTCAGCTCGAAGCCGCCGACGACCACCGTGCTGAACAGCGCGACCAGCAGCACGTGGCGGGCCGCCTCGCCGTGGCGCTGATACCAGTGCCCGACCGGCCGCTCGCCGATCGGCCGGCGCATGCGGGTCCCGCGGACCTCGCTGTTGAACACGTAGCCGGCCAGCAGCACCATGTTCCAGAAGATCATCGCCCCGGCGACGCGCATGTCGTAGCCGAGCGCCGGCACGAACACGACCACGTTGATCGCCGCGATCACCGGGAGCCCGAAGCCGCCCCAGCCGCGCCCGAGCAGGATGCCGACCCCGAGGCCCATCGCCAGCGCGACGATCCCGGCGCCGTAGAGCGCGCCGGTCAGCGTCACCTCGTTCGAGGCCCCGAAGTGGCCCGGCGGCGCCTCGGCCGCGATCATGCCGAGGACACCGAGGGCCGCTGCACCCATCAGTCGCGCCGCCTGCAGCCGCCGCTTGGGCCGGGGGATGTTCGCCGCCTGCACGCTCGCCTCGGCCCCACGCTATCACATCGCCGTGGGCCGTGGACCGCGCCCGGGCGCGCCGGACCGCGCCGCATCACCGCCACCCCGACGAGCGCCGGCGCCGGAGCGCCGCCACGACGGCGAGGAGCGCCGCCCACGTTGCCGGTTCGGGCGACCGGGGCCAAGGTTGCCCCGCATGTCGGACCGCCCCCGCTTCTCCCCCGTCGCCCTGCTGTTCTGGCTCGCCATCTCGTACCTGCCGGCCGTCGCCGGCTACGCGTTCAAGCCCGACGGTTGGTACCGAAGGATCGTCAAGCCCGAGTGGACCCCGCCCGACTGGCTGTTCGCGCCGGTGTGGACGGCCCTCTACCTCCTGATCGGCGTCGCCGTGTACCGCGTCGCCCGCCGCGACAGCGAGCACACCCCCGCCGCGCTGGCGTGGTTCTTCGCGCAGCTCGTGCTAAACGCGCTGTGGAGCCCGCTGTTCTTCGGCCTGCACCGCCCCGATCTGGCGCTCGCGTGCATCGTCGCGCTGTGGATCGCGATCGTCGGCACCATGCGCAGCTTCGCCAAGATCAGCCCCGCCTCGGCCGCCCTGCTCGCGCCCTACCTGCTGTGGGTCAGCTACGCGACCGCGCTCAACGCCGCGATCGTGCACCTCAACCGCTGATCCTGCTCACGCCCCGGCGTCGGCGCGCCGCGACCAGAACAGGTACACCGGCACGCCCGCGAGCAGGATCAGCAGGTCGGCCAGGAACACGCGCGGCTGCTGCAACGCGTAGCTGCCGAGCAGGAACAGCGACGCCGCCAGGAACAGCAGCGGCACCACCGGATAGCCCCACGTCCGGTACGCGCGCGGCCGGTCGGGCTGGCGCCGGCGCAGCACGAACACCGCCGCGACCGACAGCGCATAAAACGGCCAGATCCCGATCACGAACAGCTCGGCCAGCTCGGAGAAGGTGCGCACCGCCACGAACACCGAGCCGAGCGCGACCGAGAGGATGATGCTCCCGGTCGGCGTGCCGTAGCGCGGATGGACCCGCGCCAGCACTTTAAAGAACAGGCGGTCCTCGGCCATCGCATAAAAGACCCGCGGCCCGGTCATCATCGACCCGTTGAGCGTGCCGAAGGTGCTGACCATGACCGCGGCGGCGACCAGCGTGACGCCGACCGGCCCGACCAGCGCGGCGGCGACGTCGGCGGCGATCAAGGGCGAGCCGACCATGCGGTCGATCGGGACCACGCGCAGGTACACGAAGTTGGCCGCGAGATAGAGCCCGACGACCGCCGCCGTGCCGAGGATGAACACCTTCGGCAGCGTGCGCTGCGGGTCGCGGATCTCGCCGCTGACGAAGCCGACGTCGCACCAGCCGTCGTAGGCCCACAGGATCGAGACCATGCCGAGCACGAAGGCCGGGGCCGCCGCGTCGCCCGCGGCCGGGGCCGCGTACACCGGCAGCGCCCCGGGCGTCAGCGCCACGCCGATCGCCACCAGCCCGAGCAGCGCCGCGACCTTGAGCACCGTGCTCAGGTTCTGCACCACCGCCCCGAACTCGACGCCGCGCCGGTTGATCGCGCCGACCGTCACGATCATCCCGATCGCCAGCGCCTGCGCGCGCGACAGCGACAGCGAGCCGAGCTCGACCACCGCCCGCGTGTGGTCGGCCCCGAGCAGCCGCCACGCGTACTCCGACGACGTGATGGCGATCGCGCCGTAGGCCGCCGGGCGCAGGATCAGCAGCTCGGCCCAGCCGAACAGGAACGCCGGCAGGCGCCCGAACGCCTCGCGCACGTAGACGTAGATCCCGCCGCTGCGCGGGAACATGCACGCCAGCTCGGCGAAGGTCAGCGCCCCCGCCAGCGCGACCGCCCCGCCGGCCACCCACGCCAGCGCGAACACCAGCACGCTGTCGATGTGCCCCGCGACCGTCGCGGGCGCGCGGAAGATGCCGCTCCCGATCGTCGAGCCGACGAGCACGGCGATCGTGCTCCACAGCCCGAGCTTGCGGGGCAGACGCTCGCCCCAGGGGTCCGCCGCGGGCTCGCTCATCGCCGCCAGCGATACCGCATTTCACGAAAAAAGATCAAAGAAACCGGTCGCGGCTACAATCTCCGGCACGGTGGAGCCCGAGGTCTGGATCGTCCCGCTGCGCATGCGCCACCCCTGGGGCCTGTCCCGCGGGACAGCCAGCGTCCTGCCGAGCGTGCTGCTGCGCCGGCGCGGCGGGCTCGGCGAGGCCGCGCCGGCGCGCTACCTCGGCCACACCGCCGAGGCCCTGCAGGCCCGCCTGCGGGCGATCTGCGGCGACGCACATGACCCGGAGGACAGGTCGCTCGCGCACGAGCCGGGCCCGGTGCGCGCCGCCCTCGACATCGCCCGCCACGACGCCGCGGCGCGGGCCGCCGGCCTCGCGCTGCGCGACCTGCTCGACCGCGACGACCCGCCGCTGCCCGGCTTCGGCGCCGCACAGACCTGCTACACCGTCGCGCTCGACGACCTCGACGCGATGGCCGCGCGCGCGTCCGAGGCCGCCCACCTGCCTTTATTGAAGATCAAGCTCGGCCGTGACCCCGGGTTCGACCTCGACGCGGTGCGGCGGGTCGCGGCTGCGGCCCCGGGCGCGCGCTTGCGGGTCGACGCCAACGGCGGATGGACGCTCGCGCAGGCGCGCGCGCTGCTGCCCGCGCTGTGCGACCTCGGGGTCGAGTTCGTCGAGCAGCCGCTCGCGCGCGGCCAGCTGGACGCGCTCGCCGAGCTGCGTCGTGCCAGCCCCGTGCCGATCTTCGCCGACGAGGACGTCCAGGGCCCGGAGTCCCTCGCGGCGCTGCGCGGGCGGGTCGACGGCGTCAACATCAAGCTGATGAAGTGCGGCGGGATCTCCCCCGCGCTGGCCATGATCGCCGCGGCGCGGCGCGAGGGCTGGCGCGTGCTGCTCGGGTGCATGATCGAGACCCGCGTCGGCCTCGCGGCCGCGGCCAGCCTGGCCGGTCGCGTCGACGAGCTCGACCTCGACGCCCACATGCTCACGCGCGACGACCCGGTCCCGCCCGGCAGCCAGGCCGCGCTGTCGGCCGCCCCGCCGTGGCTGCCCGGTCCGGGCCTCGGCGTGCCGCTGCGCTGGTGACCCCGCCGCGCGGCGGGTTGGGGCTGCAAACCCCCGCGACGGGCCCACGCCGGTCGATCGGCGTTCCGTCCGGTCTTCGCGCGGTACCGCGGCGGCGTGGCATACTCGCCCCCTGCCCGTGAACGCCGACGATCCCCAGCGGATACACGCGCCGACGGCACCCAGCGAGCCGGGGGCCCGCAACGTCACGTGGTCCGAGCGGCGCAGCCCGGAGGACCTCGACGGCGCGCCGCGGCGACTCGGGCGCTACGAGCTGCTGCGCCGGCTCGGCTCCGGCGGCATGGGCGTCGTCTACGCCGCCCTCGACCGCGAGCGCGGCCGCAGGGTCGCGCTCAAGACCCTGCGCAAGCTCGAGCCCAGCAGCCTCTACCGCCTCAAGAACGAGTTTCGCGCCGCGGCCGGCATCACCCACCCGAACCTCGTCGCGCTGCACGAGCTCGTGTCCGACGGCGACCAGTGGTTCATCACCATGGAGTACGTCGAGGGCGTGCGCTTCAGCCAACATGTCCGAACGGACATGTCGGAGCGCCCGGAGGACACCGACCACGGCGCCGACGCGCTGGCCGACAGCGTCACCGAGAACGACACCTTGCAGCCGCCGCGGCCGCCGGCGCTCGACCCGGAGCGGCTGCGCGGCGCGCTGGTCCAGCTGGTCAACGGGGTCCAGGCGCTGCACGCCGCGGGCAAGCTGCACCGCGACCTGAAGTCGTCGAACGTGCTGGTGACGCGCAATGGTCGGGTCGTGATCCTCGACTTCGGGCTGGCGAGCGACCGCGGCCCGACGCTGCTCGACGCGACGCTCGAGGACGGCATCCTCGGCACGCCGGCGTACATGTCGCCGGAGCAGGCGGCGGGGCGCATCGCGACCGCCGCGAGCGACTGGTACGCGGTCGGCGTGATGCTCTACGAGGCGCTGACCGGCCGCCTGCCGTTCGTCGGCAGCACCCTCAAGATCCTCGCCGCCAAGCAGCAGCACGACCCGATCCACCCGCTGGAGTTCGCGCCCCAGTCCCCGCCCGAGCTCGCCGCGCTGTGCATGGGCCTGCTCGACCGCGACCCCGCCGTGCGCATGACCGGCGTCGACGTGCTCGCGCGGCTCGACCCGCCGACCCCCGCGCGCCCGCCGAGCGGCCCGGTCGCCCAGGCCCCGGCGCTGGTCGGCCGCGACGACCTGCTCGCCGCGCTGCACGACGCCTACGAGGCGACCAGCAAGGGCCAGCCGGTCACCGTGTACGTGCACGGCAGCTCGGGCATCGGCAAGACCGCGCTCGTCGACCACTTCCTCGGCAGCCTGCGCCGCGGCGGCGAGGCGGTGGTGCTGTCGGGCCGCTGCTACGAGCGCGAGACGGTGCCCTTCAAGGGCTTCGACAGCGTGATCGACTCGCTGACGCACTACCTGCGCCGGCTGCCGCAGGTCGAGGCCGCGGCGCTGATGCCCCGCGACGTCCACGAGCTGACGCGCCTGTTCCCGGTGCTCGCGCGCGTGCAGCTGGTCGCCGACGCGCCGCAGCGGGTGTTCGAGGGCCCCGACCAGCAGGAGGCGCGGCGCCGGGCGTTTCGCGGGCTCAAGGAGCTGCTCGCGCGGATCGCCGACCGCCGGCCGCTGGTGCTGCGCATCGCCGACCTGCAGTGGGGCGACGAGGACAGCGCGCGCCTGCTCGCCGACCTGCTCGCCCCGCCCGACGCGCCCGCGCTGCTGGTGATCGGCACCTACCGCAGCGACGAGGCCGCCGGCTCGCCGATGCTGCGCGAGCTGCAGCGCCTCTACGAGCGCCCCGGCATGCGCGGCGACGTGCGCAACCTGTTCGTCGCCCCGCTGGCCCACAAGCAGGCCGAGCAGCTCGCGCTGCTGCGCATGGGTCGCAGCGACCCGGGCGCGCTCGCCGAGGCCGCCCGCGTCGCGCTCGAGAGCGAGGGGAACCCGCTGTTCGTCGAGGAGCTGGTGCGCCACGCGACCAACTCGCGCCGCCGCGGCGACACCCGCGAGATCTCGCTCGAGCGGCTGGTGCTCGCCCGCCTCGACGGCCTGCCCGCGCCGGCGCGCCGCCTGCTCGAGGTCGTCGCCGTCGCCGGGCGACCTGTCCCGCAGAACCTGGTCTTTGCGACAGCCGACCTCGGCGACGAGGACCACGCCGCGCTCGGCCTGCTGCGCGCGCAGCACCTCGTGCGCACCCACGGGGCCCGCGACGCCGACACCGTCGAGTGCTACCACGACCGCGTCCGCCAGGCCGTGCTCGCCCAGCAGGCCCGCCCCGCGCTCGTCGAGCACCACCGCCGCCTCGCCGCCGCGTTCGAGCGCGAGGGCGGCGACCCCGAGGTCACCGCCCACCACTTCCACGCCGCCGGCCTGCCGGCGCGCGCCGTCCACTACGCCTGCGTCGCGGCCGAGCGGGCCGCGGCCGCGCTGGCGTTCAACCGCGCCGCGGAGCTGTACCGGCTCGCGCACACGTGGACGCCGGCGGACCCGGGCCCGGACGGCCCGCAGCCGCTGGCGCTGCTGCGCCGGCGCGCGGACGTGCTGGTGCTCGCGGGTCGCTGCGGCGAGGCGGCGCCGCTGTACATCGAGGCCGCGGCCGGGGCGACGCCGGTGGAGGGGCTCGAGCTGCGGCGGCGGGCGGCGGAGCAGTACCTCGTCAGCGGCCGCATCGACGAGGGCGTGAAGGTCCTGCGCCCGGTGCTCGGCGAGGTCGGGCTGTCGTACCCGGCGACGCCGAGCCGGGCCAACATGTCGATCATCACGCGCTCGACGCAGCTGAGCCTGCGCGGCATCAACTTTCGCAGCTGCAGCGAGGCCGACGTCGCCCCGGCGGAGCTGCTGCGGGCCGACGTGTGCCTGTCGGCGGGCAAGGGCCTGGCCTTCGTCGACGCGGTGCGCGGCTACAGCTTCGTGCTGCGCGGCCTGCTGCTCGCGCTGCAGACCGGCGAGCCGCGCCGCGTCGCCCGCGGCCTCGCCCAGGTCGGCATGATGATGATCTCCCGCGGCAGCGCCAACGCCGTGTCGCGCGGGACCACCTTTATCAAGGAGGCGCGCAAGATCGCCGACGCGCTCGGCGATCACTACCTCATCGCCCTCAGCGACATCATCTCCGGCGTCGCCCAGGTCACCCTCGGCCGCTGGCAGCACGCCGTCGAGCTCCTCGACCCCGGCGTCCAGCTGCTCCACGACCGCTGCTCCGGCGTCGCCTGGGAGGTCTCCATCGCCCAGATGTCCGCCCACCGCGCCCTGTTCATGATGGGCCACCTCGGCGAGCTCGCCTCCCGCTCCCACGCCTGGCTGCGCGAGGCCGAGGACGCCGGCGACCTCTACGGCGAGGTCTGGGCCGCCCTGTTCTCCGGCGCCGCCCTGCTCGCCGCCGACGACCCCCAGGGCGCCCGCGACCGCGTCGGCGCCGCGGTCCGCCGCTGGTCCCAGGACGGCTTCCACTTCCAGCACATGCTCGCGCTCGTGCTCGAGACCTACTGCGACCTCTACGAGGGCCGCAGCGGCGGCGCCTGGCAGCGGCTGTCGGAGCAGTGGGCCGCGGTCGAGGCCTCGCACATCCTCCACTGGCAGTTCCTGCGCATCTTCGGCCTGCAGGTCCGCGCCGCCGCGGCGCTGGCGGCCAGCCGCGAGCAGCCGCACGCGGAGACGGTGCTGCTGGCGGCGGCCGAGCGCGACGCGGCCCAGCTCGACCTCGACGCCGAGACCCGCCGCGACTCGGCGGCCGCGGCCGCGATGATCCGCGCCGGCATCGCCGCCCGGACCGGCGCGCGCGCCCAGGCGATCGCGCACCTCGACGCCGCGATCGCCGGCTTCGAGGCCGCGCACATGGTCCTGCACGCCGCGTGCGCCCGCCGCCGCAAGGGCGAGTGCGTCGGCGGCCTCGCCGGCACCGCCCTGGTCGCCGAGGCCGACCGCACCATGGTCGACCTCTCGATCGTGCGCCCGCGCCAGTGGGCCGCGATCTACGCCCCCGGCTTCGAGTGACCGACCTGGCCTTTGGGACAGGTCGTCGTGACATGTCCCAAAGGACAGGTCAGCGCCGCGTCAGCCGCCGGCGCCCGGCGATCTCGATCACGTCGCGCAGCATCGCCGCGACCGAGCCGACCGGCCCGTCCTCGAGGCTCATCGCGCACGTCCGCCCGAAGATGTCGCTGTAGTAGACGATGCCCATCTCTTCGAGCCCGAGCCGCGCCAGCGGGTGGTCGGCGGCCAGCACGGTCGGCGCGACGCCGAGGCGGTACTCGGGCGGGCCGGCGCCGACGCCCGGCAGCGCCTGGGCGACGGCCAGCAGCGACATGCGCCCGCCGCCGGCCCAGGCCGCGCGCAGCTCCTCGGTCGTGACGCCGGCGATGCCGGTGACGCTGATGTCGCGCAGGCCGACGCGGCGCCCGAGCACGGCGTTGGCGAGGATCGCCAGCTTGCAGGCGGCGTCCCAGCCCTGGATGTCGAGCTCGGCGTCGGGCTCGGCGATGCCGACGCGGCGCGCCTCCGCGAGCGCCTCCGCGTCGTCGAGCCCGCGCGCGCGCAGCCCGAGGATCATCTGCGTCGTGCCGTTGAGCACCGCCTCGACCCGGGTGATGCGCCCGCCGGCGAGGTCGCGACGCCCGAGGTTGATGCTCGGCAGGGCCCCGCCGACCGCCCCCGAGAAGCGCAGCGCCGGCGCCCCCGGACCTGCCCCTTCGGCCAGGTCACTGAGGTCGGCCAGCTCGCCGTAGGCGACCGCGAGCGGCCCCTTGCTGGCGAGCACGCAGTCCATCCCGCGGCCCAGCGCCGCGCGCACGATGTCGAGCCCCGGCTGCCCGTCGAGATGGTTGGTCGGCGTCGCCTCGAGCAGCAGGTCGGCCTCGACCGTCCGCACCAGCTCCAGCGCCTCGACCCCGGCCCGTCCGACCCTGGCCAGCGTCGCCACCCCGCGCCCCTGCTTCTTGAGCGCGACCACCTCGCCGATGTCGATCCCGTCCGGGTCGGCCGCCGCCCCCGACGCGTCCGCCAGCCCGACCGCCCGCAGCAGGACCCCGTGCCGCGCGTGCAACCATTGCGTCCGCGAGTGCAGCACCTCCAGCAGCGTGCGGCCGATGTTGCCGAGCCCGGTCAGGGCGAAGCGGAGGGTGACGGCGGACATACCCCGATCACTCGTACCGCATCCCCGCCGCGCCCCTCAACTGTCGCCGGCTCGCCCGGGCCCCCGCCCCTCACCCGTCGCGTCCTCCCTCGCGCACCGGCGCCCCGCCGACCGGTCGCCCGCTGCGCACGCCCGCTGCTGGAACGCCGGGTCCGTTCGCGGTCCGATCCCCCGGCGCGGCGCCCCGCCCCGACCGGGCGCCCTGCGGCTGTCCGCCCCCATCGCCCGGATGCCCCGGCTTTCGCCGGTTTCTTGCCATTTTGGCCGAAAATCAGCCCGCGCGCGGCCGGTCGCAAGCGCCCCCCTGCGCGCCTGGGTTGCATCGCCGCGTCCGGTGGACCAATCTTTGCGCCCGAGACGCCATACGATCGTATGACTTTTTGTCTGGTCGCACCGTTCTCCATCTGCCACAGTGATTCCCGGTGTGGGCGGCTTCGACTCGGCCGCCGCCTGTTGGCTCGACCGACCCATGCACACCTCCCCGACCGACCGAGGATAGGCCTCACGCCATGCTGCGGAACCGTCTTCTTCCAGTAGTCCGTCTCGTCTCCCCCCTCGTCGCGGCCACCTTGATCCTGCCCGCGACCGCCTACGCGCAGGAGGCCCTGCAGATCGGACCGGTCGTCGCCGCCCCGGAGGGCCCGCTCCCGCAGCCCGTCCCCGGCCAGACCCCGAGCACGACCCAGACCCAGGGCCCCGGCACCCAGGGCCAGGTGACCAGCGGCGGCGCCCCGCAGGCCCAGTCGCAGGTGATGGCCCCGCAGACGCTCCCCGGCGGCCCGTTCCCGCTGAGCCCCGGCTCGATCAACATGCAGCCGCAGATCCAGGTGCTCGTGCAGCCGCAGATCCAGGTCTCGGCCCAGCCCAAGGGCGACGCGGCCCCGGTCGCCAACGCCAACGCGACCAACACCCAGACCCCGACGATCACCAACACCACCTCGGACAACGTCACCGCGACCACGTCCGACTCGCTCGTCGCCCAGCCCTACACCCCGCCGATGACCTACCAGGCGCCGGTCTACGCCCCGCCGGCCCCCCGCGTCATCACCCGCGTCGTCGCCCAGCCCCAGCGCTACAAGCCCTACAAGGTCCTCAAGCCGCTGCCCCGCCGCAAGGGCCTGATGATCACCGGCTGGATCGTGTTCGGCGTGTCCTACCTGCTCACCGCCAGCAACGCCGCCGACCTCTACGACCGCTGTCCCGGCATGAGCAACCCCGGCCGCTGCAAAGAGCTCGCCCGCGACATGTTCATCCCCGTCGCCGGCCCCTTCATGGCCATGCAGCACACCAAGTGGGCCACCGACGACTACTCCCTCGCCGTCGCCGGCTCGCTCCAGGGCGCCGGCGCCCTCATGGGCATCATCGGCACCGCGATGTACATCCGCGACGGCCGCCGCAACCGCATCATCAACGAGTACGGCCTCCGCGTCGCCAACAACGTCCGCATCCGCCCCGGCGGCACCGGCCTCACCCTCCGCGCCCAGTTCTGAGGCGCCCCCGACTCGCAAAGCCCACACACGGGCGCGGCCACCCGCCGCGCCCGTCGGCGTTTAAGCGACCCGGCGCTCCAGACCGATTGAGAGGGCCTCCCGACCGCGCCCGTCGGCGCTCGAGCGACCCCTGACCTGTCCTCCCGGCCAGGTCCCTCGCACTCCGCCCTCGCGCCCGGCCGACGCGGCTGCTACCGTCGTCGGCCGTGAGCAGCGAGACCCTCGACGCGGTGGTCATCGGAGCGGGCCTGGCGGGCCTCACCGCGGCGAGGCGGCTGCGCGAGGCGGGCAAGCGGGTGGTCGTGCTCGAGGCCCGCGACCGCGTCGGCGGACGCACCAGCACGGTCGACCTCGCCGGCGACCCCGTCGACCTCGGCGGCCAGTGGATCGGTCCGACCCAGGACCGCGTCCGCGCCCTCGCCGGCGAGCTCGGCGTGCGCACGTTCCCCCAGCATCACCGCGGCCGCAAGCTGATCGACCTGGCCGGCGAGCACCGCACCTACCGCGGCCTGCTGCCCCGCCTGCGCCTCGCCGCGCTGTTCGACCTCGGCGTGGCGATCGAGCGCATCGAGTGGATGGCCCGCAGCGTCCCCCTCGACGACCCGACCCGCGCCCGCAAGGCCGCCGCGTGGGACCGCATCTCCGCCGGCGACTGGCTCCGCGCCCACGTGCGCACCCCCGAGGCCCGCAAGGTGCTGGAGATCGCCACCCACGCGATCTTCGCCGCCGAGCCCGACGCCCTGTCGCTGCTCTACTTCCTGTTCTACGCCCGCTCCGGCCGCAGCTTCACCCGCCTGGCCCAGATCCCCGGCGGCGCCCAGCAGGAGCGCTTCGTCGGCGGCGCCCAGCAGCTCAGCGAGGGCCTGCGCGCCCGCGTCGGCGAACAACATGTCCTTTTGGACAGCCCGGTCACCGCGCTCTCGCAGGACGGCGAGCGCGTGGTCGTCCGCACCCCGCGGACCAGCCTCGCCGCGCGCCTCGCCGTGCTCGCCGTCCCGCCCGCGCTCGCCGACGGCATCGCCTTCGCGCCGGCGCTCCCGCCCGAGCGCGCCGAGCTCCACCGCAGCATGCCGATGGGCTCGGTGATCAAGTGCGTCGTCGCCTACGAGCGCGCCTTCTGGCGCGAGCAGGGCCTCTCGGGCGAGGCCATCTCCGACGGCGAGCCGGTCCGCGCCGTGTTCGACGACTGCTCGCACGACGACCGCCACCCGGCGCTGCTGTGCTTCATCCTCGGCGACGTCGCCCGCCGCTTCTCCGCGCTGCCGGAGCCGGAGCGCCGCGCCGCGGTCGTCGCCCACCTCGTGCGCCTGTTCGGCGAGCAGGCCGCGAGCCCGCGCGCCTACGTCGACAAGGACTGGATCTCCGACCCGTGGAGCACCGGCTGCTACGTCGGCCTCATGGGCCCGGGCCTGCTGACGCGCGTCGGCCAGGCCCTGCGCCGCCCGGTCGGCCGCCTGCACTTCGCCGGCACCGAGACCGCCGTCCGCTGGTGCGGCTACCTCGACGGCGCGATCGAGTCGGGCGAACGCGCCGCCGCCGAGCTCCTCGCCCGCCTCGCCTGAGCGCCACACGGGTCGCACGAGCCGCTGCGCCCGATCGATCACGGGGACCGACCAGGCCCCTCCTTAAAAAAAGCGACCGGGCGGACCGACCCGCGTCGACCCGCCCGGCAGACCTCGCGTGAGGTCAGACGATCAGCCCGGCGTCGGGCACTCGGCGTCGGTCACGAGCGCGCCGTTGTTGTCCTCCTTGCACTCCTGGATCACGCCGTTGTTGATGCCCTCGTCGACCTCCACGTAGTAGTTCTTCTTCGCCGGCTTGATCGGCGCCATGACGGTCCACGTGACCGTCGTCGAGCCGCCGGTCAGGATCGCCTCGTTGGTCGGCTTGCTGCCGAGCTTGAGGCCGGTGTTGTCGTCACCCTCGTAGAAGGTCACCTGGATGCCCGACGGCACGCCCAGCGCGCCCTCGTTGTAGATCGTGGCCTGCAGCACCAGCTCGTCGGTCTCGCACTTCTCGAGGCTGACGCCCAGCGACACCGTCAGGTCCGCCGCGTTGAACACGCCCTCGCCCTGCACGTTCTGCCGGAAGTTGTTCAGCAGCGGGTCCGTCCAGTTGTCCTGCTCCATCACCGGCACGTTGCCGTCGGAGTCGGCGTTGGTGACGTGGTACGTGTGCTGCGTCCACACCTTGCGCGTCGGCACCCAGTTGTCCGCGCCGGCGCCGTAGGCGAACACGCCCTTGCGCGGGACCCAGTTCGGCGTCGCCGCCTTGCACTGGTCGTTCGAGGCGACCTCGCTCATGTTGGCGACGACGAGGAACTCCGAGTTGCCGTCGCCGTCGATGTCGGCCACCAGCGGATACTCGTGGATCGTCGCGCTCGAGTTCATCACCTGCAGCTCGACCGCGCCGGTCGCACCGTCGTACACGCGGGCGAAGCACTCGTCCTGGTACGCGACCTCGGCCGCGCCGTCGCCCTGGAAGTCGAACACCGACGAGCCGGTCGCCGCCGACGACTTGTCCTGCGCCTTCGAGACCCAGCGCGTGTAGATGGCGCCCGCCGCCGGCACCGGGTCGGCCATCGGCTTCACGACGGTCTCGCCCGGGCGGTTGAGGTCGAACACGCGGTAGTCGGCGCCGGTGGCGATGCCGATCTCCGGGCGGCCGTCGCCGTCGAAGTCGGAGATCGTCGCCGGCCCGCCGAGGTTGCCGCCCGGCACGAGGATCGGCTGGGTCCGCTTCGCGTCCATGCCCATGCACGCGACGCCGGTCGGGTCGATGCCGCACCACAGCTTGCCCGTCAGGCCGTCGAGGATCTTGATCTCCGGCCACGCGGTCAGCACCACCTCGGGCGTGCCGTTGGCGTCGAGGTCCGCGATCGCCGGCCAGCCGTCGCCCGCGAAGCCGGTCGCGTCCTTCCACATCATCACCAGCGTCACCATCGGCGGGTTGCCGGCGACCCAGTTGATCTTCCACGCCTCGCGCCCGGTGATCAGCTCCGGCTTGCCGTCCTTGTCGAGGTCCGCGAACGTCGCCATGCCGCCGCGGTACAGCAGCGCCGCCGGCTGGTTCTTGTCGTGCGGGCTGCCGACCATCGCGCCGTTGTTGTTCTGGTTCCACACCAGCAGGCCGTCGTGGTCGTAGATCGCCGCCCCGAACGCGATCTCCGCCTGCGGGTCGTTGTCGAGGTTGACCAGCGTCGCGGTCGCGTTCTGGATGCGGACCTTGGCCACGGTGTTGTTGGCCAGGCGCGAGGTCCACAGCAGCTTGCCGTCGCCGTCGACCGCGTGGACCGGCGACACGAAGTTGGCGCCCTCCTGCAGGCCCGCGTACACGATGTCGGGCTTGCCGTCGCCGCTGACGTCGCCGATGGCGATCGTCGCGCGCCCGTGCGCGCCGAACTTCATGTTGGGCGGGTCATGGTTGATGCGCCAGACCTCCGCGCCGGTCTTGCCGTTGAGCGCGACGAGCTCGCCGATCTGGTAGTCCGCCGGCAGCCCGGTCGCGCGCGTCGTGTTGAAGATGACCTCGGGGACCTCGTCGCCGGTCACGTTCGCGACCGCCGGCATCGCGATCACCTCGTTGGCCGTGAACGCCCACTCGAGCTGGACCTCGATGTTGTCGAACGACGGGACGTTCTCGCACTCGAGCGGGTCGGGCTGCTGGAGGCACTTGCCGAGCACCGGCTCGCAGTAGTTGCCGGGGTTGCAGTCGTACGAGTCGTTGCAGTCGCCGCCTGGCGTCGCGCACGCGAGGCCGACGCACACGTCGCCCTCGTCGCAGCAGATCTCCTGGTCCACGCCGCAGCGCACGCCGCTCGCGCACACCGGGGCGCAGGCGCCGTCGAGGCACTCCTCCTCGGCGAGGCAGCACACCGCCGGGTCGCCGCACAGGATCGTCATGCACACGTCGCCGCCGGTCGTGGTCGTGCTGTCGCCGCCGCCGGTGCTGGTGTCGGTGGTCGTCGCGGTGACCTGACCCGTCGACGTGCCCGGGTCGGTCGTGCCCGTCGTCGGCTCCGGCCCGGTCGTCGAGCTCGAGCCGCTCTCGGTCGCCGACATCGACCCGCTCTCGGTGGTCGTGACGCCGGTCGTCGTCGAGTCATCGCCCGTCGTGCTGCTCACCGAAGTCGTCGGCGGCGCCTCGGTGGTCCCCTGCGTCTCCGTGGCGGTCGCGTCCCCCGTGCCGCCCGAGTCGCCACACGCCGCGAGCGCGGGTGCCACCAGAGAGATCCCGTAAACTGCCCAGTAACGCGCAAGGTAGGTCTTCATATCGACAATTTACGCATATGGACGTGCGCCCTTCCACGCAACAAAACAACTTTTTTCGGCGGGCAATGGGCGGCCTCTGGCCGGACTTTGGGCCGCTTCGACGAGCCGCTCGCGCCCCGCCCGGACCCACGTTCCACGCCCATTCGCCAGCCTCGACGCCCGGAGCCACCCACAGCGCAAAGGTTAATGTTTATTCATGATGCGCTCGCGCGGCGTGCGTCGACGAGCGGCCCGCGGGCCCGGGGAATTCTCGCGCACACATCGGCGGAGACCTCCTCCGCCGAAATCAACGCCATTGGACCCAGCCCGCGCGCCCCGGAGATCTGTCGACTCGTCGCCACACGCCCGTACGACGGGCCGGCGCGGCGTTTGTGTTCGGTCACGAGTGGCGAAGACGAGCTGTCCCGAGGGACAGGTTGCATCGTCGCAGCGGTCGCGGACGCGGGCTCGATCGCCCCCGCGAGTCACTCGCGCGCGACCTGCTCGAGCCACGTGCGCCGCGCCGCGCCGCCCGGGGACAGCCCCGCGCCCGCCGCCGCCGCGCGAGCCGCGTCGACGCTGACCTGTCCGAACAGACCTGTCCCGAGGACCATGGCCGCAAGGACAGCCAGCACCGCGCGCGCCCAGCCGCGGCCGGTCGCCGGCTCGCCCGCGGGCTCCGACCACAGCAGCGCGAGCACCCGCAGGCACGCCCACGCCAGCGCCGCGCCGGCCAGCGCGCCCGCGCCGAGCATCGCCCGGACCAGCAGGTTGCTGTCCTCGAGGCCAGCTTGTAGCAGCATCAGGCGCGCGACGAAGGCCCCCGTCGGCGGCGCCCCGGCCAGGCCGAGCAGGCACACCGCGACGGCGCCCGCGGCCAGCGGGGCGCGCCGGGCCAGGCCCGCGAGGTCGACGAGCCCGCGCCCGCGCTCGAAGGCCGCGTGCGCGGCGAGCAGGCCGAGGGTCGCCAGCGCCTGGGTCGCCAGCGTCAGCAGCACCGCCGCGACCGCGAGGTCGCCGGCCGACTGCCCCCAGTCGACGTGGTCGGTGATGCGCAGCCCGCCGGAGCGGGCCCCGGCGTGGGCGTAGAAGTCGGCCGCGGCGACCATGCCGAGCAGCGCGAGCCCGCTGCCGGCGACCGCGGCCCACGCGAGCAGGCGCTTGAGCTCGGCCTGCCGCGCCGCCGCGACCGCGCCGACGACCGCGCTGAGGCCACCGATCACCGCGACCGCCGTGCCCCAGCCGTAGGGCGCGTAGACCAGGCGCGGCGCGTGCAACACGGCGACGAACAGGCGCAGCAGCGCGGCCGCGGCGGCGAGGCGGACGACCACGAGCGCGACGCCGACCCCGCTGCCGCCCGCGCGCTGCACGATCGCCGGGAGCCCGAGGTGCAGCGGCGCCGCCCCGAGGCGCGCGAGCAGCCCGGCGAGCGCGAGCCCGAGGCCGGGGATCAGCAGCATCGCCGGCGCCGCCCCGGTCACCGCGGCGTCGCGCGCGTGGGCCTCGAGCCCGCCGACCAGCGGCGAGGCGCCCTGCAGCAGCTCGACCGCGGCCTGCACCTGGCTCGCGCCCCAGCGCAGGAACACCGCGCCGACCCGCCCCGCGAGCTCGCCGAGCCGCGTCGTCCCGGTCGCGCCGTACACCAGCCCGACCCCGAGCCACAGCAGGCCGGCGGCCATCGCCTGTCCGATCAGCCAGGTCCACCCGGCGCGCGCGCCGTGCTCGGCGCCGACGGGCTCGCGCGCCAGCCACAGCAGCGCCGCGGCGGCGAGGCAGGCCAGCTCGAGCCCGCCGACGAGCGCGGTCAGGTCGCCCGCGTGCGCGCACAGCAGCGCGCCCGCGCCCGCGAGCAGGATCAGGCCGTGCCGCGTCGCCGCGCCCGGGTGCGGCGGATCCATGGCGACGATCGCCGCCAGCGCGACGATCACCAGCAGGTCGAGCGCCAGCGCCAGTCGGTCGACCACCAGCGCCCCGCCGAGCACGGGCCCGCCGGTCGCCAGCTCAGCCGCCACGAGCAGGCTGAGCCCGGCCGCCAGCGCCAGCCCGAGCCCCGCAAGCGCCACCGCGCGGTGCCAGCCGGCGGGCGCCCGCGACAGCCCGCGCCCGGCCAGCGGCGTCAGCGTCGCCCACAGCGCGACGATCATGAGCGGCGCGAGCCCGGGCAGCAACGGGTTCATCGCCCACCTCCCCGCAGCGAGCACGCACCCACGCACGAGGTCTCCGACGCCCTCACGGCGCGCCTCCTTGCAGCCGCTCGAGCGCCCGCAGCGGCTGGACGCACGCGTCGGGCGCGTCCGCGGGGGCGCGCTGCGGCGCCGCGACCTCGCGGGTGCGCGTCAGGCAGCGCTTCAGCGCCGCCGCGTCGATCGCCGCGCGCCCGACCGGATCGACGCGGGCCAGCCACGGCCCCGGCCACAGCCCCGCCGCCGCGACCGGCGCGAGCACCAGCGCCAGGCGCAGCAGCCCCGCGCGCGGCACGTCCGACCTGTCCGAAGGAACCTGTCCCTCGCGACCTGTCCGCAAGGACAGGGCTCGCAGCGACAGCGTCAGCGCCGCGCCGGCCGCGAGCGCCAGCCACGGCGCGTGGCCGGCGAGGGTCAGCCCGGCGAAGCGCGCGGTGCCGATCACGACCAGCGCCGCGCCGACGCAGCCGACCAGGCCCGGCGCCGCGAGCAGGCCGAGCGCCCCGAGGCGCCGCACCGCGGTCGCGCGCGGGCCCGCGCGGCCCTCGGCCTCGGCGATCGCCACCAGCCCGGCCGCGCCGCCGAGCGTCAGGGCCAGCCCGAGCCCGAGCGCCCCGGCCACTCCTTCAGGGTGCTGCCCGACCACGCCGAGCGCGATCAGGCCGGCCGGCACCAGCGCCGCGAGGGCCAGCGCGCGCCGCGGGTCGGGCTCCGCGCGCGCGACCAGGGCCCCGTACGCCGCGCCGAGCAGCGCGGTCCAGGCGACGCCCGGCGCCACCGCGGCCGCCGCCGCGGGCGTCAGCGTCAGCCACAGCCGCAGCAGCAGGTCGAGCCCGAGCCAGCGCAGCGGCCCGAGCATCAGCAGCGCCGGCCCGCTGCGCGCCGCCGCGGCGCCCTCGACGAGCCAGCCGTGCAGCGGCCACAGCCCGAGCGTCAGCGCCCCCGCGAGCCCGAGCAGCGCGCCGATCGCCGCCTCGGCGCGGGCCGGCAGCAGCACCTGACCGAGCGCCGCGAGCTCGAAGCTCCACGCCCCGCCGCTCGCGTCGTGCTGCGCGACCGCCAGCGCCCCCGCGGCGACCGCCAGCAGACCTGTCCCGACGGACAGGTACAGCGCGACCGCCAGCGCCGCGCGCAGCCGGTCCGGGCGCGGGCCCGCGGCGACCAGCGCGGCGACCAGCGGCGCGAGCAGCCCGTGGCACGCGACCAGCAGCCCGAGGTCGCGGGCCAGCAGCGCGGCGAGCACGACCGCCTGCAGCGCGAGCCCGCCGGCGACGGTCCCCCGCGAGCCGTCCGCGGCGACGCTCGCGACCTGCCCGATCGCGCAGGTGACGAGCACCCCCGGCAGCGCGAGCCCCCCCAAACCGAGCGCCAGCTCGAGCCCGAGCCCGGGGATCCACGGCGCCCGGATCGCCAGCCCTGCCGGCTCGACAAAGATCAGCGCGACCGCGACGAGCAGCGCGAGCCCGGCCGCGACCCCGCCGACGAGCCGACTCCACCGCGCCGGCGCGAGCGCCACGACGAGCGCCCCGAGCAGCGGCGCCGCCAGCAAAATTCGCAGGTCCGCCAGCGCGCTCACGGCCCCGCCTCCCCCGCCCCGGGCCCGGCCCCGCCGTCGCCCGGGCCCACCGCGCCGTCCGCATCCCCCGGGACACCCGCCCGATCTCCCGGACCGGGCCCCCTGTCCTCCGGGACAGCCGCCCTGTCCTCCGGGACAGCCGCCCTGTCTCTCGGGACAGCCTCTCCCGCCCTGTCCTCCGGGACAGCCGCCCTGTCCTCCGGGACAGCCTCCCGGTCCTCGGGCACGGCCGCCCTGTCGCGCGGGGCGGCGTCCTCTTGCTCCCGCCCCGGCGCGCGCGCCGAGCCGAGCAGCCGCGGATCGAGCCCGCCGAGGTCGACCGGATACACCCGCGACGGCCCGAGCTGGACCACGTCCGGGTTGCAATACACGAACCCGAGGATCGCCAGCGCCCCGAGCAGCCCGAGCCACAGCCCGCCCTGCGGGTCCTCCGGGCCCGGGGCGCGCGCCGCCTGGACCTCCGCCGGCCGCAGGAACAACGCCCGCAGGGCCCGCTGCTCGCCGAGCTCGTGCAGCGCGCGGACCAGCGCCCGCCCGCGCCGACGCAGCCCGTCGAGCGACAGCCCCGGCGCCGGCAGGCGCAGCGCCCACGCCCGCAGCCGCGGCGCGGCCCACAGCCCCGCGCCCGCCAGCACCATCGCCGCGCCGACGCCCCAGCGCGCCATCGCCACCGAGAACGGCGGCCGGGGCCCGAGCGCGAGCTCGCCGCGCAGCAGCCAGCTCGCCGCGAACTCCGGCGTCAGCCACACGCGCAGCCCGCCCTGCGCCCCCGGGACATCGAGCGCGCCGACCCCGACGACCGCCAGCGCCAGCAGCCCCGCGCCGAGCGCGACCTCGGCCCCACCTGTCCCTTGCGACCTGTCCCGCAGGACATGTCCCGTCGCCCCGGCGATCGCCAGCAGCGCGGCCGCGATCAGCCCCGCCGCGACCACGTTCAGCGCCGGGCTCCACGCGCTCATGTACATGTAGCCGGCCCCGAGCAGCTCGCCGCTCCACAGCGCCAGCGCGCCCGGCAGCAGCCCCGCCAGCGCGAGCCCGGCCAGCCAGCGCGCCGCCAGGCCGACCCGCCCGTCCGCCGCGGACGCCAGCGCCAGCGCCCCGCTCGCCAGCGCGTGCGCCAGCAGCAGCCCGCACGCCGGCACCCACGCGCCGAGCCCGACCGCCGCCAGCATCAGCCCGACCTGCGCCTGCGACACCCGGGCCAGCGCCTGCGCGCCGTCGTCCGCGCGCAGCCCGGCGACCCCCGCCCCGGCCGCGTACGCCGCCCCGACCACCGTCAGCGCCGCCATCATCGTCGGCGCCAGCGCGACGAGCACGTGCAGGCGCAACAGCAGCAGCACTCCGGCGCCCGCGGCCAGCCCGTGCAGGGCGGCCCGCGACGCCGGCCCCTCGCCGCGCAGCGCCGCGCCGAGCCCGTGCGCGCGCGCCAGCACGGCGACCGCCAGCCCGGCCGCCGCCACGCTCGCCAGCGACGCGCCGGCCAGCGGCCCGCCGAGGCTCCCCGCGAACAGCCGCGAGTCGACCCCGAGCAGCGCCCCGCGGGTCAGCGCCGCGATCCCCAGGTCCCCGACCCCGACCGCCGTCGCCAGCACCGCCAGCCACACCCCGGCGTCCCCGATCCGGGCCCACCGCGCCCCGTCCCCGCCGCGCGGCCCGTCCGCCTCCGCTCCGGCCCCGTCCCCTGCGACCTGTCCCTCCGAACCTGCCCCTCCCGACATGTCCCTTACGCCATGTCCCTCCGACCCTGCCCCTTCCGACATGCCCCCCACGACATGTCCCTCAGGACCTGTCCCCCCCGACATGTCCCTCACGACATGTCCCCCCGGGCCCCGGCGCCCGGCCGCCCCGGCGACCAGCGCCGTGATCTGCCAGCCGAGCGCCGCGCCCCAGACCGTCCCGGCGAGCGCGAGCAGCAGCGTCGCCCCGAGCAGCAGCCCCGAGCGGCCGAGCGCCGCCAGCCCGCCGCGCGGGTCGCCGAGCGCCGCGATCTGGACCGCGAGCGCGACGAGCAGCCCGAGCCCCGCGACGAGCGCCGCCAGCCCGCCGAGCTCGAGGTCGAGGTCCAGCGCGGTCGTGAAGCCGACCCGCGCCCACCCGATCGGCTGCGCCGTCGCGATCTCCGGGCGCACGGACGAGGCGTACAGCGCCGTCCCGAGCAGCAGCCCCGCGAGCACCGTCGCCCCGAGCGCGAGGCGCCCGGCCAGCGCGAGCGCCCGCTCGGGCCCGAACCACCGCCGCCACGCCGGCCCGAGCGCGCTCACCAGCAGCCCGGCCGCCAGCGGCAGCGCGACGATCGCCAGCAGGCTGACCTGCCCCCGCATCGCCTAGTCGCGCCCCCGCAGCGCCCGCACCAGCGCCGCGCCGACCCCCGCGTACGCGGCCGCCAGCGCGAGCACCAGCGCCGCGAACACCTGCCCGCCGGGGTGCCCCCACGCCCGCGCGAAGGTCGCGAGCACCAGCCCCGGCGCCGCGAGCATCAGCACCAGCCCGGGCAGCGCCCGCGCCGGCGCGCGCCGCAGCAGCAGCCCCGCGAGCCCGAGCACGAACAGCCCGCTGGCCAGGTACAGGGTGTGGGTGATCGGGACCATCGCGGCGCCCGGTTATAACCGATGCTCGCGCTCCGCAACCCCGACGATCGCCACCACCAGCAGCGCCAGCAGGGCCGCCGCCATCGCCGGCGCGTACGCCTCGCTCCACGCCTGCGCCAGCGCGTCGGCCGAGCCGAAGCGCGTGTCCGGCGGCAGCTCGCGCCCGGTCCACACGTACTGCCGCGCCCAGATCCCGACCAGCACCCACGCCAGCCCGGCCAGCCCGAGCCCGGCCGCGGCGATCCGGGCCCAGCGCCGGCCCGGTCGGTCCTCCGGCGTCACCGCGTCGACCTGCGCCAGGCGCAGCGCGGCGACCCCGGCCCCGGCCAGCATCACCAATTGCACCGCCGCGACCGCCGACGCCATGACCTGCACATAAGCGCAGGTCCCCGCGAGCAGCGCGACCGAAAGTCCCCACAGCGCGAGCCTCGGACCCCGCGCGGCGATCGCCGCGACCCCGCCCACGAGCGCGACGATCGCGTACACCGCGAACAACACCAGCCCGAAGCTCACGCCGCCCTCCGCCCCGCCCCGCAGGGCCCGGGCCGCGTGCGACCCGCGAGGCTCACGCCGGCCTCGGCTTCCAGGTCGGGTCGAAGCTCATGCACACGCCGCCCTGGTGGATCGCCGCGAAGTGCGGGCTGGCCTGCAGCTGGGGGTCGACCTCGTCGATCGCGGCCGGCACGAAGCCGACATGGTTGGCGAAGAAGTCGGCCGCGTCGCTGGTCGCCAGGTAGATCGCGCGGACCCCGACGTTGCGCGCCCGGCGGATCGTGCCGTCCGCGAGGATCCACCCCAGGCCCTCGCCCCGGCGGCTGCGCTCGACCGCGAGGTTGAACAGCAGCGCCTGCGTGCCCGCGACCTTGAGGCTGCAGCAGCCGACCACGTCGCCCTCCGGCTCGCGCAGGATCAGCGTCTCCGTGGTGTCGTCGAACTCGGTCGGCGCGAGCCCGTAGCTCGAGCACAGCGCCTGGATCGCCGGCATGTCCTCCGCGGTCGCGAACATGAACGCGTCGCCGAGGCCCTGCAGCAGCCGGCTGCCGAGGTCGCCGAACGACCCGCTCGACAAGATCAACACGGTGTCGCCGGGCGCGACCTGGGCGAGCACCGCGGCGCCGAGCTCGTCGACGCTCGGGTAGGCCGCGGCCTCGACCGCGTGCGCCGCGATCGCGCGCGCGAGCCCGACCGGGTCGAGCCGCTGGTCCTCGGGGATCTTCGCCGGATTGAACAGCGGCCCGATGTACACCCGCGACGCCGCCGCGAACGCGTCCGCGTAGCCCTCGAAGAACACCGCCCGCCGCGACGACGCGCTGCGCGGCTCGAAGCACACGTGCAGCTTGTTGTTCGGGAAGTAGCGCCGCACCGCCGTGACCGTCACCTTCACCGCGGTCGGGTGGTGCGCGAAGTCGGTGACCACGCGGACCCCCGCCGCGATGCCGAGCAGCTCCTGGCGGCGCTTGACCCCGCGAAACCGCCGCACCCCGTCGCGCAGCGCCTCGACCTCGACGCCCTCCTTGCGGGCCATCGCGCACGCGGCGACGACGTTGGCGACGTTGTACGCGCCGACCAGCGTGGTCGCGAACTCGCCGAGGCTGTGGCCGCGCTCGAACAGCTCGAAGACCGTCTGACCGCCGCCGCGGCGGACCGAGTGGCGCGCCGCGTAGTCGGCCGAGCCCGGGTCGTCGCCCTCGCCGAGCACGCGGTAGGTCGTGACCGGGCAGCGCGCGGCCCTCGCGACCTCGACCGCGCCGGGGTCGTCGGCGCAGACGATCAGGTCGCCCTCCGCCGGGATCATCGCCACGAACCGCACGAACGCGGCCTTGACCGCGTCGAGGTCGGCGAAGATGTCGGCGTGGTCGTACTCGACGTTGGTGACGATCGCGCGAAACGGCCTGTAGTGGAAGAACTTCGAGCCCTTGTCGAAGAACGCGGTGTCGTACTCGTCGCCCTCGAGCACGATCGCGTCGCCCTCGCCGAACAGCGCCCCGCGCCCGAGGTTCTGCGGGACCCCGCCGACCAGCGCCGACGGCCGCCGACCCGCCGCCACCAGCAGCCACGTCAACAGCGACGAGGTCGTCGTCTTCCCGTGCGTCCCCGCGACCACCAGCGCGCGCCGACCCGGCAGCAACAACTTCTCCAGCAGCGACGGGAAGCTCTCCAGCGCCAGCCCCCGCGCGTTCGCGGCCACGACCTCGACGTGGTCGCGCCCGCACACGTTGCCGACGACCACGCAGTCGGGCCCCCAGTCGAGGTTCTCCGCCGCGAAGCCGGCGAACACCTGCACGCCCGCCTGCGCGAGCTGCGTCGACATCGGCGGATACAGCGGCCCGTCCGACCCGCGCACGTCGTGCCCCGCCTGCTTGAGCAGGCCCGCGAGCGCGCCCATCCCCGTGCCGCCGATGCCGATCAGGTGGACCTTCAAAGCGGCGAGAGGATGGACCCGTTGTCGCCGGCCGGTCAAGCCATGAATCCCCCGGCGCGCCCGCGCCCGCGCCCCGCAAATGTCGCGGGCTCGACCCGGAGAAACGACGTTCCCGTGCATGAACCCGCGTGTTATGGTGACCATACACAGCCCGCGAAGCTGCCTGTACATCATGACCGGTCAACTCTACGGCGGACCCGAACGACGCACGCAGCCGCGGGCGCAGGTGCACATCGACTCCGAGCTGCGCCAGCCCGACGGCCCCCCGCTGCACGCCCAGACCCTCGACCTGTCGAGCCACGGCGCGTTCGTCCGCACCGCCCGCACCCTCCCCGTCGGCGCCGCGGTCCACGTCGCGCTCCACCGCGGCGAGCAGCACAACCCGCTCGTGCTCGCCGCCGAGGTCGTCCGCGTCGGCACCCCCCGGGAGGGCCGCGCCTCCGGCCTCGGCCTGCGCTTCCTCGACCTCACCGCGATCGACGAGGCCCTGCTGCGCGCGTTCGTCCAACCTTCTTCGGAGCGCTAGACGACCCGGCCGCGAGGCCCGGCGAGTTTGTGGTATGGCTGGCCGGCGATGCTCGACCTCAAGGCCAAACTCGCCGCCGCCGGCCTCGTCACGCCGGCCGAAGTCGCCGCCGCCGAGCGCAAGGGCGGCCCCCGCAAGCCCGCCGCGGGTCCCAGGGGCCAGGAACCCGGACGCGACGACCGCCCCGGCCGCGACGCTCGCCCCGCCCCGGCCGACCAGGCCGACTCCGGCAAGACCGACCCCCGCAAGACCGCCGCCGGTCCACGCGATCAGGCCGCCCGCGATCCGTCCGGCCGCGACCGGCCCGGCAAGCCTCATCAACCCCGTCCGCCCGCGAAG